>Ga0210009_1000072_pt1 | contig 120020 bp, 93 predicted proteins | sample CryGeyCG2114_065_FD_185457 | JGI IMG/M metagenome (GOLD analysis project Ga0210009, IMG submission 185457) | Groundwater microbial communities from aquifer - Crystal Geyser CG12_big_fil_rev_8/21/14_0.65 (SPAdes) (version 2) | ecosystem: Environmental > Aquatic > Deep subsurface > Groundwater ...
CCACCGGCGCGGTGACGATCAGCGGCATCGCCACTCAAGGCCAGACGCTGACCGCAGCCAACACCCTGGCCGACATTGACGGCATCCCGGCCACAGGCACCGGCGCCATCAGCTACCAGTGGCAAGCTGACGGCGTGGATATTGCCGGTGCAACCGCCAGCACCCTCACGCTGACACAAGCCCAGGTTTCCAAGCCAATTACGGTTGTAGCCCATTACACGGATGCACAAGGCACGGCGGAATCAGTAGCGTCCAGCGCCACCGCCAGCGTGGCCAACGTCAATGACCTGCCCACCGGCACGGTGACGATCAGCGGCATCGCCACTCAAGGCCAGACGCTGACCGCCACCAACGCCTTGGCCGACATTGATGGCATTCCAGCCAGCGGCGCAACGGGAGCCATCAGCTACCAGTGGCAAGCTGGCGGTGTCGATATCAGCGGTGCAACCGCCAACACCCTCACGCTGACACAAGCCGAAGTTTCCAAGCCAATAACGGTTGTAGCCCATTACACGGATACACAAGGCACTGCGGAATCTGTAGCATCCAGCGCCACCACGGCAGTCGCCAACGTCAATGACCTGCCCACCGGCGCGGTGACGATCAGCGGCATCGCCACTCAAGGCCAGACGCTGACCGCAGCCAACACCCTGGCCGACATTGACGGCATCCCGGCCACAGGCACCGGCGCCATCAGCTACCAGTGGCAAGCCGACGGCGTGGATATTGCCGGTGCAACCGCCAGCACGCTGGTCTTGGGGCAGGCCCAAGTGGGTCAAGCCATTTCGGCTGTAGCGCACTACACGGATACACAAGGCACTTCGGAAAGCGTAGCGTCTGCACCCTCATCCAGCGTCCTTGGCTACCAAGACGGCACCCCCGGCGACGATGTCCTCACCGGCAGCGCCTTTGCCGATACGCTCAATCCCGGCAGCGGTGCCGACCTGGTCAACGCCGACACCGGCGACGATACACTGAACCTCACCGCAGACGGCACCTGGTCCAGCGGCTATGCTGCAGCCAACCAAAGCCTGGCGGGTACAACTACTGGTACCGGCCAGCAAGTCCTGCTTGAAGGCAAAGTGCGCTTTGCCGACATCCTGGACGGCGGTGGTGGTGCTGACACCGTGCAGCTCACCAGCGCCAGTGACGCCTTCTTTTTGCACGATGCCTACTCGCTCTTTAACGCGCAAGCCATGCTGGCCAACGATGCCCAGGGCCAAGCCAACACGGCACGTGCCGTCGCCATAGAGGGCATCCATGGCGGTGCCGGTGACGACATCATCGACCTGACCAGCACCACCTACAGCATCGCCGGTGTCAGCCTCTTTGGTGAAACAGGTAACGACATCCTGTGGGGCAACCTGGGCAACGACACCTTGCAAGGTGGTGACGGCAATGACACCCTGTTTGGTGGCGCGGGTAGCAACACCCTGAACGGCGGAGCCGGTGCAGATATCTTTCAATACGCAAAAGGCGGTGCAGCTCATGACACCATTGAAGACTTTGCTATCGGAATTGATTCAATCCAACTCTATGGCGCGGCCAGCACTGCAGAGGTGAGCGCCGCAGTCAATGGTGACCACGTCACGCTGAGCTGGGGCACCCAAACCATCGACCTGGTCGGTATCAACTCCATCGCCGGGGTGGATGCCTGGCTGCAACTGGCTTGAGGACACTGACATGAACATCAACTTCAACCCCTGCGTCAGCTTCAAAAGTGCCCTTGGTACCGCTCGTACCCTGCTGGTCTGGCTAGCCTTGAGCCCCCTGCTTGCATCCGCCGGTGTGGTAGCCGTCACCAGCAGCACGACCAGTACCAGCACAACCAGCACCAGCACAACAACTACAAGCACCACCACGACGACGACCCAAGCCCCTATAGCCACCAACATCAACCTCGTCAAAGGCTGGAACCTGGTAGGCAACAGTGTCGAAGCCCCCATCACGGTGGCCACCAGCTTCAACAATGCCACGCAAGCCATCACGCTCTGGAAGTGGGTCACCAGCGGCAGCACCGCTGGCATCAGCTACCCGGCCTGGGCTTTTTACACCCCGGCGCAGACCGATGGTGGCAAAGTCTACGCAGCCACCAAAGGCTACGACTTTTTAACCACCATCAACGCCGGTGAGGGTTTCTGGGTGAATGCCAAGACGGACTTCAGCACACCGCTGCCTGCCGGTGCAGCGGTGCAAGCCAGCAGTTTTATGCCAGCCCTGGCAACACCGCCCACTGCCGGTGGCGCGCACGCCTTGTCCAAAGGCTGGAACCTGATTGCCATGGGCGGGCAGCCCAGCCCGGCACAGCTTGATGCGGCCCTGGCCACCACAGCCTCAACGTTACCGGCTTCGGGCCAGGTTGCCACCAACCTGACCACCCTGTGGGCTTGGGATGCAGGCCAGACGCTGTGGTACTTTTGGGCCCCCAATCTGGTGAACAACGGGGGTTTGGCAGCGTACCTTGCCAGCAAGGGTTATCTGGACTTTGCTGCCTTGCCAGGCACGCCCATGGGCACCTTGTCGCCCACAACCGGGGTTTGGGTCAACTTGCCCTGAGACACGCTTTGGCCAAGCCCTAAAATTCTCTGATGCCCACGCCTGCCGCCCCAACCAACGTCGTAAAACGCCGCAAACTGCCCATCGGCATCCAAACCTTTCGGGAAATCCGTGAGGACAACTGTTATTACGTTGACAAGACTGGCATGGCGGTGGACTTGGTGGAGCAAGGCAAGTTTTACTTTTTGAGCCGCCCGCGGCGCTTTGGCAAAAGCCTGTTTCTAGACACCCTGAAAGACCTGTTTGAAGGGCATCAGGACTTATTCTCCGGCCTGGCCGCAGAAACGCGCTGGGACTGGACGGTGCGCTACCCGGTGATCCGCCTCAGCTTTGGGGCCGGGGTGGTGCACACGCATGAGGCGCTGGAGCAAAGCATGCACCAGCAACTCACCCACCATGAAACGCACTTCAAACTCCCTGCGGTATTCCCCGACCTGCGCAGCCGCTTGGTTGACCTGATCGCCCGGCTACACGCCCAGGCGGGCCAGCGCGTGGTGGTGCTGGTGGATGAATACGACAAACCGATCCTGGACAACATCACCGACAGCGCCGCTGCCACGGTGATGCGCGACGGCTTGCGCAATTTGTACTCGGTGATCAAAGACAGTGATGCGCACCTCAAATTTGCCATGCTCACGGGCGTGAGCAAATTCAGCAAAGTCAGCTTGTTCTCGGGCTTGAACAACCTTAAAGACATCACCATGGATGCCCGCTACAGCGCGCTGTGCGGCTATACCGACGCCGACGTTGATACCGTATTTGCGCCCGAACTGGCAGGGCTTGACCGCGAAGAAATCAAACGTTGGTACAACGGCTACAACTGGACTGGCGAGAGCGTCTATAACCCGTTTGACCTGTTACTGCTGTTTGACAGCCACGAGTTTCGCCCCTACTGGTTTGAGACCGGCACGCCCGACTTTTTGATCCAATTACTCACCCAGCGCCACACCTATACGCCAGATCTGGCGCACATGGTGGCGCTTGAAACGCTGCTGTCAAGCTTTGATGTGGACGCCATCCCGACCGAAGCGCTGATGTTTCAGGCCGGCTACCTGACGGTGAACAGCGTGCGGCGCATCCCCGGCATGATGCAAATCACCCTGAAATATCCCAATCTGGAAGTGCGCAGCAGCTTGAACGGTGCCCTGCTGCAAGGACTCACCGGCGACCCGGTGCGCCACGGCATTCTGGCCCCCCGGCTGTACGACTTGCTGTTGGCCAACGACTTTGCCGGCATGCAAACCCTGTTCACGGCCTTTTTTGAAAGCATCCCGTTCGAGTGGTTCACGAACAACCCAATTGCCCAATATGAGGGCTATTACGCCAGCGTGTTCTACAGCTACTTTGCCGCGCTGGGGCTGGACGTGGAAACAGAAAGAAGCAGCAACGCCGGGCGGCTCGACATGCGCGTGCTGTTCAACCAAACGGTGTATCTGTTTGAATTCAAGGTGGTTGAACTCACGTCCGACGGCCGGGCCTTGCAGCAGATCAAGGACCAGGGCTACGCCAAACCCTACCTGGCGCTGGGGCAGCCGATTCACCAGATTGGCGTCGAGTTCAGCAAGGCCAGCCGCAGCGTGGTCGGGTTTGAGGTGGAGACGGTTCAACCTAGCTACTGACGCTTTCTACATTAGAGCCAGAAGGTGTCTTGTTGGGCCCCGGTGCGTGTTTCCGCGCCAGCAAGGTGTACATGGTCGGCACCACAAACACCGTCAGCAAGGTGCCCAGGCTCATGCCGCCCACAATCACCCAACCAATCTGGTGCCGACTCTCGGCACCGGCACCGGTGGCGATGGCCAAAGGCACCGCGCCCAGCACCATGGCGCCGGTGGTCATCATGATCGGGCGCAGGCGCTGCGCCGCAGACTGTTGCACCGCAGCCAGCGTATCCATGCCCGCTTCACGCAGCTGGTTGGCAAACTCCACAATCAGAATGCCGTGCTTGGTGATCAAGCCCACCAGCGTGATCAACCCGATCTGGCTGAACACATTGAGCGTGCCACCTGACCACTTGAGCGCCAGCAAGGCCCCGGCCATGGACAGCGGCACGCTGAACAAAATCACAAACGGGTCAACAAAGCTTTCAAACTGCGCGGCCAGCACCAAAAAGATAAAAAGTAACGCCAGCGCGAACACCAGTGTCAATGCGTCAGACGATTTTTTGAACTCGCGGCTGATGCCGTTCAGGTCGGTGGCATAACCGGGTTTGAGCACTTTTTGTGCGGTGGCATCCATAAAGTCAAGCGCCTCACCCACCGAATAGGTGGCCGACAGGTTGGACGTGATGCTGGCCGAACGACGTTGGCCAAAATGGATCAGCTCGCGCGGTACCACCACCTCGCTGATCTTCACCAGCGCAGACAGGGGAATCAACTCAGCCGACTTACCACGGACAAAAATGCCTTCGATGTCATCTGGCGTGTCGCGACCACTGGGCGTCGTCTGCACGATCACGTCGTATTGCTCGCCACCGCGCTTGTAACGCGTCACCTTGCGCCCGCCCAGCAGCGTTTCAATGGCGCGCGCCACCGCGTCCACGCTCACGCCCAGGTCAGCGGCGCGTTCCCGGTCCACCTCGAGTTTGATTTCGGGCTTGTTCAGACGCAAATCTGTGTCCACCTGGACAAACCCCGGATTTTTGGCCAGCTCATCCTGAAACGCCCGCACTGTCTTGGCCAGCTCCTGGTAGCTGTCAGAGGTGATGATGACAAATTCAATCGGCTGGCTGCGAAACCCCTGCCCCAGCGACGGCGGCGTGATCGACGTGGCGCTGACACCCGCCAGGCCAGAGATTCGCGGGGTCATGGCACGCGCCATTTCCAGCGTCGTGCGCTGGCGTTGCTCCCAGGGCCTGGCCCGAAAAAAAATGTTCGCCTGCGACACCGTGGGGTTGCCCACCGTCGCAAAAATCCGGTCGAACTCGGGGTAATCTTCTGCGATACGCTCAATCTCTCTGGCGTATCGATCGGTGTAAGCCAACGTCGCCCCATCGGGTGCGTTGATGCGTGCCAGCACCACGCCACGGTCTTCCAGCGGCGACAACTCCCGCTTAATGTCGTCCAGCACCCACCACGACACAGCGCCGCTGGCCACCATCACGATCAGCACCAACCAGCGCCGCTGCAAGCTCCACGCCAGCAGGCGACCATAGGCGCGCGTGGCCGCTTGCAACGCACGTTCCATGTGCGCATCGAACCAACTCGGGTGCGGGTTATGCCGCAGCAACAAGGACGACATCATGGGCGACAACGTCAGTGCCACCAGGCCCGAAATCAGCACCGCACCGGCCAGCGCCAACGCAAATTCCGTGAACAGTCGCCCGGTGCGTCCGGGTGAAAACGCCAACGGTGCAAACACCGCTACCAGCGTCATGGTCATCGCCACGATGGCAAAGCCAACCTCGCGTGCACCTTTGATGGCGGCCTGAAAGGGTGGCAAACCTTCTTCAATGTGGCGGTAAATGTTTTCCAGCATGACGATCGCGTCATCCACCACCAGCCCAATCGCCAGCACCAGCGCCAGCAGCGTCAGCGTGTTGATGCTAAAGCCCACCAGCGCCATCATGGCAAAGCTGCCAATCAGCGCCACCGGAATCGTCACCAGCGGGATCAGCGACGCACGCAAGGTGCGCAAAAAGACAAAGATCACCAGCGCCACCAGCAGCACCGCTTCAACGATGGTCCTGAACACCGCCTGGATGGACTGGTCGATGAACACCGAGTTGTCGTTGGCCACCTCGATTTGCACGCCCGGCGGCAAATCTCGCCGCAATTTGTCCAGCAAACCGATCACGCCACGCGACAGCTCCAGCGGGTTCGCGGTACTTTGTTTGACCACCCCCACCCCGACCGCGTCGCGTCCATTCAAACGCACAAAAGAGCGCTCATCCACCGGCCCTTCTTGCACGCGCGCTACATCCCCAATGCGCACCGGCTGCCCGTTGACGGTGCGCATCACCACCTGGGCAAACTCACGCGGGCTCTGTAGGTCAGTTGCTGCAGTCACGTTGAACTCGCGCTGCGCACTTTCAATGCGGCCAGCGGGCACCTCTAGGTTGGATCGTCGCAAGGCGTCTTCCAGGTCTTGTACCGTGAGCTTGTAGGCGGCCAGGCGGTCGGGGTCCACCCAGATGCGCATGGCAAATTTGCGCTCACCATAAATATTGACCTCAGCCGCCCCCGGCGCGGTTTGCAGCACCGGCTTGACCAGCGTATTGGCCATCTCGGACAACTGCAACGCCGTGTGCGTGTCCGAGCTCAGGGCCAGAAAAATCACCGGAAACGACTCGGCCTCGACCTTGGCGATGACCGGCTCGTCGATGCCCTGTGGCAAGCGCTGGCGCACGCGTGTCACCTTGTCACGCACATCGGCAGCGGCGGCATCAGCGTCGCGGCTTAAAGCAAAACGCACGCTGATCTGGCTACGCTCCTGGCGACTGGTCGAGGTAATCACATCGACGCCCTCAATACCCGAGAGCGAATCTTCCAGCACCTTGCTGACCTGCGTCTCCATCACCTCGCTGGAAGCCCCGGCAAACGTAGTGGTGACCGACACCACCGGCTCGTCGATTTTTGGATATTCGCGTACCGACAAGCCATTGAACGACACCGCGCCGATCAACACCACCAGCAATGACAACACGGTCGCAAAGACCGGCCGGCGGATCGAGGTTTCAGCCAGTTGCATATTGCGTTGTTCAGCGGCTCACAGGGGTGACCACGCCCGATGCCGCAGACACCGCCCTGTCGGGCTTGCCACCGCCGCGTCCAAGCTCCACCACGCGCACCGGTGAGCCGTCTTTTTGCAGCCGCTGCTGGCCGGCCACCACCACCGTATCGCCCGCGTTCACACCCGTCGTAAGCTGCACCTTGCCCGCGCGGCGCACCCCCAGTTGCACCTCCTGGCGCTGCGAGACAAATTTGACCTCTGGCGGCAGATTGGCACCGGCTTGGGCAGGCATCAGCTTAATGACAAACTGTTTGCCCGCCTGCGGCACGATCGCCTCTTCAGGCACTACCAGCGCCTGCGGGTTGACGCCAAATACCGTGGTAACCCGGGCAAACATGCCCGAGCGCAACGCGTTTTGCAACGGGCCTGGCGCAGCATCTTTGCCCACCCCAATCAGTACAGCACGCACCGCCAGCGATCGGCCGTTGGCGTCAAGCAGCGGGTCAACGGCCTGCACCACCGCCTTGAACGTGCGCCCTGGCAGTGGGTCCAGCGTTACCTCTACACCCTGCCCGCGCTTGACCTTGGCACCATAACGCTCGGGTAGGCGGTAGTCGATCAACATGCGTTGCGGCTCTTCCAGCGCCACCAGATCGACGCCGTCCTTGACATAGTCGCCCACATTCACCATGCGAATCCCCGCCACGCCGTCAAACGGCGCGCGCACCGCCATGCGGGACAGGCGCGCCTGCGACAGCGCCACCTGGGCTTGTGCCACCTGCACATTGGCGGCACTGGTGTCCAGGGCCTGCTGCGACATGAAGTTAGCCGCCACCAGCTCTTGCGTGCGCTTGAAGTTGGCCTGCGCCACGCCCAGTTGCGCCTGCATTTGTTGCAGCTCGGCGCGCTGCAACTGGTCGTCCAACTGCACCACCACCTGACCTTTGCGTACCCGGCCGCCATCCTGGAAGTTCAGCGCGGTGATGCGCCCCACGCTTTCCGGTCGCAGCATCACGCTCTGGCGTGCGCGCAGCGTGCCTACGGCCTGCACGTCGTCTCGCAAGGGCGCAACTGCCACCTGCACCACCTCTACCCCAGCCACGCGCGGCGCAGCCGGGCTGGCTGGTTTGCCCCCTGGGGCCTTGGCGGAAACGGGCTGTGCCTGGGTGGGCCCGGACTGCAGCCACCACGCCACGGCGCCGCTCAGCGCCATGCCCACAACTGCAACACCGGAATAAACAAACCTGTTGGCCATGTTGGAAATCATCCTGAAAACAATCGACGCCAACGCTCGCTTAGCGTGGCAGGTTGGCGCTACTGTAGCGGGATCTTTGGCATCAGGCAGGCGAGCGGGTGGCAGTGCCCTGGCTCAAAGCCGTGGCAACCCCCTGGTTGGCCAGTTCGTCGGCACGCTCGTTGCCAGGGTCGCCGTTGTGGCCACGCACCCAGCGCCACTCAATCTGGTGCCCGCCAGAACCGACCAAAGCATCCAGCCGCTGCCACAGATCGACGTTTTTCACCGGCTCCTTGGCTGCCGTCCTCCAGCCACGCGCCTTCCAGCCCGGCAGCCACTCGGTCATGCCTTTCAGAACGTACTGGCTGTCCACGTGCAACACCACCTGGCACGGGCGCTTGAGCGCCGACAGGGCTTCGATCACGGCCGTCATTTCCATGCGGTTGTTGGTGGTACTGCGCTCCCCGCCAAACAGTTCTTTTTGCGCAGCAGGCGACTTGAGCAACACGCCCCAGCCGCCCGGCCCCGGGTTGCCCTTGCAGGCACCATCGGTATAAATGTCAATACGATTCACCAGCCACCCGTCCTTTAATGTTAGTAGTCTTTTTGGGCTGTAGCCCTTGTACTTCCTGCGCTGTTAGCTACTGGAACCGTAGTGCTTACCAACCGCCTGGCAGGCTTGAATCCAGGGTTGAGCAGTGTCATGCTGGGCACGCGCTTGACCGCAGTCAGCATGTAAGCCGAACCCAGAAACGGCCAAGAGCGCGCGCCCACCTGGTCCACCCAGGCAAATCGGTCCAGCCACACCTGGGTGGAAAAAGCAGGCCGGTAACAGCCAAACTGCCCTGCCTGAATCTCCAGATTCAACAGCCGCAACCAGTCGCGCAGGCGCAAGTAACCAATAAAGTCGCCGGCCTGCGGCAAAAAAAGGCGACTGCGCCCCAGCCATCGGTACCAGTGCGCGCGGCGCTGGCGAAAACCCCACAAGCTGACCGGGTTCAGGCCGCAAATGACCACACGGCCTTCTGGCATCAGCACCCGCTCCACCTCGCGCAGCGCACCGTGCGGGTCGGGCGTGAGCTCCAGCGCATGCGGCAACACCACCAGGTCCAGGCTGTTGGCCGGAAAAGGTAACGCGCTGTAGTGTGAGACCAGCACCACTTTCTGGTGCCCAACCGCCTCGCCAGACGTATCTGTGGTCAGCCACCGATGGGGCATCCGATTGGCACGCAGCGCGTCCAGCTCGGGCAAACCCAGCTGTAGCGCATGAAAACCAAACAGATCAGCCACCACCTTGTCCAGCTGCGCCTGTTCCCACGCCAGCAGGTATTGTCCCGGCGGCGTAGCCAGCCATTCGTGCATCCCTATAATTTCTGCGGTCATGACCTTGATTCCACTGCCTGCTTTCAACGACAACTACATCTGGATGCTGCACGACGGCCAGCGTGCCCTGGTGGTAGACCCCGGCGACCCTCAGGTAGTGATGGATGCGCTTGCACGCCGGTCGCTCAAACTGGACGCGATTCTAGTCACGCACCATCACAATGATCATATCGGTGGTGTCAAGCGCCTGCGTCAGCAGACAGCCGCGCAGGTGTTCGGGCCAGCGCATGAAGATGTGCCACAACCGCTGGTGGGTGTAACAGACGGCGACACGGTGGACGCGCTGGGTTGGCGCTTTCGCGTACTCGATGTCCCGGGCCATACTGCCGGGCACATTGCTTTTTACACCGAACCTACTGGCCAAGACCCTCTGCTTTTTTGTGGCGACACCCTGTTCAGCGCCGGTTGCGGTCGGCTTTTTGAAGGCACGCCCGCACAAATGCTGCAGGCGTTGACGCGGCTGGCCGCCTTGCCAGACACCACACGCGTGTGCTGCGCTCACGAGTACACTGCCAGTGGCCTTGTATTTGCCCAAGCCGTTGAGCCTGACAACATGGCCATTCTGGATCATCAGCAACGCGTTGCAACGTTGCGAGCCCAGCATCAACCCAGCCTGCCGTCTACCATCGGGCTGGAAAAATCCATCAACCCGTTTTTGCGCACCCGCCAGCCTGCCGTGATGGCAGCAGCGCAGCGTTTTGACGCCTCAGCGCAGACCGAAACCGACGTGTTTGCCGCCCTCCGAACCTGGAAAAATCAGTTTTGAAACTTATCCGACTTTGCCTCTTGATTGGCGTCCTATGGGTGAGCGGTTGCGCGAGCACCGTTACACCAACAGACGGCCCCGACAATGCGCAGCCGGATTACGCCTTGTCCAGCAACACACGCAACAGCACCGGCAGCGTTGAGCCCGACACGCCCGGATTGCGTCCTCCGGTGTTCCCAAGCGAAGGTCTGCGCCCCCTGACCAGCTTGGAGCTCGACCGTCCCAAGGTGCTTGCGTTGACCCCGCCCGCCGATATCTGGGAACGCATTCGCCTCGGCTTTGCGATGCCCGACCTGCAAAACGATCTGGTGGCTGATCGCGAACAGTGGTACGCCACCCGAGCGGACTACATGCAACGCATGACCGAGCGCGGCAGCAAGTACCTTTTTTACATTGTTGAAGAGATCGAACGCCGCCGCATGCCGTCCGAACTGGCCTTGTTGCCATTCATTGAAAGTGCGTTTAATCCACAGGCGGTGTCGGGTGCCAAGGCAGCGGGCATGTGGCAGTTCATGCCCGCAACCGGGCGCGTGTTTGATCTGCGTCAGAATTTGTTCCGCGACGATCGACGCGACGTGCTGGCATCGACGCGCGCCGCGCTCGATTACCTGCAAAAACTGCATGACATGTTTGGCGACTGGCATCTGGCGCTGGCCGCTTACAACTGGGGCGAAGGCAGCGTGGGCCGCGCCATCGCCAAAAACAAAAAAGCGGGGAAAGATACGGGCTATACCGACCTGAAAATGCCCGCAGAAACAAAGCTGTACGTCCCCAAACTGCAGGCAGTCAAGAACATCGTCGCTGATCCGCAAAAATTTGGCCTGTCACTGCCCGCCATCGGTAACCACCCCTACTTCCAGACGGTGGAAATTCAGCGCGACATCGATGTGGCTCTGGCCGCGCGTCTGGCCGAGGTGGATATTGGCGATTTCAAGGCCCTCAACCCGCAACTGTCACGCCCGGTGTTGTTGGCCGCAGGCACGCCGCAAATCTTGCTGCCCTGGGACAACGCCATCATCTTTCAAACCAACTTGCAAGACTACAGTGGCGACCAGTTGGCCAGTTGGACGGCCTGGACAGCGCCCAAGACGCTCAAACCAGCCGAGGCTGCCAAGCGCGTGGGCATGTCCGAAAAAGAACTGCGCGCAGTCAACAACATCAAGGGTCGCATGTTGATCCGCGCTGGCTCTACCCTGCTGGTCAGACGAGGTGACAACGTCAGCCAGGACGTGAGTCAGCACATTGCCGATACCGCCCGCCTGACGCTGGCACCCGAGGTCCGCTTGCGCAAAGTGGTCGTCTCGGCCAAAAAGAAGGACAGCGTCAAGACACTGGCCAAGCGCTATCGGGTCAACGCCGATCAGGTGGCGCAATGGAACCGGGGCGTCTCCACCTCATCGACGCTGAAAGCCGGTCAGAAAATCGTGCTGTACCTGCCAGCCAAAGCGCCACGTAAGGCAGGCAAATCCAGCGCACGAAAAAAGACAAGCAAATCAGCGGTCAAAACAACAAAACTGGCACGGCAATAGTTGCCATCAGACAGCAAATGATGCAGCCATCTGCGTCCGATGGTGTGAACGGTTTCAGCGATAACCAGCAAACAGAATCGCTACATTGACCGCCAGCGCCAAACCCCACACCAGGCTGCGCAAATTGGCCAGATTGGCCAGATACAGCAGGACGAAGACGACGCGCAGCACCACGTACACCAGCGCCAGCAAATCCACGCGTGCCTGATACGCACCCAACTGGTGGGCAATGACGACGGCGCCAATAAAAAATGGCATCGCCTCGAAGCTGTTGGCCTGCGCCGCATTGGCGCGTGCCCGCCAATCGGTTTGCCGCGCCAACCAGGCACGCGGGTTTTCATTGTCAAAACCGCCATCACTTGGGCGTTTGCCAAAGCTGCCCCACTTGGCCACCCCGGCGCACACTATCGGCAGCAGCGCCACCACCAGCACACACCAGTAAGCCAGGGTAAAGTGGGTTGTCATGATCTTGCTCCTCAGGTCAACGCCGGTCTGCCAGCGCATGGGCGATAGTGCCCAAGTCCACGTATTCGAGTTCGCTACCTACGGGCACACCGCGCGCCAGGCGTGTGAGTTGCAAACCGCGCTCTCTGAGCCCCTCACTGATCACATGGGCAGTGGCTTCGCCTTCGGCGGTGAAGTTGGTGGCCAGAATCACCTCTTGCACCGTGCCGTCCATCGCACGGTCAAACAACTGGCGCAAGCCAATGTCGCGCGGGCCCACACCGTCCAGCGGGCTGATCTTGCCCATCAGCACAAAGTACAGCCCACGGTAAGCACCGGTGCGTTCCAGCGCAGCCTGGTCAGCCGGTGTTTCCACCACGCAGAGTTTGCTGGCGTCGCGCCGTGTGTCTTGGCATGTGTCGCACAGCGCGTGCTCGGAAAAGGTGTGGCAGCGCTCGCAGTGCACGATTTTTTGCGCAGCGTCGGCCAGTGCCGTGGCCAGGCGCAGCGCCGCCGGACGGTCGTGCTGCAGTAGGTGAAAAGCCATGCGCTGCGCCGACTTGACGCCCACGCCTGGCAGGCAGCGCAGCGACTGAACCAGCGCCTCCAGCGCGTGTGCACTCATGAACAGGTCACGCTAACGACACAGTGGTCAGAACGGGAACTTCATGCCGCCGGGCAGACCGGGCATGCCTGCGGTGAGCTTGCCCATTTTTTCGCTGGAGGTGTCTTCTGCCTTGCGCAGGGCAGCATTGAACGCCGCAGCCACCAGGTCTTCGAGCATGTCCTTGTCGTCCGCCAGCAGGCTGGGATCAATCTCGACCCGGCGCACCTCGTGCTTGCAGGTCATGGTGACCTTGACCAAGCCGGCGCCGGATTCACCCGTGACTTCGATGCTGCCCAATTCTTCCTGGGCTTTCTTCAAGTTTTCCTGCATCGCTTGCGCCTGTTTCATCAGACCGGCGAGTTGACCTTTGTTGAACATGGGAATTCCTTTATCAGAATGGATTAAAAGCGGCGGAAATCAAACGAGCCAATCGGCCGAAAAAAACTACACGGGCTGGATGCTGCCGGGGACGATTTTCGCCGCAAATTCGCGCATCAAGGTTTGTACCAGTGGATCTTGCAGCACGGTTTTTTCTGCGTCGAGCTGCGCCTGTGCGGCCGCCGCTGCGATGCGCCTGGCCGGGCTGTCGGTAACGCGGCCAACTTCCACCACCAGGGTCACAGGCCACCCGGCTGCTGCCAGCGCTGTGGCCAGCCGGTCGCGGTTGCCGCCCTGGTTGAGCGATTCACGCTCCACGCGCAGCAGCCATTGGTCGCTGTCGCGCCCCACCAGTTGCGACTGAAGGGCCAGCTCCCGCACCAGCGCAGAGACGGCGTTGGCACCGATCAATGACTGCACCGTGGCGTGCCAAAAGTCGCCGTCGGGGCTGCCAGCAACCTGATGTACCGGCGTTACCGGTGTCGCATCGAGCTCGCCCACAGGCTGCTCAATCACCTGAATGCTCTCAATAACAGGAGCATCTTGCGCTTGATGGACAGGGGCTAGCGCCTGTTTTTCCTTAAAGTTTTGCAAGTGGGCCGCAGAGGGCGTCGTGGGCAGCACCGGCAAGGGTTGCACCGTTGGCAGCGGCGGCGTTTCAGCTGCGGGGGTCTTCAGAGTTTTTTTTTCTGCGGCACCCGATCGCGCCTCTGGCTTGAACGTCAGCAAGCGCAACAGCACCATGGTCAGCGCCGCGTATTCATCCGGGGCCAAGCCCAATTCGGCACGCCCGTGCAAGCAGATGCTGTAGAGCAATTGGGTTTCATCGGGCGGCATCAAGGCGGCCAGGCGCTGTAGATCGGCCTGCTCGGGGTCGTTATCGTCGCCGTCTGGCGCGTCGGGGACCGCCTGCAACACGGCCATGCGTTGCAGCACCGCGCTCATTTCTTCCAGCGTAGAGGCGGCACTCAGGCCGTGCAGCCGCAGCTCTTGCGACGTCTGCACCACGGTTTTAGCGTCGCCCCGGGCCAGTGCGTCAAGCAGACGAAACACATAACTGCGATCGACACTTCCGAGCATCTGGCGCACCAGCGCTTCTTGCAGTTGGCCAGAGCCAAACGCAATGGCCTGGTCGGCCAGACTCAGTGCGTCGCGCATCGAGCCGCGCGCCGCACGTGCCAGCAATTTCAGCGACACCGCGTCGGCGCTGACGCCCTCCGCCTGCAACACTTTTTGCAAATGTTCCCGGATGGTCTCGGGCGCCATCGGTCGCAAATTGAACTGCAAGCAGCGCGACAGCACCGTCACCGGCACTTTTTGCGGATCGGTCGTGGCCAGCACAAACTTGAGGTAGTCGGGCGGCTCTTCCAGCGTTTTCAACATCGCGTTGAACGCCTGGTTGGTGAGCATATGCACTTCGTCGATCATGAACACCTTGAAGCGCCCTTGCACCGGCTTATAGACCGCTTGCTCCAGCAGAGTCTGCACTTCATCGACGCCTCGGTTGGAAGCGGCGTCAAGCTCGGTGTAATCGACAAACCGGCCACTGTCAATGTCAGTGCACGCCTGGCAGACACCACACGGAGTCGCGGTGATCGTGCCTTGACCGTCGGGGCCCTGGCAGTTGAGTGACTTGGCCAGAATGCGCGACACCGTGGTCTTGCCCACGCCACGGGTGCCGGTAAACAGGTAGGCGTGGTGCAAGCGGCCGCTGGCCAGCGCATTACTCAAGGCCTGCACCACGTGCTCCTGCCCCACCATCTCGGAGAAATTGCGGGGGCGATATTTGCGGGCAAGCACAAGGTAGGACATGGGCGGGCATTCTATCGGGCCACGACTACAATGCGCCGCGACGGGCCTTCCCGCATGGTAAAGCGGCCAACCGGGTCAGGTGGGGAACCAAGCAGCCCTAACTGTGGAGCCAGTGCCGGGGTCAAGGCTCGTCACCTTTCTTTTTGCCAGTCGCTGCATCTTGGATAGTAGCTTGTGCGATATCCGTAAGGGCCACGGCCTTTATTTCTTAGATAAAAATGCAAGCACACCCTGCCCTGCAACTGCACCGCTGGCCAGGCAAGCCGTCAGCAAATAGCCACCGGTGGGGGCTTCCCAGTCAAGCATCTCGCCAGCGCAAAACACACCTGGCAGTGGCTTGAGCATCAACGGCCCGGTCAGGCTCTCGAACGTCACCCCTCCCGCGCTGCTGATGGCTTCGTCTATCGGTCGCACGGCGCTCAACGTGATGGGGACGGCCTTGATGGCCTGTGCCAACGCAAGCGGGTCATGCATCTGCTCTTTGCTCAACCGTTCATAGAGAACGGCCGCCTTGATGCCCTCGATGTGCAAACGGCTTTTCAGGTGGCTGGACAGTGAACGCGACCCCCGCGGGTGGCTCACCTCAGCCAGCACGCGCTCTGGTGCCATGTGAGGTAACAAATCAAGGCGCAGCGTGACCGGGCCATGCGCGAGGAGGTCATCACGCAGCAAGCTGGAGGCGGCATAAATCAAGCTCCCCTCAACGCCGGTGGCCGTGGCCACAAATTCACCCTTGCGGGCAAATAGGTGCCCCTGGGCATTGGTGAAGTTGATTGCCACCGATTTGAAGGGTTCGCCAGCAAAGCGACTGGCGAAGTGCTCGCTCCAGCCGCCGTGCACATCAAAACCGCAGTTGGCTGGCAGCAAAGGCGCCACCACCACGCCTTTGGCCTGCAACCACGGTACCCAGGCACCCGTGGACCCCAGACGCGCCCAACTGCCTCCGCCCAGCGCCAACACTACCGCGTCCGCCTGCACTTGAACCGGACCTTGCGGCGTATCGAAGTCCAGCCAGGTAGGGCTTGCAACCTGACCATCACGATCCGCTACATCGGTTTCTGACTCGGGCTGATGCCAACCGGTCCAGCGATGACGCATAAAGAACTGCACCGGAGGGCCATTTTTGGGGTGTCGCAGGCGGGTCAGCCACGCTCGCAGCAGGGGTGCGGCCTTCATGTCGGTTGGAAAAACACGCCCCGAGCTGCCTACAAAGGTCTCGACCCCAAGCGAAGCCGCCCAATCGCGCACACGGGAGGCATCCAACACCTTGAACAGCGCCTCAATCTGCTGCCGACGATGACCATAACGCGAGGCAAACAGATCGGCGGGTTCTGAATGCGTCAAGTTCAGTCCGCCTTTGCCGGCCAACAAAAACTTGCGTCCGACGCTGGGCATGGCATCAAACAAATGCACGGCCACACCGGCCCCTGAGAGCACCTCGGCCGCCATCAATCCGGCAGGACCGGCACCTACAACAACGATTTTTTTCATGCAAGCATCAACATTGAGACTTTGGCCCGACAAGCGTCGTAGTATCGGTCTACCCGATGGTCGAGCGACGCGCTTTCTGTCACAATTTCCCATCTCTTTTTTCAAATACAGGAAAACCCATGGCCAGTGAATCCATCAAACATGTGTCCGACGCTTCTTTTGATACCGACGTTTTACAGTCCGACCTGCCGGTGCTGGTGGACTATTGGGCCGAATGGTGCGGCCCGTGCAAAATGATTGCGCCGATTCTCGATGAGGTCTCTGGCGCTTACGCCGGCAAACTGCAAATTGCCAAGATGAACGTCGATGAAAACCGTGAAATCCCGGCCAAGTTCGGCATTCGTGGCATTCCGACGCTGATGGTGTTCAAAAAAGGCCAATTGGCCGCCACCAAGGTGGGGGCCATGAGCAAGGCCCAACTGACCGCCTTCATCGACCAGCAACTGGCTTGATGTATTGCGGGTGCGGACTTGCCGCGCCCACAGCCTTGCCCGGTTGCAAAGGCCGGGTATTTTTCCTGTCATAATTCATCGTAGTCGCTGGCGGGCTTACCGGCCACAACCAGCACCTCAGGCAGAGGCCCGTGACACGTCAACCGGGCCGATCGTGCCACTTCATTCCCCAATCGTTTCCTTCATCGAACGCGTTCATCCATGCATATCAACGAACTCAAGGCACTGCACGTGTCCGAAGTCCTCAAGCAAGCCGAAGATCTTGAGATAGAAAACACCGGGCGCATGCGCAAACAGGAGCTGATGTTTGCCATCATCAAAAAGCGCGCCCGTGCCGGTGAACAGATTTTTGCCGACGGCGTGCTGGAGATTTTGCCCGACGGCTTCGGTTTTCTGCGTAGCCCCGACACCAGCTACACCGCCAGCACTGACGACATCTACATCAGCCCGAGCCAGGTGCGCCGTTTTAACCTGCACACCGGCGACATGATCGAAGGCGAGGTGCGCACGCCCAAAGACGGCGAGCGTTACTTTGCGCTGAACAAGCTGGAAAAAGTCAACGGTGGCGGCCCCGAAGAAAACAAACACAAGGTGATGTTCGAAAACCTCACGCCGCTGTTCCCCAAAGAGCAGATGCGGCTGGAGCGCGACATCAAAAGCGACGAAAACATCACCGGGCGCATCATCGACATCATCGCCCCCATTGGCAAAGGCCAGCGCGCATTGCTGGTGGCCCCGCCCAAGAGCGGTAAAACGGTGATGATGCAGCACATGGCGCACGCCATTTCTGCCAATTACCCGAACAGCCACATGATGGTGCTTCTGGTCGATGAGCGCCCCGAAGAAGTGACCGAGATGCAACGCACCGTCAAGGGTGAAGTGATCGCCTCCACCTTTGACGAACCCGCCGCGCGCCACGTGCACGTGGCCGAAATGGTGATCGAACGCGCCAAACGCCTGGTAGAGCTCAAGCGCGACGTGGTGATTCTGCTGGACTCCATCACCCGCCTGGCACGCGCCTACAACAACGTGGTGCCATCTTCCGGCAAGGTGCTCACCGGTGGTGTCGATGCCAATGCATTGCAGCGCCCCAAGCGCTTTCTGGGCGCTGCGCGCAATGTCGAAGAAGGCGGCTCACTGACCATCATCGCCACCGCCTTGGTCGATACCGGCAGCCGCATGGACGAGGTGATTTTTGAAGAATTCAAAGGCACCGGCAACTCCGAAATTCACCTGGACCGCCGCTTGTACGAAAAGCGCGTATTTCCTTCCATTCAACTCAACCGCAGCGGTACGCGCCGCGAAGAACTGTTGCTGCAGCCCGAAATCCTGCAAAAAACCCGCATCCTGCGCCAATTTCTCTACAACATGGACGAAATTGAGGCCATGGAAATGGTGCTCAAGCAAATGAAGGCGACCAAGACCAACAGCGAGTTTTTCGACCTTATGCGCCGGGGCGGTTAGGACAGGCCCTTGGTCTATAATCGCGCGTTTTTTAGCGTCAAGTACGTCCGGTTTTGAATTGCGCAATGGGTTTGCGCAAGGGCTGACGCGGCTAGCGCAACTGATGAAAGAGACTATGAAAGAAGGCATTCACCCTAACTACCGCGAAGTGGTTTTTCTGGATTCGTCCAACGGATTCAAATTTGTCACGCGGTCCTGTGCCAACGCCAAGGAAATGATCAAGATGGAAGACGGCCGTGAGCTGCCGTTGTTCAAGCTCGATACCTCCAGCGAATCGCATCCGTTTTACACCGGCACGCAAAAGTCAGTGGACAACATGGGTGGTCGCGTTGAAAAATTTCGCAACCGCTTTGGCAAGCCCGCTGCCACCAAATAAGCGTCTGCGGCGTTCTGCCCAAGGCAGCCGGGTCACTCCGTGCTGCCTTTTTATTTGGGCAGGCGACAGATGATGCCCCTCCGGCCATGAGTCAGCCTAGCCCCGCCATCGTGCCCCAAAGCGCCGTGCGCCGACTGCCGCGCTGGGCTTTGTGGGCGTTTTGCCTGGCCTACGTTCTGCCCGGGTTTGTCGGTCGCGGCCCTTGGAAGCGCGAAGACGTGACTGCCTTTGGCTACATGGCCGAAATGGCACGCGGCACAAGCCCTTGGTGGCAACCCGGCATGGGTGGGTTCCAGCCGGAATTTGATGCCTTGCTACCCTACTGGCTGGGTGCTTGGTCCATCCGACTGACAGAAGGTGTGATCTCGCCAGACCTGGCCGCCCGGTTGCCATTCATCATCTTGCTGCTCTTGACACTGGTAGCCACCTGGTACGCCACCTACAGCCTGGCGCGCAGCCCGTTGGCGCAACCGGTTAATTTTGCATTTGGTGGCGAGGCGCAGCCCACCGACTACGCCCGTGCCATCGCCGACGCAGGCGTGCTGGCACTCATCGCCTGCCTGGGACTGGCGCAGATTGGTCACGAAACCACACCCGCGCTGGCGCAGCTGTGCAGCACCGCCCTGCTCTTTTACGGCGTGGCGGCGCTGCCGCGTGCTGGCGTCATGCCGACCCTGGCATGCGCGTTGGGTTTGACAGGACTGACACTCTCAGGCGCACCCAGCATGGCGCTGGCGCTGGGAACTGGCAGTGCAACCATCTACCTGTTGCAAAAGCGGTCGCTGGCGGCTGATGACTCTGCCAGTCTCTTGAAGCTTAGCTGGCTGATCAGTCTGGCGCTGTTGAACGCTGTGCTGGCAAGCCAACTCGATCTATGGCGTTGGCGCATTGATCTGCCGTTGGCACAAACCTCCGAATGGCAAAGTCTGGGGCAACTGTTTTTATGGTTTACCTGGCCCGCCTGGCCACTGGCGCTGTGGACGTTGTGGCGCTGGCGTCATCAATGGCTGCGCCTGCATTTTGCCGCACGCCACGTTTGGTTGCCGCTGTGCTTTGTGCTGGTGGCCAGCATCGCCACGCTGACCACCCACGCCGCCGACCGATCGTTGTTGCTGGCGCTACCGGCGCTGGCGGCGCTGGCGGCTTTTGCCCTGCCCACGCTCAAACGCAGTGTGTCGGCGTTGATCGATTGGTTCACGCTCATTTTCTTCAGCGGTTGCGCCTTGGTGATCTGGGTGGTCTGGATTTCGATGCAGACCGGCATCCCGGCACAGCCTGCCCAAAACGTCGCCAGGCTCGCGCCAGGGTTCGTACACAGCTTTTCTGTCACTACATTTATCATAGCTGTATGTGCAACATTGACGTGGGCTTGGTTGGTTAAATGGCGTGCAGGCAGACACCGTGCTGCGCTATGGAAGAGCCTGGTGCTGCCCGCCGGTGGTGCTGCCTTGTGTTGGCTGCTGCTGATGACCCTGTGGTTGCCACTACTGGACTATGCGCGCAGCTATGCGCCCATGGTGCGCCAAGCCAAGACGCTGCTGCCGACGCAGGTGAGTTGTGTCTCAACGCTGGGGTTGAATCGCGCCCAATGGGCAGCCTTGCGGTTTTTTGGTGATCTGCCGCTCAAAAGTGCTGCATCGGGTGCCAACTGCCCTTGGCTCATTGCCGACGGCGACAACCCCAGCACCACCGCAGGTTTCCGCCCCGGCCAACCCTGGCAGCTCACTGCGGTGTTCCGTCATCCAGCCAATCTGCAAGAGAAGTTTCTGTTGTTCGAACGGCTGGAAAAGTAAGGCGAAACGCCGAGCCCTGCCCCGGCGTGCTGTCGATCGACAGCTCCGCGCCATGGCGTTGCGCCACGTGTTTGACGATTGCCAGACCCAAGCCGGTGCCACCGGTTTCCCGCGAGCGACTGCGGTCCACGCGGTAAAAACGCTCGGTCAGACGCGGCAGATGTTCTGGCGCAATACCAGGCCCGCTGTCTTGCACCGCGAACACCAGCGCACCTTCTGCCGCTTGCTGCAAGCTGACCGCAATGCGGCCACCCGGTGGGGTATAGCGCACCGCGTTGCTGACCAGATTGCCCATGGCGCTGAGCAACTCGCTGACGTTACCGACCAGTCGGCCCTGATACTGGCAAGCAAACGCCATGTCATGCAGCGGCGCACTGCCACAAATCAGCGCTGACAAGGCGTGGGCATCCTGCTCCAGCCGCTGCATCAGGTCGGCGGCGGCAATCCAATGATCAAAATCGGGCGACGGGCTGCCTTCCAGTTTGGACAGGGTCAACAGGTCGCTGACCAGACTTTGCATCCGGCTGGCCTGCGTTTCCATGAGCCCCAGGTATTGTTGCTGCTCGGCCTTGTCAAGTTCCAACGTTTGCAGCGTCTCCACAAAACCCGACAACACGGTCAACGGCGTGCGGATTTCATGCGACACATTGGCGACAAAATCGCGCCGCATCGCTTCGGCCTGCTCCAGCGCGGTGACATCGCGCGACAACAACAACGAACGCCCTTCGCCATAAGGATGCAATTGCACCGACAAGCGCACCGGTCGCCCGGGTGAATTTCCGCGCCCCGGCATCAGCAGCGCATGGTCAAAGCTACGCCCGGCCAGATACGTGGCAAAACCGGGGTCGCGCACCAGATTGCCAATGGTTTGTTGCAGGTCACGCCGAGGATCAAGCCCAAAATGCGCCGCAGCAGTCTGGTTGCACCACTCGATGCTGTCTTTGTCGTCCAGCAGCACCACGCCGTTGGGCGACGCCTGAAAAGCCGACAAAAAATCGTGCAGGCGCTTTTCTGCCTCTTGGCGCGATTTGTCCTTGGCCCGGTACAAACGCCGCGCCCGCTCCAGCAGTTCACCCCAGACGCCACTTCTAAAGGGTGCCTCCTGTTCAGCGATGTCAGTGCGCAAATAGCGCAATGCCTTTTCTGCGCTCAGCGCGTCCAGCACAAACCACAGTGCAACTCCTGCCAACGCACCCCACAGCGCCGCCACATGGTTGTCTGCCTTGAGGCTCAGCACCCACCCCGCTGACGCCCCAGCCATTGGATATACGACAAACCCGGAGATACGCCAGAACATGCAATGACCCCGGCGCGCCAGCTCAGGCCGCGATACTCCTGCTGGTGGCAAGCGCCTCGGGTCGCTCAGTCAAACGGTATCCCGCACCGCGCACGGTTTCCACCATGACGGCAGCCGGTTCGCCCAGCGCCACACGCAAGCGTTTCACGTGCACATCGACCGTACGCTCTTCAATAAACACGTGGTCGCCCCACACCTGGTCGAGCAACTGTGCCCGGCTGTGCACCCGCTCGGCGTGGGTGATCAGGTAATTCAGCAGCTTGTACTCTGTAGGCCCCAGCTTGATCGGCTGGTCGTCATAACTCACCCGAAAGGTGGCCGCATCCAGCAGCAACTTGCCCACACGTACCGTGGCCACGTCGTGCTCGGGCGCACGGCGGCGCAGCACGGCACGGATGCGTGCCAGCAGCTCTTTGGTGGAAAACGGTTTGGCAATGTAATCGTCGGCACCCGCATCCAGCCCCGCTACCCGGTCCACCTCGTCGCCACGCGCCGTCAGCATGATGATCGGCACCGTTTTGCTGCGCGGGTGGTTGCGCCAGCGCTTGGCCAGCGTCAGGCCCGACTCACCGGGCAGCATCCAGTCGAGCAACACCACGTCGGGCAGTGCCGCGTCCATTTCAGCCTGCGCTGTGACACCATCGATGGCGCACACAGGCCGAAAACCGCTGTGTCGCAGATTCACCGCAATCAGCTCGGCAATGGCGGGCTCGTCCTCAACGACCAAGACGGTCGGCAAGCGCCTCATTTCACCACCGATTCAATCTTGTCCATCGAAGAATGGCGTACATCGGCCCCCTTGACGATGTAGATGATCAACTCCGAGATATTCTTGGCATGGTCCCCGATGCGCTCGATCGCCTTGGCCAAAAACAACAAGTCCAGACTGGGCGAAATGGTGCGCGGGTCTTCCATCATGTAGGTGATGAGCTTGCGCACAAAGCCATCAAATTCCTTGTCGATCAGGTTGTCGTCTCGCAAAATGGTCAGCGCCTCGGCCGTATCCAGACGGGCAAACGCGTCCAACGCCTTACGCAGCAGATCAGAGGCCAGGTCGGAGGCCACACGCAGTTCCAGCGACGGCAACGAGCGCGCCGAACCACTGTCAATGATGGAACGCACCATGCGCGCTATTTTTTCGGCCTCGTCACCCACGCGCTCCAGATTGGCGGTGGCTTTGGAGATCGCCATCAGCAAGCGCAAATCGCGCGCGGTCGGTTGGCGCCGGGCGATGATGCTGGAAATTTCGCGGTCAATGTCCACTTCCATCGCATTGACGCGCGCCTCGGTCGCTGTCACCTGGTTGGCCAGTTCCTGGCTGAACTGCGACAGCGCCTGGATGGCCAGGTGGATTTGCGCCTCCACCAGACCACCCATCTCCATAAAACGGGTCGAAACGCCGCTGAGTTCGCTGTCAAATTGGGTTGATAAATGTTTGTCGCTCATGGCAAGTTCCCTGTTGGTCAACCAAAACGGCCGGTAATGTAGTCTTCAGTTTCCTGGCGTTTGGGCTTCATGAAGATGTCATTGGTGGCGCCGTATTCCATCATCTCACCCAGATACATATACGCCACATAGTCCGACACACGCGCGGCCTGCTGCATGTTGTGCGTCACGATCAAAATCGTGACCTTGCTCTTGATCTCGCCAATCAGCTCTTCGATGCTTCCAGTGGCAATCGGGTCCAGCGCCGACGTGGGCTCATCAAACAAAATAATCTCGGGGTCGGTCGCCAGAGAGCGTGCGATGCACAAGCGCTGCTGCTGGCCGCCAGACAAATTGGTGGCGGGCTCGCTGATCCGATCTTTGACTTCGTTCCAGATCGCCGCGCCCTTGAGGGCAGCTTCAACCTTGTCCTCGATATAACTGGTCGATTTTTCACCGCGCACGCGCAGGCCGTAGGCAACATTTTCAAAAATCGACTTCGGAAACGGATTGGGCTTCTGGAACACCATGGAAATGCGCATGCGCACCTCAATCGGATCGACCGAAGCGTCCAGAATGTCCACGTCGTCCGGGTGCAATTCGATCTTGCCGTCATAACGGTGCCCGGGGTACAAGTCGTGCATGCGGTTAAAGCAGCGCAAGTAGGTCGATTTGCCGCAGCCGCTGGGGCCAATCAGGGCGGTGACCTTGTTTTCATAGATGGGCATCGAAACGCCTTTGAGCGCCTTGAAGTCGCCATAATAAAAATCAAGATCTTTGGACTCGGCCTTGAGCCTGGGTGCCGGTTCCGGCAGGGTGATGGTGGATGCCATGATGTGTCTCAAGAAACTTTAAAAGGGGTTACCACTTGATGTTTTTGCGCAGCCGGTAGCGCAGCCAGATCGCCAAGGCGTTCATGCCCAGCGTCAGTACCACCAGCACCAGGCTGGCCGCCGCCGCGTTGAGTTGAAATTCTGGGTTGGGTCGCGACGTCCAGTTAAAAATCTGGATCGGCATCACGGTAAACGGCGAAAACAACCAGTCAAACAGCCCAGCCACTGGCTCACCCTGAAAAGGCACCGGCGGCAAAAATGCAATAAAGGTCAGGGCGCCAATGGTGATAATGGGCGCGGTTTCACCAATGGCGCGCGACAAGCCGATGATGACACCGGTGAGGATGCCAGGCGTACCGTAAGGCAACAGGTGGTCGCTAACTACCTGCCACTTGGTGGCGCCGCAGGCATAGGCACCCTCACGGATCACCTGCGGAATCGAGCGCAGCGCCTCACGCGTAGTGACGATCACAATGGGCAAAATCAACAAGCCCAGCGTTAGACCCGCAGACAAAATGCTTTGCCCCAGGCCAAAGGTATAGACAAACAGCCCCAGCGCCAGCAAGCCGTAAACAATCGACGGCACACCCGCCAGGTTGCTGATGTTGATTTCGATGATGTCGGTAAACCAGTTTTTGCGCGCGTATTCTTCAAGATAGACCGCGCTGGCAATGCCCACCGGTATGGCAAACAGCGCCGTCACCAGCATCACCAAAAACGAGCCGACCCACGCCGACAAAATACCTGCCTGGCCCGCGCGACGCGAAGGAAATGAGGTAAAAAAGTCAAGACTCAAGCGGGGCGCTCCGTCTATCACCATCTGGGCAAACAAGGCCACCAGCGTCAGAATGGCCAACGACATGGCCAGCAGGCCCAACAGCCCAAAAATGGCGTCCCAACGCTTGTGGCTCCTGATGATGCGGCGCAACAGCTGCGCCCGTTCAGACAATTTGGCACTCATCTCAATAAGCCTCACGGAATCTGCGGCGCATCCAGTGCCCCAGCAGGTTAAACAGCAGCGTGATGATCAACAGCGTCAAGCCGGCGGCAAAAATGGTCTGGTAACCGATGCTGCCGTGCGGCAGGTCGCCCAGCGCCACCTGGACAATGAATGACGTGACGGTCGCCGCTGGCTCCAGCGGGTTCAGGGTCAGATTGGGTTGCATGCCCGCAGCGACGGCCAAAATCATGGTCTCACCCACCGCGCGTGAAATACCCAGAATGTAGGCAGAAGCAATACCCGAAATCGACGCTGGCACTACCACCCGCATGGCGGTTTGAAAGCGCGTGGAGCCCATGGCATACGCCCCCTCACGCAGGCTCATGGGCACCGCGCGCATGGCATCTTCGGACAGCGACGACACATACGGAATGATCATGATGCCCATCACCAAACCTGCCGACAGTATGTTGAAAGTTGGCAAGTCAGGGTAAATCTTCTGGATCATCGGCGTGATGAACAAAAGGGCAAAGTACCCGTAAATGATGGTCGGCACACCCGAGAGCAACTCAAGAATGGGCTTGAGAACCTCACGAACCGTGTGGTTCGCAAACTCCGACAAATAAATGGCAATGATGGTGCCCAACGGAATCGCCACCAGCAGCGCCACGCCCGAGCTCGACAAGGTACCCGCCAGCAACACGGCAATCCCGAAGTGGGTGTCTTCAAACAGGGGGGTCCACTGGCTGTCGGTCAAAAAGTCCCACAGTGGCACATGGGTAAAGAACACCAACGATTCTTTGACCAGCACGTACACAATGCCCAACGTCGTAAAAACCGACACGCACGCTGCCAGCAACAAAATCAACTCGATCAACTTGTCCTTGCGCTTGCGCGCGGCCTTGATCTGGGCCAACTCGGCCAGACGCGCCGCACCGGTGAGGCGTTGTTCCATGACAGGAAGTGGTGTAGTCAAAGTGGAGCTCATTGTAGGGAACCGCTCAGGGCGACTTAAAGCTTTGCGTCAACGCAAGACCAACGCACTATGAACACAAAGAGCCCTGCCGCAACCCAATGGGCTTTCCATACGGCAGGGCACGGGGCTGGCAATGTCAGTCTCAGTTCTTGGCTTCGCGCTTGACCAATTCCTCGATGCTGATGCCCACTTCGTTATGACCACCAAACACAGTGCCTTTTTTGCCATCGGCAATGTGCTTCAGGTTGGCCTTGTACACGCTGGCGGGCAATGCAACGTACTTCACTTCTTTGGCAATGGTTGCGCCATGCTCCATGTAGTACTCCACGAATTTCTTCACCTCAGGCTTTTGCAGCGACTGTGCCTTGACGTAGATGAAAATCGGGCGTGACAGCGGCTGGTAAGCACCTTTTTCCACCGCCTCGGCGCTGGGGCCCACAGCAGGTTTGTTGGCGTCAATGGCGATGGGCAAAGCCTTCAGACGATTGGTGTTTTCAGCGTAATAAGCGTAGCCAAAGTAGCCCATGGCGTTTACGTCGCCAGCCACACCTTGCACCAGCACGTTGTCGTCTTCAGAGGCGGTAAAGTCGCCGCGGCTGGCCTTGGCCTTGCCGACAATGGCTTCGGTGAAATATTCAAACGTGCCAGAGTCTGCGCCCGGGCCAAACAACTTGATGGGTTGATCAGGCCAAGCCGGATTGACCTGCTTCCAACGCAGGGTTTTTCCTTGCGCCGCAGGCTCCCAAACCGCCTTGAGTTCGGCCACAGTGGCTTGTTTGAGCCAGGTGTTCTTCGGGTTGATCACCACCGTCAGCGCGTCAAACGCCACCGGCAGCTCAAAGTATTCAACGCCAGCGGCCTTGCAATCCGCCATCTCCGAGGCCTTGATCGGGCGCGATGCGTCAGAAATATCGGTTTCGCCACGGCAGAATTTTTTGAAACCGCCGCCAGTACCAGATACACCTACCGTCACCTTGAGGCCCTTGTTGGCCTTCTGAAAATCTTCCGCAATACCTTCGGTGATCGGGAACACCGTGCTGGAACCATCCACCGTGACCACTTGTGCCAGCGACGCCAGCGGCGTTGCGCCTAAAAAAGCCATGGCCGAAGTGGCCAGAATTGTCTTAAGAGTGCTTGATTTCATACGTCTTGTCCTTGAGTTAATGGGTCAACTATCGGGCCCTAAACGCCGCGACACGCAGAATTTACGACAGCCGTGTGACAATCATGTGACAAATTTCAGAGCTTCAAAAAAACAGCCTGGCAAACAGTGCAAAATGCACGCTTTGCCATCTGCCTGGCGCCCACCTGCATTTTTGATCCCGTCATGAACACTGCCACAGCCAAAAGGCTGGCCAAAATTTTGATCGTCGAAGACGAAGTGATCGTGGCACGCGACATTGCGCAGCAGTTGCAAGGGCTGGGGTACACGGTGACGGGAATCACCGCGCAAGGTGAGCAAGCCATTGACTTGGCGACGCAACAAAAACCCGATCTGGTGTTGATGGACATTCAGCTTGGTGGCGTCATGGACGGCATCGCCGCCGCGCAAATCATTCGCACCCAATGTGCCATACCCGTCATTTTTTTGACGGCGTTTGCGGCTGACGACGTACTGGATCGCGCCAAGCTCACCGAGCCTTTTGGCTACATCCTGAAACCCTTTACCGAGCGCGAACTCAGCACCGTGCTGGCCATGGCGCTGTACAAGCACCAGGCTGAGGCACGCCTGCTCACCACCACGCGCCAGCTCAAGGCCTTGTCGATGCGTGTGCTCCAGGTGCAAGAGCAAGAGCGGCGTCGGGTTGCAGTCGAGCTCCATGACGAACTGGGTCAGGCGCTGACCGCCATCAAGATCAATCTGCAACTGGGCGAACGCTTCAAAGACAAAGCACCGGCAGACTTGTACGACGAAAACCTGCGCATCGTGGAAGACGCACTACAGCAGGTACGCACGCTCGCCACGGCACTGCGCCCTTCCATGCTGGACGACCTGGGGCTGGCCCCGGCACTCAAGTGGCTGGCCGAACAAAGCGCAAGCCGCAGCGGCTTTGAAGTCAAGTTTCACCATGAACGCTCGCTGGATCGCCTGTCCAGCGAGACTGAAACCGCCTGCTTTCGCATCGTGCAAGAAGCATTGACCAACATCAGCCGCCACGCCCAGGCGCAGCACGTTGACATCAGCCTGCGCCGGGAAGCCAACCACATGGTGCTGCTGGTGGCCGACGACGGTTGCGGCTTTGACCCACCTGCCATGCGCGAGCGCGCCGCCACCGGCGCCAGCCTGGGTGTGCTGGGCATGCAAGAGCGTGCTACCTTGGTGGGAGGACAACTCGACATCCGCTCCGAGCCAGGCCAGGGCAGCACCGTGGAGCTGCGTTGCCCGTGGCGCATCCAGGGGGCCACAACATGACCGTGTCACGCGCGCTGCTGGCCGACGACCACACGCTGGTACGCGCCGGGCTGCGCAAATTGCTCGAAAACCTGCCCAACATTGAGGTGGTTGGCGAGGCCGGTGACGGGCTGGAACTGTTGGCGTTGGCCGAACAATTGCAACCCCACCTGGTGCTGATGGACATTGCCATGCCGGGCTTGAACGGGCTGGATGCTACGGCGCGCTTGGTCAAGTCGCAGCCCGGCATTCGGGTGCTGATTTTGTCCATGCATCAAAACGAAGAATACGTGCGCAAGGCACTGCGCCACGGTGCGGCGGCGTACTTGCTCAAGGACGCTGCGCCGATGGAGCTTGAGCTGGCGCTCAGCGCTGTGCTGCGTGGCGAGACGTATCTCAGCCCGGCCGTCTCACGCGGGGTGGTGAGCGACTACGTGCAACGCCTGCGCAGCGAAGACCAGCCCGGCGAACAGCTTTCGCCGCGCCAGCGCGAGGTATTGCAACTGATCGCCGAAGGCCTGAGCACCAAAGAGATTGCGCGCAAACTCGATTTATCGGTCAAAACCGTGGAAACCCACCGCACCGGGCTGATGAAGCAGCTTGACGTGCACGAAGTCACCGGCCTGGTGCGCTACGCCCTCAAACTGGGGCTGGTCACGGTGTAGCACCCGGGGCGCTGACCCCTGGCCAAAAAATTTTTTTGAAAGCACGCCATGTTTGAATCTGCTGAAATTGGCCACAAGTTAAGCAAATCGGCTTACAAACAAGCTGTACCTGCACTACGTGCTGCATTATTGGAAGCGCAAGTGAACCTGTTTGAAAAGCACAAGACCCCCGTGGTGGTGCTCATCAGCGGGCAAGACGGCGCTGGGAAGGGCGAGACCATCAACGTGCTTTATGAGTGGATGGACCCGCGGTTTCTGTCCACGCTGGCGTTTTCGCAGCCCAGCGACGAAGAGCGCGAGCGCCCGCCCATGTGGCGCTACTGGCGCAGCCTGCCGCCCAAGGGACGGGTCGGCATTTTTGCCGGCTCCTGGTATTCCGACCCGATTCGCGAGCGCATTGAAGGCGCTATTTCGCTCAAAGAGCTCGACGCCCGCGCCGAGCAAATCAATCGCTTTGAAGAAATGCTGGTCAACGAAGGCGCGCTGGTGCTCAAGTTCTGGTTTCACCTCACCAAAGAGGGCCAGCGCGCACGCCTGAAAGCCCTGTCCGCCGACCCGCGCACCGCCTGGCGCGTCACCCAGTGGAACTGGGACCGTCTCAAAACCTACGACGCGCTGCAAGATGTCGCCGGCCACTTGTTGCGCGTGACCAATACCGCCGCCGCGCCCTGGGTGGTGGTGGAAGGTACCGACGACCGATACCGCTGCATGACGGTCGGCCAGGTGCTCCAGAAAGCGTTGCAAGCCAAGCTGGCCGAAGCTGTCCCTGACACATCACCGGTGGCCCCCATGGTGCGGGTCGATCTGGACGGGCGCAACGTGCTGTCTGAACTGGATTTGTCGCAAACGCTAGCCGACAAACCCTACAAGGACGAGCTCGCACGCTGGCAAGGCCGCCTGTCAGAGCTGGTGCGTGACCCGCGTTTTGCCAACCGCTCGCTGGTGTGCGCCTTTGAGGGCGCCGACGCTGCGGGCAAGGGCGGCGCCATACGGCGCATCACGGCCGCACTGGACGCACGCCTGTACCAGGTGACACCGGTAGCCGCGCCGTCTGAAGAAGAAAAAGCGCAACCGCACCTGTGGCGTTTTTGGCGTCAACTGCCGCGCCACGGCCAGGTGGCCATTTTTGACCGCACCTGGTACGGCCGCGTGCTGGTGGAGCGGGTCGAGGGTTTTTGCGCCGAGGCCGACTGGCTACGCGCCTACAGCGAGATCAACGACTTTGAGCACGAAATCATTGAATCAGGCGTGATCGTGGTCAAGTTCTGGCTACAAATCAGCCAGGCCGAGCAGCTCAAGCGCTTCAAAGAGCGTGAGCAAATCGAGTTCAAACGCTTCAAGATCACCCAAGAAGACTGGCGCAACCGCGAAAAATGGGCCGACTACCAGCAAGCCATTTGCGACATGGTCGAGCGCACCAGCACCGGCGAGGCACCGTGGACGCTGGTCGAAGCCAACGACAAAAACTTTGCCCGCGTCAAGATTTTGCGCACCCTGTGCCAGCGGCTTGAGGCCGCGCTGGCGGACAGCAATGCCCGCGCCAAAGCCATCCCCGCTGGCAAAAAATCCAAACCCCCCGCCCCAGCCAAAAAGCCACCCAAGCAGAACAAGACCAAGACGGCCAAGCCGGACAAGCCGAAATAAATGCGCCAGTCTTGCTCACCTGCAAAGACTGGTCTCAGGTGTTTGTGATTGATCCCTCAGGTCAATACCCGATGCCAGCCGATGGCAAGAAATGGTACTGTGCGGCGCAGCAGGCTACGTCTGGCGCTTGCCCCGTCCCCAAATCTGTTTACCCATGCCAACGCCCCCGCGCCCCATCCTGATCGTTGAAGACGAAACCATCGTCGCGCGCGATCTGCAAGGCCAGCTTGAGCTGCTGGGCTACACCGTAGCCGGGCTGGCGCACACCGGCGAGCAAGCCATTGTGCTGGCAGCACAGTTGCAACCCGAGCTGGTGCTGATGGACATCCAGCTCGGCACCGGCATCGACGGCATCGCAGCGGCGCTGGCCATCCGCACACAGCGCGACGTGCCAGTGGTTTTTTTAAGCGCTTTCGCCGCCGACGAAGTTTTGCAGCGCGCCCAACTGGCCGAGCCCTACGGTTACATTCTCAAACCGTTTTCAGAGCGTGAACTGCAAACCGTGCTGAAAATGGCGTTTTTCAAGCAGCAAGCGCAACAGCGAGAGCGCGATCTGATCCACAGCAACCAGGCCATGCTGGACACGCTGACGTTTTATGACGAACTCACCGGCCTGCCCAATCGCCGCTGCCTGGTTGACAAGCTCGCGCAAGCAGTGGCGGCCAAAGCACAGTCCGGGCAACACGGCGCGCTGATTTTTCTGGACCTGGACCACTTCAGACTCATCAACGACACACTGGGGCCGGGTTTTGGCGACCAACTGCTGCGCGCCGTGGCGCACCGGCTCAACCAATGCGTACGCGAAGAAGACACGGTGGCGCATTTGGGCGGTGACGAGTTCATGGTGATGCTTGACACCCTGGGCACGGACAAGGCACTGGCCGCCAACCGGGCCGAAGCCGTGGCAGACAAAATTTGCCACGCGCTAAGTCAGCCGTACAGCCTGAGCGGCCACGCTCACCGCAGCTCGGCCAGCGTGGGCATCGTCATGTTTGACCAGTACGGCGCCAACACCGACGAGCTGCTCAAAATGGCCGACGCCGCCATGTACCAGGCCAAGTCTGCCGGGCGCAACGCGGTGCGCTTTTTTGACCCCGCCATGCAAGCACAAATGCAGGCGCGCAACGCGCTGGAATCCGACTTGCAACGCGGCTTGCAGGTGCAAGAATTTGTGCTGCACTACCAGTTGCAGGTCAACACCCAGGGCGAGCCCCTGGGTGTCGAGGCGCTGGTGCGCTGGCAACACCCCACGCGCGGGCTCGTGTCACCGGTGGAATTCATTGCTTTGGCCGAAGAAACCGGCCTGATCCTGACGCTAGGGCAATGGGTGCTCGACACCGCTTGTCAGCAACTGGTGCAATGGGCACAGCAGCCGCAACAGGCGCGCTGGGTCATGGCGGTGAATGTCAGCGCGCTGCAGTTTGCCCAGGACGACTTTGTGCAAGGCGTGGCACAGGCGATCAATTTGTCGGGCGCCAACCCGACGCGGCTCAAGCTGGAGCTGACCGAGTCGATGCTGCTCAACAACGTCGAAGAAGTCATCAGCAAGATGCACCAGCTCAAAACCATGGGCGTGAGCTTTTCGCTGGACGACTTTGGCACCGGCTATTCGTCGCTGGCGTACCTTAAAAGGCTGCCGCTGGACCAGCTCAAGATCGACCAGTCGTTTGTGCGCGACTTGTTGACCGACCCCGACGACGCCACGCTATGCCAAACCATTGTGTCGCTCGGGCACAACCTGGGCATGCACGTGATCGCCGAGGGCGTTGAAACCGAAGGCCACCGCGCGGCACTGGCCGCTATGGACTGCGACGCCTTTCAGGGCTACCTGTTCGCCCGCCCCCAGCCCGCTGACAAGCTGCTAAAAGTTACAGATCAAATGAACGAGTAAAACTTAACTGTCACCTGGCCCCATGAACAAGACATTGCGCCGGAGACTTTAATGGCTGAACTGCGGCCACTCGATGAGGCTGCGATACGGTTGCCGCCCAAGTGACCAACCGGGCGACATGATATTGCTCTCAATCACTGATTGATGAACCCTGCGCCGGCCCGGTGGGCATTGACATATTCGCGCAGCGCCGCGTTCATTCTGCTCTGGTAGCGTTTGCCCGTGCCTCTGAAAAACTGCAGCACATCCGCATCCACACGTAAAGTGATTTGCTGTTTGTTCTCGCTGGGCAGCAGCATGCCCGGCCGCGTCCACTGTACCGGCCCGGTCTGGCGCGGGATGTCGCTGTAGTCAATGGCCGCATCAGGCATGGCTGCAATCGCCCCCAAACGCCGCTGCTGTGCAACAGTTGCAACGGGTGGATGCGCTGGATCGAGTTTGAATTTAACCGTATTGTTTGCGCTCATATGCATCTGCCTTTCTTGCGGAGATCAACCGAATGGTGTCACCGTCTTGACCCCGAACCGTGTAAACGACCGCCAGCAGCGCAGCGCTGACCCGACCCACAGTTTTCCAGCGATCTTCACCATAATGCTCGCGACCATCAAATGTCTCGATTCGACAAGGATCCAGAAACACCTCGGCTGCATCCTCAAAACACACACCATGTTTGCCCTGATTGGTCTTGGCTTTCTGGCGATCCCACTCGAATTCCATCGCCTCAGTTTACTACGTTTGTAACTACAAACCAATTCTGGGCTAGCTGGGCTGCCATGAATAGGAATGGGCCTATGGCGCCAGCGTCACAGCAGGCGCTACGGTAAAGGTAACGGCAAATGCGGTGCCGGGGCCGGGCTCGATCTGTAGCGTGCCTTTGAGTTGTTGCGTCAGGTCCGCCACCAGTTGCAGGCCCAGGGACTGGGTGCGCCGGGACTCAAAGTCGGCGCTCAGGCCCACGCCGTCGTCGCTCACGCGCAGGCACCACTGGCTGTTGGCGGCTTGGACGCCCACGGTATCCACGGCATCCACTGCGCCCACGCCATCCACGGCGTGCAAATCAATGCGTACCACGCCGCTGCGGCCTTCGGGAAAGCCGTGTTTCAGGCAGTTGCTGATCAGCTCGTTGAGCAGCAGGCCGCACGGCGTGGCCTGGTCCAAGCTAACCCGCACGCTGTCGAGCGCCAACTGCAGGCGCACCGAGGCGCTGCTTTGCGCCCGAAAAGCCTGGCCGGCGAGCTGCCCCAGGTAGGCCCCCAGGTCCACCCATGCAAAAGTGCCAGCGCGATACAGCGACTCGTGCAACAGCGCCATGGCGCGAATACGACCCTGCATCTCGGTCAGTACATGTCGCGTTTCGCCCTGACTGCTGCGCCCGGCCTCCAGCCGCAACAGGCTGCTGATCACCTGCAGGTTGTTCTTGACGCGGTGGTGTACTTCGTTGAGCAGCGCAATCTTGTCAGACAACGATGCCTGCAGCGCCTGCTCGGTGCGCTTACGCTCGGTAATGTCGTGCTGGAGCCCTACGTAGTGCAGTGTGTTGCCCACACCGCGCACCGGCGCCACCACCGCTTGGTCCACATACAGCTCGCCGCTCTTTTTTTTGTTGTGAAATTCGCCGCGCCATACTTCGCCTGCGGTCAGGCTGTGCCACAGGCTCTGGTACACCTCGGGCGGGGTCAGGCCGGACTTCAGCACGCGCGGGTTCTGGCCGTACAGCTCTTCGCGGCTATAACCGGTGCATTGCGTGGCAAAAGGGTTGGCGTACTCGATGTTGCCCGCCAGGTCGGTGACCACAATGCTCATCGGCGCCTGTTCCACAATGTACGACAAGGTACGCAGTTGGTCCTGGGCGAGCTTACGCTCCGTGATATCGGTAATGAAGCCATGCCACAGCACGGCGCCATCGGCCAGTGGCTCAGGCAGCGCGTTGCCAAACAACCAGCGCACCGTACCATCGTCAAACTTGACGCGATACTCCTGCTGCCAGGGTGTGAGGCTGCGCGCTGACTGCAAGATCGAGGCGCGCAGACAGTCAATGTCGTCGGGATGACAAGCGCTAAACGCGCCAGACGCGTCGGTTTTAACTTGCTCCGGGCTGTACCGGGAGAGCTGGCGTAAACCTTCACTGGCAAATGGAAAGCAGGAGCTGCCATCGGCGCGCAACAGGTACTGATAGACCATGCCGGGCACCTGGTTGGCAATTTTTTGCAGCCGGGCCAGTGCTTCGTCGCGCGAGCGCTGCGCTGCCACGCGCGCGGAGATGTCGTGCGCCACCGCCTGGGTGGCGCTCTGGCCTTCAAAGATGACGGCGTGGCCGGTGGCCTCCACGTCAATCACCGTACCGTCAAGCCTGATGAATTTCTCTTGCAGGGTCCCGCCATCGATGTTGTCTTGCTGGCTACGCCGGATGCGCTCAAACACCACTTGACGAGAGTCCGGATGGATGCGCTCCAGAATGGGCTGACCCAGCAAGTCTTGCGCGGAACTGGCGCCAAAGAGTTTGACCGTGGCCGGGTTCACATAAATGAATTTACCGTCGCGATGCACAAACATGGCGTCTGGTGTCCAGTCGATCAGAGTGCGATAGCGCGCCTCGCTCTCGGCCAGCGCAGCGTCGCGCTGACGCAGCGTGGCAAGCATTTGGTTAAAACCCTCAATCAACTGCCCCACTTCATCGGCTCTGTTCACAGCCAGAGGTGCCGGGAACGGGGCGTTGGGGTCAAACTTTTGCAGGGCGTTTGTGGCGACCTGCAGCGGCGCCAGTTGCCGGCGCAGCAGCCACCAGGTCAGCAAGCCGGCCAGCAGGGTCAGCACAGATGCAGCCACGGCCATGCGCTGCTGTAGCGCGTGGATGGGGGCAAAGGCTATCTGGGTCGGCAGGGTGATGGCAACGTACCAACCGGCAGCGGGGATGTTTTTGGCTGAGACCAACACCTCGACGCCAAGGGGGTTGATAAAAACGTCGCTGCCCTCGTGCCCCTGCGCATAGCGATCCAGCGCGGGAATCACGCCGGGCGCAGGCAACGCGGCCATGATGCGGCTCGGGTTGGAGCTGGTCACGTTAAGTCGGTGCTGCGATGCCACCACATAATAGTTGCTTCGGTCTGGATCGTGGCGCCGGGCTACCCGATCCAGAAAATTGGGGCGGTTCAGGTTCACTACCCCGGCCAAAACACCCATCACGCCACCACTGGCCGCCCTGATGGGTACCGCCATGACCAAGCTCGGGTTCTGTGTGATTTTGCTTCGCGTCGGCTTGCCAACGGTGGCTTTGCCGTCTTTGAGCGGGCCAATGATGTAATCTCGCTCGCTGAAATTGGCACCCAAGCGCCCACTCTGCTTCGGAAAATCAGCCAGCACCGTGCCGTCCACGCCGGTGCTCGCTACACCCTGGTTGAACAATTGCGCCAGCAGTGGGCGATGCTCCAAAAAAGCTTGCAGGTCGGCAGGACGCTGCAGCATGGCCGGGGTGATTTCGCTGGCAATGGTTGTCAGCGCCTGTAGCCGGTCGGCCACTTCATGATCAATTTCTTCGGCCAGCAAAGTCACGGTGGCGAACTGTTGTTCAGCCAGTGTCTGTTGCAGGTCGTCATGCAACATCCGGCTGACAAAAAAAGTCAGCGACCAGATGCTGACCAAAAAGACGCCCATGGTGAGCAGCGTGATGCGCGTCTTGAGCGATTTCGTTCCCAATGTGAGTTTCGTCATCGGCGGGTGCTGCTCAGTTTGATGAAAATAATGATAGCTGTCTAGGCTTGAAAGACGTGGGCCAATGCCTGTTTTATCTTAACAAATCGCAAGAGATGGTGGTTAGGGACTGGGATCAGGATAAATTTGTTCTCAGGTTTTGCCGATGCCGCATTGGGGTATTGACCTGATGTTGCAGGGGCACCAAAGTGCCTACAGTGCCACCCATGCGAATCGATCTTTTGCAAATTAACGTTGGGTGGCGTGCATGACACTCAACATCCTGCTGGTTGACGACAACCTCACTTTTTTGGCCTCGGTCAAACATTTGCTGACCCTGCAGCCGCACACCCGCATCGTGGCTGAGGCGCACAACGGTGCGCAGGCGCTAGCGCTGGCGCAGCAACACCAGCCCGACCTGGTGCTGCTTGACATCGTGATGCCGGGCATGAGCGGGCTGGAGGTAGCCAAAACCCTGCAAACCTGGCCCAACCCGCCCAAGGTGCTGTTTTTGACCCTGCACGACAATGACTCGTACCGTAGCGCGGCCAAGGCGTTGGGCGCACTGGGGTTGGTGGGTAAAGCCAACTTTGTCTCAGAGTTGCTGCCCATCATCACCCAACTGAGCCAGGACTGCCCGGAGGACGCGTCATGACCAGCTTTATCCCAGCGCGCAAGCAAAAATACTATCCAGCGGCCTTGGGTGCTGCGGGTGCAGCTTCTGTTTTAGTAGCATGTGGGCTGGGTACCGTGCCCCTTGGGCTGGCCATTGTGCTGCTGCTGGCGGGCCTGCTGCTGGGCAAAAAGATCAACCAGCGCCAGGCTGACTTGCAGCAGGCCGTGGCTGACTTCATGGCCGGCCAGGCAGACTTTGGCGCACAAGTCACGCCGGTCTGGGGCAACCACATCGAGTCGTCACGCGAGCAAATGGCATCTGCCATCAACTCGCTGACCGAGCGCTTTGGCGGCATTGTTGACAAGCTTGACACCACCCTGCGCACCGCCACACAGGCCACCGACAGCGTGGAAGGCGGCGGCACGGATCTGGTCGCGGTTTTTGACAAGAGCGAAAAAGACCTCAAGGCGCTGATCACCGTGCAACAGGCGTCCATGGCCAACATGGAATCCATGCTGACCAAAGTGCAGGGGCTGGACCGCTTTATTGCAGAGTTGCAAGACATGGCCTCTGACGTGGCACGCATTGCCCAGCAAACCAATTTGCTGGCCCTGAACGCGGCCATAGAAGCCGCCAGGGCGGGCGAGCTAGGACGTGGCTTTGCCGTGGTGGCCAAAGAATTCCGCATGCTGTCCAACCAGTCGGGCCAGTCGGGCAAAAAAATTGCCGAAACCGTCAAGGTCATCAGCGCCGCCATTGTTGACACTTGCACCACGGTGCGCGAATCAGTGCTGGCTGAAGACCAGTCGCTGGAAGCCGCGCACACCACCATTGACCAGGTGATGGCCGATTTTCGCAACATCACCGAAGCGTTTCAGCAGTCCAGCGACCTGCTGCAAAGTGAGAGCATGAGCATCCAGTCTGAAGTGAACCAGGCGCTGGTTCAAATGCAGTTTCAGGATCGTGTCAGTCAGATCATGACGCAGGTTGTCACCAACATCGAACGCCTGCCCACCATCTTGCAAGAGCAGCAACAGCACTACGCACAAACCGGTGCGCTGGTGGCACACGACCCCCAAGACATGCTCGACGAGATGAAAAAGTCTTACGTGATGGCCGACCAGCACGTGATCCATGAAGGCGGAAAAGTGGTGGCAAGCAGTGGCGCAACGGATATCAGCTTTTTTTAGAGGATAAGACATGGCCAAACTGATCATGATTGTGGACGACTCAGCGTCAATGCGGCGCGTCGTAGGCATCTCACTCAAAGGCGCTGGGTACGACGTCATCGAAGGCTGCGACGGCAAAGACGCCCTGTCCAAGCTGACCGGGCAAAAAGTGCACCTGATCATCAGCGACGTGAACATGCCCATCATGGACGGCATTGCGTTTTTGAAAGCCGTCAAGCAAATGCCGGCCTACAAGTTCACGCCGGTCATCATGCTCACCACCGAGTCGGCGGAAGAAAAAAAGCGCGAGGGCCAGGCAGCCGGTGCGCGCGCCTGGGTGGTGAAACCTTTTCAACCTGAACAACTTGTGAACGCCGTACAACGGCTGTGCCTGCCATGAGCCAAAACACTTTAAAAATTGAAGGCGAGCTCACCATCTTTCGTGCCATGGAGCTCAAGCCTGCCTTGCTGGCTACCCCGCCGGTGGATGAAATTGACCTCTCTGGTGTGACCGACCTTGACACCGCCGGCGTGCAACTGCTGATGCTGGCCAAAAAAACCGCATTGGCGCAGCAGCGCGACGTCAAGCTCACAGGCCATAGCCCGGCCGTGCTGGATGTGTTTGAGCTGCTCAACGTGGCAGGCTACTTTGGCGACCATCTGGTGATGGATTCGGCCAAAAACAATTCAAGGAGCTGACATGGAAATGGACGACGCACTAGAGACATTCATTGTTGAATGTCGGGAGCTGCTCGATGACATGGAAACCGCGTTGTTGGGCGTGGAAGCAGCGGACGACAAAACCGAGATGATCAACGCCATCTTTCGCGCCGCGCACACCATCAAGGGATCCAGCGGGCTGTTCAGCCTGGACCATGTGGTGGCCTTTACCCACGTAGTGGAAAGCGTGCTCGACAAGGTGCGCGGCGGCAAGCTGGCGCTGGCTGACAAGCTGGTGGTATTGCTGCTGGCGTGCAACGACCACATTGGCAAACTGGTGGACGGCGTGGCGGCGGGTGAACACGCCGGTACGCCCGAGCTGCTGGCAGCGGGAGAACCGCTGGTGGCGCAATTGCGCGCTTACCTGGATGTTCCCAAAGATCAAGCCAATGCCAATGCTGGTGCACGCCGCGTACCCACCGCCGACACCGAGCAGGTGCAGCGCATCAACGCCGACACGGTCAACGCAGACCACTGGCACATTTCGGTGCGCTTTGCCCCCGACGTGTTGCGCAACGGCATGGACCCGCTGTCGTTCATACGCTACCTGGGCACCATGGGCAAGATCAAGGCGATTGAAACCGTAGCAGATGCCCTGCCCGACGCCGACGCCATGGACCCCGAGCTGTGCTACCTGGGCTTTGAGATGGCCTTTCAGACCCGGGTGGACAAAGCGGCGATTGAAAAAGTATTTGAATTTGTGCGCGACGACAGCCGCCTGGTGATCTTGCCCCCGCACAGCCGTATGTCAGAGTACGTCAGCCTGATCAGCATGCAGCCGGGCGAACTGACACGCCTGGGCGACATGCTGGTGCGCTGCGGCACGCTCACACCCAACGAGCTCGACATGGCGCTGGACAAGCAAGCCGACACGCCCGCCAAGCCGATTGGCACCATTCTGGTGGAACAGGGCTCGGTTCGGCCCGAGGTGGTTGAAGCGGCCTTGACCAAACAAAAGCTGGTCAAGGAAACCGCAGCCACTGAAAGCAAATCCATCCGTGTGGATGCCGACAAGCTCGACAGCCTGATCAACCTGGTGGGCGAGCTGATCATTGCCGGGGCCAGCGTGAACCTGATCGCGCACCGCTCCAAAGTGATCGAGCTGACCGAATCCACCTCCAAGCTGGCCACACTGGTTGAAGAAGTGCGCGACAGCGCCCTGCAACTGCGCATGGTGCGCATTGGCGCCACGTTTAACCGCTTTCAGCGCGTGGTGCACGACGTGTCGCGCGACCTGGGCAAAGACATTGCCTTGCAGATTGACGGCGAAGACACCGAGCTGGACAAAACCGTGGTGGAAAAAATTGGCGACCCGCTGATGCACCTGGTGCGCAATTGCATGGACCACGGCATTGAAAGTGCCGAGCTGCGCCAGCAGCGCGGCAAGCCGGTACAAGGCATGGTCAAGCTCAACGCTTTTCACGACAGCGGCTCAATCGTCATCACGGTCGAAGACGACGGCGGCGGCCTTAAAAAAGACCGTATCCTGGCCAAGGCGGTGGAGCGTGGTCTGGTCGAGGCCGGCCACCACCTGAGCGATGCCGACATTTACGGCCTGGTGTTCGAGCCCGGTTTTTCTACCGCAGAGAAGGTCACCAACCTGTCGGGCCGCGGTGTCGGGCTGGACGTGGTCAAGCGCAACATTACCGCGCTGCGCGGCACGGTGGGCATCACCAGCAACGAGGGCGTGGGCACCAAGGTGTCGATCCGTCTGCCGCTCACGCTGGCCATCATCGACGGCTTTTTGGTCGGCATTGACAAAGCCGTGTATGCCATTCCGCTGGACATGATCGAAGAGTGCGTGGCCTACAGCGCCGAGCCAGGCCACGACTACACCAACCTGCGCGGCGAGGTGTTGCCCTTTATTCGCCTGCGTGAGCTGTTTTCGGTACCAGGCAAACCGGCCAAGGGCGAAAACATTGTGGTGCTCAAACACGCCGGGCAAAAGGCCGGGCTGGTGGTGGACACCCTGCTGGGCGAGTTTCAGACCGTCATCAAACCGCTGGGCCAGATGTTTGCGCAAAGCCGCTGCATCAGTGGTTCCACCATTTTGGGCAGTGGCGACGTGGCGTTGATTCTGGACGTGCCGCAACTGGTGCGCCAGGCGATGGAAAAAGGTAGCCAAGTAGGGCAAGAACACGCGGTATTGAATTGAAACTGTTTTTTTAAAAAGGGGTAACGACATGTTTGCAAATATGAAAATCGGCCTGCGCTTGTCGCTGGGCTTTGCCATTGTGTTGGCATTGATGGCCGCGCTGGCGGCGGTGGGTATCAACGGCATGGCCAATGTGCAGGAGCGGCTTGATGGCATCGTGAATGACAACATGCACAAAATCGCACTCAATACCGACATGTCGCAGCAGATTCATATCGTTACACGCTTGATGCGCACGACGGTTTTGCTGAAAGATCCGGCAGCGATTGCAGCCGAGCACAAGAAGATTGCCGATGCCCGCAAGAAATACGCCGAAGCCTTTGATGCGCTGGAAAAAACCACGGCGAGCGAAAAAGGCAAAGCTTTGCGCGGCAGGATCAAATCAGCGTTGGCCGAAGCTACCCCGTTGAATGACAAGGTGCTGGAGCTCGACTCAGCGGGGAAAGACGAAGAGGCAGTGGACTTTCTGATCAAGGTTGCCGCACCGGCTACGCAGAAAGTGCAAGACATCCTGGAAGAAAACATGGTTTTCCAGGACGATGATGCTGATGCCGACCATGCTGCCGCCAAAGCCGCCTACGCATCAGCCCACACCCTGATGCTGACACTGGCAGCGGTGGCCATTGGCCTGGGTGCGCTGTTGGCCTGGATATTGACCCGCTCCATCACCCAACCGGTGAACGAAGCCCTGAACGTGGCCAACCGCCTGGCCGACGGCGACCTGACCGTGCGCATTGACAACCCGTCCAAAGACGAGACCGGGCAAATGCTGGCCGCCATGCAAGGCATGATCGGCAAGCTCACACAAGTCGTTACCGACGTGAACGGTGGCGCGCAAGCACTAGCCAGCGCCTCAGAGGAGGTGAGCGCCACCGCGCAGTCTTTAAGCCAGGCGGCCAGCGAACAAGCCGCCGGTGTGGAAGAAACCTCGGCCAGCATCGAGCAAATGACTTCGTCGATTGCGCAGAATACCGAAAACGCCAAGATCACCGACGGCATGGCCAGCAAGGCCGCCAAAGACGCGGCCGACGGCGGCGAAGCCGTGAAGGCCACGGTCGAAGCGATGAAGCAGATCGCCAAGAAGATCGGCATCATCGACGACATTGCCGCACAAACCAACCTGCTGGCCCTGAACGCCGCCATTGAAGCCGCGCGCGCTGGTGAGCACGGCAAAGGCTTTGCCGTGGTAGCCGCAGAAGTGCGCAAACTGGCCGAACGCAGCCAGGTGGCCGCGCAAGAAATTGGCGAAGTGGCTGGCAGCAGCGTGGAACTGGCCGAAAAGGCCGGCAAGCTCCTGGACGAGATCGTGCCCAACATCCGCAAGACATCAGACCTGGTGCAAGAGATCACCGCCGCATCTACAGAACAAAGCAGTGGCGTCGGCCAGATCAACAGCGCCGTGAGCCAGCTCAACACCACCACGCAGCAAAACGCCAGCAGCTCTGAAGAGCTAGCCGCCACCAGTGAAGAGATGAGCAGCCAGGCCGAACAGCTGCAACACACCATGATGTACTTCAAGCTCGACGGTGCCAGCCAGGGCGGGGGCAGCTTTGCGATCCACAAGAGCAGCGCCAGCAGCAAAAAGGCCGCGCAGCCCAAAGCCGCAGCCAGCGCCAAAGCCGCACCCAAGGCCACCGCTACAGCCAGCGCCGATCTGGACGAAACCCAGTTTACGAAGTTTTAACATGAAAAACGCCGAGCTTCGTCATTCCCGCGTAGGCGGGAATGACGGGCCCATTTCATCGTTTGGGCGGCTGTGCAGGCATGGCAGATAGCTCTGTCCCCAACTGAAAGGAATTCATCATGGACGAAATAGTTCCAGCCAATACAAAACTTGTAGCTGCCCAGGCAAGCGCAGCAAGCGCTAGCGAGGCAAAACAGTACTTGACTTTTATGCTCGGCGGCGAGATGTTCTCGATCGGCATTCTGTGCATCAAAGAGATCATCTGGTACGCTAACCTGACCGAAGTGCCGATGATGCCCGCGTGCATTCGCGGGGTCATCAACCTGCGCGGCGCGGTGGTGCCGGTGCTGGATTTGTCCAACCGCTTTGGCAAACCTTCTACGCCGGTGATCAAAAGCACCTGCATCGTGATTGTGGAAGTGCCCACCGCCAATGAGGGTGAGCACCAGAACATGGGCATCGTGGTCGATTCAGTGCAGGCGGTGCTGGAAATCCCCACGTCTGAGATTGAGCCCGCGCCCAGCTTTGGCACCAAGATTCGAAGCGAATTCATTGAAGGCATTGCCAAGGTGGACGGCAAGTTTGTGATTCTGCTGGACGTGGCCAAAGTGCTGTCGATGCAGGAGATTGGGCAACTGGGGCAGGTGGCGGCGCTGCCAAATGTGGCGCCGGCCGAGGCCTGATGCCAAGATTTTTCTTACTGAGAGTATGGCAAGGCAATACCAGTCACTAACCACTGGAAAAAACACCATGACTGTGAGTATTGCCAAACCCTTGTCGGTCAAACTCGACGCGCAAACGCGGGCGCGCATTGAGAACCTGGCTGCGTCGCGCCGTCGCACCACCCACTGGATGATGCGTGAAGCGATTGCACAGTACATTGAGCGCGAAGAACAGCGCAACAGTTTGCAGCAGGATGCGGTTGCCGCATGGGAGGCTTATCAAGCCAAGGGATTGCATTTGACGCTGGAAGAGGCCGATGCCTGGATGGCCAAGCTTGAAGCTGGGCAAGACGTGGAGCCGCCACCATGCCACGTCTGATTTGGCCACCGCCTGCGCTGCTGGATTTTGTTAGACACCAGAAAGAGCTTGGCTACCAAGATCGGCACACCACAGCATGAAGCTTCAAAGCAAAATCTGGCTGAGTTGTGGCGCGGTGGTGGCCGTAGTGATGGCCATCGACTTGGGCGTAGGTTACCGCGATGTGCAAGCCGGTGTGCATGCCCAGGCCAGCGACGATGCACGCATTGTGCAAAGCTTGCTGATGGCCACGCGGCGCATCTACCACCAGCAGTTTCTGGACAGTGGGATAGAACTCAATTCACACACCATTGGTTTTTTGCCGGCGCATGCGATGAGCAAAATTTCGGCAGATTTGCCCAATTGGCTCAAGAGCGGCCTGCGTTTTAACAACGTGTCAGACCGCCCCCGCAACCAGAACAACGCCGCTGATGCGGTGGAGCTTGAAGACATGGCCTGGTTTCGGGCCAACCCCAAGGCGAAAGACCGCAGCCTGGATATCCGGGATGCATCAGGCAAACGTTTTTATCACTTTGCCGCCCCGATCTGGATCGAGCCCTATTGCCTGAAGTGCCATGGCGAGCGCAGTGCCACGCCGGCTGCCATTCGAGATACTTATGACCAGGCCTATGGCTACAAAGTAGGTGATTTGCGCGGTGTGCTGAGCATCCACGTGCCCACCGACGAGCTGCGTGCCAGTGCCCTGCAAACTTGGCTGGAGCGCAGCGTAGGCCGCTTGGTGGGCTACGCGGCCTTGCTGTTGCTGCTGGGCTTGATGTTGCAGCACCTGGTGGCGCACCGGTTAACCGCACTCGGGCTTGCCGTGAAGCGCCTGCAAACGGGCGAGCTGGCTACGCGGGTAGATGCTTCTGGAAACGATGAGTTGAGCGAACTCTCGCAGGGGTTCAACCACATGGCCGAAGGCTTGGCCAAGCGTGATGCTGCGGTGCACGAAAGCATGTTGCAGTTGCGCGAGAGCGAGTCCAAGTACCGCTCGGTGTTGGCCAGCTCGCAGGATGGTTTTTTGCTGGCAAACGCGCAGGGGCGGCTGCTTGAAGTCAACGATGCCTATGTGGCCATGACCGGCTTTAGCCGCGAAGAACTGTTGCAGATGAGCGTGGCGGATTTGAAGGCAGACGAGTCCAGGGCGCAGGTGCAAGCGCAGTTGCAGGCCATCATGGCGGGCCAGCCGGGTTTGTTTGAAACCCTGCACCAGCGCAAGGATGGCCAAGTGATACCGGTGGAGATCAGCGCAACTTTTAATTGGGCTGAAGGCGGCGTATTTGCCGCATTTGTGCGCGACATTTCAAAACGCCAGGAGACCGAGTCGCGCATTCGTCAACTCAAATTTTTTGACGGTCTGACCGGGCTGCCCAACCGCGCGATGTTTGTCGAGCGCTGCAACGTCGCATTGCAGCAAGCCCGGACTGTAGCCTCTGGTGCCGCCGTGATTTGCCTCGATCTGGACCATTTTGGCCATATCAATGACAGCCTGGGACATCAGGCCGGCGACCAGATGCTGGTGCTGCTGGCAGAGCGCTTTCAGAGCATGCTCGGACCCCATGACTTGCTGGGCCGCCCAGGTGGCGACGAGTTTTTGATCTTTTTGGCCGACACTGACAACGCACGAGCCAACGCCATCGTGGCCCAACTGACCCAAAGCGTTGCCAGCCCCTTGCGTCTGGAAGGCAAAGACATCGTCATGACCTTGTCGCTGGGCGTGGCCATGGCCCCGCAAGACGGTACCGATGCTGAAAGTTTGTTGCGCGCAGCAGATACGGCAACCCATTGGGCCAAAAAATCGGGGCTCAATTCGGTGCGTTTTTTCTCCGCCGAAATGCGTCAGTTGGTTAGCCACCAGATGGCCTTGGACGCTGACCTGCATGAGGCCATGGGGCGCGCCGAGTTTTTGCTGTTTTACCAGGCCCAGGTGTCAGAAGACGGCACCGTGGTGGGTGCCGAAGCCTTGATACGATGGCAGCATGGCACACGCGGACTGGTGTCGCCCGCAGAATTTATACCGTTGGCCGAAGAAAATGGCCTGATCTTGCCACTGGGACAATGGGTGCTCGAGATCGCTTGCCGACAACTGGCTAGGTGGGCCGATCTGCCAACCCTGTCGGCACTGACGATTGCGGTGAATGTCAGTGCCAAACAATTTCAACTGCCCGACTTTGTTGACAAGGTCACGACGGTCTTGAAACTGACCGGGGCAAATCCAGCGCGACTCAAGCTGGAGCTGACCGAAAGCCAGTTGGTCAGTGATGTCGAAACCACCATTGAAAAAATGCGCACGCTCAAAAATCTGGGGGTGCAGTTTTCACTGGACGACTTCGGCACCGGCTTTTCGTCGCTGTCTTACCTGAAGCGCTTGCCGCTGGATCAGCTCAAGATCGACCAGAGTTTTGTGCGTGACATTCTGACTGACCCCGAGGATGCAGCCATAGCCCGCGCCATCGTGGTGCTGGCACGCGCCATGTCGCTGGAAGTGATCGCTGAAGGGGTCGAGACCGAGGCGCAACGCAACAGCTTGCTGGCACTCGATTGCCACCTGTTTCAAGGCTATTGGTATGGCAAACCCGTGCCGTTGGCCAACTTTGAGGCCTTTGTCCTGGCGCAGGCCAACAAGGATTGAACGAACGTGTTACCGGTTCTTATTACTGATGCCGAATTTGCCAGATTCCAGCACTTCATTTTTGAGCGCGCCGGCATTTCCATGTCACCGGCCAAAAAAGCGCTGGTAAGCGGGCGGCTGAGCAAACGGCTGGCGCTGCATGGGCTGGAGAGCTTTGGCGCTTATTTCAAGCTGCTCTCAGACGGGCATCACCCCGACGAGGTGCAGATGGCGGTAGATTTACTGACAACCAATGAGACTTATTTTTTCAGGGAAATCAAGCATTACGAATTCATGCGCACCCAGGTGCTGGCCGCGCGCAGCCGCCCCACGCCATGGCGCATCTGGAGTGCAGCCAGCTCCAGCGGCGAAGAGGCCTACAGCATGGCCATGGTGCTGCAAGACTGTATGCAGACCACACCCTGGGAGGTGCTGGGCACGGATATCAGCACCCGGGTGATCGCCGGGGCGCAGCGCGGACTGTACTCGATGGAGCGCGGCCGCCACATTCCGCCGGACTATCTGCGCCGCTTTTGCCGCAAGGGCAGCGGCGAATACGAAGGCATGTTGCTGGTAGACCGCGCCCTGCGCAGCAAAGTGACGTTTCGGCAGGCCAACCTGAACACGGCACTGCCCGAACTGGGCCAGTTTGACATGGTTTTTTTGCGCAATGTGATGATTTACTTTAACAACGACACCAAGCGCGAGGTGGTGGCGCGGGTGATTGCCACCCTCAAGCCGGGCGGTTACTTTTGCATCGGCCATTCAGAGAGCTTGAACGACATCAGCACGGCGGTGCAGATGGTGGCGCCATCGATTTACCAAAAGCCAGTGTGATATGCACCAAATCGACAATTTACTGGATATTTTTTTACAGCCGGGCGAGCTGTTTGTGGCCGACTCGGGCTACCAGATCCGCACCATTCTGGGCTCGTGCGTTTCGATCACGCTGTGGCACCCAGAGACCGGTTTGGGGGGTATGTCGCATTTTTTGCTACCCACCCGTGGCCACAAGGTGCACCACAGTGAATTCGATGGCCGCTATGGCGACGAGGCGTTGGCGCTGATGCTGGCCGACTTGCGCGCGCGCGGTGTGGAGCCGCAAGAATGCCAGGGCAAGATTTTTGGTGGCGGCAACATGTTCCCCGGCATGGGGCACGCCAGCGGCATCAAGGTGGGACACCGCAACGGCCTGGCCGCGCGTGAAATGCTGCGCCAGCATGGCATTCCAGTGGTAACCGAGAGCCTGTTTGGCATTGGTCACCGACAAATCATTTTTGACCTGAGCCGCGGCGACGTGTGGGCGCGGCAGGTGAAACCCACGCAGCAAGAACTGGAAGCGCAGCCCAACATGGACAAACAATCATGAGCAGAATTAAAGTATTAGTGGTAGATGATTCAGCGGTGGTGCGCCAGGTGGTCACCAATATTCTTGGTGCCGACCCCGACATTGAAGTGATTGCCGCTGCAGCAGACCCCATTTTGGCGATTGCCAAAATGAACGTGCAGTGGCCCGATGTGATTGTGCTGGACATTGAAATGCCGCGCATGGACGGCATCACTTTCCTTAAAAAAATCATGGCCGAGCACCCTACGCCAGTGGTGATCTGCTCCACCCTGGCCGAGGCCGGCACGCAAACATCGATGGCAGCGCTGGCCGCCGGCGCGGTGGCGATCATCACCAAGCCCAAAGTGGGGCTGAAACAGTTTCTGGAAGATGATTCTGAGGACATCATCAGCGCCGTCAAGGCCGCAGCCAAGTCCAACATGAGCGCGGTGATGCGGGTGCATGCCAAAAACACCGCCGACGTGATCATGCCTGCGGCCGACAAGCACGGCGCCATGATCCAGACCACCGACCGCGTGGTGGCCATTGGCACATCCACTGGGGGAACGCAGGCGCTGGAGGTGGTGCTGACGATGTTGCCGCGCGTCACGCCCGGCATGGTGATCGTGCAACACATGCCCGAAAAATTTACCGCTGCCTTTGCCGAGCGGCTCAACGGCCTGTGCCAGATTGAGGTGAAAGAAGCACAGAACAACGACCGCGTGATCAACAGCCGCGCACTGATTGCACCCGGGGGCAAGCACATGCTGCTGCGCCGCACCGGTGCCCAGTATTACGTGGAGGTGATGGACGGCCCGCTGGTGAACCGGCACCGGCCCAGCGTGGATGTGCTGTTCCGCTCAGTCGCCAAATGCGCCGGAGCCAACGCGCTGGGCGTGATCATGACCGGCATGGGCGACGACGGTGCCGCTGGTCTGGCCGAGATGCGTAACGCTGGCGCCCGCACCGTGGGGCAAGATGAGGCCACCTGTGTGGTCTATGGCATGCCCAAAGAAGCGGTCAAGCGCGGTGGGGTTGAAAAAACCGTGCCGCTGGGCGCCATTGCGCGTGAGATCATGCAACAGATGTCGGGGGTAATGGTGCGTTAAATCAACGCTGGATAGGTAGCTCTAAACTCACGCAGGTGCCCGCGCTGCTGGAATCCCAGCTCATCTTGGCACCGATCGATGTCGCCCTGCTGAGCTGGTTTTTTAACCCTTTTCCGCCTTTGCTGAGGCACTGTGCAACATCAAAACCCTGGCCGTTGTCAATCAGAGTGACGACAATCCAATGCGTGTCATGGCTGGTAACCACCCGAATTTCGCTCGCATGGGTGTGCTTGACAACGTTGGTAAAGGCTTCTTGAAGTATGCGCAGGATGTGCAAGGCATTGCGTGGATCGAGCCAGTTCAGCGCGGGCAAATTTTGAACTTGCCAGCGCAATGCAATGCCTGCACTTTCCAGCCTGGGCTCAAGACGATAGCGCAAGGTAGCCAATACCAACAGCAGATCGGCCTGCACCGGTTCCATGGCATCGATGGTGAGTTTCAAGTCATCGATACAGTCTTTCAGCAAGTCGGCCGTGGTAGCGGTGTCAAGATGACCTTTTTCGACCGCCAACAGTGTGGTTCTCAGGGTTGAACCCAGGCCATCGTGCATATCTTGCATGATGCGCTGACGCTCGTCTGCCAGGGTTTGCCGGTGCGCGATATCACGCTGCTCACGATGAATGTGTTCCAGTTGGTTTTCACGCTCTTGCAAGCGCTGTTCCAGACTGGCGTTGACTTGTATGACCTCGTTGATGGCCACGACATAGCGTCGGAACATGATGTGTAAAAAAAGCAAAAACGCGACAGCATTGGTGTAGGGGCCAATGTAGATGCCTTCAATGCCAATGTAGTTGTTTTGCAGCAGCCAGTCGTACAGCCAAAAAATCATACCCATCAAGCACCAGGCACTTAGCAGCTTCCCGTCTTGGGTATGGGCTCGCTGTGACTGAAAAAAACCTGCCACGCCAACAGTCACCCCCATGAACAACAAAACAATGTAAGCCAGTGGCGACAGCACATACACATTGGGCCACAGCGTGAGACCCGGCAAGGTGATCAGCGCCACGCCGATTTTTAGCAGCACAACGCTGCGATCAAGCCAAATCAGTGAGTGTTGATGCAAGTGATTAAGGAAAAAATGCACCCCGGCAATCAACCAGAACAAGGAGTTGACGGTGATCCAACTGAACCACTCGTCAGAGATGAGCAGTCGGTTTCCACCTACGTGATAATGCAGCGTACGCAAAAAAGAAGCCAATGAAACCAGAAAAAACCATAAAAAAAGTTTTTCTTTGCGTTGACGCAGCCACAACAGCAGAGAAAACAAGCCGGCCGTTAAAAATGCTGCACTGCTCATGTAAGGAAACTCTGCTTGCAGCAAATAGCGAAATTGGTAGCGCCAAGCCAGGCTATCGTTTTCGCCCAGCCAAACCGTTGAAATGCCACCACCAGTGACGCGTGGGTGCTGGATTCGGATCAAAATTTCGGTGGGTGTGGTCGAGTCTGCCGTGTCATCCAGCGCAATCCACAAAGGAATGTTCCAGCCGTTCCAAAAAGTGTTGGCGTGCGACTGAAAAAGTAACCGCTTGCCGCCATACACGGCAATCTGCCCGTCAGTTTTCCAGCGTGGGATGTAGATGTAGCGCGGTGTCGGCGAGGGCTCCAGCACCGGCAGGGGCAATCGATACCAGGTGATGAGGGTGGCTGGATCAAATACAGGTGGAGACTCTTGTGCGGGAATGAGTGGGCGCAGCAAGACGTGTGGCAACAACACCGTTTGCCAATTCAGAGGCAAGTTTTCCAGCTCGGCTTCATACGGTGGCGCACTGTAGCCTTGGGTCTCGATACTCAAAATCTGGGCCGTTTCCAGATGCAAGGCAGGTTCGGCGTGCGCCAACCCAGACCCGAGCAAACAAACCAGTGTCAGCAGCCACAACAGAGGGCGTTCAATCATCCAGCAGACCCAGACTGCGCGCTTCGTAAATAGCCTCGGTTTTGGAGTTCACCTCCAGTTTGCTGTAAACGCGCCGCACAAACGTCAATACCGTATGGCGCGAAACCCCCATCAGTTGCGCGATTTCATCGGATGTAAAACCTTTGGTGATGAATTCCAGTACCTGCTGTTCCCGCACTGACAATGCTGCGCGTGGTTTCTCCGGATCGAGCGGAGCTGGGCGACCATGGGTTGATGCAGGTCGGCTGGATGAAACAAAGCGCGTCAGTATCTGGCGTGCAATCAGCGGGCTGATTGGGCTGCCACCTGCGTGCAGGTTGCGAATCTCGCCCAGCATGCGCTTGGACGTACTGTCTTTGAGCAGATACCCCGCCGCGCCCGCTTCAAGCGATTGCATCACATGCAACTCGTCGCCAAAGGTCGTACTGACCATGATGCCGCAGCTTGGCCAGCAGGCATGTGCGGCGCGAATGACATCTATGCCTGAGCCATCGGGCAGACCCAAATCGATCAGCAAAACATCAACCGGCTCACCCTTGAGCAAGCACAAGCCTTGTAACCGTGTGCTTGCCACCCACTCAAGCGTCATGTCGGGCGCGTTTTTAACAGTGTCCTGAAAAACCTGTTGGAAAACAACATCGTCTTCTACCAGAGCGAGACGAATGTGTGGCGGTGTTGTGCTGCTTTGCATGGTCAGCAATGTTGCCACAAGTTGAAAAAGTGGTACGCGCTGTCGCTAGTTTTGGGGACAGACAGATGCGCAGGCTTTTCCTACATTCAGGCCAAGTCGCGCCAGGGACCTTGATTTTGATATTCCAGCGCGCAGTACCTTCACTTTAAGGAGTTTTCATGTCCACCCCCAAAGAAAAATCGCAAGCCAACCGCGCTGCCACCATCACCGGCGATGCCGCAGGCTCGGTGCTTGAGGATGGTGTGAGCAGCACCAGCGGTTTACTCGTCGTCAATGATTTGGACAAGGGTGAAAACCAAGTCAAGGCCATGAAAGAAAAATCCGGCGACTACGGCAAATTCAGCATCAGTACCGACGGCAACTGGACGTATGCGCTGAACAACCACTCGAAAGACGTGCAAGCGCTGGCCGAAGGTGAAACAGTGACCGAAAAATTTGTTGTGTTCAGCAAAGACGGTTCGGCTTCGAAAACCGTTGAGGTGACGATCACGGGCACCAACGATGTGGCCAGCATCCGAGGCGATACCCGCGCCACCCTGACTGAAGACTCGCACCATACGACAGCACGAGGTGAGCTGGAGGTGAAAGACCAGGATCATGGCCAGAGCGCGGTACAGGCCATCGCCAGTCAAGCCGGAACCTATGGTTGTTTCAGCATCGATGCCAAAGGCCATTGGAGCTACGTCATGGACAACAGCCTGGCGGCCACGCAAGCGCTGGCACAAGGCGAAAAGGGCACCGACAGTTTTGTCGTCTGGAGCCAAGACGGCAGCGCCAGCCAAACTGTCACGGTGACTCTCAAGGGTGTCAATGATGAAGCCACCATCACCGGCCAGGATAGCGGCTCTGTCAGCGAAGATGCAGCACCCAATACAGCCACCGGCCAACTGATCGTGAACGATGTTGACCATGGCGAAAACACCGTTGTACCCATCACCGCCCAAGCGGGTGCCTATGGCAGCTTCAGCATCGTGGCTGATGGCAGCTGGACTTACACGCTGGACAACAGCCTGCTGGCGGTGCAGTCATTACCTGCTGGTGTCACGCTAACCGAAACTTTTGTGGTCTATAGCAGTGACAGCCAGTTATTCCTTAGTGATGATGAGCACGACGATGATGAGCACGACGATGATGAGCATGACAGCGACCATGACCCTGACGGTGGCGATCATGACGAAGCCGGGCATGATGACGATCACCACGCGCCCAGCTACAAAGGCGCATCCAAAGTTGTGACGGTCACCATTGTGGGCACCAACGATGCCGCTGTGATTACCGGTAGCAGCACCGGCGCTGTGACCGAAGACCTGAGCCTGGCTGTAGCGGGTCAACTCAATGTGTCAGACATTGACACGGGCGAAGCAAGTTTCCAGGCTCAAAGCAACACCGTTGGAACCTACGGCAGCCTGACTATTGGCACCGATGGTGTCTGGAGCTACGCACTCAACAATGGCGCAGACAACGTGCAGGCGCTCGCTGCAGGTGAAACGGCAACCGACACCTTTGTTGTCAAGAGCTATGACGGCACTGAACAGCAAATGACCCTGACCCTGACCGGCACCAATGACCTGGCCATCATCAGTGGCACCAGCAGCGGTGCGGTGACGGAAGACACGGCGCTGGCAGCCGGTGCAGCGCTGGCCGTGGCCGACGTCGATCATGGTGAAGCGGTATTGCAGGCGCAAGCGGCGGTGGCTGCCACCTATGGCAGCTTTGCAATCGGCACGGACGGCAACTGGAGCTATGCACTGAACAACAGCGCCGCCAATGTGCAAGCGCTGGCCGCAGGCGAACAAGTCACCGACAGCTTTACCGCGACAAGCTTTGACGGCACTGCCAGCCAATTGGTCACGGTGACCATTACCGGAACCAATGACGGTCCGGTAGTCAGCAACAACGCAGCAGCAGCGACAGGAGCGGTTTGCGAAGACGACACGCTGTCGGTCACAGGTCAGCTCAGCGCCAGTGATGTGGACCATGGTGCCACACAAGTCTGGAGCGTGCAAGGTAGCGCCGATGGCGCATACGGCGCTATCGGAATTGATGCAGCCTCGGGTCAGTGGAGGTACAACCTGAACAATGGTGCAGCCAATGTGCAGGCGCTGGCCGCAGGGCAAAGCCAAACCGAAACATTTACCGTGCGCGTGACCGATGATCAGGGTGCCACGGCTGACCAACAAGTTAGCGTCACTGTTGTGGGCAGCAACGATGTGGCGAGCATCAGCGGAGTGGTCACGGCCCAAGTTGCCGAGGATTCGACCGCCAGCGTCGGTGGCACGTTAACGGTGGCTGACCAGGATCAAGGTGAAGCCCAGGCCCAGGCGGTTGACGCGCAACTTGGCAACTATGGCAGTTTCAGTATGGATGCCAACGGTAACTGGCACTATGACTGGCCTTTAAACAGTCTGGATGGCAAAGGTGGCCCTTCAGGCAAAGGTGGTGATGCGCCCGGTGCCGAGCTGGCCTACCAAGCACGCAATGCGCTGGCTGATGGCGAAACAGGCACCGATACCTTTACCGTGACCAGCCTGGATGGCACCGCCACCCAGGATGTGGTGGTGACCGTGGTGGGCGCCAACGATGCCGCCAGCATGTATGGTCAAACCAATGGCGAGGTCACAGAAGATGTGATGCTGGGAACAGCCGGCACACTGTCTGTGCAAGATGTTGACCACGACCAAGCCCATACGCAGGCCGCTGTCGCCAGTGGCAACTTTGGCGATTTCAATGTCGATGCCGATGGCAACTGGACGTATAACCTGGCGCAAGCCCCTGTGGCCGATGGCAAAGGTGGCCCGAGTGTGGCCTACAGTAACCTGCAAGCGCTGGCGGCTGGTCAAGCTGCCACTGAAACATTCGTTGTGACGTCGCTGGATGGCACGGCCACGCAGGAGGTCTCCATCGCCGTGGTGGGTAGCAACGACGGCCCCACTGGATCTGCCACGGCCGCACTGGCGGCGGGTACCGAAGACAGCGCCTACACCGTCAGCGCCGCTGACTTGCTGGCGGGCTTTAGCGATGTGGATAACGGCGCTGTTCTGAGCGTGACCAGTCTCGCGGCTTCCCATGGCAACGTGATCGACAACGGAAACGGTACTTTCACCATTACACCAACCGCCAACTTCAATGGCTCTGTCGCCTTGAGTTACATCGTGGTTGATGGCCAGGGCGGCAGCGTGGCTGCAAGCCAAAGCTATACCGTGGCGGCAGTGAATGACGCACCGCTACTGCAAGGCACGCTGACCGAACAGCTTTACGCGTCAAGCTTGTCTGTCTGGACCCCTTTCCTGGTGAACAACGGGGTCTGGATAGCACCCAACGGCGCCAGCTCGGGCGACACGGCACCGCACACGTTTGTGCGCCAGTTCACCGCTGCCCAGGACGGCAATTACGTGTTCCAGTTCGCCGTGGACAATGAAGGTTCTGTTTTGGTCGATGGCGTTGCGATTGCTGGCCTGTACAACAACGACTGGTCGCACTCCACGGTACAAACTGTGGCGCTGACAGCGGGCATCCATACCGTGACCATGAATGCGCTGAACTGGGGTGGGCCGGCCGCCTTTGCCATGAACATCACAGATCCCAACAGCCATGAAATCTGGAACACACGCACGCATCTGGACCCAGAGCCACTGATCCTGAGTTACACCGAAAACCAGGCCGCCATCGTCGTCAGCTCTGGCCTGACTTTGAGCGACATTGACAGCCCTACCATGACGCAAGCCACGGTCGCCGTTGGTACGGGTTTTGCAGCAGGTGATGTGCTTGGCTTTGCCGATCAAAACGGCATCACCGGTGCCTATGATGCAAGCACCGGCGTGCTCAGCCTGAGCGGATCGGCCACGCAGGCGCAGTACCAGGCGGCCTTACGTTCTGTCACCTACAGCAACAGCAGCGACAGCCCAGGCACTACAGATCGCACCATCAACTTCTTGGTGGATGACGGCGCTGGCGAGTTCAATCTGAGCAATACCGTGCAAAGCAAGATCATTGTCATGGCGGTCAATGACGCTGCAACGATCAGTGGCACCAGCACCGGGACAGTGCAAGAAGACACCACCTTGACGACCAGCGGTACTTTGACGGTCAGTGATGTGGATGCAGGGCAAGCCGTTTTTGTAGCGCAGTCGGCCGCTGCTGGAACTTACGGCTTATTCAGCATGGATGCCGCCGGACAGTGGACTTATGCACTCAACAATACTGCGGCCAATGTGCAAGCACTTGACACCGGTGCAACGGCAAGTGATCACTTCACAGTTTGGAGCAATGATGGCACCGCCAGCCAGGTGGTGACGGTGGCCATCAATGGCTTGGATGACAACCAGGCACCAGTGGCGGTGGATGACACCATCAGTGGCGGTGTGCTGACCTTTGAATCGGGCACTTTCGCGCAAACTGGCAGCACCTTGACCACGGGCGATTTCAGCTTTGCTGGCAACTCCATGTACACCACTTCTTATTACGGCGCAGACAATTCAAACAGTCTGTATTCGTATGGCTGGGACAACAACAACTACTATTACTATGGTTATGGTTATGGTTATGGTTATGGTGGTACAGCTTCAACAGCGCCCATCACCATGACCAAAACTGGCGGTGGCACTTTTACGCTGGAGAGCGCCAACGTCACCACTTACAACTATGGTGCGGCGCAAACTGCCACCGAAACTGTGACCGGGTACTTGAATGGTGTGCAGGTGGCCAGCCAGTCGTTTGCCGTGCCGGATGTTTCTAGTGGTGCCAGCCATAACAACACCTTGTCGCTGACCGATCCTGGTTTTTCTACAGTAGATCAGGTTGTGTTCAACCTGAGTGGTGCTACTAATTACTACATCTATCAGTGGCTGGACAACATCACCACCCCCAACACCGTGGCGCAGGCGCGTGATGTCAATGTACTAGCCAACGACAGCGATGTCGATGCTGGTGCAATATTGTCTGTGGCCAACTTCTCTGGTTTAAGCGCGCATGGTGCAGCCATCAGTCTGAACGCCAATGGCACTCTGCATTACGACCCAACCGCGTCGGCCGAACTGCAAGCCGTTAGCCTTGGCACCAATGTTTACGACAGCTTCACCTACCAGTCGCAAGACGAGTATGGCGTGCTGAGCAATATCGCCACGGTGAACGTCACCGTGGTGGGTGTTCACGCCTGATCATTGCCCTGCGTCAACAGGTTCGCTTGGCTGCGAATCTGTTGTTAATCGAGTCGCTGAAGTTGTGGGGTTTACTTTTCAACCAGCGGCGTGATCTGCATGCGCTCAAACCACGCATCATCGTGCCACACCGCCCCGCCCCCGTGGGCGTTGTAGTTGATGGTCAGTTCTTCGTTTGCGGCAATATGGCGGGCCGCCACATAGATCATGGTTTGGCTGGGTTCATCAGCGCGGTAACACAGGTTGGCCGGATTGCAGTGGTTGTACAAGCTGCCGTAACCCAGCACAATTGCCTGCGGACCCGGTTTGCCGACAAGATAGCCCCAGTTGAACAAAATGCGGTGAATGGCGGGGGGCAGTGGCAAGGGTGCCAGCATAAAGGCAACGACCGGGGAAACCTCCACCACCTCGTCTTTGACAAAAGCGCGCGCAGCAAAAACGCCGCGTCCCTTGACGGTTCCGGTATCCTTGATGTAAACAATTGGTGGGGTGAGTGACATGATCTGATTTTGCGCCGTCAATAAATAATTGCGTTTCCCTAAATTTTATTGCCCTGGTAAGCAAGGTCTCGCGCCTAAACTCTTCCACCATGTCAGCCCCCGCCACCGAACTCCGCCAAGCCATTGCCGAGCTGCGCCCGCAGTTCAAGCAGGCGCTCTGGTTTAGCGTTGCTGCCAGTTTGCTGGTGCTGGCACCTTCGGCCTACATGCTGGAGGTGTATGACCGGGTGGTCAACAGCCGCAGCTACCTGACGCTGGCAATGGAAACCCTGCTGGTGCTGGCCGCCTATGTGTTGATGGAGGTGCTCGATTGGGTGCGTTCCGAGGTCTTGCTACAGGCCTCACACACCTTTGACAAGCGGCTGGGCAGGCGCGTTTTCAGTGCCATTTTTGAAGCCAACCTGAAACGCCTGCCGGGTGGCACGGCACAGCCCATGAACGACTTTCGGTTGGTGCGCGATTTTTTGTTCAACCCGGTGCTGCTGGCGTTTATGGAGGCACCTGTCGCGCTGCTCTTTTTGCTGCTGATCTTTGCGATTAATCCGGTGCTGGGCTGGTTTGCCGTGCTAGCGGCCATCTTTCAGGTGGGGGTGGGTTGGCTCAACGAACGCAGTACCCAGCCACCGCTACTGGCAGCCAATCGCAGTGCGGTGGCAGCGCAAGCCTACGCCGACGGCACCTTGCGCAACGCACAGGTGATCGAATCAATGGGCATGTTGCGTGACATTCACCAGCGCTGGATCAGCAAGCAGCGCGAGTTTTTGGGGCTGCAAGCGCAAGCCTCTGTGCATGCCGGGTTTTACCAGGCGCTTTCAAAATTTTTGCAAAACACCGTGAGCTCGATGTTGCTGGGGCTGGGTGCCTGGCTGCTGTTGCGCAACCAGCTCACTGGCGGCAGTGCCTACATGATTGTGGCCTCGATTCTGGGCGGGCGAGTGTTGGCGCCGTTGCTGCAAATTGTGCTGCAGTGGCAAACCGTGGTGAATGCGCGTGGCGCCTACACCAGGCTCGACAACTTGCTGGCTGCTGTGCCGGTGCGCCCAACGGCCATGCCTTTGCCAGCGCCGGCCGGAAGTCTGCAAGTTGAAAACCTGGTGGCGGCTGCGCCAGGCTCGCAGGTGGCTATTTTGAAAGGCTTGAACATGAGCCTGCAAGCGGGCGATGTGCTGGCCGTGGTGGGGCCTTCTGCCTCGGGTAAGACCACGTTGGCACGACTGCTTGTGGGTCTGTGGCCAGCATCCAATGGCAAAGTGCGACTCGATGGCGTGGATGTTTTCAGTTGGAGCAAGGCCGAGTTGGGTCCGCATCTGGGCTATTTGCCGCAAGGGGTTGATTTGATGGACGGCAGTCTGGCAGAAAACATCGCCCGTTTTGGCACGGTAGATGCGGCAAAAGTGCAGGCCGCTGCAAGGGCCGTGGGCTTGCACGAATTCATCACCGCCCTGCCGCAGGGCTACGACACCCAGGTGTGGCGTGACGGTGCCAGGCTCTCGGGTGGCCAGCGCCAGCGGGTGGCGTTGGCACGGGCCTTGTATGGCAAGCCGGCGTTTGTCGTGCTCGACGAGCCCAATTCGAGCCTGGACGAGCAAGGCGACGCAGCCCTGGCGCAAGCCATTGTCCAGCGTGCCGCCACTGGCACCACCTTTGTGGTGATGACGCATCGCACCAGTGTACTGGCAGTGGCCAGCAAGATGCTGGTGCTGCGCGATGGTCAGGCACAGTTGTTTGGCCCACGCGATCAAGTTCTCAAAGCCCTGAACGACGCAGCCGCTCACGCGCGTGCGCCCCAGGCAGCTGCCACAGCTCGCGCCTGACCGGAGCCCCAGCACGATGCCAACACCTGAGTTTTTCAAGCGCAGTCCACTGACCCGCATTTTGTGGCGTTTTCGGCGCGAGTTTCTGATCGTCGGCATCTTCAGCATGCTGGCTAACGTGCTGATGCTCTCACCCACGTTGTACATGCTGCAGGTGTACGACCGCGTGCTTGCCAGCCAGAGCGAGCTCACCCTGGTGGCCATGTCACTGCTGACCCTGTTGCTGTTTGCGGTGATGGGCTTTGCCGAGTGGCTGCGCTCGCGGGTGCTAATCGGTGCCGGTGTGCGTCTGGATGAAGCGCTGGGAACCCAGGTGTTCAATGCCAGTTTCGAGGCCCATTTAAGCCAGGCGGGTGTCAGTCCGTCGCGCGCTTTTGGTGATCTGATTCAAATCCGCCAGTTTTTGACCGGCAACGGTATTTTTGCTTTTTTTGATGCGCCCTGGGTACCCATTTATATGGTTGTGCTGTTCATGCTGCACCCGTTGCTGGGAGCGCTGGGTATTGTTTTTGCCATGGTTCAGGCCGCACTGGCCTGGTTCGGGCATCGCCATACGTTGGCTCCGGCAGAGGCGGCGACCCAAGCTGGCGCTGAAGCGACCCAGTTTTTACAGGGCAAGTTGCGCAATGCCGAGGTACTGGAGTCCATGGGCATGCTGCAAAACCTGCAAACCCGCTGGGCGCAGCGCCACCAGACGCATCTGGATAAAAGCAGCGCGGCCCAGCAGTTGACGCACCGCCTCACAGCCATCAGCAAGTTCATCCGTTACAGCCAGCAATCGCTTTCGCTGGCAGCCGGTGCTTTGCTGGTGATCGACGGGCAGTTGACACCGGGCGGCATGATCGCTGCCAACGTGCTCATGACGCGCGCGCTGGCACCCATTGACACGCTGCTGGGAAGCTGGCGCCAGTTCATTGGCATGCGCTATGCATTTGCCCGGCTTGAGCAAATGTTGCTCGACTTTCCCGCTCGCGACCCGGCACTCAAACGTGTGGCACCCAAAGGTGATGTGCGTTTGCAAGACGTGTTTGCCACCGCGCCGGGTCGTGCAGAGCCGATTCTGAAAAATATCCAACTGACCGCACCGGTGGGAAGTGTGACCGCCGTGATGGGGCCATCGGGTTCGGGTAAATCCACCTTGGCGCGCGTGTTGATGGGTATTTGGCCTGGCGCCTGTGGGCTGGTTTTGATGGATGGTTTGCCGATAGATGGCTGGAACCGGATGGAACTGGGCCCCTATGTGGGCTATTTGCCACAAGACATCGAGTTGTTTGAAGGCACGATTGCGGAAAACATCGCCCGATTTGCAGAGGTCAACCCGACTTTGGTAATTGAGGCCGCTCAAAGTGTCGGCTTGCACGAGATGATTTTGCGTTTTCCCAAAGGCTACGACACGCCCATTGGCGAAGCAGGCAATTTGTTGTCGGGTGGCCAGCGTCAGCGCATTGGTCTGGCGCGTGCGCTGTATGGTCAACCCAAGCTCGTGGTGCTTGATGAGCCCAACGCCAACCTAGACGAGGCCGGTGAGGCTGCTTTGTACAAAGCGGTGGCCCAACTCAAGGCCAAAGGCTGCACCATCTTTTTAATGACGCACCGACCAGGTGCGTTGGCAATCGCCGACCGGCTATTGCTTTTGCATGACGGCCAAGTGGTTGCCAGTGGGCCACGCGATGGTGTCCTAGCGGCCATGCAAGCCGCCAGGCCCGCTTCGCCCCCCGTGCCAAATGCAGCTATGGTGGCGGCTTAAATTTAGCCCTCACTACCCCTATTGACCGATGACCAAGAGTGCAGACTGACATGGACACCCAAGACCTTTCAAAGAGTTCGCCGCCCGATACGCCCAGTGATGCGCAGGTTTTATCCAGGCACACCGGGCGCGCCGCGCGCATCGGGCTATGGGCGTTGGTGCTTGGTTTGGGCGGGTTCCTGGCATGGGCCAGTTTGGCTCCACTGGATGAAGGGGTACCCAGCGCAGGTATGGTCTCGATCGACACCAAGCGCAAGACAGTTCAGCACTTGAGCGGTGGTTTGATCAAGCAGGTGTTGGTGCGTGAAGGCGACCTGGTGCAAGAAGGTCAATTATTGATCCGGCTGGATGAAGCTGTGGCGCGTGCTGCCTTGGAAGCCGTACGCCAACGCTATGTGGGTCTGCGTGCGATGCAAGGGCGCTTGCTGGCCGAACAACGTGGGCAAAGCAAGGTCAGCTTTCACCCTGATGTGGTTCAAGCCAGCCAGCAAGACCCGCAGATACGCGAGGTGGTTTACACGCAAGAGCAATTGTTTCATGCACGCCGCGCTGCGTTGCAAGCCGAGTTGCAAGCCATGCAGGAAAGCATTCAAGGGCAACAGGGCTTGCTTCAGTCCTACGAAGGCATGCTGGAAAACCGCAAGAACCAGCTAAGTCTGCTGGGTGAAGAACTCAACCATACCCGTGAGCTGGTCAAAGAGGGCTATGCACCGCGCAACCGCCAACTTGAACTTGAGCGCATGAGCGCCGATACCCGTAGCGCCATGGCCGAGCTGCAAGGCAACACGATACGCGCCAGGCGCAGCATCACAGAGCTACAGCAGCGGGCCATTTTGCGGCAGCAGGAATATCGCAAAGAGGTCGAAACCCAGTTGGCAGAGGTCAGTCGCGAAGTTCCTGGTGATGCCGAAAAATACCGTGCTGCCAAAGACGATCTGAACCGCATCGAAATCAGATCGCCGGCCACCGGTCAGGTGGTTGGCTTGGCGTTTCAAACTGTGGGGGGCGTGGTCGGCCCCGGACAAAAGCTGATGGATATCGTTCCACAAGATCAGGCTTTGCTGATTGAAGCACGGGTAGCACCCCACCTGATCGACCGTGTGCAGCAAGGCCTGCCCGTCGATGTGCGGTTTTCTTCATTTGCGCACACGCCGCAGTTGGTGGTGCAGGGCAAGGTCGTCTCGGTCTCAGGTGATCTGCTGCTGGATCAGCAAACCAACGTAAGCTATTACCTGGCGCGGGTAGGCGTCACGGCCGAGGGTTACCAGCAGTTGGGCAAGCGCCAGCTCCAGCCGGGCATGCCGGTGGAAGTGATCTTTATCACCGGGCAACGCTCGCTGCTCACCTATCTGCTGTTGCCCCTGACCAAGCGCATGGCGGCATCAATGAAAGAAGAGTGAGCGCCATGAAACTTCAGCCGACAAAGCACGCTCTGCGCAGCCACCTGGCGCATCGGTGGATGGCGGGCGTTGGCCTGCTGTGTTACTCGCTGGCGGTGCAGCCGATGGATTTGTTGCAGGTTTTTGATGCGGCGCTACAGCAGGATGCCACGCTGTTGGCGGCCAAAGCCACGGCAATGGGTGAGCGTGAGCGCTTGCCGCTAGCCAAATCGCCAATGTTGCCCAGTCTGAGCGCCAATGTGTCGCGCAACCTCAACCAGCTTGAGAGTAAAAGCACAAATATTCTGGGGCAAGAACAAGTGAGTCACTTGGGGTATCCGAGCAGCAACACGTCGCTGACGCTGCGTCAAGCCCTGTATCGCCCACAACTAACAGCTCAATACGATCAGGCGCAGGCGCAGGTTGATGCCGCAGAAGCCACATTTGCGCAAGAAACTCAAAATTTGGCGGTGCGGGTAAGTGGCGCTTATTTTGAAGCCATGCTGACACACGAACAGTTGGCGCTGGTATTGGCGCAACGCATCGCTTACACCACCCAACTTGACGCAGCGCGCAAGGCGCTGGCGGGTGGTTCAGGCACGCGCACCGATATTGATGAAGCGCAGGCACGGCTCGACATGAACACGGCGCAAGAGATTGAAGCTCGGCAAAACATCGCCTACACCCTGCAGCAAGTCCAAGCGCTCATGAGCCAGCCGTTGGACAAACTCGCTACGCTGGATGTGCCCAGGTTCACGCTTGAAAACCCCCAGCCTGACCTGTTGCAGCATTGGGTTACGCGAGCTGAGCAAAGCAGCCCGCAATTGTTGGCGCTGCAGGCCCGGGTCACAGTGGCTCGGAAAGACATCGAAAAAGCGCGCGCGGGACACTATCCGACACTCGACGCGGTGGCGCAGTGGACGCAAAGCGAGAGCGAGAACGTTACCAACACCAGCTCACGCTACACCAATAACTCGATCGGGTTGCAGCTGAGCATTCCGCTGTATTCAGGTGGCTACGTGAATGCTTCGGTGCGCCAGGCACTTGCCGAGCTAGAGCGTGCAGAACAGACGCTGGAGGCTGGTCGGCGCGACCTTGGACTGCGCGTGCACAAAGAGTTTCGGGGCGTGACCGAAAACATCCCCAAGATCAAGGCCCTGGAGCAGGCGCTTGTGTCGGCAGAGCAACTGGTGCGGTCCAATCAGAAATCGTTTCAAGCGGGCAGCCGCACGCTGCTCGACATTCTGAATGCACAGCAGCAGCGCACGCTGGTGCAGCGCGATCTGGCGCAAGCACGCTACGTCTATTTACTGGCAAAAATCAGGCTGCTCGCATTGGTTGGTGGCGCCGATCGTGAGGCGCTGCAAGCGATAAACCGTGTACTGAAAAACGGATAAGCCGGGTTTCAACATCTAAAATTTCACCGGTGCACTGGCCAATAAGCCGCCATCAAGTTCGGGTGGTGTTGACGGGCGTCTCGCCCTGCATCCCTGGGCCGAACACGATGGACCCGGTCTTGCTTACGCCCCAACTGGGGGAGAAGCAAAACATCTCCAACGCCCAAATTCTTCGCACGATTTGCAAAAACTTGTCAGTGACCAAGTGACTACCCGCACACAAACCAACTGCAAAAAGGCTAAACCGATCAAAAGGTCGCCGTATGATGTCGCCTTGGCGGCACACGTCAATCTGTCACTTCGGTATTTTCCTGAACACGTGGGATAAGGCATGAAAAAAACCGGTTTTCTCAGGCGCCATGGGATGCGCATCAGCTTGAGCCTGGCCGTGCTGGTGCTGCTGCTGCTCAATGCGATCGGTGTGCTGCGCCTGGGCTTTGTTGAGCAGCTTGAAAACTACACCTACGACGCACGCCTGCAATGGACCATGCCCGGCGGTATTGACCCGCGCGTGGTGATTGTTGATATCGACGAAAAAAGTTTGCTTGAAATGGGCCACTGGCCGTGGCCACGCCATCAGCTGGCACACCTGGTTGATCTGCTGTTTGACAAATATCAGATTGATGTGCTGGGCTTCGACGTGTTGTTTGCCGAGCGTGATAACAGCTCTGGGCTGCGCAGTCTGGAAACCATGGCGCAAGGTGCACTGCGGCACGACAGCCAATTTGCCGGCGCGCTGGCGCAGTTGCGCCCGAGCCTGCAATACGACCAGATTTTTGCCAATAGCCTGAAAAACCGGCGCGTGGTACTGGGCTATTACTTTCAGCACGGCCTGCAAGCCAATAAGCCGGTCGGCCAATTGCCCACCCCCGCCCTGGCTGCTGGCAGTTTTGATGCCAATAGCGTGGGCGCGGTGGTGGCCAGCGGCTACGCCGCCAATTTGCCCGAGTTGCAACAGGCGGCCAGCGCCGGCGGCTTTTTCAACACTTCCCCGCTGATCGACAGTGACGGGGTGGTGCGCCGGGTTTCGCTGCTACAGATGCACGACAACGCCTTGTACGAAACCCTCAGCCTTGCAGTGGCGCGGCTGGCGCTGCGCGAACCCGGCGTAGCGCTGCTTTATGAAGGCCAAGCCAGCAATTCGGTCGGGCTGGAGTCGCTCAAGCTCGGACCGCGCACGATTCCGGTCGATGCCGATATGGCCGCGCTGGTGCCTTACCGCGGCCGACAGGGCAGTTACCGCTATGTGTCAGCCAGCGACGTATTGCAGGGCAAGGTCGAAGCGTCCGTGCTGCGTGGCGCCATCGTCTTGGTCGGAACCACGGCGCCGGGCCTGCTGGACCTGCGCACCGCACCGATGCAGGAATCGTACGCCGGGGTCGAAGTGCACGCCAACATGATCACGTCGATCATCGATCAATCGATCCGCGCGCGTCCCGCCTATACCCTGGGTCTGGAACTGATCCTGCTATTGCTGGCCGGGCTGATGCTGGCGCTGACGCTGCCGCTGCTGTCACCGCTGTACGCCACGCTGCTGTCGCTGACAACCGTGGCTGCCCTATTGGGATTGAACCTGTATTTTTGGCAATTCAGCCAACTGATTGTGCCACTGGCCGCTGGCCTGGTGTTGATCGCTGCGTTGTTTGTGCTCAATATGTCGTACGGGTTCTTTGTCGATGCCCGCAGCAAACGGATGCTGGCGCATCTGTTTGGTCAGTATGTGCCACCCGAGCTGGTCGATGAGATGGCGCAAGACCCAGGCGCTTACAGCCTGGAAGGCAGCAGCCGTGAATTGACCGTGCTGTTTTCGGATGTACGCGGCTTTACCACCATCTCCGAAGGGCTCGACCCGAAGCAACTGACGCAGTTGATGAACGAGTTTTTGACTCCTATGACGCAGGTCATCCACCACCACCGCGGCACCATCGACAAATACATGGGAGATGCCATCATGGCGTTTTGGGGCGCCCCGGTGGCCGACCCCGACCATGCGCGCCACGCGCTGCTGGCCGGCCTGGAGATGATTGCCAAGCTGGAGTCGTTGCAAGATCATTTCAAGCAAAAAGGCTGGCCACCGATCAGGGTGGGTGTCGGCCTGAACACCGGCGACATGACCGTGGGCAACATGGGATCAGAGTTTCGCCTGGCCTACACCATCATGGGCGACGCGGTCAATTTGGGCTCGCGGCTGGAGAGCCTGACCCGGGTCTATGGCGTGTCGATGATGGTCAGTGAATTCACCATGGCGCGCGTGCCCGACTTCAGCTTCAGGGAGCTAGATTGTGTACGCGTCAAAGGCAAAGAACGTCCGGTAAAAATCTACGAGCCACTGGGTCCAGCAGACCAGGTCAGCGCAGCGGATCAGGCGGAATTGGCAGACTACAAGCAGGCGCTGGCCGCCTACCGCAGCCAGCAATGGGTACAGGCACAGGCCGCCTTTGCCGCCTTGCAGCAACGCAACCCACAGCGCCTGCTGTACCACCTGTACCAGGAGCGCATCGCGCAACTGGTACAGAACCCGCCCGAGCCCGACTGGGACGGCAGCTACACCTTCAAGACAAAGTAGCGACCACGCCAGGCACCATGGCTATCTTTGGGCGCATTGTGTCGTTGCAAATCGTGCGAAGAGTTCAGATGCTGTGAATGTCCGGCCTAGGCGGCGGCGTTTGCCTGCTCAGCCTGCTCTTGCTGCGCAGCAGGAAAAACCGGCAGCCAGATGCGAAAGCGGGTTCCTTTGCCAGGCGTGGAATCCACGTCAATGTGGCCCTGGTGGCGGCGCACGATGTCGGCACTGATCGACAAGCCCAGCCCAGTGCCCTGCCCGCTGGGCTTGGTGGTAAAAAAGGGTTCAAAAATTTTGCCCAGGTGTTCGGGGTCAATGCCGCAACCGGTGTCTTGCACTTCGATCCAGACCTGCTCGCCCTGCACCCCAGAGCGCAACGTGATGCGACCGTGCTCTTGTATAGACTGGCTGGCGTTAACCAATATATTCATCAGCACCTGATTGATTTGCGAGGCCACGCAATAGACCTGCGGCAGGGGGGTGAGATCACGCACCAGCTCAGCCTTGTATTTGATCTGGTTCCAGACCACGTTGAGCGTGCTTTCCAGACCGGCCATCAGGTCGGCCCAGGCCCATTGGGTGTCGCCGCTGCGCGAAAAATTCTTCAGGTCGAGCACGATGTGGCTGACGCGCTCCACACCCTCTTGCGACTCGGTGATCAGGTGCGGCAGGTCTTCCAGCAAAAAGTCGATATCCGCACGCGCCTCAGCCGCCTTAATTGATTTTAAATCAGTAGCTGTTGGCGCTTGCCCTGATTGGGCTAGAGCCTTATATTGCTTATAAATCACAAGCATGTCCTGCACATACTGCGCCAGCGTGCCCAGGTTGGATTTGACAAACCCCACCGGGTTGTTGATTTCATGCGCCACACCGGCGGCCAACTGCCCCACCGAGGCCATTTTTTCAGACTGCACCAACTGGCTCTGCGCGTCGGCCAACCGGGTGTTGAGCGCAGTGACTTCTTGCAACTGGGTTTTGAGTGCGGTTTCGGCGCGGGCACGCCGCGTAATGCGCCACAGGTCGTTGCCGATCAGGCTCAAGGCATCCACGTCATGGTCTGTGTAGTCGGCGGGCTTGTTGCCCACGCCCAGGATCATCTTGACGCAATCGCCTTCAATTACCGGCACCGAGATCAGGCGTATCAGTGGTGCATGCCCTTCTGGCAAGCCCCGCTTGGCAGCGTAGTGGGCGTAATCGTTGAACATGACAGGCTTGCGCTGACGCACGCAGTCGGCCCAGATGCCCGCCTGTTCCACTGGGTAATGGGCGTCAAACGCGGCGCTGCAGCCGCGCAACGCGCCGGTGCTCCAGGTCACCAGTTCCAGCGTTTGCTGGTCTTCGTTGACAAAGTGCAAAAAGGCAATTTCGCTGTGCGTGAGCTTTTCGGCCATTTCCAGACCCCGCGTCAAAAAATCGCGCTCCGGCAAGATCCCGCCCAGCTCATTGATCTGCAGCAGCACGGTGGTGAATTCGCTGGCCTCATAGCGGTCGGTGGCGTCCAGACTCAGCCCACCCAACAAGCGCTCACCCTGGTTGTCTTCAATGACAAACATATGTGTTTCAAAGTGCCGATCCTGGTAGTGCTCTTCAAAGGTGCGCTGGCCACCGTCGGTGAGCATCTGGAAGTCCGTGTCGGTGATGATGTCGGCAAATGGCTTGGGAAACAGCTCACGCGCGGTTTTGCCCAGCACGGCTTCTCGCGGCTGGCCAAGTTGCTCACACAGGTAGCGATTGACCATGAGCAGGCGCAACTGGCTGTCTTTAAGAAACACCGTGCCCGGGATCTCGTCAATGAAGCGTTGCACCAGCCACTGCATTTTTTCTGCACGCTCCTGCTCGCGCTTGCGCTGGGTAATGTCGTGAATGGTGGACAGCAGGTAGGTCTGGCCACCATAGCTGATCGGGCTGCTGAAGACCTCTACGTCGCGGATGTCACCGTTGGCTAGGCGGTGTCTGAAGTCAAAGTGGTTTTTACCCGACTTGGCCGCCGCCTGCATCTCAGCGCGAATCACATCTGGCGGCAGGATGTTGATGTCTGAGACCTTCAACTTGAGCAGGGTCGGCTGGTCATAACCGTAGAAATTAACCGCGCGAATGTTGGCGTCAACCACCATCGCGGTGTCGGGGTCAATCAGCAACATAGGCATGCAATGGTTGGCAAAAATCGAGCTGTAGCGCGATTCGCTTTCGGCCAGCACAAACTCCACCTCACGGCGCGCCTGCTCTTGCGTCTGGTGCACCAACGCCTGGTTCAGGTTGGTGCCCAACTGCTGTAGCAGACTTTGCGCCTGCGCGTCAAACAGGCCAGGGAGCAAGGAGCGCAGCATCAGCACCCCCATCACCCGGTCATGCACCGCCAGTGGCAACACGCCCCAGGAGCGCCAGTGAGTCGCGTCACTCGGCGCCGAACGCGCAGCGCTGAGGTCGGTTGCTGTGTGATCGTTCCACACAGGCGTGCTGTGGGCGACCGCTTGCTGTATGGCATCTTGGTACTGCGGATCAGGTTTGGCAAGCGTCTTGACAAAGGCCAGGTCATCCTGACCACGCCCGTAATGCGCCTGCGGCCAGACGGCGGTGTCGTTTTGATCCATGGTGCCGATACACGCCAGATCAATGTCGCTGTGCTCCACCATGCAACGGCACACGGCCTGGTACATCGTCATCGGGTCTTGTGACTGCAACAGGATACGGTCGCAGGCTAGCAGCATCTGCATCCAGCGCAGCAATGCAGCCTGGGACACAGGGTGGGTGTGGCTCATGGCTGCTTTGGCGCCTGCGCAGGCGGCGCGCCTGCGCGCCATATCTGGGCGCGCAGGCTCGCGCCCAGCGAGCGCTCAAAGTTGTGAATACGGGCAATCACAACGTCGTCAAGTACATGGCCAGCGGTCAGCATCAGCAGCCCATTGGGCGTCATGAAGTCGCGCGACAACACCATGCCCGGCACCAGATCACTGACCCGGCAATCCATTTCAGGAGATGCCTGCGGCAAACCTGACTGCTCATCGTGAATCACGCCCAGCAGGGCCTGCACCACCTGTGGGTCGTAGCGCCTGCCACTGCCGTCGCGCAAAACATCCAGCGCTTTGACCAGCGACAGTTCGGTTTGGCCCAGAATGCCAATTTGCAGGCTGTCCAGATCACACGTTGCGCTCAAAATGCGCGCCCCCAGGGGAATCAGCGCACCGCTGAGCTGCTGCGGATAACCGGCACCGTCAAAGCGCTCCAACTGGCTGCCAATCATGTCCGCCGCGCCCTTGAGCTCGTCCAGCGGCATCAGCATCTGCACCGCGCGCGTGGGGTGCGTGCGATAGGCCTGTAGCTGGGTTGTGTTCATGGTCACGACCGGGGTGTCCAAGAGCACATCGTCAAAACCCACCTTACCAATTTCATGCAGCAAACCAGCAACAAAAATTTCCTGCACCTGACGCGCTGGCAACGCCAGACGCTGGGCAACGCGCCGCGCCAGATCGGCCACCCGGCGCGAGTGTCCGGCCAGCTTGGCGTTGCGCATTTCGATCAGGTTGGTGAACACCTTGATCGACGTGACGAAATTGCCCTTGAGCCGTTCGTTGGACTGTTGCAGTTCTGCGGTGCGCTCACACACCTTGAGCTCGAGACTCTGGTTCAGTTGTTTGAGCGCCTCGTTTTGTTCGGCCACCACCGTCTGCAAGCGCTTTTGCTCTTGCGCCATGGCGAACTGTTGCAGGGCGCCACGCACAATCAGCACCATGTCGTTGTCGTCCCAGGGCTTGGCAATGTAGCGGTAAATCTCACCCCGGTTGATGGCACCCATGATGGCGTTGACATCGGCATAACCGGTCAACAGCAAACGCAGGGTGTCAGGCCAACGCTGGCGCACTTGCTCCAGAAAGGCCACGCCATCCATTTGCGGCATGCGCATGTCGGACACCACCACGTCAAACGGCTGCTGCTCCAGCAAGTCCAGGCCTTCAGCGCCGCTGGTGGCCACCTGAATCGTCAGGCCATTGGCGCGAAACAAGCGCCGCAGCGCCGACAAGATGCTGGGTTCGTCATCGACACACAACACCGCGCCACTGCTGGCTAATCCAGACGCGCCAGTCGGGCGGTCGGTTTCGGGTGACACAGCAGCAGTAGTAGTAGCGGTGGTGGTTAACGGTGTCATGGTGCAAAGGTTTTCAGCAGCGGTTGCATTTTGGAACAGATTACAAATGCGCCAGCAAAGCCGACTCGGCCAGCAATTCGCCCGGGTCTCCCAGCGCGGATCGCACGGTTGACAGGTCGCCCCCCAGGCGCGCTGCCACGCAGGCGGGCCACAGCGGTGGGCCCACATAACCACCAAAATCTTGCCCCCATGCCTTGCTGATCTGGTTGGCCGCGAAGACGCACGCGGTCATGGGGGTGTCCCACTGCTCAGGGTGGTGCTGATGGCGAATGGTTTGCACCAGGTCTGATGCGAAGCGCCATCTTTCAGCGAGCATGGCCCCCACGTCTGCATGGTCTGCACCCAGCACGTTGTGCAACGCCAGGTGCAGCGGTTGCTCCTGCCACAAGCTGGCTTCCAGCGCACGACGAAACTCTACCGGCATGAACTGCGCGACAACCACTTTGCCAAAGTCGTGCAACAAGCCCGCAATAAAGGTGTCATGCGGGTCAGCCGCCACCTGTGGCAGCGCAGGCAAGAGCGCACCGCTTTCCTGCGCCTGAGCCAATTGACGCGCTAGCGCGGCGGTCAAGAGCGAATGCTGCAAATAGCCCTGCCCGTCAAACCCGGCCAGCGGGTTGCTGGGCAACATGCTGATGGCCGTCAGGCTCAGGGCCAGGTTCTTGATGGTATTGAAGCCCAGAAACAGCACCGCGTGGTCAATGGAGGTGATTTGCTTGTCCAGTCCATAATAAGCAGAGTTGACCACGCGCAACACCTTGACAGTCATGACGGGGTCATTGCGGATGACTTGCACCATATCTTTGGGTGAGCAGGCAGCGTCACGCGTGAGCGTAAGAATACGCCTTACAGTGCCAGGAAAAGCCGGCATGGCCTCCACGGCAGAAACCAGGCGGGCTGACAGGTCAGCACTTGCTGTCATGATGGACGAAAAAAGTATTCAGCCACATGACACGAAGTATGACACGGGTCGCCTCCTAGCCTTGAGTCAACCTTTGCCAAAAGCCGCACCGATGATGACCGCGTGGGCGCATGCGTGTGCCTCATCCAACGCGCGGTGCTGCCGAGATGGCAAACCGTTACAGCTTGTTCCTGTGTTTCCCAGGAGGACGGATACCCACGGGTAAGGGCAACCCGTTACGCCACATGCATTACTATTCAGTCTGAATTCTGACGATCAAAAAGTACCCATGCATCCGACAACAGCGCCGGTCTTATTTCATTTTTTGGCCCATCGCCAAGGGACGCCAGGTGCTGTCTTGCTGGATTGTTCAGACGCCGCAGTCGAGGCGCTGCACACCCTATCGACGCACCCTGATTTTGCGACTTTTGCGGCTGAATTTGCGTGCCTGCTGGCGTCCAGTCAAGCCAATGGCCTTGCACCCAATGTATTGGCCAACCTGCAAGCTGCGGGTTGCGTTGTTGTCAACGATGCATCCATTTGTATGTGCAACGACGCTGGCAAGCCGCAGCCACCACCCGAAGCTGTCTGGATTGACGGCAACTGGTATTTGGCACCCCCAAGCTCTGCGCAGTCGCCATCTGCATCGAGAACGCTGGCGCTCAAGTTGTTGCAGCTGGTCAACGCCGATGCAGATACGCGCGACATTGAAGATGTGTTGCGTCAGGATGCAGCACTCTCCTACCATTTGTTGCGGCTGGTGAATTCTTTGGGGATGGGAACCACCCGCCGCATTACCAGCTTTTCACAAGCGATTTTGATCCTTGGGCACAACCAGTTGCGGCGCTGGCTGAATTTGATGCTTTTTGCGGCGCGCACAGACGACCCTCGCGCACCTATGCTGTTGGCCAATGTGACCGTGCGCGCCCGCACGATGGAGTTGCTGGCCAAAGAGTGTGGTCTGGACCGTGCAGACCAGGACATGGCTTTCATGGCGGGTATGTTTTCACTGCTGGGGGTTTTGTTTGGTACGCCGCTGGCAGAGCTGATCAAGCCCTTGCAGTTGAGCGAGGTGCTGGTCAAGGCTGTCACCAGCCACCAGGGCACAGTTGGCCAACTGTTGCTGGCAATGGAGCTTGCCGCACAACGCAATGCCTGCGGTGTGGCCCCTGTGCTGGCAAAGCTACAAATCAGCGCCGGGCAATTTACCCTGGCTAGCCTGAGTGCCTGCCAATGGATGCACGACATGGCCCGGGAGATGCAGCAATGACATCAATGCCACAAGAACTCAGGCCGAATGCCTGGCGCATCATTGAGCAGTTGCCGGTACCCATCCTGACTATGGATATGTCAGGTTACCTGACCAGTTGGAACCTGGCTGCCCAAGCGTTGTTTGGCTACACCGCGCAAGAGGCGATCGGCCGACATGTGCTGTTTTTGTACGCCGCCGACTCGGCTGCGGATGATCCTGAATTGATAGAACTTCAACCCGGCACAAGCGGCAGCGTAATGGAGGTGTGGCGGCGCAAAAAGTCTGGGGAAAACTTCAAGGCCATGCTGACGCTTTCGGTCTTGCATGACGATACGCAGCAGCCGCTGGGGCTGCTGGCGCAATTGTCAGAGGTATCGCAGACGCTGCCGCCGCAAGACCGGCAAAAATTGCATTCCAGCATCATTGAAGACAGCGACCAGGGCATTTTGATCACCGATGCGTGCGAGCGCATCGTGTCGGTGAACGCCGCCTTTACCACCATCACCGGTTACACCGCGCAAGAGGCTTTGGGGCAAACCGCAGATTTGCTGCGCTCTGGCGTACACCCTGCTGACTTCAGAGCCCAGGTGCGCGCGGCCATGCTGGGCAGCGGGCCCTGGCAGGGCGAGATTATTGGCAAGCGCAAAAATGGCGAGCTGTTTCCACAGTCGGTGTCGATCAGTGCGGTGCGCAACGACGCAGGCCAGGTAACGCATGCGTTTTCCATTTTTTCTGACATCAGCATCCTGCGCGCAGCCGAGGAGCGCATGCAGCATCTGACAAATTTTGACAGCCTCACCGGGCTGCCCAACCGCACCCATTTTCACCAGGTGGTGGACGTCGCACTGGCCTCGGCGCGCCGCCATGACGGTTACGGCGCCATACTGGCGCTTAACCTGCGGCGCTTTCACGCCGTCAACGACACCTTTGGCCACGAGTTTGGCGACGCCTTGCTGCGCCAAATTAGCCAACGCCTGCGTGAGGCGCTGCGCGACGAAGACGTGCTGTCACGCTTTGGCGGTGATGAGTTTGTGGTGGCCTTGCTGGATGTGCACAAGCGTGAGCACAGCGGCATCGTGGCGCAAAAGTTGCTGACAGCGCTCAAACCAGTGTTCAACATTGAGGGTGTCGAGGTGCATACCAGTGCCAGCATCGGCATATCGGTTTTCCCCGAAGATGGCACCGACGTCGCCACCCTGCTGCACCACGCCGATATTGCGGTCAAGCGGCTCAAGACGGAAGAAGATTCGGGTTATCTTTTTTACAGCCTGGAGATGGACCAAAAGGCTCGGGAGCGCTGGCAACTTGAAGGCGAGTTGCGCCAGGCGTTGGCGGACCGGCAGTTGCAGTTGCATTACCAGCCCAAGGTGAGCCTGCGCAGCGGCAAGATCGTGGGAGCCGAAGCGCTGATCCGCTGGCGGCACCCCACCAAAGGCATGATTGCGCCTGGTTTTTTCATCCCAGTGGCAGAAGAAACCGGGCTGATTCTGGACCTTGGCGACTGGGTGCTGCAAGAGGCCTGCCGACAGATCAGCGTTTGGAGGCGCAGCGGTCTGGAGGTGCCGTTGATCTCCGTGAACCTGTCGGCACGGCAGTTTGACCCGCTGTTGCCCACCCGCATGCAAGCGGTGCTGGAGCACTACCAGCTGCCCGCGGCAAGCCTGCAACTTGAAATTACTGAAAGCTTGCTCATGCGCGGGGCTGAAGCGGCCATCCAGATCATGAATGCGCTGGTCGCCATGGGGTTGGCGCTGTCGATGGATGACTTTGGTACCGGTTATTCCAGTTTGGCTTACCTGAAGAAATTTCCGATCAACACGCTCAAAATTGACCGCTCGTTTGTGATGGGCATCCCAGCTGACCAGAACGACTGCGCGATTGCCCGCGCGATTGTCACCATGGCGCAGCAGTTGCGCCAGGAGATTGTGGCCGAAGGCATCGAAACCCGCGAACAGATGCGTTTTTTGCGCGCGCTCGGTTGTGATCAGCTCCAGGGGTTCCTGTTCAGCCCGGGCGTGGATGCGCAAGCGTTTGAGACCATGGTACGCACGCAGCAGCGGTTGGCTTTGGACTGAAGCAACGCCTTGCCGACGACTGCATCACCTACCCCTTTTGCCTATTTGCGTCTAGCACTGCTTCCCAATCCGGTGGGGCTGTCCGTTAGAATCAGACGCTTACATTGACTGGCTATCGTCCGTGCGCATTAGCGGGTCCATGTAGTTACAGCTCGTCTCACAGTGGTAATTCAGTCCATGTCGCTATTTTTCAAATGTTTTATTAATGCCACCCGGCAACGAAGCGTAGGCATTTGGCCGGTTTTGGCGGCCATTGTGCTGAGCGGTTGCGCCTACGCGCCCGGCATGTATGTGGGCAAACCTGCGGCAGAACCAGAGAAAGCCGCCAGCACTTGGTCACTCAGTCAATTCCCCTATTTTGGTAGCGCCGCGACGGAGCCAGCAGCCGCGCAAGACACCCCACCGCCCGGTCGGCTGACCCTGATCACCCCCAGCCTGATTCGCCAGCAGCGCGCCAAGCGCAACGCTGATGTCCCACTTGCAGTCAAGCAACTGTTTGACCAGCCCAAGCCTTATGTCATTGGCGCTGGTGATGTACTCAACATTGTGGTGTGGGATCACCCCGAGCTGACGATTGCCGCCGCCGGCAGCTTGGCCACTGACGCCGGTAGCCTCGCTGCCGTTGGCAACGGGTACAACATCAGCCCCCAGGGCCTGATCCAGTTTCCCTACGTGGGTACAGTCAAGCTAGCGGGGCTGAACGAATACGAAGCGCGTGACCTGCTCACCCAGCGCCTGACCAAGTACATCAAAGATCCTCAAGTCACGGTGCGTATTCAGTCGTACCGCAGCGGACGGGTTTATATTGACGGTGAAGTACGCACGCCAGGTCTGCAGGCCGTGAACGACATCCCCATGACCCTGCCAGAGGCCATTGGCCGCGCCGGCGGTTTTTCCGCAGCGGCCGACCGATCTTCTATTGCTATCACCCGCAACGGCAAGACTGCACTTGTGAACCTGCCCCAGCTCACTGAGCGCGGCATCAATCCCAGCAACATTCTGCTTGGCAGTGGTGACCTGGTGCGCGTGCTTGGGCGTGAGGAAGCCAAAGTATTTGTGCTGGGCGAGGTGCTGCGCCCCAACACCCAAACCTTGCGCAATGGGCATCTCACCCTCAACGAAGCGCTGGGCGAGTCTGGCGGGGTCAACCAAAACTCTGGCGACCCACGCCAAATCTTCGTTATCCGCGCAGCCAACACCGAACAGCCCGAGATCTATCACCTGGATGCCCGCTCGCCCACCGCTTACGCTCTGGCAGAGGGTTTTGAGCTGCAAGCGCGCGACGTCATTTACGTGGATCCAGTGCCTGTGGTGCGTTGGAACCGGGTCATCAGTCTGATTTTGCCCAGCGCACAGGCTGTAAACACCGCACGCAGCACCATCAATTGATGCAGCGCATCCTGACCCTGTGTATCGGCAACATCTGCCGCAGTCCGCTGGCGCAGGCCCTGCTGGCGCGCGAACTGCCGCAGCACACCGTCTGGTCGGCCGGCTTGGCCGCGCTGGCGGGTCAGCCTGCCGACCCTCTTTCCATAGCGGTTGCAGCCGCCCACGGGCTAGACATCACGGCGCACCGGGCGCAGCAAGTGACCAGCTTTTTGTGCCAACAAACCGAACTCATCCTGGTCATGGAGCAGTCACACAAAAGCCAACTTGAGCAACAGTTCCCCGCCGTGCGTGGCAAGGTCTTTACCCTGGGCCAGTTTGGCAAGTTTGACGTGGCCGACCCCTACCAGCAGCCCGTGGACGCGTTTGAGTCAGCCTACGCCGCAATTGCCCAGGGCGTGGCCGACTGGATACCGCGTATTCGCCAATTGAGCGCTCATTGATCCAAACGCTTTCATCATCCGTTTTTTGCATGAACTCTTCTACTCTCGCCCCTGTTTCGTCCCCCCAAGCACTACAGCCCATGCAGTCGATGCAAGACGACGAAGACAGTATTAATCTGCTCGACCTGTTTGACGTTGTCTTGGATCAACGCTGGCTCATCGCCGCAGTGACTGCCGTGGTGATCGCCCTGGGCGGTGCCTATGCTTATGTTGCCACCCCCATTTATGAATCCAACACGCTGATCCAGGTAGAGGACAGCAAAAGCGGTGCAGGCGGTCTGCTTGGTGACGTCGGTACTTTGTTTGACATCAAATCGCCCGCCACGGCCGAGATCGAAATTTTACGTTCACGCCTGGTGATTGGCCAAGCGGTGGACAACCTGCAGCTTGACCTGAACATCACACCCAAGTACCTGCCATTGTTTGGTAGATGGTTGGCGCGGCGTGCCACGACGCCGTCCGAACCGGGTTTCATGGGTCTTGGCGGCTATGTGAGCGGTACGGAGTCGTTGCAAGTCGCCCATCTGGTCGTGCCGCAAGCGCTGGAAGGCGTGCGCTACTCGGTCATCCTGACAGCACAAGGCTACGACTTGGTTAGCCCTGATGGTGTCAAACTGGGCCAGGGCCGCCCTGGGCAAGCCCTTCTTTTCAAGCACGAAGGCGCAACCGGAGACCTGCTGGTTGCGGACGCCATTGGCCAGCCCGGTGCCGAGTTTTACCTGACCAAACTCTCCCGCCTGGGTGTCACAGAAGCGCTCCAAAAAGACATCACCATTGCCGAGCAAGGCAAGCAGTCGGGTGTTATCCGTGCCAGTCTTGAGGGTGCTGACCCCGCTCGCATTTCCCAGATATTGCAACAGGTGGGCGCCCTGTATGTACGCCAGAACATTGAGCGCAAGTCGGCGGAGGCCGAAAAATCCATCAATTTCCTCAGCAGCCAATTGCCGCAACTGCGTAAAGAACTGGAATCTTCAGAGGGAAAATTCAACCAGTTTCGCAACCGAAACGGCGTTTTTGACCTGGGCGGCGAGGCCAAGGTGATGCTTGACCAGTCGGTCAATCTGCACCTGAAACAACTCGAACTACAGCAAAGGCGCAAAGAGCTTGAATCGCGCTTTACGGCGCAGCACCCCAGCGTGCAGACCCTGGACGCGCAGCTTAAACAAATCACCACCCAAATTGGCGTCCTGGAAAGCAAGTCCAGAACCTACCCCAATGTCGAGCAAGACATGCTGCGCCTGATGCGGGACGTGAAGGTCAACAACGAGCTCTACACCACCTTGCTCAACAGCTTTCAGCAGTTGCGACTGGTCAAAGAGGGCAAAGTGGGTAACGTGCGCATTGTTGACGTGGCCTCTGTACCCGAGCAACCCATCAAACCAAAACGCAGTATGGTGGTTGCGCTGGCCGGTGTGCTCGGCCTGCTCGGCGGCCTGGGGCTCGCGTTCTTGCGCAACAGCCTGCACCCTGGCATCAGGAACCCGGACGATATTGAACAGCATCTGGGCTTGCATGTGTTTGCCACCGTACCGCACTCCAAAGACCAGGAAGAGCTGGCCGCAGAGCACAAAAACCAAACAGGCAGTACACAACTGCTGGCAAACCTGCGCCCGGAAGATCCGGGCATAGAGAGTCTGCGCAGTTTGCGCACCGCGCTGCAATTTGCCATGCTGGACGCCCCCAACAACCTGGTCCTTATCACCGGCCCCACCCCCAGCATCGGCAAGTCGTTTACCAGCGCCAACTTTGCGGCCGTGCTTGGCGCCGGCGGCAAGCGTGTGCTGCTGATCGACGCCGACATGCGCAAAGGCCACCTCAACAAGTCATTTGGCCTGGAACGCGGCCATGGCTTGAGCGAACTCATTGCCGGCAGCCAAACACTGGCCCAGGTACTGCACAAAAATGTGTCGGCCCAAGTGGATATGATCACCACCGGCAGCATGCCACCCAACCCGGCTGAGCTGCTCATGTCGCCCAACACCGTGGCGCTCCTGCAAACGCTGTCAAGTCAATATGACATCGTGCTGATCGATACCCCCCCCGTGCTGGCCGTGTCTGACACGCAGGTGCTGGCACCCCAGTGCGGCACCGTGTTCTTGCTGGCCCGCGCCGAGGTGAGTACGCTGGGCGAGTTGCAAGAGTCCGGCAAGCGATTGAGCCAATCCGGCGTGGCTGTGCGGGGTGTCATTTTTAACGACCTGAACGTGAGCAAGCGACGCTATGGCTACGGCAACGGCTACAAATATAGCCGTTACCGCTATACGCAGTACCATTACGGGCAGCCCACGCGCAATTAAAAAAAGCCCGGTTCAGACTCTACCCTTGATAGATAATCGGTGCAGCTGATCAAAAAAAATATAAATCGGTCAGCCACTTTGATGGAGGTGAGTTTTGAGCCTAGTGTTGATCGTTTTTTCTGTTGCGTTCGTGTGCAGTCTGGCGCTGGTTCTGACCAAAGGCTGGCATGGTCGGTACAGCATGGACAGTTCTTTTGGGGTGCAAAAAATTCATTTGCAAGCCACGCCCCGCATAGGCGGCGTGGCCATTGCGCTGAGCCTGCTGCTGGGCTGGTGGGTAGCGCCCCCGGCCGTGCAGGCCATCTTGCGTGTGATGCTGCTGGCGGGCATCCCGGCCTTTGCCTGTGGCCTGCTCGAAGACATTACCAAAAAAGTGAGCGTGCGCAACCGTTTGCTGGCCACCATGTTCAGCGGTGGCGTGGCCTGTTATCTGACCGGTATTGCGATGCAAAACACCGGTTTTGCACCGCTTGACTGGCTGCTACAGTGGATGACGCTGGCCGTATTGTTTACCGCGTTTGCAGTAGGCGGCATCGCCAATGCCATCAACATCATTGACGGTGTTCATGGCCTGGCTGCCGGCGCCGTGGCCATCATGCTGAGTGCTCTGGGGCTGATTGCGTTGAACGTCGGTGACTCGGCCCTGGCAACCGTTTGTTTTGTGGTAGCCGCCTGTGCGCTGGGTTTTGGCGCTGTCAACTGGCCCCTGGGGAAACTTTTTCTGGGCGATGGAGGTGCCTATCTGCTGGGTTTTATGCTCGCCTGGCTGGCTGTGCTGCTGCCCATGCGCAACCCGCAACTTAACGCCTGGACCAGTCTTTTGGTGGTGCTGTACCCGGTGTTGGAAGTGATGTTTTCCGTATTGAGACGCTGGCGCCGCGAAGGCCACAACCCGGGTCAGCCCGATAAGTTGCACATGCACCACCTGATTTATCGGCGCATTGTCAGCACGCTCTGGAAGGGCTTGCCTGGCGTCCTGAAAAATGGCATGACCAGCCCAATCTGCTGGGTCTTTGTCGCGCTGCCGGCTACTTGGGCAGTGATGTTTGCACAAAACACGGCCATGCTGGCAGGAGCTGCGGTGGTGTTTGCTTTGGCCTATTCGTCGTTGTACGCCCGCTTGACCCAGTTTGCCTGGTGCTTTAGCGCACTGACGCTACAGCGTAGTGCTGACAAACCGTCAACCAGCCACGCGTGAATGACAGCCTGCGGTGAGCCAGTTGGGCCCGCGACAGCGCCCCTGCACTGGTATCTGATCCACACCAAGCCGCGCCAGGAAACATTGGCGTTGGAAAACCTCGTACGACAAAACTTTAAGTGTTACCTGCCTCTGCTCAAACTGCAAAAAATTCGCCAACGCAAAACCGTCTGGGTCACCGAGCCGATGTTTGCACGCTATTTGTTCATTCAACTCGACGCCCGTGACTTTGGCCAAAACTGGGCACCGATCCGATCCACGCTGGGCGTGCACCAGATGGTGCGGTTTGGTGGACAGCCAACCAAGGTGGATAACGACCTGATTGAACTGATCCGTGCGCGTGAACAGGGCAGCCCGGCACAAACCCTCTTCACGGCAGAGCAAAAAGTCATCGTCACTGACGGCCCGTTTGCAGGGCTTGAAGCCATTTACCAAACCACCGATGCCCAGAGCCGATCCATGATTTTGCTCAACATCCTGAGCAAGCCGGTCGCCCTGCATATTGACACCGCCAGCCTGCGCCGGGCAGACTGACAGCTTAACTTTCCATCCAACCGACCCAAGTAAAAAGCAAAAAAACAAACCAGATTTTGCACTGTTGTTTATTTGCCGAGCGGGTTAAAGCATGGGTAGAAATTCACGACACAAAAAAACAGCAAGTAAATCAATCACTTGGGGCTGCATTTGGCGGAAACGGAGGGATTCGAACCCTCGATGAGGCTCTACACCCCATACTCCCTTAGCAGGGGAGCACCTTCGGCCACTCGGTCACGTTTCCTGAAAAATCAGAGCCGCGATTATGTCACGACTCAGGCAGGTTTTTCAGGCGGCTGCCTGCTCCAGCTTGAAGGCTTTGTGCAGCGCCTTCACGGCCAGTTCCATGTATTTCTCATCAATCACCACCGAGGTCTTGATTTCGCTGGTGGAAATCATCTGGATGTTGATGCCCTCTTCGCTGAGCACACGGAACATGGTGCTGGCCACACCCACGTGGCTGCGCATGCCGATGCCGACGATCGATACCTTACAAATCTTGGTGTCGCCCACCACCTCTTGTGCGCCCAGCTTGGGTAGCACCTGGGTCTTGAGCAAATCCATGGTCTTGGCGTAGTCACCGTGGTTGACGGTAAAGCTGAAGTCGGTGCTACCGCCCTTGCTGATGTTCTGGATGATCATGTCCACTTCGACATTGGCGTCGGCCACGGCGCCCAGAATCTGGTACGCAATACCGGGCTTGTCGGGCACGCCCAGCACTGAAATTTTGGTCTCGTCGCGGCTGAACGCGATGCCTGAAACGATGGCTTGCTCCATGTTTTCGTCTTCCTCAAAAGTGATCAGGGTGCCAGACTTGGCCTCTTCATTGATGTCAATGTCCCACGGCGTGAAGCTAGAAAGCACACGCAGCTTGACCTTGTACTTACCAGCAAATTCAACCGAACGGATTTGCAGCACCTTGGAGCCCATGGAGGCCATTTCCAGCATTTCTTCAAAGCTGACGGTGGATAGGCGCCGAGCCTCGGGTACGATGCGCGGGTCGGTGGTATAGACCCCATCGACGTCGGTGTAGATCAGGCATTCGTCGGCCTTCATGGCTGCGGCCACCGCCACCGCCGAGGTGTCGGAGCCACCGCGCCCGAGCGTGGTGATGTGACCCTGGTCGTCAATGCCCTGAAAACCGGTCACGATCACCACCTTGCCCAGCGCCAGGTCGCCGCGCACGCGCGCGTCGTCAATGGATTCAATGCGCGCCTTGGTGTAGGCGCTGTCGGTGCGGATCGGTACTTGCCAGCCGGTGTAGCTGACAGCCTCCAGACCCAGCGCCTGCAAGGCAATGGCCAGTAGCGCGCTGGAGGCCTGCTCACCAGTGGCTGCGAGCATGTCCAGTTCCCGGTAATACGCATCGGTTGGCTGACCCGGCGCCAGCTCTTTGGCCAGCGCCAGCAGGCGGTTGGTTTCACCGCTCATGGCGCTGGGCACCACCACCATCTGGTGGCCGGCACGCGCCCATTTGGCCACGCGCTTGGCGACATTGCTGATGCGCTCGGTCGAGCCCATCGACGTGCCGCCGTATTTATGAACAATCAGGGACATAAAAAGAGAGAGGTAAGACGTTTAAGAGGCCAGGGACATTCTTGGAAATCCCTAGGGATTGTACCAATGCAGGCAGTCGCCTCGGCGTTCGCAAAAACCGTTGGCAACCTTCAGATGCAGCGCATGGCCGCGTGTGCTGCAAGCGTCAATCTGACGCATCAACTCGTCGAGTTGCGCGCGGGTGGGGGCCACCTGAAAGCGACTGCGCAACCAGTGCCGCAACAGATTGGCCAGCCGCGGCCGACTTAGCACCTGTAGGGCGCGGATCAGCGGTGGGGCACCCACCTGCTGCAAATCCTGCGCCGCCACTTCGTCTAGCAACGCCTGCGCCTGCGCCGCGTGCGCTGCACTGCGCGCAAAGGTATCAAGCGCCTGGGGGAAGCCTTCGACCAGCACCGGCATCACGCGCGCGCGGATGCGGTTGCGCGTGAAGCGCTTGTCGCTGTTGCTGGGGTCATCCACCCAGTCCACGCCTTGCGCAACCAGCCATTGGCGAATATCGGAACCGCTGACCTGCAACAACGGCCGGTGGTAATCGATGCCACCACGACGCCAATAAGCTGGCATGGCACTCAGGCCAGGCAACCCGGCGCCACGGCTCAATGCCAACAGCATGGTTTCCACCTGGTCGTCAGCATGCTGCGCAATCGCGATGGACTGAAAGCCATGTTGCCCGCCGTTTGATTGGGCCAGCGTCTCAAAAGCCTGATAGCGTGCACGACGTGCTGCGTCTTCCGGGCTCTGCCCCAACGCGTGGTGCGCATCCACCCGCTGCACTGAAAGCGGCACCGACAACGCATCACACACTCGTTGGCAATGGCGCGCAAAATCATCGGCGGCTTCCTGCAAGCCATGATGCACGTGGATGGCGCTGACCTGCCCCGGCAACTTTTGCACACACGCCAGTAGCAGCGCGGTGGAATCCGCGCCGCCGCTGAACGCCACTGCCAGCGGCAAGGCGGGCTCAAATGCCGCCACGGCCTGAGAAAAAGGCTGTGTCACGACGCCGCCGCAGTTTCAAGAAAAATAATTGGAATCTGACCCCAATTATTCCAATTATTTGACGGCTTTGGTATCGGTGAAGCGGCCGTAGCTTTGCAGACGCTCAAAGCGGCGTTCGAGCAGCTCTTTCACCTTCAGGTCGCTCACCTGGCGGAAGGCATCGTTAAGCGCGCGCTTGAGGAAAGTGGCCATCTGCTTGGGGTCGCGGTGCGCGCCGCCCACCGGCTCGTTGACGATCTTGTCGATCACGCCCAGCGCCTTCAGGCGGTGCGCGGTGATGCCCAATGCGTCGGCAGCTTCCTGCGCTTTGTCGGAGGTTTTCCAGAGAATCGAGGCGCAACCTTCGGGGCTGATCACCGAGTAAATCGAATACTGCAGCATCAGCAGCTGATCGCCCACCGAAATCGCCAGTGCGCCACCCGAGCCGCCTTCACCAATGATAGTGACAATGATCGGCACTTCGAGCTGCGCCATCTCGAAAATATTGCGCCCAATGGCTTCTGCCTGACCGCGCTCTTCGGCGTCGATACCCGGGTAAGCACCGGGTGTGTCAACAAAAGTAAACACCGGAAGCTTGAATTTTTCAGCGGTCTTCATCAGGCGCAGCGCCTTGCGGTAACCCTCGGGCTTGCTCATGCCGAAGTTGCGCAGGCCGCGCTCTTTGGTGTCGCGCCCTTTTTGCTGACCAATCACCATGCACGGCGTGCCGTTGAAGCGCGCCAATCCGCCGATGATGCTCAGGTCGTCGGCAAAATGCCGGTCACCGTGCAGTTCAACAAAGTGGGTAAAAATTTCGTTGACGTAGTCCAGCGTGTAGGGACGTTCGGCATGGCGCGCAATCTTGGTGATTTGCCACGGTGTCAGGTCACTGTAGATGTCTTTGGTGAGCTGCTGGCTTTTTTTGGCCAACTGATTGATTTCGGCCGAGATATCCACTGCCGATTCGGTCTGCACATAGCGCAGTTCTTCAATCTTGTTTTCCAGCTCGGCAATCGGGGTTTCAAAGTCGAGAAAGGTTTTCTTGGCCATCAGGGCTCCTGTTTAACGTGAAAAACGCCGCACTTCGCCATTGACGCCTGCGCGGGAATGACTGGAATGCGCGCGGTAATCACGGGTCAATTTCATCATTGGGGGCGGCTGCGCCGACACGGCAGTTAGTAAGCCACCGGTAGCGGGTCCAACGAGCGCCAAATATACCAAGTCGCAACGGTACGGTAAGGATCCCAAGCCTGCGCCACCTCGCGTGCGTCGCTACGGCTGACCACGTCGCCCGAAAAATAGCACTGGCTGATGCCGTTGATCAGGCCCACATCGTCCAGCGGCAGCACGTTGGGGCGCATCAGGTGAAAAATCAAAAACATCTCGGCGGTCCAGCGGCCAATACCGCGGATCGCCACCAGTTCGGCAATGATCGCCTCGTCATCCATGCGCGACCAGTCGTCCACATGCACGCGCGCGCCATCAAAATGCAGCGCCAGGTCCACCAGGTATTCCACCTTGCGCGCGCTCAAGCCCGCAGCGCGCATGTCGTCAATTTTCAGGCGCAACACCTGCTGGGGTGTCAGCGCCTGCGGCAATCTGGCAAAGCGGTCCCAGATGGTTTGCGCCGCCTTGACGGAAATCTGTTGCCCCACCACGCTGCGCGCCAGCGTTACAAACGCGTCACCACGGCTTTGCAGGCACGCTGCGCCAAAGCGCGGAATCAAGCGCTTCATGACACGGTCTTTCTTCATCAGGTGCTTGCACGCGTCCGTCCAATAGGCTGGTGCTGTCAGCAAAGGCGCTGCACTTTCAGTAGCTTTAAGCGCTTGATTCATAAGGGCTGCAAGCCAATTTGATATAAAACGTTCACTGCACAGACTCCCACGTCGTGCCCACTGCCGTGTCTTTGAGCGCAATGCCGCGCACCAGCAGCTCCTGGCGAATTTGGTCCGCTCGGGCAAAGTTCTTGGCCGCCTTCGCCGCCGCGCGCTCTGCAATCAGCGCCGCAATGGCAGACTCGTCCAGTCCGGCACCCGCCTGCAAATACGTCTTGGCGTCTTCCTGTAGCAGGCCCAGGCAGCCGCCCAGCGCCTGCAACAAACCGGCCAGCGCGCCAGAACGTGTGCGATTGACTTCGCCCGCCAAATCAAACAGCACCGCCACCGCTTCGGGCGTGCCAAAGTCTTCGTCCATGGCAGCTTTGAAGCGCGCTGCGTACAGATTGGTCCAATCAATCGGAGCGCTTTGTGGCGGTACCGCGTCCAGCGTGGTGTACAGGCGGCGCAAGGCCTGGCGCGCGTCGTCCAGATGCGCGTCGCTGTAATTCAGGGCGCTGCGGTAATGCGCGCGCAGGATGAAAAAGCGCAGCGTTTGAGCGTCGTAGCGCGCCAGAATTTCGCGGATGGTGAAAAAATTGCCCAGGCTCTTGGACATTTTTTCGTTGTCGCGTGTCACAAACCCGTTATGCATCCACCAGCGCGCCAGCGGCACCCCATTGGCGCCCTCGCTTTGCGCAATCTCGTTTTCATGGTGCGGAAACTGCAAGTCAGCGCCGCCACCGTGAATATCCACCGTTTGCCCCAACAACTCGCCGCACATCGCTGAACACTCAATGTGCCAACCCGGTCGCCCCAGGCCGTAGGCGCTGTCCCACTTGGCGTCCGCCGGCTCCGTGGGCTTGGCCGATTTCCAGAGCACAAAATCCAGCGGGTCGGCCTTGCCATCGGCTACCGCCACACGCTCGCCCGCGCGCAATTCGTCCAGCGATTTGCCGCTGAGCTTGCCGTAGCCGGCAAACTTGCGCACCGCATAGTGCACGTCGCCGTCGCTCCCCTGGTAGGCCAGACCCTTGCCCTGCAAGCGCTCAATCAGCGCCAGCATGGCCGGCACATGGTCGGTGGCGTGCGGCTCCAGCGTGGGCCGCAACATGCCCAGCGCGTCGGCATCCTGGTGCAGTGCGTCGATCATGCGGCTGGTCAGCGCCCGGATAGGCTCGCCATTTTCCAGCGCGCGCTTGATGATCTTGTCGTCAATGTCGGTCACGTTGCGCACATGGGTTACCCGGTACCCGCTGGCTTCCAACCAGCGGCGCACCACGTCAAACGCCATCATCGACCGCGCATGACCCAAATGGCACACGTCGTACACCGTCATGCCGCACACGTACATGCGCACATGCCCGGGTTCGAGTGAAGAAAACGGCTCGATCTGCCGTGTCAGCGTGTTGAAAATGCGTAAACTCATGGGCCAAATCAGATACGGTGAAGCGGGCCGACTGACGGCCACTGAGGTCATCCACGCGACAGGGGCAAGGTGCACGCCGCCGCTTTCGGTAGAACGTACGAAAACCACCCCCTCGGGCTACAATGCGCGCCAGTATAAAGCCGCGCCACCGCCACCCGTATCCTCCCGTATTTAGCTGCATCAATCCATGAAACTCACCCGTTCTGTTGTTTTAATAGCGTTGCGTCTGATTACCTTAGCGGCTGCCTGTACTGCCTTGACCAGCCAGGCTGATGGCTATGCTGACATCAGCCAATTGGTGAAAAACAATAAATTTGCCGAGGCCCTGACCCAAGTAGATAGCCAATTGGTCAGCAAACCCACTGACCCGCAGTTACGTTTTTTAAAAGGCGTGATCCAGCGCAACTTGGGCAAACAAAACGAAGCTGTAGCCACCTTCACCAAGCTCACCCAAGACTATCCGGAGCTGCCTGAACCGTACAACAACCTGGCCGTGCTGTACGCCAGCCAGGGCCAATATGACAAGGCCCGTGCAGCGCTTGAAATGGCCATCCGCACCAACCCCAGCTACGCCACGGCGCACGAAAACATGGGCGATGTGTATGCCCGCTTGGCCAGCCAAGCCTACAACAAGGCATTGCAGCTTGACAGCAGCAATCACGCGTTGCCGCCCAAGCTGGCGTTGATTCGTGAAGTGTTCAAACCTAATTTAGCCAACCCCAAGCCAGCTGCGGTCAGCAGCACGGCGACGGCGACCGTCACACCAGCACCGGCAACACCCGTGACCGTTAACAAACCCGCGCCGACATCGTCGGCGACGCCAGCCAAACCTGTAACGGCCATATCAGCACCGGTCGCAGTGGCTAAACCAATACCGACACCACTCGAGTCAGATGCCAGCAAAGAGGTTGAAGCTGCCGTCATGGCCTGGGCACAGGCCTGGTCTGACAAAAACATGGAAACCTATTTGGCTGCCTACAGCCGCAACTTTGCCACCCCCAACAATCAACCGCGCAGTGCCTGGGAAAAAGACCGTCGTGATCGCATTACTGGCAAGTCACGTATCAGCGTCAAAGTGTCTGAGCTTCGCATCCAGGTCACTGGCAATGAAGCGATCGCCAAGTTCCGCCAAAGCTACAAGGGGGGCAAATTGTCAGTATCAAGCAGCAAAACCCTCCAGCTAAAAAAACAGGGTTCGCATTGGCTGATCAGTCGGGAATCCACTGGAAGCTAAGGGTGTTGACTTTTGTAGTTTGGGTTGTCGTCCCATTTTGTTGTTAGCACGCATGCCTCGTTTGATACAAAACCTGCTGACCTTTGGACTGCTGGCATTCAGCCTGGGGCTTGGTACCGGCCAGGCTTGGGGCAAATCAGCTCAACATGGAAAAATTTCCCACCACGTGAAGGCGACCAAAGCAGCGGCCAAACCCGTGCGCCATGTCACATTCAATGGGCCGAATGCAGGTTTGGCTGAGGCACGCCTGATCGAGATTTACCAGCTGATCGGCAAAGCGGATACGGCGCGCGCCTTGCTCAAAGCCGAGCAACTCGTTACAGAGTTCCCGACTTTTGCTCTGGCTCAGTTGGTGTATGGCGACTTGTTGTCGGCGCGCAGTCGCCCGCTCAACCGGTTTGGTGATGTCCCGGCGGAGCAACTGAAAAACGTCAGCAGCGCCTTGAATGAGCTTCAAGATGAATCGCGCATGCGGCTCAAAGCCCTGCGCGAGCGGCCACCCGCAGGCATGGTGCCGGCAGAATTTGTGCAGCTTTCGCGCTATAACAAACACGCTATTGCCGTTGATGCCGACCGCTCGCGTCTGTATTTGTTTGAGAACCGGGGCAATGGACTCAGTCTGGTGGCCGACTACTACATCTCAGTGGGGAAATTGGGCATTGAAAAAATGGTGGAAGGTGATCAGCGCACGCCGTTAGGCATTTATTTCGTCACCAGCAAACTTGATGCGAAAAACCTGAAAGATTTTTACGGCGCTGGTGCGCTGCCCATCAATTACCCGAATGAGCTCGACCTCAAACGCGGCAAAACCGGTGGTGGTATCTGGTTGCATGGCTCGCCCCCCGGCGAATTTTCGCGCCGTCCGTTGGCCAGCGACGGCTGTGTGGCACTGGCCAACCCGGATCTGGAACAAATCATGCGCACGGTGGAAGTCCGCTCCACGCCAGTGCTGATCTCGCGCAGCCTCAAGTGGGTGCCGCCGCAAAGTATGCAACCCCGTTTTCAGGAGTTCAAAACCCATTTGGATGCCTGGCTCAAGGCCAAATCCGCAGGGGACGTCAACCAGTTCAGCCAGTTTTACGCGCCCGACTTCAACAACGGGAAGACCTTGACCGAGTGGCTACCCAAGCTGCGCAACCAAGTGGCAGCGGTGCAGGGGCGCCAACTGGCCATCAAAGACCTGTCGCTGTTGCATTGGGTCGATACCAGCGAAACCATGGTGGTCACTTTTGGTGAAGTGGCGGCCGGCCAACGCAGTGGCAGCACCCTGCGCCAATACTGGAGTCGGCAGCAGAATCAATGGAAAATTATTCACGAAGGAGTGATCGGATGAACAACAAGTCATTGACCAGAGTGGCGCGCACTTCGATTGCGTGTGTGGCTCTTTATAGCGTCTTAACCTTGGCGCTGGCAGAAGAGCTTCGCCAGGTCAAACTGACCACCAGTATGGGCGACATCGTGGTTGAGCTGTACTCTGAGAAAGCGCCCAAGACGGTGGCCAACTTTTTGCAGTATGTGAAAGACAAGCACTATGACGGCACCATCTTTCACCGTGTGATTGGCAACTTCATGATCCAGGGCGGCGGTTTTGACGCCAACTATGTGCAAAAGCCAACGCGCGCGCCGGTTGAGCACGAAGGCCGACAGGCGCTTGAAAAAGGCGGCCCGCGCAACGTGCCCGGCACGCTGGCCATGGCGCGCACCAGCGATCCACAGTCGGCCACGGCTCAGTTTTTCATCAACGTCAAGGCCAACGGCTTTCTAGACCCCGTGCTGATTCCACCCGGTGACCCGGTGCCCGAGTTTCAGTACCAGGGCGAAACCTACCGCAATGTGCCGCGCGCAGAGTTGTTGAACGCCAACAAGCTGTTTGGCTACACCGTGTTTGGCCGCGTCATCTCCGGCATGGACGTGGTCGAAAAAATCAAGTCCACCCCCACGGGCTCGGGCGGTCCCTTTCCCACCGACGTTCCCAAGACAGCCGTACTCATCCAATCCGCAACTCTGGTGAAATAAATCATGAGCAACCCACAAGTCGAACTGCATATTGCCAACTACGGCACCATCACGCTGGAGCTTGATCAGGACAAGGCCCCCAAGTCGGTGGCCAACTTTTTGAGCTACGTGAACAAGGGGCATTACAACAACACGATTTTTCACCGTGTCATTCCCAACTTCATGATCCAGGGTGGCGGCATGGAACCCGGCATGGGTCAAAAAAGTACCGACACACCGATCACCAACGAAGCCAACAACGGTCTGAAAAATGTCAAATACAGCGTGGCCATGGCGCGCACCGGTGACCCACATTCGGCCACCGCGCAGTTCTTCATCAACGTCACCGACAACAGTTTCCTGAACCACACGGCACCGAGCCAGCAGGGTTGGGGCTACGCGGTGTTTGGCAAAGTGGTGGTCGGCACCGACGTGGTGGACAAGATCAAGGGCGTCAAAACCGGTCGCAAGGGTTACCACGACGACGTGCCGGTCGAAGACGTGGTGATTGAAAAGGCGGTTGCCCTCTGAAACGTACCTGCCGGCAGACGCCTGAGCTGAAGGCACCGGCGCACTGGCGCTGCGTTGATTTCATTTCAGACCTGCACCTGCAAGCCAGCCAGCCCAAGACTTTTCAGGCTTGGCAACGCTATCTGGCGCACACCCCAGCCGACGCGGTGTTAATCCTGGGTGACCTGTTTGAGGTCTGGGTGGGCGACGACACCGTTGCCCTGCAAGGTGCAGCGGGGGCCAACGATGCCCCGTGCTTTGAGCTGCAATGCCAGCGGGTACTGGCACAAGCGTCGCAACGCCTGGCGCTGTACTTTATGCACGGCAACCGCGACTTTCTATTGGGCTCGACGTTTGCCAGCGCCTGCAGCATGACGTTGCTGGACGACCCCACCGTGCTGGTGTTTGACGCGCAGCGCTGGCTGCTGTCGCACGGCGATGCACTGTGCCTGGACGATACCGACTACCAGCAGTTCCGCGCCCTGGTGCGCTCTGCGTCGTGGCAACAAGACTTTCTGGCCCAGTCGCTTTCGCAACGCCAGGCCGTGGCGCGTGATTTGCGTGCGCAAAGCCGGGCCCGCAAAGCCAGCGGTGCAGCTTATGCCGATGTGGACCGCAGCGCTGCGCTGCACTGGCTGCAAGAATACGATGCCACCACGCTGATCCACGGCCACACCCATTTGCCGGCCGACCACACGCTGCACAGCGCCGATGGTCACACGTACCAGCGCCGCGTGCTCAGCGACTGGGACGCCAGCGCCCTGCCGCCGAGGCTACAGGTGCTGCGGCTGCAGCGCGCACAGGCACCGCAGCGCATCAACCTGACGACGTCAAGGCTTGAGTAACACCTTGAGCGCGTTTTGCAGGCGGCGTGCCGCCGCTGCGGCAAACGCACCGGCCATCACCGTGGCGCTGTCCTGACCCCAGGTTTCACGCGGCGCGGGGTCGTTACGCCGGGTGAGCAACTGCAACTGCAACATGCGCCGCTCGCTCAGGTGTTCCGCCGGTGTGGGCACCTCGGCGGCCATTTCCAGGCGCAGCAGCGCGGTACCCGCATCACCGGTGGACGCGGCAGAAATGGCCTTGAGCCAACCCGCACGGGTGGCCGGACTGACCCGCGCGCCCAACTCCTGCACGCCGGGCACGGCGCTGGCGTCACGTTTTTCCCAGGCCGTCAACAACTGCGTCAACGCCTCACCATGTGCCTGCGCGGCCAGCTTGCGCAGTGCAAACTGCGCCTGCTCCAGCGCGTCGCGCTGGGCGCGAAAAGCCGCATCGCCCAGACGGGGTGCCAGCGCACGTTCGCCCATGACCAGACCGCGATCGTCGCGCCGCCCAGCGTCGCGCGCCATGTCGCGCCCGGGTTTGCGTGCGCCGTCTGCGCGGTCGCCAAACTTGCCGCTGCGCGGTGCTGCGACGACTTCCCGGCGCATACCGGGCCGGTCATCACCGCGCATCGCCACCACCGGCTTGCGCGCGGGCACGGATTGCGCAGGCGCGCTGGCGGCAGGCGTAGCGCTGTCAATGGCTACGTTGACATGCGCTGCCGCTGGTGTGTCGGCGCTACCCTCAGAACTTGGTGTGCTGGGCGCGGCAGCCTGTGCCACATCACTAGCTGCTTCATTGTTAGTCGCTTCTTGCGCTTGCTGCGCTTGGGCTACAAGTTCTTTTTCTTCAGAAGTCTGAGCACTGGCTGCAACGACCGCCTGGGCCTGTGCTTGGCCACGCAGTGCTGCCTCGAGTGCAGCCATGGCGCTGCGAATGGCCTGTGCATCACCCGACGCGTTGGCCGTCTGTAGCGCCTTAGATGCGTTCAGCACGCCCTGGTCGATGGCGTTCAGGGCGCTTTGCGCGCGCTCGCGCTCGGCACTCTTGCGCTGGAAAGCCTCATCGATCGGCTTGCGAAACGCGTCCCACAGCTTTTGCTCCTGGCGCCGCTCCACCGGCACGCGGTGCGCTTCGGCCTGCCAGCGTTGCTGCAAGGCCTTGACCGCGTCGATGCGCAGGTTGTCTTGCGCGCCCAACGCGCGGGCTTCTTCGATCATCAAGTGACGCACCGCCAGGCTGTCTTTTTGCAACGCCTCCAGAGGAGCCGCCGCCTCGTCGATGGCCGCCTTCCACAGCGGCTGCAACTCGGCAAACATTTTTTCACCCACGTGACCACAGGCACGCCAACGGTCGCCAAACTGGTACAGCACGCGGTTAAAGCCCTTCCAGTCGTCGTCCAGCGCACTGCGGTTGGCCGCAGCCCAAGCCTTGACTTCATCGATCAGCGCCAGCCTTTGCGCGCGGTGCTCGGCGGTTTCGGCCTTGAGTTTGTCCAGCCAGGCCTCGACCACCTTGTGCGCTTCATTGCACGCGTCATCAAAACGCTTCCACAGCGCATGGTTGGGAATACCGCCTTGATCGGTCTGCTTCCACTGTTCACGCAGCTGGCGCAGCGTTTCCTGCATCTTGCGCCCGCCGATCGCCTGCCCGTCTGGGCGCTTGAGCAAGCCTTCAGCCTTGACCACCAGTTCTTCACGCAACTGGTCGGCACGCCAACGCTGCCAGCCTTCGAGCTCGCCCGCGGCGGCCAGTGCGGCGTGCGCCTGGTTTTCCAGCTTGTCGTCGATCAGCCGACCAAACTCCTTGAGCGCGTTGCGCAGGGCATTGGCGGCACCCGCGCTAGCCTTGCCGTGACCTTGGGCAACTTCCTTTTCCAGCACCGACAGCGCATCGCTCACGCTAGCCGTGGCGCGGGCCTTGACTTCAGGGTCCACCGGCGTTTTGGCGGGCTTGGGCGCAGGCTCGAGTGCTATGCCACGCGCCAGGCGCAATTCATCGGCCCAGACCGGCACTGGCGGCAGCGGCGCGCTAGCGTCTTCCGATGCCTTGATGGTCTGCGCCAGCGCACCCTCAAACGCCTCCCACACCAACGCCAGTTGCGCCTGCGACGCCTGCAACAGCGGCGGAAATTTGACATCGACACTGGGCCAATTGGCATCGGCGGCCAACGCAGCAGCTTCGGTCTGCCAATGGGACACGTCGTCGGCCAGGGCCACCTGCACCGCCTGCGCGTCGCGCCACGGTTTGGTGGACAGCACCTCGATGCGCTGCGCCACCAGCACGGCCGCTTCGCGCTGCACCTGCACGCGGTGTTGCAAATCTTCGATGGCACGCACGCGCTCCATCAGTTGGCTTTTAAGTTCTGCTAACGGTTCCTTGCTTAAGGGGGCACCCGCCTTGGCCGCATCACGCTGCCAAGCCAGCGCATCGGCCAGATTGAGTTTTGGCAGCGCCAGCAAGGCACGGGCCTTGTCGGCCCAGTCCTGAGCGATGGATGCCTGTTGCTTGCTACGCTTGATTTCATCAAGACGCTCGCGCAGCAACTTGGCCGCGCCCTTGTCTTTGCCACTGAGCTCCTTGAAGACTTGCTGCATGTGTTCAACGCTTGGGTCACTGGCCAGCCAGGCACGGATGCAGGCCATGCGCTCGCCCGAAGTCGGTGCTGAAAATGCGCCGTGGGCTATCGCGTCCAGCGGATGCGCGTCGTGCGCGGGCGTCCCCACCACAGGAGCATCGTTTAAGGGGGCGGCCGGTTGGTTTTTGGAAAAGGGAAACATCGAATGAGCGCAAACAAATAAATGAATATCCGCCATGGGCAGCGGGAATAGGGCAGCTATTTTCGCCGGGTTTGCAGCCCATGCCAAAAACAATTGCATCGGGGTGCGATTCGAAGTGGTGTATCGGAGCAAAATTCTGGGGCATCCACTTGACATCCGGCTTTTGGAATGGAGTCATTGGGGGTCATCAGTTCAAGGCAAAAACCAACGATTTCCAGGTACGGCGCGGCGACTGATCCAGTCGCCGCGCCGTGCATCGATGTTTTCAAATACACATGCACCCTGCGCTGTTTCAGACGCAGCAGCACCAACCCGCAGCGCTGGCGGCTCATTGCGCCGCCAAATGAAGCTCGGCGTGCGGCTGCCACTTGACATCCGGGGTGACAACTTTGACAGCGCCCAAAAACAGGCGCTCCATGGGCAACTTCTGGCTGGCCAGGTGGTCGCGCACGGCCACGCCACGCTGCAAGGCCAGCGCCTGCATGGTCGCCTCGGTGGCGTCCAGATGGCTCAGCAGCAAGGCTTCCATCTCGGGCACGGGGAGGTCTTTGGCCAGGCCAATCAGGTTGCGCGGTTTGGGAAAATCCGCGCGCTTATAGACCACCTTGAGCAGCGCCGGGTACTCCTGCGGCGTGACCTGTGGCACGACGGGTTGCCCTTGCGCTGCCTGCGCTACAGCGGCACCCAGGCCGCGCCGCTTCTCGTTGTGTACCAGCGTTTGCAACTGCGCACGTTTATAAGCGTCGCGCTCAGCCTGTAGGCTGGCCGTGCCCACCACGGTCATTTTCAGCGCCGGGCGGTCTTGCAGCGCCTTGGCCACTTTGCCCAGGCTGGCCTTGGCGGCGTCGGTCAACACGGCAGAACCGGCGTCAAACGGCACGCTGCTGAGCTCGTCGCCGCCGCCGCCAAAGGCATTGGCCAGCAGGCTGAACGGTGCCGTGATGGCCTTGACGATCAGGTTGCCGATCACCTTGAACACCAGCGGCAACAGGCGGAACTGCGGGTCGTTGAGCGAGCCACTGATCGGCAGATCAATGTCGATCACCCCGTTGCGGTCGGCCAGCAGCGCCACCGCCAGCTTGACCGGCAGCGTGTTGACCGCGTTGGGGATGGCGTCGCCAAACTTGAGCTGGTTAAGCACCACCTTGTTGTTGGCGCTAAGCTGGCCGTCGGGTTGCACCTTGTAAGTGACATCCACGCTGAGCTTGCCACGCTCGATGCCATAGCCCGCGTAGCGCGCCGAGTAGGTGGACAACGGCGCCAGCTCTAGGTCACGCACCTTGCCGCTGATGTCCAGCGCCACCGGCTGCACCAGCGGGTTGATCTTGCCCAACACTTCCAGACTGGCCGTGCCCTGCGCGCGGCCGCGCAATTCCAGGTCGGCCAACTCCAGCGTACCGTTGACCGGCGCGGAAGAAAACGCGCTGAGCTTGCCCACCAGTTCGGTCAGGTCCGCTGCGTAATTGGGCTGGATAAAGCGGTCGGTAAAGTTGACACGCCCGCCCACCAGACTGACCGGGCCAAAATGGATCAACGGCTGGGGCGACGCGCTGACGGCTGTCGTTGCGGGAGCGGATGCACCAGCCAAGGTCGCTGCGGGCACAGTGGCTGACACGGCACCTGATGCGGCGCCCGCACCGGCCTGCGCCACAGCGACGGTCGCAGCGGGGGCCTGAGGTTTAAGCATGTCTTGCAGGTTCAGTCGCCCGGTCGGATCGATAACCACCTTGGCAAAAAAGTCACTCAAGACCGTGCCCGCCACGTCCACCTTGGGAGCAGCGCCGGGCGTCAGCACCACGTTCAAGCCGCTCAGGCTCAGGCTTTTCCAGTTGAGCAGATCTTCGGCGGGTTGGAACGGTTTGGCCTGCGCCAGCGTCTGCACCTGCAAGTCGTCCAGCCGCGCGTCGCCGCGCACCTCCACGGCCAGGGCACCAGCGCGCTGTGCCAGTTGCAGCTTGCCGTAATAGCTGGTGTCGGCGCGCAGGATCGATACGTTGAGCTTGTCGTTCAGGTAGGCAGACGCCGCGTGCAGGGGCAATCGCACCGCCTTCAGGTCACCCTGGACGGCCAGCGGGCTCAGGGCCACGCTACCCCGCCAGGACAGCGTGCCAGGCTCGGTGGCCCCGCTGCCCACGTGCGCCAACGCGGTGATAGCAAAGGGCTGATGCCCAACTGTCGAAAAATGATTCACCTTCAGGACCAAGCCCACAACATTCAGTGCCACGTTCGGCATCACCGAGGCGTCTCGAAATGCGAGCGCGCCACCGCTTAACGCCACTTCTTTCAAGCTGATCGACCAAGGTCGGGGGGGGTGGACAGATGCCGTGCTGGTCGCCTCTGACTTGCCGGGTGGTACGGGTTTGAGCCAATCTTCAAACATCCAGCGGCCACCGGACGAGCGGCTGAGTGTGGTGCGCGGCTGGCTGACCTGCACACGCCCCAGTTGCACCGACTGCTTGGGCACATCCACTACCGCGTCTTGCACCGTCAGCCGCTGGATGCTGGCCAGCGGAGTCTTGGCTGCGCCCTGCAGGGCCAGCTTGTCCAACGCCAGGCTGGGAATCTGCACGCGGGTCTGTGCGCCCTGCCCGGCTGTGGCCGCCGCCCAGTGCAGCGCCAGATCGGTCGCCAGCGCACCGTCAAGACGGGGTGTCAACACGCTGGCCAGGTAGGGTGCCGCCACACTCAAAGGCAGCCCGGTCAATTGCAAGGTGGCGTCGGCCCGAGCATCCGTAGCTTGCCCCTTGAAGCTCAGGCTGGCACCGGCAAGCCGCGCCGAGCCGTCAAACGGCACGGCCTGCGCAACCGGCCAGGACAAGGCGCGCGCATTCAGCGTCAGCGGTACCACGCTCAGACGCACCGGTTGGGCAGCCGCTTCATCGACCCAAACCACCTCGGCACCGGCTACGGCCACCTCATCGACCCGCACCTGCCAAGTGGGCGCTAACGGGGCGATGTCTGCACTTGTTGCATCTTTTTGGTCTGTAACCCCCTTTTTGTCTTCGCTGGCAGCTTTGTTTTTAAGAGTGTTTTTGGGCACTGCACTCGATCCAGCCAAGGCTTGCAGGTTCAGAACACCCGATTTGTTGCGGTGCAACAACAGATGAGGTTGTAACAGTTCCACCCGTTGCAGCCCAATTTGCTGCGCCAGCGGCTGCATATCGGCCAGCACCACATTCAGGCGATCAAACGCCAGTAATTCTGGCGGCGCGTCTACAGCCTGACCGCTGTGACGCACCACCTGCGTCATCCGAACACCGCTGGCGCTCACTTGCCCACTGAGCTTGACCAATGGCCGTTCCTGCTGCTCAAACGAAAGTTTCAGATCGGCGTCCAGCACCGCCGATTGCAAGCGCACTGGCAAACTGGCGGGCCAGTACGGCAGGTACGGGGCCAAATCCAATGCCTTGACGGTCAGCTGTGCGTCGGCCTGGCGCGTTTGTGCAAACGGTGTGGCGCTGGCACTGGAGTCAAACTGGCTGCCATTGAGGTCAAACGCCAGCCGGGGCTGCACCTGAACGTCGCGCTTGGAGTCGAGGTTGCTCAAAAACGGCACGCTCAGATTCAGCTTGCTCAGGCGATGCACACTGTTGCGGGGTGCATCGATAAAGACCAGCGCAGCATTGGTCATCACCAGGTTGTACAGGGCGAAGTGCACCGGTGAAGCTGTCGGCTGACTAGGTTGGGCGGCAAAACGCGCCAGCACGTCGTCCACATCGTAGTGGCCGTCGCCGGTGTGCGTCAGGTTCAGTTGCAGGCCATCGAGCTGTAGCGCATCGACCACGGGTGCCAGGCGCAAAACAGACTGAAGTTCCATATCTATATAGAGGCGCTGAAACGACGCCTGGGGCGCGGCATCTCCGGCGTGCGCCACCGCCACGTCCTGCAAGGTCAGCTCAAGCGTCCAGGGTTTGAAGTCCACCTGCCCCACCGTCACCGTTCGGCCCAATTGCTCGCCCAGGCGCGACTGCAGCTGAGATTTCAGCAAGGGCGGCACAGCCAACCAACCCAGCAGCCACAGCACCGCAACCCCGCCCACGACCCAGCGCAGGCGGCGTACCCAGGAATGATCCAAAAACGTGTTTTTCATAGGAGATGACAGCATCATGGCGTGCTATTTTGCAGCGAAAAGTTGTCCGGATCGGTCGCTCTGATGAGGTGATTCAAGCTTTTAACGATATAACAAATTGCTTTGATATGGTTGACTATGCATAAACTATCCCCCTAGAATCCGCTCCACCTTGATCTCGATCAGGGAATACCCTAGTCCGCTGCCGACCCCGGCAACATCATGTTTCTGCATCACCACTGAAGAAAGCGCAGGATATTGATAGCGTAACAACCCAGGCGAGCTTTTGAAATTGCGGCCAACCCGCTGCTTTTTTGAACCCACGCGCAAGAAGGAGAAGCTATGTCAGCATCTACGAACTTATCCATGAGCCTGCGACGCGCCAGTAGCGCGTTGGCCAAAGGCCTTTTCGATCTTACCCACAACAGTGTCGCCCTGATCGGCGTGACTGTTCTCTTTATCGCTATTGCCCTGTTTGCGCGCCCAGAGTTGCGCCAGGTGGGCGAAATCAAACTGTTTGGCTGGCTGCAAGAACGCCAGTTTGAGTTGACCGGCCTGGTCAGCGACCCCATCGCCAGCGAACGCGCCACCACCGCCGACCCGCAGGATTTGCCCAAGCAGCAAGCCAACGTGGCGCTGTGGCTGAGCAAGAAGTACCGCATCGCCCCTGAGCCGCTGAGCGCATTGGTGGCCGAGGCGTATGACATGGGCGCACGCATCAAGCTCGACCCGACGCTGATTCTGGCGGTGATGGCCATTGAATCGGGCTTTAACCCCTTTGCCCAAAGCCACGTTGGTGCCCAAGGCCTGATGCAGGTGATGACCCGTGTGCACAGCGACAAATACGAAAGCTTTGGTGGCAAATTTGCCGCATTCGACCCGCTGGCCAACCTGCGCGTGGGCGCCAAGGTGCTGCAAGAATGCATTCGCAACGCCGGATCGCTGGAAGGTGGCCTGAAATACTACGTGGGCGCTGCCAACATGGAAGACGACGGTGGCTACGGCGCCAAAGTGCTGGCCGAGTATGCCCGCCTGCAGCGTGTGGCACGGGGCTTCAAGGAGCCCGTGTACACGCCGCCAGTCATGACCACGCGCGAACCTGCGCTACCCAACCTGACTGAACCGGCCGCACCGGCCGACGTGGCTGCCGCCAATACAGCCACCGTGGCGTTGAACTGAGCCCTTCAGTTAAAATCTGCTCCGCACGCGACTGGCGATAGGCAACCCCGACTGCAAAACCGGGGGGTGCTGAAGTGGGAGCACCACGGGGGAGCGTGCCGCATAGCCTGTTTGGGCTGCGCGATCAGCCGTTCGCCTGGGCAGCCCTGGACTCAAGCCACGACCCCGCTGGTTTGAAGCACAGGCCCAATGTCTTTAAGGACTGCCATGTTCAACCGCAACATTCTCATCGAGCAAACCGACCCCGAGCTGTTTGCCGCCATCCAAGCTGAAAATCAGCGCCAGCAAGACCACATCGAGCTGATTGCCAGCGAAAACTACGCCTCTCCCGCCGTCATGGCCGCGCAGGGCACGCAGCTCACCAACAAATACGCCGAAGGCTACCCCGGCAAACGCTATTACGGCGGCTGCGAGTTTGTGGACATTGCTGAGCAATTGGCCATCGACCGCGTTAAGCAGATTTTTGGCGCCGAAGCCGCCAATGTTCAGCCGCATTGCGGCGCATCCGCCAACGAGGCCGTCTTTTTGGCGTTTTTGAAGCCCGGCGACACCCTTATGGGCATGAGCCTGGCCGAAGGCGGCCACTTAACGCACGGCATGGCGCTGAACATGAGCGGCAAATGGTTCAACGTGGTGAGCTACGGCCTGAACGAGCGCGAAGAGATCGACTACGACGCGATGGAGCGCAAGGCCCACGAATGCAAGCCAAAACTGATCATCGCCGGTGCCAGCGCTTATTCTTTGGCTATAGATTTTGAACGCTTCGCCAAAGTGGCGAAAGACGTGGGTGCGATCTTCATGGTGGACATGGCGCACTACGCCGGGCTGGTGGCTGCGGGCGTCTACCCCAACCCGGTGCCGCACGCCGACATCGTGACCAGCACCACGCACAAAAGCCTGCGTGGCCCGCGTGGCGGCATCATCTTGATGAAAGCCCAGCACGAGCGTGCCATCAACAGCGCCATCTTCCCCGGCCTGCAAGGCGGCCCGCTGATGCACGTGATTGCTGCCAAGGCGGTGGCTTTCAAGGAAGCGCTGCAACCCGAGTTCAAGCTGTACCAGCAACAAGTGGTGACCAACGCGCGTATCGTGGCAGAAACACTCACCGCGCGCGGCCTGCGCATCGTCAGTGGCCGCACGGAAAGCCACGTGATGCTGGTCGATTTGCGCTCCAAACACATCACCGGCAAAGAGGCCGAGGCCGTGCTGGGTGCAGCGCATATGACCATCAACAAGAACGCCATCCCCAACGACCCCGAAAAACCCATGGTGACCAGCGGCGTGCGCGTGGGCACCCCCGCCATGACCACGCGCGGCTTCAAGGACGAAGAAGCCCGCCAAACCGCCCACCTGATCGCCGACGTGCTGGACAACCCGCGCGACGAGGCCAACATCGCTGCCGTGCGCGCCAAGGTGCATGCGCTGACACAGCGGTTCCCGGTGTATGGTTAACCCCAAATGAAGTGCCCCTTTTGCAGTCACCCAGACACCCAGGTGGTGGAAACGCGGGAGTCTGACGACGGGGGTTTTATTCGCCGCAGGCGCCGCTGTGCGTCATGCGACAAGCGCTTTACTACTTACGAGCGGCCGGAGGTCAACTTTCCGGCGATTGTCAAAAAAGACGGCCGGCGCATTGACTACGAGCGTGCCAAACTGCGCGCGTCGATGAACCTGGCGCTGCGCAAGCGCCCGGTCAGCACCGAGCAGGTGGACAACGCGGTGGAGCGTATCGAAGAAAAATTGCTGAGCTTAGGTCTTCGCGAAGTTCTGTCCACCCGTATTGGCGAGCTGGTGATGCGGGAGCTGAAAAAGCTCGATAAAGTGGCCTATGTGCGCTTTGCCAGCGTCTATCGTAGTTTTGAAGACATGGACGACTTTCGCACCCTGGTCGATGAGGTGGGACGGTAGCGCTGGAGGCTGCCCACTGGCTTTTAAAAACTTTGGCGAACATCAAGTTTTAGAGCTTTTCCATGATGTGAACAGCGCATTTGACCGCTGGAGTTGGGATGAATGCTGGCCGCAGAGCGCACCGTGCAACTCTGCTGCACAAGCAATTCCCAACAACGCAGTACGCCCAAATCTGATGAGCCAACTGTGCATGTTATTTGGGGACAAGCCATCAGAGTCCCGTCTTTATTGCTGGCACTTGCGTAGGATAAACCGTCCCTGTTTTTGGCGGCACCCCCCGTTGCCGCGCCGTAGGCACCACCATCTCAAACAGCGGCTTCGCGCCCCGGTCGGACACGACGTTCATCCAGACTCCTTCGCACAGCGCAGCAAACGGATGTCTTCGAGCAGACTATCGTCGCGTGCCAGTTGCAGCAGACGCGGCAGGGTGCCGGTTTTGTGCACCACCCAGCGGCCCTGGCCCAGCGCCTGCCAGTCTTGCTGCGCCAGCGCGGGCCATTGCGCTGCGCGCACCAGCAGGTAGCAGGCATTCCCCGATGCGTTGGGCAAGTCTTGCACGCGGGTGACGCTGCGCGTGGGCCAGCCGGTGTAGAGCGCCAGCTCTCGGGCGGTGGTCTCGTCCAGCGCCAGCACCAACACCTCGGCCGGGGGCTGGTGTCGTAGCAACAAGGCAGCGTTGTAGGCCAGGCTTTTTTCACGGTAAGTCACGGTCAGCGTGATCGTCAAGAAACCGTACAGCACGGCCACCGACAGCACCGGCCACACTAACACGCGCCGCAGTGGCAGTGCCACGACGCGCGCCCCCAGCATGGCCATCACACCCACGCCTGCGAGTGTGGCCAGCGCCAGCGGCCACCTCACTGAGATGCCACACCAGAGAGTGAGTGCCAGCAACAGCGCACTCATCATGAGCTGCACCGCGTGCAGACCGGGCCAAGCAGGGTCAGCCAGCCAGCGTTCGGTCAGATCGCGCGCACAAAAAATGGCCGCGAAGGGATACACGATCACGGTGTAGTAGTCGAGCTGGAAGCTGGACAAGGAAAACAATGCAAACGTCACGCCAAAGCTGCCGGCCAGAAAAACCGTGACCGTGCGTTGCGCGGGTGTGCGCCGTTTGAACACCCGCCATTCACGCGCTACAGCCATCACCGCCACACCCACCCAAGGCAAAAAAGCCCACAAAAAAACAATCACAAAAAAATACGACGCAGCCCCGGGATTGGTGATGGGGCCACTATTAAAAAAACGCCCGAATTGACTGTCCCACAAGAAAAAACGGATGCCCGAAACCCCTGTACGTCCCCAAACCAGTTGGTCCGGATGTGCGTCAAACTGCACGTACAAAGCCCACAGCTCCGGGCCACTGAACACCAAGGTCAACAACAGTACGAGCCACCAACGCCAGTGCAAGAAGTTGGACCAACGCCGTTGCCACATCCACACCAGCACCAACCCGGACGCGATGGTGACCAGGGTGAACAGGCCCTTGGTCATGAGCGCCAGTGCGGCAAAAAATGCACCCCAAACCAGATCGCGCAGTCGACCATGCTGATCCAGCCGCCACCAGTGCAACGTGGCAGTCATGATGCAGCCCAATAAATAAGCCTCGGCCTTGATGCCGTTGGCGTTATCCATGATCTGAAACACCGACAGGTAGATCACCAGCGCCAACCAGGCCACCAAGTCAGCATGTGGGCCACCATCCAACTCACGGGCCAGCCGCCAGGTGGACCAGCCGCCCAGAAGCACAAACAACAGCCCTGGCAACACATAGGCTAGGGCGTTCACCCCCAGTAACCAAAATGACGCTGCAGTCACCCAGAATGGGAAGTGCGGCTTGTCCAACCAGTCAGCACCATCAAGCACCAGCCGCGTCCAGTCCCCGCTTTGCACCATGTGCTGCGACAGCGCTGCATAGGTGACCGAATCACCCGCGTTGATGATGGGTGTGGCCACGCCCAGCGCCAACACCCCTACCAGCGCCAGACACACCGTCTGGAGCAGCTTGATCAACGGATGCTTGGCGTCCAACATCAAACGCAAATGGGTCGCTGATTAAGCGCGCAAGCGCGCCAGCAATCCGGCGGTGGACGCGTCCAGACCAGTGACGTCCCCGCTGGCCAGACGCTGCACCACGTCTTTGGCCAGCACTTTGCCCAGCTCCACGCCCCACTGGTCAAAGCTGTTGATGCCCCACACACTGCCGCTGACAAACACGCGATGCTCCTGCAGGGCGATCAGTGCGCCCAGCGTGGTGGGGCTCAGATCGTCGAGCAGCAAGAACGTGCTGGGCCGGTTGCCGGTAAAGTGCTTGTGCCCCCCCTGATCTGCTTTACCCAGCATCAGCGCCTGCGCCTGCGCCAGTGCGTTGGCCAGCAACTGGTCATGGTGCTCACCCAGTTGGTGGCGCGGCGTCTTGACCGCAACAAACTCCACCGGCACCACGTCCGTGCCCTGGTGCAGCATCTGAAAGTAGGCGTGCTGGCCATTGGTGCCGGGCTCGCCCCACACCACTGGTGCGGTCGAAAACGGCAAAGCCGCACCCGTGGCGTCCACGCGCTTGCCGTTGCTTTCCATCTCCAGCTGTTGCAGGTACGCCGGGTAGCGCTTGAGCGCTGCATGGTAAGGCGCAACACTGCGGCTGGTAAAGCCGTGAAAGTTGCGGTACCACACGTCCAGCAACCCCAGGCGCACCGGCAGGTTACGCGCCAGTGGCGCGCTGCGAAAGTGCTCATCCATATCATGCGCACCGGCCAGAAATTGCCGGAAACCCTGCGACCCGATGGCGATGGCCAGCGGCAAGCCAATAGCCGACCAGACCGAATAGCGCCCACCCACCCAGTCCCAAAAGCCAAACGTGGTGCTGATGCCAAACGCCTTGGCGGCGGCCACGTTGGTGGTGAGTGCCGCGAAGTGGCGCGCAATGTCGCGCCCGCCGTTTGCCTCAAACCAATCCTTGGCGCTGTGCGCGTTGGTCATGGTCTCCAGTGTGGTGAAAGTTTTGCTGGCAATCAGAAACAGGGTGCTCTGTGGCCGTAACTTGTTCAACACCGCCGCCAATTCGTGACCGTCCACGTTGGACACAAAGTGAAAGCGCTTGCCCGGTACCGCAAAAGCGTCCAACGCCAGCACCGCCATTTGCGGGCCCAGGTCAGAGCCGCCAATGCCAATGTTGACCACGTCGGTGATGGCGTCGTCGGCGCGCACAGCGTCCGCATAGGCCAGCATTGCATCCAGCGTGGTGTGCACCTGCGGCAGCTCAGACGCTACATTTTGCAGAGCTGATGCCGGTTTTTCTGTAAGGGCTACAGGCGGATTTCTTAACAACCAATGCATCACCTGGCGGCCTTCGGTGGTGTTGATTTTTTCGCCCGCAAACATCGCATCACGGTGCGCTTGCAGGCCGGTCTGCTGCGCCAGCGTCAGCAGCAGTTGCTCGGTCGCAGCGTCAATGCGGTTTTTGGACAGGTCGGCAAACACATGCGGTGCGCTTTGGCTGAACGCTTCAAAACGCCCTGGGTCCGCTGCAAACGCACCGCGCACATCAAAAGCGCGGCCCGTGGCGTCAAACGCAGCGCGCAATTGGCCCCAAGCGGGGGTCTGGTCACAACGGATTCGGTTCATACAGTGTCCTCCTCAAGCAGCCAGCAGCAATTGGTCGAGCCGACCAGCGTCGGCGCAAAAAGCGCGAATACCTTCGGCCAGTTTTTCGGTGGCCATGGCGTCCTGGTTCAGCGCCAGCCTAAAACCAGCCTCGTCGTAGTGCAAGCGTGGCAAATCCAGCCGTTGCGCCGCCTGCGCGTCCAAGGCGCGCGGCAGTGGTACTTTGCTGGCAGCCAGTTGCGCCAGCAGATCAGGGCTGATGGTGAGCAGGTCGCAGCCCGCCAGCGCGGTGATCTGGCCCACGTTGCGAAAGCTCGCGCCCATCACCTCGGTGGCAATACCAAATTTTTTGTAGTAGTTGAAGATTTGTGTCACCGACTGCACGCCGGGGTCTTGTGCACCCGCGTGGTCGGCCTCGACCCACGCCGCACCGGCTGATTTTTTGTACCAGTCGTAAATGCGGCCAACAAACGGTGAGATCAGTTGCACCTTGGCCTGGCCGCACGCCACCGCCTGGCAAAAAGCAAACAGCAGCGTCAGGTTGGTGCAGATACCACGGCGCTCCAACTCGGCTGCGGCGGCAATGCCCTCCCAGGTGGCGGCGACCTTAATCAGCACGCGGTCAATATGGATGCCCTGCGCCTGGTAGAGTTCGATCAGGCGCTCGGCGCGGGTCACGCTGGCACTGGCGTCAAAGCTCAGACGCGCGTCCACTTCGGTGGAGACCCGCCCCGGCACGATGGACAAAATCTCGCAGCCAAAACGCACCAGCAGGCGGTCGGTCAGCTCGTCCAGTGCGCGGCCCCGGTAACGGGCTACGGTGTCATCGAGCAGTGAGCGGTACTCGGGCTTTTGCACCGCCTTGAAAATCAGCGACGGGTTGGTGGTGGCGTCCTGCGGCTGGAACGCCTCCATTTGCCGAAAGTCACCGGTGTCGGCCACCACGGTGGTGAATTGTTTGAGGGCATCAAGTTGGTTCATGGCGTGATTATCAAACCTGCAAGGCGTTGAAGTTGCCAGGCAGTTACATGATTGGGCTATTTTGATGAAACTAAGTTACAGTACCGCCTGGCCACCGTCGGCCGGACACCTACTCTTTGATCCCACATGAGTTTTGACTTGGTACTTTTTGGCGGCACCGGCGACCTGACGTGGCGCAAGCTGATGCCCGCGCTGTTTCAGGCGCACAAACATGGCACGCTCCCCGAAGGTGCGCGCATCATTGGCGTGGGTCGTGATGACCTGAGCGATGAGCGTTACCGCGCGCAAATCCAGGCTCGTTTTGACCAGGTCGATCTGGCCAAGCGGCCCAGCGCGCAGGAGTTTGATCGCTTTGCGCAGTTGCTTGAATTTGTCAGCATGGATTTGTCCAAGCCCGAGCACTACGCCTATTTGCGCGACAAACTGGCGCAGCGCCAGGCCGACACCGTGGTGATGTACCTGGCCACTGCGCCCACGCTGTTTACCACCATCGTGGAACAGCTTGCTGCCGCCGGGCTGAACACACCGCAGACGCGCATCGTGCTGGAAAAACCGCTGGGTCACGACCTGGCCAGCAACCGGACCATCAACCATGCCGTGGGTCAGGTGTTTACCGAGCACCAGATTTACCGCATCGACCATTACCTGGGCAAGCCCTCGGTGCAAAACCTGTTTGCGCTGCGCTTTGGCAACGCGCTGTTTGAACCACTGTGGCGGCGCGAACACATTGCCAACATCCAGATCACCATCGCTGAAGAGCTGGGGGTGGAAAAGCGCGGCGCTTTTTACGAAACCACCGGCGCGCTGCGCGACATGGTGCAAAACCACGCGCTGCAACTGCTGTGCGCCATCGGCATGGAGCCGCCCGTGAACGCGCACGCCGATGCCATCCGCGACGAAAAACTCAAGGTGCTGCGCTCGCTCAAACCCTGGAGCGCCGAAGCGCTGGCGCAAGACGTGATTCGCGGCCAGTACACGGCGGGCAACATCACCGGCACGCCGGTACCTGGTTACCGAGACGAGCTGGGCGTGAACCCCACCAGCCACACCGAAACCTTTGTCGCGCTGCGCACCGAAATCCAGAACTGGCGTTGGGCCGACGTGCCGTTTTACATCCGCACCGGCAAGCGCCTGGCCGGACGCGACGCGCGCATCGTGGTCAACTTTAGGCCCGCGCCGCACGCCATTTTCAACAGCCAGGCGGGTGCTGTGAACCGGCTCGTCATCACCCTGCAACCGCGCGACGGGCTGGAGTTGCACCTGCTGGCGCAAGCGCAAGACAAGCGCCAACATTCCAACCATCTGGCACCGGTACAGCTTGATCTGGACTTTGACAAGCGCTTTGGCCAGGAGCGTGTGGGCGCGTATGAGCGGCTGCTGCTGGACGTGATTGAGGGCCGACTGAACCTGTTTGTGCGCAGCGACGAACAGGAAGAAGCCTGGCGCTGGGTGGAACCCATCCTGACCCATTGGCAGGCCGACACCCAAGGCCCGCGACCCTACGCTGCGGGCACCTGGGGTCCCAGCGCCACCAGTGCGCTGATCGCCCGCGATGGTTATTGCTGGAGCGAAGAATGCTAATGCGCCCCCACGCTTGTCACTTCGTGTACTGCGCTGCCCCCCGAGGGGGCCGTGCCTTGCTTGGGGCGGCCCGGCGCTGCGGCAGCCATGCTTGACCGAATCAAAGCCTCTTTGCCCTCGCTGGCCCCGGCCGAGCAGCGCGTGGCCAAGCTGGTGCTGGCCGATCCGCGCAGTTTTGCGCTGCAGCCCGTGAGCGAACTGGCCGACCGCGCGCACGTGAGCAAACCCACCGTGGTGCGGTTTTGCCGCAGCGTGGGCTACGACGGCCTGAGCGACTTCAAGCTCAAGCTGGCGGGCAGCGTGAGTGAGGGCGTGCCCTTTATCCACCGCAGCGTCGATGCCGACGACAAGACCAGTGACATCATGGTCAAGGTCATCGACAACACGGTGGCGGCTTTTTTGAAGTACCGCAACGACGCCTCAGCCAGCGCCATTGACAAGGCCGTCGATGCGCTGGTGCGCGCCTACAAGGCGGGTCGGCGCATCGAGTTTTTTGGCGTCGGCAACTCCGGCGTGGTAGCACAGGACGCGCAGCACAAATTCTTTCGGCTGGGCATCAACGGCGTGGCGTACAGCGACGGCCATATGCAAGTGATGAGCGCGTCGCTGTTGCAGCCGGGCGACTGCGTGCTGGTGATCAGCAATTCGGGCCGCACGCGTGACCTGATGGACTCTTGCGACATTGCGCGCAAGAACGGCGCCACCACCATCGTCATCACCGCCAGCGGCTCGCCGCTGGCCAGCGCCGGGCACATCCACCTGGCAGCCGACCACCCCGAGGGCTACGACCGCTACAGCCCCATGGTGTCGCGCCTGCTGCACCTGATGATCATCGACATTCTGGCCACCTGCGTGGCGCTGCGCATTGGCGGTGACAAGCTGCAGCCGCTGTTGCGCGAGATGAAAAACAACCTGCGCAGCAAGCGCTACGCCTGAACTTGACTTGAAAGTCCCCGTGTCATGCCGGGCCACGGTGTGGCCCCGGTAAACTCGTCGCTTCACCATCCTGCTGGGTTTCATGACCATGATTTTCGTTACCGGCGGCGCCGGTTATATCGGTTCACACACCTGTGTCGAGCTGCTGAACGCGGGCCACACGGTCACCGTCTATGACAACCTGTGCAACAGCCAACGCGAAGCGCTGGTGCGGGTGCAGCGTATCACCGGCAAACCGCTGCACTTCATCGAAGGCGACATCCGCGACCGCACCGCGCTGACGGCAGCACTGCAAGCCAGCCAACCCAGCGCGGTGATTCACTTTGCTGGCCTGAAGGCGGTGGGTGAATCGGTAGCGCAGCCGCTGCACTATTACGACAACAACGTGGTCGGCACCGTGCGTCTGCTGCAAGCCATGACCGACTGCAACGTCAAGACGCTGGTGTTCAGCTCATCGGCCACCGTGTATGGCGACCCGCAGCGCCTGCCCCTGACTGAAGACCACCCACTGTCGGCCACCAACCCCTACGGCCAGACCAAGCTGAGCATCGAGCTCATGCTACGTGACCTGCAACGCAGCGACACGGCTTGGCGTATCGGCGTGTTGCGCTACTTCAACCCGGTGGGCGCGCACGCCAGCGGGCTCATCGGGGAAGACCCGCAGGGCGTGCCCAACAACCTGCTGCCTTTTGTGGCGCAGGTGGCGGTCGGGCGGCGCAAATTTTTGAACGTGTGGGGCAACGACTACCCCACACCCGACGGCACCGGTGTGCGCGACTACATCCACGTGGTGGACCTGGCGCTGGGGCACCTGGCCGCGCTCAACACACTGGCCAACCAAGCCCAGTGCCTGACCGTCAACCTGGGCACCGGCACCGGTTACAGCGTGCTCGACATGGTGAAAGCCTTTGAAGCCGCCAGTGGCCGCCCCGTGCCTTACCGCATCTCACCACGGCGCAGCGGCGACGTGGCCGCGTGCTACGCCGACCCCGGCTACGCGCGCCAGCTGCTGGGCTGGCACGCCGAACGCGACCTGGCCGCCATGTGCCGCGACGCCTGGAACTGGCAAAGCAGCCATCCCAACGGGTATAGTTGAGCGCATCAACATTTGCGTTTGTGGGAGCTGCGTTTTTGCAATCAAAAAGAGAAAGTCACTATGGCTAAAGGCATGATTCTGGCCGCCGGGCAAGGCACCCGGGTACGGCCCCTGACCAAAGACATCCCCAAGCCGATGATCCCGATCCTGGGCAAGCCGGTGATGGAATACCTGATCGAACACCTGGCCTGCTACGGCGTCACCGAGATTATGGTCAACGTGGCGTTCAACCACCACAAGATCGAGCAGTATTTTGGCGACGGGCACCGCTGGGGCGTGCAGATTGGTTACGCCTACGAAGGCGCGCTGGATCAGGGCGAGATCGTGCCCCGGCCGCTGGGATCGGCCGGTGGCATGCGCCGTATCCAGGACTTCAGCGGCTTCTTTGACGACACCACGCTGGTGCTGTGCGGCGACGCGATCATTGACCTGGACATTGGCGCGGCGCTGCACGAGCACAAGACCAAAGGGGCACTGGCCAGCGTCGTGACGCTGGACGTGCCACTGCAAGAGGTGCAAAACTACGGCATCGTGGTGGCCAACGAGATGGGGCAGATCGAATCGTTCCAGGAAAAGCCGCAACCCGAGCAAGCCAAATCCACGGCGGCCAGCACCGGCATCTACATCTTTGAACCCGAGGTGATCGACCTGATCCCACCGCGTCAGGTGTACGACATTGGCTCGCAGCTGTTTCCGCAACTGGTAGAACAGCACCGGCCGTTCTTTGCGCAAAAGCGCTTTTTCAACTGGATCGACATCGGCCGCGTCAGCGACTACTGGACCGTGCTGCAGCGCGTGCTGCGCGGTGAGGTGGCGCAGATGAACATGCCCGGGCGTGAGCTCAAACCCGGCATCTGGGTTGGGCTGAACACGCGTGTGGCGTGGGACGAGGTCACCATCGAGGGCCCGGTGTATATTGGGTCGAGCGTGCGCATTGAGCCCGGCGCACGCATCATCGGCCCGAGCTGGATCGGCCACGGCAGCCACGTGCGCAGCGGTGCCACGGTGGAGCGCAGCATTTTGTTTGAGTACACCCGCATCGCCGCCGACATGCGGTTTTCTGAAATGATCGTCTCGCCCACTTACTGCGTAGACCGCACCGGCCACACGCTGTACCGTGGTGACGAAACCGCCCAGCTGCGCTGGGGCGATGCCCGCGCCTGATTCACCTTAACTTCTTGGTTGATCCATGTCTGATGATCGCTCCCCCATCTTGCTGCAACCCGTAATTCTGTCGGGCGGCTCCGGTACCCGCCTGTGGCCGCTGTCGCGCGAAAAATACCCCAAGCAACTGCTCAGCCTGATGGGGCACGACTCGCTGTTGCAGGCCACCGTGCGCCGGGTTGAAGGCATTGCCGGGGTGGCGCTCGCACCGACCATGGTGGTATGCAACGAGGAATACCGTTTTGTGATTGCCGAACAGTTGCGCCAGCTTAATCAAACCGGCACCATCGTGCTCGAGCCTTGTGGAAGAAATACGGCGCCAGCTCTTACCCTTGCTGCACTGGCAGCTATCAAAAATGGCACAGACCCGGTGCTGCTGGTGATGCCGGCCGACCATGTGATCACCGACGTGGCGGCGTTCCAGGCCACGGTGAGCCAGGGGGCCGAACTGGCCAACGGTGGCGCCGTGGTGACTTTTGGCATCACACCCGACGCACCCGAAACCGGCTACGGCTACATCCAGGCGCGCGCTGACAAAGATGCCACCGGCCAACTGGGCGCAGCGCGGTTGATTGCACGTTTTGTTGAAAAACCCGACCTGGCCACCGCGCAGAGCTATCTGGACGCGGGCAACTACCTGTGGAACAGCGGCCTGTTCATGTTGCGCGCCTCGGTCTGGCTGGCCACGCTGGGCAAGTGCCGTGCCGATATCCTGACGGCGTGCCAAAGCGCCTGGCAAGCGGGCCAGGCCGATGGTGACTTTGTCCGCGTGGGCAAAGACGCTTTTGCCGCCTGCCCGAGCGACTCGATCGACTACGCGGTAATGGAGCGCCTGGCCGGTATGCACGCCACAGCCGGTTTGCCGCCGGGCGTGGTGCTGCCTTTGAGCGCGGGCTGGTCTGACGTAGGGGCCTGGGACGCGCTCTGGCAAGTGTTGCCCAAAGATGCCAGCGGCAACGTAGCGCAGGGCGACGTACTGTTGCAAGGCTGTGAAAACACGCTGGCGCTGTCCGACGGCCGCTTGGTGGCCTGCGTCGGCGTGAGCGATCTGGTGGTGGTGGAAACTGCCGATGCGGTGCTGGTCGCGCATAAGGACCACACGCAAGACGTGAAGAAAATTGTCGATACGCTCAAGGCCAAAGGCCGCAGCGAAGGCAGCATCCACCGCAAGGTGTTCCGGCCTTGGGGTTGGTACGACGGCATCGATGCGGGCGCGCGCTTTCAGGTCAAACGCATTGTGGTCAAGCCCGGCGGCACGCTCAGCTTGCAGATGCACCACCACCGCGCCGAGCACTGGATTGTGGTGAGCGGCACCGCGCGCGTGACCAAGGGCGACGAAACTTTTTTGTTGTCAGAAAACGAATCCACCTTCATTCCGCTGGGCACCACGCACCGGCTGGAAAACCCGGGCCGGGTGCCGCTGGAAATGATCGAGGTGCAGTCCGGCAGCTACCTGGGCGAAGACGATATCGTGCGTTTTGAAGACGTTTACGGGAGGTAGTGGATGTCGCCCAGCTCTCTGCGAGTTGCTATCTCATAAATAGCTGCTTACGCTTATTTTAAAAGGGATTGAGGGAAAATTCGTTAAAAAAGCAACCTCTGATGCCGGATCACGTCGCACCAAGCGGGCGGCGGAAGGGGAAAAGTCGGCTTGAGACTGATGGTTGTCATTGAGCTTATTGATTGGCCTACCGGCTACCAGTCATTGATGTTTCTATTGGCAAGTTGATGCATCAAGTGCAACGCAAATAATTATTTGCTATTACAATTAAACAATGCATCAACCACTTTACTCAGTCAGAGAAACCGTACTGTTTCAAAGTTTGGTAGCAACGATCCTAACTGACTGTGAGCGCACCGAGTTTATTGACTCAATTGCGGCGAACCCTTTGGTCGGTGACGTGATTCCTGGTGCGGGAGGTTTGCGTAAAGTTCGGTGGCGGCGTGAAGGAATGGGCAAAAGCGGTGGTGCCAGGGTGATTTATTTCAACCAGCTTGCCAACGGTGAGGTGGTGCTTTTATGGATTTACGCCAAGTCCAAACTTGACAATGTACGTCCCGAGTTTTTATTGAAATTGAAGGAGAGACTCAATGCCTAAAAATGCCCCAATCCCCGCAGAATTCTGGAACGGGGTTGACCCGGATGTCGCCGAATTTGAGCGCGGTTTGCTGGAGTCTATTGACCAGATGAACCGAGGTGAGTTTGGCCGGGTAACAACGCCCAGTGAAATCATGGCGCGTCGAGTTGGGCGGCCGGTGGGTTCGTTCAAAGCCGCCCCCAAGGTGCCAACAACCATTCGACTGTCACCTGAGGTGTCTGCCGCATTCAGGGCCACAGGGAACGGCTGGCAAAGTCGAATTGATGCTGCTTTGAAAGAATGGCTAAAAGCGAACTCTGGCAACATGAAGACTGCACAGCATTCAATTTGAGGAAAGCTGATTGATGCATTCGAGCCATGTCAAGCCATTTACAGAATGCAGTTTCTAACGAAGAGTACCGAATTGGACTCCCGGTGACCAGCCGTTCGTAAAGACCTGCAACCGCTGCAATTCGGACAGCCAAAACGGCACCATCGCGTCGCGCGTGCTCGGCGCACCAGACCAATTGGAACAAATTATCTCAAGCCCTTATCAATCAAGCGCTAGCAGCTATTGAAGTAATATCAAACGCCGAGCCGTTTGCAGATTTCCAGCACCGCCGCGCTCTGGTTCATGGTGTAGAAATGCAAGCCCGGCGCACCACCGGCGCGCAATTGCTCGCACAAGCTGGTCACCACATCCAGCCCAAAGGCTTTGATGCTGGCGCTGTCGTCACCCAAGCTTTGCAGGCGCAACCGGATCCAGCGCGGAATCTCGGCTCCACAGGCATCGCTGAAACGCATCAACTGACTAGAGCTTGCAATCGGCATGATGCCCGGCACCACCGGCACGCGCACTCCAAGCGCATCGGCATCTTCAATGAACCTGAAGTACGCGTCGGGGTTGTAAAAGTATTGCGTGATGGCCGAATCAGCCCCCGCCTGCACCTTGGCGGCAAAGGCTTTCACATCGCTCTCGGGTGACTTGGCCTGCGGATGCATCTCGGGGTAAGCCGCCACCTCAATGTGAAAGGTGTCGCCCGTTTCGGCCCGGATAAAGGCGACCAGGTCGCTGGCGTAGTGAAACTCGCCACCGGTACCAAAACCGCTGGGCAAATCACCGCGCAAAGCCACCAGACGGCGCACGCCCATGGTTTGCAGCGTGGCGAGCTGTTCACGCACCCGCTCGTGCGTGGCGCCGATGCAAGAGATGTGCGACGCGGCAGCCACGCCCTCACTCAGAATAGCCGCCACGGTACTGAACGTGCCCTCTTGCGTGGAGCCGCCGGCACCAAAGGTGACCGAGCAAAACTCCGGCTTGAGCGCGTACAACTGCTGGCGCACCGCGCGCAACTTGTCCACGCCTTCGGGGGTTTTGGGTGGGAAAAATTCGACGCTGATGGGGAAACGGGGCGATGCTGTCATGATGAAACTCCAAAAAATTTAACCATTAGTGGAACAAGGTCACTGCGCGCTTGTGGTTTGCGCTTGACCTTGCCCTTTGGCTGTCAGCCGATATTTTTGCGTCGGACTATTGGGCGAGTCCGGTAGCGTTCGCTCAATCAGCCCCGCTGCGAGCGCCGGTTCAATGTAGTTTTTGAAAAAATTGACGCGCGACTTCAACCCAACAGCGGTCATCAGGTCAGCCCTGCTCATTTCACCGACGACTGCATTTATAAGCTGACTTACTTGCTCTGTTACTTGCTCTGTTACTTGCTCTGTTACTTGCTCTGTTACTTGATTAATCTCCCCGCCCACATGCGCCAGCGCCAGTTCTGGCTTGCGCCAGATGGTGGTCACAAAGCCGTCGGTCACACCAAAAGTGGGCTCAGGCAAACCGTGCGCGGTGCAGCGCGCGATCATGTCGCCGGTGCCCGTGCCCATGCGCTCGATGTATTTGGCCAGGTACAGCGGTTCGGCAATCAAGGGGTTGGCGGGGTACGAGCCGTGTGGTTGGCGCAGTGACTGCAAGCTCAAACCGGGTGGAAGGCCACCCGGGTTCCAGACTTCGAGCCGATCAGCAAACAGCATCACCTGCACACTGGCAGTGCTGGTGTATTCGCGGTGGGCAATGGCATTGACGATGGCTTCAGACACCACTTCAGGGGGAATTTCATAGGCGGTGGGCGCTTGGGCACTGAACGCGCGCGTACCTACGGCCAGGTTGATTTTGGACAGCACAAAGTTCACGGCCTGGTCCACCAGCTCAAACAGCGTGCCTTTATAGACTTGGTAGAACGGAATGGGCTTTTGCCGCTGGGTGCCGTGAAAGTGGGCGCACTTGACCTCTGCGTTGTAGATAAAGCGCTGCGGCTCTTTGCCAAACAGCAGCACGGCGGCGTGGGTGGGGACATCGTTTCTGAGCAGGCGCAGTTGCGTCAGCACCGTTTGGGGCACTGCATCCTCAGCCAATGGGAAGTTGCGCGCGCTGCGTGCAGTGCGCAAAAAGCTCTGTATCTTCTCGGTGGACAGGTCGGCCTGGGTAGCATCACGGCAGGCGCTGGCATCAAACGGGATAAAGCGTAGCAACTCATGCGCTTGCAGGTAGTCCACCAACGAGGCATACACAGCGGGATGCAGGTCGGCGCTGGTTTGGAAACGCCGGCGCACTACCTGGCTGCTGGCATGCTGAATCAGCGCTTGCATTTTGGGGTGTTTGGCGTGGTCAGTTTCGCCTTTCACGTAGATCAGCCGGGCTTTGTGCAGATGGGTGGCGCGGTTGAATTCGTGCTCGGTGGGGGAAACGCCTTGGGCATCTTCAAAACCATAGCTGTCGCCAAACAGACCCAGATAAATATCGCAACTGGCTACCTGTGCCAGGTAAGCGGTACTGGCTTGCTGGTCAATAGCTGGCAGTTCCTCGAATAAGAACGGCTCAAAAAAACGCCGCAACAACGGGTCGGTACGCACATAGTCAGCCAGCGCCGCACGCTCAAGCGCAAACTCTTTATGAACGCTGCTGATGAAGATGCGTTTCATGAAGCGGATGGAATTTACTGGCTAAACCGATCTATTGCTGCAAATGCCAATGGGCAAGTCGGCTTATTTATTAAGCTCAGGCCGCCATCAAAACCTGTGTGGTGCCACGTTGCGATCCGGCGGTGGGACGAATCAAGAAATCAACGTCATAGCCGATCGCATTGAAAAATTCCAGCAGTTTTTCTGACGAAAAGTTATCAAGCCGATAGTTCAGCAGCGCTGACACATTGGGTTGCGCCAGACCCAGCCGTGCCCCAATCTCTGATTGCTTCAAATGCAGTGCCTTGATGCGTTCGTTTAAGCGCATGGCCAAGACCAACTTGGTCTTGATCTCTTCGGATTGTGCCAGCCCCAGTTCGGCAAAAACATTGCCGCTACTGCGCAAAAACGTTGTGTCATTCATCTGGGCTTTAGCTGCCTTTTGCATACCATTCAAGAATTTTTTCGGCTGCCATGCTGAATTCTATATACAAACATATATTTCCAGCATCCCATCAAGCTCCATCACTCTTTCTCTGCGCGCAGATAAAAAACTCCCGGTTGCCGTCACCCCCGGTGATGGGCGAATCAAACCAATGGGTGACCTTCAAACCCAGGGCGGCGCAGGCCTCTCGCAAGCGCTGCTCTACGATCAGGTACAGAGCGGTGTCTTTGACAATGCCGCCCTTGCCCACCTGGCCGGGTTGCAGTTCAAACTGCGGCTTCACCAGCGTCAGCAGTCGGCCACCGCCTTTGAGCAACGGCAGCACCGCTGGCAGCACCAGCGTTTGCGAGATAAAGGACAGGTCGGCCACGATCAGATCGAATTCAGGCGCCCAGCCAGCGGCTTCTTTGGTTGCTGAATCTTGATGATCAAACTGACCATCAGCCACCGCGTGGTCTGCATAAGCAGCTATCAAATCAGAGGCGTCCAGTGCACGCGCATTGACCCCTTCGACACACAGCACACGCGCGTCGGCGCGCAGCTTGGGGTGCAACTGGGCACTGCCCACATCGACACCGACGACCAAACGCGCACCGTGTTGCAACAGGCAATCGGTGAAGCCGCCCGTGCTCTGGCCGACATCCAGACACTGCCAGCCCCGCACGTCCAGCCCGGTCTGTTTCAGCGCGGCCTCCAGCTTGAGCCCGCCGCGCGACACGTAACGCGCCTCGGCATCGTCTTGTAGTTCCAGCGGCGCATCGGCGGGCACGTCGTCGCCATTCTTGGTCACGCGCCGCCAGGCGTCGCCCTGCTGCCACAGCACGCCGCCAGCGATCAGGCGTTGCGCCTGGCTACGGGTGCTGGCCAGGCCGCGCTGCACCAGCAGTTGGTCAATGCGCATCTGTTTCTTAGCGAGAAAAACGCCGAGCTTCGTCATTCCCGCGTAGGCGGGAATCCAGCATCTGAGCAACCCCTGGATTCCCGCCTGCGCGGGAATGACGGGAATGACAGGGATGTGCGCAGGAATGACGGGGCAATTTCATCATTGGGGGCGGCTGTGCAGTCGTGGCAGTTAGTAGCGGTAGGCATCCGTCTTGTACGGGCCGTCCACCGACACGCCAATGTAGGCGGCCTGCTCGGGGGTCAACTGGCTCAGTTGCGCGCCCACTTTTTTCAGGTGCAGGCGCGCCACTTTTTCGTCCAGATGCTTGGGCAGCACATACACCTTGCCCACTTTGTAGTCTTTGGACTTGGTGAACAGTTCGATCTGCGCAATGGTCTGGTTGGCAAAGCTTGAGCTCATGACAAAGCTGGGGTGACCGGTGCCGCAACCCAGGTTCACCAGGCGGCCCTTGGCCAGCAAAATAATGCGCTTGGGAGGTGTCTTGCCCTTGGCCGGAAAGATCACATGGTCCACCTGCGGCTTGATCTCTTCCCACTTGCATTTGGACAGGGAGGCCACGTCAATCTCATTGTCAAAGTGACCGATGTTGCAGACTATTGACTGGTCTTTCATGGCCGCCATGTGCTTGTAGGTAACCACATTCAGGTTGCCAGTGGCAGTGACAAAAATATCGGCCTTGTCAGCGGCGTATTCCATCGTCACGACCTTGAAGCCTTCCATGGCCGCTTGCAAGGCGTTGATCGGGTCCACTTCGGTCACCCACACCTGGGCAGACAGGGCACGCAACGCCTGGGCGCAGCCCTTGCCCACGTCACCGTAGCCCGCCACCAGCGCCACCTTGCCTGCGATCATCACGTCGGTGGCGCGCTTGATGCCGTCCACCAGCGATTCGCGGCAACCGTAGAGGTTGTCAAATTTGCTCTTGGTGACCGAGTCGTTGACGTTGATGGCGCGCAGTTTCAGGTCGCCCTTGGCGCTCATGTCGTTCAGGCGGTGCACGCCGGTGGTGGTTTCTTCGGTCACGCCGATGATGTTCTTGATGCGGCGGCTGTACCAGGAGGGGTCCACCTTGAGCTTGGCCTTGATGGCATTGAACAGGCACACTTCTTCTTCGCTGCTGGGCTTGTCGAGCAGCTTGGGGTTCTTTTCGGCCTTGGTGCCCAGGTGCATCAACAAGGTGGCATCGCCGCCATCGTCCAGAATCATGTTCGGGCCCTCAAGCGCCGTGCCCTTTTTGCCACCAAACTCAAAAATGCGGTGCGTGTAGTCCCAGTAATCGGCCAGCGACTCGCCCTTGACAGCAAACACCGGTGTGCCGCCAGCGGCAATCGCCGCAGCGGCGTGGTCTTGCGTGGAAAAGATGTTGCACGAGGCCCAGCGCACCTGCGCGCCCAGCGCTTTCAGGGTTTCGATCAGCACGGCGGTCTGAATCGTCATGTGCAGGCTGCCGGTAATGCGCGCGCCCTTGAGCGGCTGGCTCTTGGCGAATTCTTCGCGAATCGCCATCAGACCGGGCATTTCGGTCTCGGCAATGTTGAGCTCTTTGCGGCCCCAGTCGGCCAGACCGATGTCGGCAATGACGTAATCGGCAGCGGGGGTGGCCGGGGTAGAAGATTGGACAGATTTTTTGGCGACTGCGCGCATGGTTCACTCCAGAAGTTGACAACAACAACCACCGTGACGATGCGACATGCTGAAAGAGACTCACCGCACCAGACACTGTGGGTGAGCGCCGTTGTGAAACGCCAGGCCGTGCGGCCCGAGCGGGTTCCGAGCCTCACTCTGCACCAGCATCTTGTCGCTTGGCGAGAGCTGCAACGCTCCTCGGAATGGCGCGGATTGTAGGACACTCTGCATAACTCTGGCGAGAGTGTGGTAGTACGGATCGGGATGGGATGCAAGGCGCGTTTTGCAGCCAATAGCCGTAGCTATTGGCAAAAAATGCAACGCCGCAGACCGCCCGAGGCCGTGCTGCCACAACTCGCAGGGAGTTATGCAGAGTGTCCTATTGAAGTCAAAAAAAAAGCCACCCAAAAAGGATGGCTTATAAAGTTCCTCGAGGAGAGGAACGTCGTTGGAAACTTCACGATGACCCAAAAACTGCGTCGAACCGATTCGCCCAAATGTTTTTGCTTCAGAGACTGTGACAGCAGCTGTCTAGGACTTTATCGGTTCAATGCGGGCTTGGGTATCCCCCGTTCGGGGGATTTTGCGTACTTTTTTGTAAATAAATGGTCGTTTGGCAGTACCACAAGCGCCAAAACGTCAGGCTTTGGTCAGCTCAAGCACAAAACAGGCCCCGCCATCCGGCCGGTTTTCGCAAAACGCCCGCCCCCCGTGGCGCTGCGCGATCGACTTCACCAGCGCCAACCCCAGGCCGACGCCGCCGTCGCGCTCGGTGGCACCCGGCAAACGGTAAAACGGCTCAAAGATGCGTTCGCGCAAATGCTCTGGCACGCCAGGGCCCCGGTCACAGACCCGCAACTGAACGTGAGGCGCGTTAACGGCCAGCGTCAGGGTGATCTCTCCTGCGGCGTAGCGGCGCGCGTTCTCCAGCAGGTTGCGCACCGCGCGGCGCAACAGCTTGGCCACGCCCTGCACCACCAGTTCTTGCGCTGGCGTCTGGCCGTCGGGCACCGCAGGCAATTCCAGCTCGGCCCCCACACGGGCACATTCCTCGGCCGCCAGCCCGATCAGGTCCACCGCCTCGACCGTGCCCAGATCAGTTTCGCGCGCGTCGAGTCTGCTGGCCAGCAGGATTTCTTCAATCAACTGGTCCAGCTCGGCAATGTTGCGCGCAATTTCGGCCTTGAACGCGGGCGAGGCGTCTGGCCCCAGCAGCTCCAGCCCCATGCGGATGCGCGTCAACGGCGAGCGCAGCTCGTGCGAGGCGTTGGCCAACAGTGACTTTTGCGACGCCAGCAGCGCGTCGCGCGACTGCACCAGCGACTGCACGCGCTCAGCGGCCTGGTTGAAGCGTTTGGCCAAAAAAGCCACCTCATCCGAGCCGGTATCAGGAACGCGCGTGGACAGGTCGCCCGCACCCCAGCGTTGCACGCCGTCTTGCAGGCGCTCCAGCCGACGCGTGAGCGTGCGCACGATCGGATAGGTGGCCAGCGCCACCGCCAGCCCCACCCAGACCAGCATCCAGGCAAAACCAAACGGCGGACGGCTCCAGACGGAAGCAGGTGCACGCGTCAGGTGCATGCGCATGGTCTGGCCGTCGTGCATGCGTACCTCAAACTCTGGAGCACCCGGAACGGGCAACCGATCCGTGGCACCTGCCTGCTCATTCAAAGGCGTTGCGGCCGACGCGTTGGGGTCTGGCGCCTGTGCAAAAGAATCGTCTGGCAGCCTGTCCGCGCGCCGCGCCTGGCGTTGGGCACGCAGCAGCATGCGCTCTTGCATGGCTTCTTCGGTTAGTGGGATGCGCGGGTGGCCACGCCCGATGACCTGCCCGGCCTCATTGCGCAAGACAACGTCACGCAGCGGCGGGTCGGCC
>Ga0210009_1000073_pt1 | contig 119871 bp, 105 predicted proteins | sample CryGeyCG2114_065_FD_185457 | JGI IMG/M metagenome (GOLD analysis project Ga0210009, IMG submission 185457) | Groundwater microbial communities from aquifer - Crystal Geyser CG12_big_fil_rev_8/21/14_0.65 (SPAdes) (version 2) | ecosystem: Environmental > Aquatic > Deep subsurface > Groundwater ...
GTTCCCTCACCCGCTTTCGAGCGCACATCAATCCGCCCGCCGTGGTCGATCATGATTTTTTGTACGATGGAAAGCCCGAGACCCGTGCCTTTGCCCACGTCTTTGGTGGTAAAGAAAGGATCAAAAATCTTGATGAGTTTTTCTTCCGGTATCCCGCAGCCGTTATCTTTCACTTCCGCGATCACTTCCCCGCCGGTTTCCTTAGTTAAAACTTCGATCATGCTGCCGTTTTGGTTGCCGGAAAGCGCATCTTTGGCATTCATCAATAAATTTGTAAAAACTTGCGACAATTCGTTATGACTGCCCTGGATCCGGCTTTTGGCTTCCAGTTTTGTGGCCACCTTCAGATTTTCCTGCTGAAGCTGGTACTTGAGAAATTCGATGGTTTGCCGGATCACTTCGTTAATATCAAGCGCTTCGTGTGTTTTCTCTTCCGGCGCTTTCCGGGAGTATTTCATGAGTTTCTGTACGATCTCGCGGCAGCGCTTCGTCGCTTCCTCAATCAATTCGATGCTTTCTTTGGCGTCCCCCGAAAGCTCTTCCATCAAAAGCATCTGAGCATTGGTCATAATGGCGGCTAAAGGATTGTTAATTTCATGTGCCACACCGCCCGCCAGTGTGCCGATGGTAGCCAGTTTTTCGGCCTGAATGAGCTGTGACTGCGCATCTTTCAATTCACGCGTCCGCTCTTTTACTTGTTTTTCAAGCTCCTCGTTCCATTTGCGCAGATTGGCCTGCATCGCGATTAAGCGCAATGAATTGGAGATCGCAATCGCCGCACTTCCTCTGAGATCAGACAAAAATCCGATTTCGGTACCGCTGTATTCTTTGAGGTTTTCTTTCTCACCCAGCATCAGGACACCAATCAATTGATCTTCCATCACCAGCGGCGCACACACAATGGCTTCAAACTCATCAAACAGCCGCTCAAAACTATCGGCTTGCGGGATGAGACGCGGATCGATATGGATAAACTCTTTTAAAATAACAGCGTTGTAAGAACCTAAAAATAAAAACAAGTCATTAAAAGCATGCGTCGAAATTTCAAGTGCTCGTTTGCCGGGCTTAAAAACAAGGCTCTTCCCTTTGACTGTGTCCCACAAAAGAAGGTTCAAAGCATCCGGATAGAGGGTGCGCTTCACGGTCGCTAAAATATGTTCCGACAGGTCTTCCAAACTCTTTAAATGCACCAGCTCTTGTGAAAACTGAGCCACAATGCGGTTGAGGTCATATTTTCGCCGCTGAAAAAGCTGATCAATTTTAGGCTGGACAATTTGAACATGCGGGATGAACGCTAAAAAAAAGACAAACGCCGTCAAAGCAAAAACCGTCGGGCTGAGCCCTACCAGCCAATCTTTTGCAAAATAGGCAATGATACCGATAGGCACGACGTAAAGCGCCGAAGTCGTCACCCACAGAAGCGTTTTATGGATAACAGTTTCAATATCCATCACTTTGTAAGTCACAATGGCATAGGCCATGCCCATAATCCAAAAAAAGGCAGAGAGAAAACCAAACGGAAAAATTTCAGCATGCACGATCTTGGGAATAAAATCCACACAGCCCGTGATGGCAAAACAAAAAGCCGCGATGACGGGATAAATCTGCCTTTTCTGGACGGTCGGGATAGGATATCGCAAGCGGTAAATAAAGTTGCCGAAAGCGGCAAAGAAATAAAAAACAAACGAGGCGAAGAAAAGTACTCCCACCGGCCCGTAGCGCGAATAATATCCCCAAAAATACTTCTCGACAAAAGGCACGACCAAAGGCGAATTCCAAGCCAGAAAATAACAGCTGAATGAAAACAGATAGCCTGCTATCACGAGCCATTTTTGCTGCTCCCACAACTCAAGCCACATCACCGAAAAGGCGTAAACGTTAATCGCGATCAGCACGACGCCCAAAAAAGTAAAATGCCGGTAAAGCCAAAGCGCAGACGCCGCATCTATAATGCTGTACATCCACGCATAGCCCACCAGCCACATGGTAAGCCCTAAGCAAAGGTAAAAAAAAGTTTGATTGGTACGCGCCTGGGGATGCTGTTTTAAAACAAAAAAACCGATAAGCGTGAGAATGATGGCCACGATCAAAAGCGGCACAGAAAACCAGTTGAACTGGTAAATGGCAGGATTGAATAATAGATCTGCAATCGGTTGATTCATTTTTTATTCGTCATGGCGGCCCGCCAAGAAGTGTAGCGGGAAAGTAATTTCAATCTTAGATTGCTTCGTTCGACTCCGTCGTTCTCGCAATGACTTTAAATTAGTTACCACTTTCATTTTGATGGAGTGCTTCACTTATCCAGTCATGCGAGGCGCTTCTCTTATTCTGTCATTGCGAGCGACCGTAGGGAGCGAAGCAATCTTAAGCAATAATACGATCGTACAGATCTTTTCCATTCAGGATTAAGTTCATTAATTAAATTTATCTTTTTTTGTCGTGAACCACCCTTAATTTGTTTTTCCCGCAAAATCGCTGATTCGATTGATCCGCACAATTCATAGTAAATCAATTTATGCGTACGATATTTCTTACTGAACCCTGCAACTACATCTGAACGATGTTCGCTCACCCGTTTTATCAAATTACTTGTAACGCCAGTGTAAAGAACTTTGTTGTTTCTATTCGTCAGGATATAAACATATCCCTCCTTACAATTATCCCGCATTTCCTAGATTGCTTCGCTGCGCTCGCAATGACACATTCCTGTTCCCTGCCCCCCTGATCCCTACCTCTTAATTTTCTCCCGGATGGTTTCGAATTCCTGCTCGCCCAGGAGGCGGTCGCCCCAGAAGAAAGGCGCGAGGCCAAACCCGTGTTTATGGGCAATTGACATAACGAGTTCAATCTTTTCCTTTGTGATGTTGCCTTTGCCGTAACTAAAACTTTCGAATTTCTTTTCCAAATCCAGCAGGATCGCCTCGGCAAAACAGCCGTAAAGAATTTTACGTGTCGGGAGGCCGTAATCGAAACCTGCGTTTAGCTTGAAGTCGGACGGCAGCGAGCAAAGGCCGCCCGAGAAAATTAAAATGTCATCGCGGTTCTTCACTAAATAGGCAATATTTTTGGGATAACCGATATCGCAAATGACAGCGCCGGATTTAAAATTGCTCGGATCCATAAACGAATGCGTCGCGCTCGCCGCCGCAATCACGATATCCGCATCGGCAATCGAGAGATTAATGTCCGATCCGATCGCGACGGTTGCCTTACCCATCCGTTCGATCATGCCTTGCTCGACCCGAAGCCTTTCGATGTTACGCGCCAGAAGCGTCACATGCTTCACTTTTTCGGCCAATACACGTGCGACTGCTCCGCCAATATCACCGCTGCCGCCAATGACAACCAGATTGGCACGCGCCAGGTCAACACCCATGCGTTCACACCCGCGGAGCACGCCTTCGATCGTGAGCGCAGCCGTAAACGTGTTACCGGTTGTGACGGGCACTTGTACCAGTTTGGGAATTTCACGGCCAAAACGCTCGCCCGCAATTGAAGTAAATCCGCCCAGGGTAACAATCCCGCAGCGAAGCGTTTCGGCTACGCGGATCGCACCGATCACACGTTCAAACACGGCTTCTAAATTGACATCCAGCATTTCGGGGATAATGGGACAAACAATAAAATGACCAAAAGACCGCAAGCCTGAAGGCGTATCGATGGGGTTCACGTCACAGGCTTTATGCGGCGGTGTCATGTCAAAGAGTTTGCCCAAAAATTCGCGCGAGGGGACTTTCATGCCGGGATTAAGCGAATGAAGATACCTGAGCATGTGGGCATAGTTATAAGGATGGCCAATCAAGCCGTAACCGGATAAATTTTTGACGGGAAGATTAACGCGGTAATAATCTTCACGCACATGGCGCTCAAGTGAAATTAAAATTTCCTCAAAATTTTTCTCAATTTTCTTTTGCAAAATATTACCTACCAATTTTTGCAAGAAAGGAATTCCGGTTTCGATGGAAGCTTGGAGATCGATAGCAGCGCCTTCGTCATCATCCGTCACCTTCCAACGCCCCTCAAAAAGGTGAAGATCGCCGTCAATGGCTTTAAATGAAATGGTGTAAAGCTTGCGGTTGATGATATTGCGCTCTGCCCAGCGGATGGGAAAATTTTCAATCTCCACATGCCATTTCATGAGGGCCGAATTCTTGCCGCTCTCAAGCACCTTACTCTCTTTGACATTAGGCATGAAGGTGTGAAAATCTTTCATCCCCAGAAGCGCGGCAAAGACACGCCTCTTGGAGGCGGGGATTGTTTGCCGGATATGGATTTTGATTTCGTTCTTATTCTTATTGGTCATGAAGGATCGATTTAATCACTTGTCATCGCGAGGACCCGCCGCGCTGCTTGGCGGGGACGCGGCGATCTCTAGACTAACAATCTACTATTTTTGCGAGATTGCACGCGCGCTTTATGCGCGAGTACTTTTCGGGAAGAACTTGACGTTCTTCTCCGAAAGTGCTTCTCCGTCTCAGGCGGATCACAATGACATATGCGTTTTTAATCTTTAATATACGCTATCCGCTATAAACTATACGCTAACACTATTTTATCGGCCATCTCCTTATTTCATTTGAGAACAGGTTTTGCAGGAATAGGGATCAGAGCTCGCGTCATCGCGAGGACCCGCCACGCTGCTCGGCGGGGACGCGGCGATCTCCAATTCTTTAGAAAGACTTCGTGTTTCTTTTTTCCGAGATTGCCACGCCCTGCTACGCGGGCTCGCAATGACATTTTACCTCTTCTATTCCTGTTCCCTGATCCCTGTCCCCTGAAACCTGTTCATATACTGCTCCCATTCAGTCCTAAAATCAATACTCATTCCAGGGGTCAGGTCCCGGACCTGACCCCACGTAAAAAAGAACTTGTCTGATCCTTATATTTTGCTAAGATATGGCCGTAACTTCACTTACGACGCTTATGATGACTTTATGACTGAAGAAGCTAAACGTAAACTGATCCTATTGGTAGATGATGATCCCTCTGTCATCGATGCTGTGTCCGGCTTCCTTCGGGAAAGCAGCTTTGATGTCATTGCCGAAACAGACTCTGAAAAAGCTGTCCGGTTGGCACGGCATATGCTAGTCGATCTTCTCATCTTAGATCTTCAGATGCCCAAGCTGGATGGTGTTGAGCTCCTTAAACAGCTGCGCAAGCAGCAGCCGCATCTCAAAGCCATTATTTTGACCGGGCAATTACCTCAGTATGAAGACCGTTTAAAAGGTGTTAAGATTGATCGGATTATTGCCAAACCGCCCAGCACCGACAAGCTTCTGAAAGCTGTCGCTGATTTAACCGAAAAAATTGCCTTCGAGCCTGATTTTGACCAAGAAAAATCAGTCACGCCTAAGGCTAAAATTTTAATCGTGGATGATGAAATCGAATACTGCGAGATCGTGAGTGACTTCTTCCGCTCTTACCCTAAAGCACTTTTCGAAGTCGAGTATGCCCTCTCAGGCCTTGAAGCCATAGAAAAAGCATCTTTTATGGAGCCGGATTTTGTGCTTTTGGATTGGAAAATGCCGATGATGAGCGGAACAGAACTTTTTGGTAAACTTCAAGCCATTGAAGACTGGGCGGCCAAACAGTACTTCATTATCAGCGCCTCGCAAGTGCCGGCTTCCGAAATGAAACTCCTGCCGCCCGATACCCCTTTCTTTATGAAGCCTTTTGATCTGGAAAAAGTCGCTGATCTCCTCTACAAACGCTGCCTCGATCTCGGTTTGGTTGAAAATAGGATTGATTAACACTGCAGGATCAGGGGTCAGGGGTCAGTTATGTGTTTGCACATCGCAAGAGAACCTCGTGACCGAAACAATCTAATTGACCGCTTGTGCCCTTATGACTTACGTCTGGTGCTCTTACAGCGGTTCAACGTGGCCGTTGGAAGGTTTTAGGACGCCGTCAGTTTGATCGCCAAAGCGGTAAGTGAAACCTGTCATGAAGCCGTGAATGAAAGTGCTATATTTGCCGTCAATGCTAGTGCCGCTTTTGTCTATGATAGCTTGATTGTGGATGCTTCTTTCTAAAAAGAAAAGTGACAGGTATGTTGCTGAAAAATCTAATTTTTTTGTAATGTTGTAAGTAAAACCAAACGTGCCTGCAATTCTTGCCGCATCCGGTATCACGGCATCAAAATGATCTTCCGGCGAAGCTGCTGAATACATAAACATACCCGCAAGCAAATCGAATTTATCATTTAACCGGTAATGACCGCCCGTATTTAAACTGAGCGTGTTGTGATAATTGCGTGAAATGGTTCCTAATGAATTAATAACCGTATTGGCGTCATCCCATTCAAAATTTTGATCGCTGAACACGCTCCAGTGTGTCCAACCTAAGTCCAATTCCCAAGCCCATTTGTCGGACGGAATATAAGCATAACCAATGGTGAGATTCGAAGGCAAGTTGACATCGGTCTTTCCTGCCGATTCCCAGTAAGGCGTGGTAGAAAAACCTTGTAACTGACCAAATTGTAAATCCTCTATCTTCACGCGTCCATGCGCTTTCACGTTGGCTTTGCTTCTGTAAAAGACCCCAACCTGATGCTTCTTGGTTATCTTATACAGTGAACTTGCAATCCATCCCCAGCCTTTACCGGAAAAATAAGTCTTGGCTCTTCCGTCGGCTAACCCGGGGGTGCTTAGGATGAAGCTATTTGGATAATTTAGAACTTGATCATACTGATACATGTTGTAGTAAACGGCGCCACCGCCTACATTAAATTTATCCGTCACCTGATAACCCGCTGCCATGGTAAGCCCTAAAATCTTAATACGGTTATTGTGGCCCACATACCTAGCAACGCCATGTGACTCATATCGATTATTCAAACCGAACGGATACGTCATGCCAATTCCTACCCCTAAACGGTTATCAAAAGCTTCTCCCAAATTAGCGGTGGCAAAACCAGTTGGAATCAGAACCAGTTGAGGTGTATTCATTTCAATATCGCCGGTACTGGGATTTTTGTACCAGGTGTGTGTGGTCAAACCTGCCAAATCCATCTGAAACTGAACACCCTTCAGCTCCGGAATACCTGCAGGATTAAAAACGATGGTAGAAGGCTCTTCGGGACGTGCGACGACAGCGTTCGATTGACCTAGGGAGCGGGCGCTATACGAAGCATTTTCAAAACCAGAGGAGCCAACGGCGAAAGCAAATTGAGGAAAAGAAAAAATGAAGGCTAAAACAGTGACAACCAGAGCTGCTTGGTGAATTGTTTTTTTCACATGATCTCCCGTTGTTTTGCGTGCAAATTTATTATCGACAAATTAGGAGGAATGTAAAGTGTTTTTTCGTACATCGTACGTTGTACATCGTACGTCAAAGCGGTAAATCATTGGCTCTAATCGAGCTAATCGTTCTTTGGCTAAAAGGTCTTGTTTAGCATCTCATTATTAATTAAACATTTATATTGAGAATAGCGGCAAACTAACTTTCGGATGTACGATGTACGAAGTGCGAGGTACGCTTATTTAAATCGTATGGCTTCACCCTGTGCGCCTTGGCGTTTCGGAAAATATGTAATATTGATGACCGCATCAGCACCTAGCTTTTGAGCTTTTTTAATAAGGGCTTCGTTGTGCTTTTTATAAATGGCGGATTGCCAAGGCATGTAGTGCCACCAAAACCAAGCCCATTGCAGGCCGTGCCACTCTGTCTTGGTTTCAACAATGCCGATCACCTCATACGGATCGGTAGGCTTTACATCATAAATGACAGGAATTTTTTTTGGTGTGGAAGCACAAGCCATCACAAGGACACAAGTCACAAGGACGCAAGTGACAAGCGTATACTTTTGGCCTGTCACCGGTGCACTGGTGCTCTTGTGCTCTTGTGCTCTTGTGCGCTTAAGTTTCAACATTCCAATTCGTCACGTCGTCATCGGTCCCCTCTTTGCGGTCGGGACCGGATGAAAAAAGATCGTAGGATTCGGTATTATAAATGCCGGGCGCTTGATAAACGTAGTCGCTCCCCCACGGATCTTTGGAAATGCCGCGCTTGAGATAAGGGCCGCGCCAATTGTTGACACCGCTTGGTTCTTTGAGAAGATCATTGAGTTGGCTTGGGTACTTTCCCGTGTCGGCCTCATATAGGTCAAGCGCGAGCGCCAAACCGCCCATGATGTCTGCTTTGGCAGCTTGCCGGCGCGCTTCTTCTGAGCGGCCGGAAAGGCGCGGCACAATCAGAGATGCCAAAATACCAATAATAATGACGACAAGCAAAATCTCGATCATAGTAAACCCCGTTAGAGATTGTTTCTTATTTTGCCTGCGGCGCAAGAGCAACAGGGTGTGAGTACCCGGATAAAAACGTCTCTCTCCCAATCGGTGATTTGTTGTTTCTAATGGGATAAGACCGCGGTTATTTTTCTTCATATGAGTCCTTTTTTGACCTAATCATATTTGTCATCCCCGAAAGCCTTTGCACTCGCGCTCATGCACGGAGCACTTCGCTGCGCGCTTTTGCGCGAGCACTTTTCGGGATGAGCTTGATGCTCATCTCCGAAAGTGTTCGGGAAGAACTTGATGTTCTTCTCCGAAAGTGTCGGGGATCTAAGTTTTTAGATCCCTGCCAAAAACTTGCAGGGATGACATTGTAAAACATTGTAGAGGGACGGTTTTGCTTCGCTTGTCTTTCGCAAGAACCGTCCCTATGAATCAAAATACCGGGGTCAGACCCTTTTTTGAGTCTGACCCTACGTTGCAAATCTTATCATGTTCATACGATCTTTTGAACGAAAACTTTAGTAACGGGGATCAGGGGTCAGGGTTCAGGTGTCAAAGAGTCAACGGAGATTTACTGCGAGTGAGCATCTGTCAAAGGACGTCAGCCAAAGGATGATCCGTCCCTCTGGCGGAGATCCATCCACGCGGTGTGACGGAAAGCAATCTTAGAATCTTAATACAAAGATTGCTTCGTCCCGCCGTATGGCGGGACGGTTAATGGATTCCTATTGAGTGCCGGCGCAACTGCGCCGGCCTTCGTCCGGGCTTTGCGCCGTCCCCGCGATGACATTTCCATTTGATCCTAATCCCTGGTCCCTGCTCTCTCTCCCTGACACCTATTTCCTAGTCACTGATCACTTTTTATGGTAATCTTCCCCTCATGAAAACCATGCGCCGCTTAGTCGGCCCTATTATTTGGATCATCGTCCTTTCGTTTATTTTTTACGGCGGAACCAGCTTCCTTCTGGGGACAGACAAAGAGTCCTTAGGGGTCGGCCGTGTATTCGGCAAAATCGTGACTTTTAAAGAGTTTCGTGATGCCATGCGCTCCGTGGAAGTTTTCATGCCGCAGCCGGATGAGGCTAAGTGGCAATATGAAGACTTGGAAAACGCCGCCTGGCAGCAAGTGGTTTTAGAACGCGAAGCCGCCAAAGAATACATTCAAGTGAACGACACGGAAGTGCGGGATGAAATCAAGAAGCTTTTCGGCGGCGACGGCGCTTTTAACCCGGAATTTTATCAACAATGGGTCGAGAATAATTTTAAGGAAAACGCCAGGCAATTTGAAGAGCGCCTGAGACGCTTCTTAGCGGTTCAGAAATTACTTGATGAACACCGCAAAATCAGCACCGCTTTTAGTGAAGCTGAAGTTGATCAAGCCTACGCTAACGAAAATACCGAACTCAACGTCGAATACGCTTCCTTTGATTCCGAGAAAGAAGCGGCTGATTTTCACGACGCCCACGCTGAAATCAGCACCTGGGAGAAAGCGCGCGATCAAACAGATTCCGAAATTAATAAGCTCGGCCCTATTTCCGTTCACACCTACATGCGCATTCTGCAAATCGATCAGGATGCCATGAGCACGCTCCTCGCTCAATCTGCCGATCAGATTTCATCTCCCATCAAAACTTTAAGCGGCTTTCAATTAATTCGCATCATTAGCCAAGAAAACCATGCCGCAGAACCCCTCACGGGTGATGAGCGTCAAGCCTTTCAAGAAAAATTGGCGACGCAAGCATCGCAAAGTTCATTTATTGATTGGTGGGCCGCGTTACTGAAACGCGCTTCGGTTGAAAAGTTTGATCTTGAATAAGCTTCCATAGTGACTAGAACCGGTTTCATAAGTTACCTTATTCACGTCATTGCGAGGACCCGCCCCGATTCTTGGCGGGGACGCGGCAATCCCTCTTTTCCGCCTGAGGACGGATCTGCCTTTGGCAGAAAACCTGAGATTGCTTCTCCGCCTAAGGCGGATCGCAATGACTTGCGGTTGTTGAACTTGCGAGGACTTATGAAACCAGTTCTAGCGAGTAATAGTTAGCGTGTCATCCAACTATGAATAATTGTGTCAAGTGGAATGACACTAAGACAGACTTTTCATTTGTGCGGGGGATTTAATTCAAGAACTGCCGCAAGCAATCCACTGATCGATCTTACCTTGGTAGGGTTTCCCTTCGAAGACAGAGCGCCACACCTCGGGTGATTCCATGCAGAGATAAATGGGGGTATTTTGACGGTAACGCTGAATCTGGCGAACCATTTCACGGTACAAACGGATGCGTGAGTCCGCTGTGTAGCGCATTTTTTCATCCAAAGGATCGAGACGTCCTTCTCCCAGAAAAATTTGACTTTCGGGATGCCGGTACTCTGCCGCGCGTCTTAAGTCTTTATGAAAGCGAAGCGCGCCCAAACTAATCCAACGAATTGATTCATTGACATGGTCAAAAAGCATTTCAACCAGTCGCTCATAATCTTTTTCACATCCCTCTGCCAGGATCAAAGGATCAAAATGAAACGCCGTTCCGTACCCGGCTTCCTCACATCGTTTTGCCGCCCGCAGCCGCTCCTGAACGGCGGCTGTTTTCTTTTCTTCATTGCAAAACCGCTCGGGATTGACGGACCAAGCGATCACGGTTCGGCCGCCATGGTCCAGGTTTAATAAATTTTCAATACAGTCGCTTTTGGTTTTCAGCTCAAGCGTCACGGCTTTGTCTTTAAAATGCGGCACCAATATTTTTGAATATTCGGTCAACCAGTCCAGCGCGAGTGAGTCGGCATATTCGCCCGTTCCGATACGGGTAAACTGTCCGGGTTTGAGCTCGAGCTTTTGATCCATGTGAGCCAAAAATTCTTCCAAGTTAGCCGGGAGCACAATGGCCGGTAAATTTTGATATGCCTGCAGATAACAATAAGTGCAGTCGTAAGGACAGCCGTACCCAATGTTCAATAAATAATAGTTACACGACACCGTGCTCGTTGAACACGGGCAAGGCTTTACCAAATCAAACGGTTCCACTGAGATAGCGAGCGTCCGCTTACCAAAGTCTTTCATCCAGTCTTTCTTGGGACGCCTTAATTCATCGATGGCTTCGATCTCAACCATCTCCACCTCAGGCCAAGCGTTCATCACACGCCCCGCAAGCGGGTAGTGTTTGGCACGTTTTTCAATAAAGATCGCAGTCGGCTTAAATAGTTCCCGCATACTCGGGATTTGTTCTGACTCTGAGGGCAGATGAAGCGGTGCCAAGTAAGTGCGTTTTAAATCCTCAGGCGCTAAATTGGGAAACCGGCGTTTGAGGAGGGTCTGCTTTAAAGTGGTAAAACGAATTTGTTCAAGTGCACTGCCTTCCAAGGCAAGCGTCAAAATGTTCAGGGGTTCATTTTCTTCACGCCGGGCAATCTCATAGATAAGGCGGCAGAGTTCTTCGGTCTTATTTTTACCAAAACGCTCGGCAAGCGTTTCGCGCAAATGCGCAAGCACTGCGTGAGACATCATTAATAAGCACCCTTCCCTTTAAAAACAGCGGGAACGGTTTTTAGCAAAATTCCGACATCCATGGCCGGCGACCAATGACGGATATAATATTCATCCAGCTTCATCCAACGCTCAAATGGAATATCGCTCCGTCCCCTGATTTGCCAGAGACACGTTAAACCCGGCTTAATGGAAAGACGCCTCAAATATTTTAGCTTAAATTGACCCACTTCTTCGTCTTCAGGAAGCGGACGCGGCCCCACCAAACTCATATCACCCCTCAAAACATTCCAAAGCTGTGGCAGCTCGTCCAAACTGTACTTGCGCAGAAGTTTGCCGGCACGCGTAATACGCGGATCATCTTTCATTTTAAATCCCGGCCCATGAATCTGCGCAGCTGCCCGGAGTTCTGAGCGCAGTGAATCAGCATCTGAGACCATGGAACGGAATTTATAGCATTTAAAAAGCCTGCCCTTTTGACCCCACCGTTTTGAGCCGTAGAATATAGGTCCTTTGCTGTCTAATCGAATGAGAATCGCCAGCGCTAAGAAAACGGGCGATAAAATCACCAATGCTGCGCTGGCGATGGCAATGTCCATGAGTCGCTTGGTAACAATCATGCTGTAATTCAACGAAGGACTATGATATTCGAGTAACGGAACGCCGCCTGCATCATGCAGACGGATGTTATTGACTTCAAGCCCATAATCATCCGGCACAATTTGAATGGAGATGCCGTTTAATTTTGCCAAGCAACTCACTCCGGCCACCAAATTACGTTCGGATGGAATGGTAATAAACACTTGATCGATAAAATGACGCCGGGCGATGTTTTCAAACTCCGCCACCGGGCCCAGGACACGCGTGCCCTTCATTTCGGTATCTTTGGCAATGTGATCATCTAAGAACCCGATTACTTTGTGCCCCAATTCTCTTTTCCGCGCCAGCACCTCTGCCAAACGTCTGCCTGCCCGCCCGGCCCCGATGATCAGGACGTTGACATTGTTGAAGCCTTTGGCAATCAGGTAACGCACAAAAAATCTTTTGATAACGCGCCACGACACCAAGCTCACTAATGCCGCCACAAAATTAATGATAAAGACACTGCGCGAAAACGTTTGGATTTTTAGCAAAAATAGCAGCGAGATGGCAAAGAGAGTTGTGGCAAGAAGTGCGCGAATGACGCGGCGGGTTTCGCGCCAAATGGTGAGTTCGCGAACGGTGTAATAGAGTTGTGACGTCAAAAATAAAAGAACGGTACTTGCCATCCAAAAAGCATAAACCAACATGTGCAGCCGGTAATCGGTTGGAAAAGTGCCGTAATAGTGAATATAAGCCGGAAAGAAAGCGGCGGAGATAAAGAAAATATCTACCAGGATGTATGCAAACGTAATCGCGATTCTAAGGTATCTCATGTTGTTTTACCCGTTATTTGGAAAGGAGGTTATTTTGAATGACTTTTAGCGGATGTGCAACGTTTTTCTTAGCGGTAAGGCTATATAACTAACTTATTTAAAACAAACAAGTTATGAAAACCGGTTTTCTCCTCACAAACAAGAGCGGTATATAGCTTCCAGCTTATCGGCGTAAGCAGAACCTGAGAGTTGCCGGACGGCTGTTTCGCGGGCCGCTATACCCATTTCTTCCAATTCCGCCGGTTGGTTTAAGAGTTCTGTGATCCCGCGCGCAAATGATTCGGGTGTCGAATCCGTTAAGATCCCCACTTTTTCTGCTTTAATTAAAGCACTCACTTCACCCACAGGATTGCTGAGAACCGGTCGGCCGGCAGCCAAGTAATGGCCAATCTTATGCGGAAAACGCACGCGGTTTGTTAAGTTATCAGACAACGGCAGTAAGCAGATGTCGCTTGCGCCATAATAATAGACCAACTCATCTTCGGGAACAAAGCCGGCATTGTGAACGGGTAATCCGTCAAATAATTTTAAAACAGCCGGTGTCATACGCCCTGTTAATAACAAAAGACTCTTGGGAAAACGTGAATGAACAATCCGATAGGCTTGCGCGATTAAAGCAACATCGTATAAAACAAAACTGGAGAAAATAAGAATCGGCTGATAACCGCTCAGTTTGAGATACTGCCGCGCTTTTGCTTTATCCATTGGGTAAATCTTTTCGGTATTGACGAGCGGCGGAATCATGTCAATCTGACCGGGAGAAATGCCCAACCCCACAGCTCTTGATTTGATGGGTTCACTGATCACGGTCAAACGCCGGGCAAATTTTCTAAAATATTCTTCAAAAAAAGTTTCAATGGGTTCAAAAAACATGTTGAGCAGTTTGTTTTTTCGAAGTCGAATGGCACCGCCTCTTCCCCACCAGTCACACCAATCACTGATGAGAGGACAGCGAAGCTGACGGCTCAAAAACAACGCCGGCAGAATGACGGTGGGCCGATTGTCAAAAGCATGAATAAGATCAAACTTCCTTCCTTGTAAGTAAACAATCCGCCGAATGACATTAATCGGGTCCCAGCCGGTTCTTAAGATACCGAAAAACAAATCAGGCGAACGGACAATCTCAATGCCGTCGTAATGATAAGATTCAAATCGAAACATGGCTTTTGGCGCATTTGTCATGATCAGGACTTCATGACCGCGATCCGTCAGGAGTTTCGCATAATCATAGCAGCGCTGAAAGGTGCCCTGCCATTCAACATTATGATTAAGCATTAAGATACGCATCGTTCGATTAATGAGGTGCAGACGTTTGGGGTGTCTGCGTAAACGGCAAGTGCGTAAAGGCGGCCACCACGCCTAAAATCATCCAAAAAAAAGAACTAAGCTGTAGTGAATTTAAATCGTTGTCAATGGCTGCGTGCAACAAAAAAACGGTGATGGCCGCCAAAATCCCAAAAACAGACTTTCTGATTGATCCTTTCAGAAGCGACAAACCTTTAACGGCATAAACATAAAATGCCGCCAAAAGAATAAAAAAGATGCCGAGTCCGATAAAACCGATTTCGACTAGCCGTTGAAAAATAAAGCTGTGCGCATACATAAAACGCGTCTGGCCATACATGTCATAATTAGCAACCCGCGCAAATTCTTGCATGAATGTATTGGTGCCTGATCCAAACAGGGGATGGCTGTGAACCAGCCCCCAACTAATTCGCCAATAATCTAACCGGGCATCCCCTTTGATAATATTGACCAAGCGGGGCCAGTATTCCGGATCATAATAGGAGTATAAAGTGACAGTGATGAGAATAAATAAAAGAGCACTCAAAGCAATTTTCTGATAAGGCTTAGACAAAAAGCCTACGATGAGCAGGATGGTGCAGAGTAGAATTAAAGGCGTTCTGGATTTCGTTAAATAACATACCCATAACAACAAGATCAGCGTCACCCACTTGAGCCGACGCCACGATTGTTTCATGGGCATAAACAAAAGAATCAAAAAAGACACCACAATATAAGCCGCAAAGTTATTGGGATGATTAAAAGATCCTGCAAGGCGCGCAACGCCGTCATAGATCAAGACGGAATATTCATGCCGAAAATCCCAACCGGTTCCTGATTGATAGAAAGCATTCAAGCAACTTAACAGCGCCGAAACCAATAAAACCTTAACCCAAATCTCTAAACGCTTTTCTGTGCGGATGGTGTGCGCTGAAACAATAAAAATACTGATGTACTTAAGCACTTTCAAAACACCGCGAAAGGACAAATAACCAAATTCGCTATTGATGGTCGAAAGAATGATGGCAAGTACGTAAGCAAGCAAAGACTTCCAAAGCGGAATGGTGATGGATGGAAAACGCTTTTGACTGAACTGATGTCCGATAAAAGCAAAAATGCTGATTATCACGCACGTTTCGATTGCCCCTTTTGAAAAAGGAATAAAAAAACACAACCCTAAAATAGCTGCGTAAGTGACTTTATCAAAAAAGAATTCTCGTGTGATGTTTTGAAAAATTGTCATATCGCGCAATCACGCTTATTTAAACAGACCCTGATGCTCCCTGACCCATTGCACCAAGCGTCTGACGCCAAGCACAGGAGAGACTAACGGTTTCCAGCTGAGTTCTTTGACTGCTTTCTGAATATTTGAAATATAGACTTTCTGGTCGGATGGCCGCCAGGCAGCTTTTTGATATTGAATAGAAAGACCTTCCCGCTTTAGCATGCCGATAAGTTCTAACAGTGAAAGCGTATAACGCGCTCCGCCTCCCATGTTATAAACACCGGACGGCACGCGGCTATGAATAAAGGCCTCGTAGGCTCGGACCAAATCTTCAACCCATAAGACATCGCGGACTTGCCGTCCATCACCGTAAATGGTCAATGGCTTTTTGGTCACAGCCGCAATGATAAACCAAACTAACCAGCCTTGATCTTCGACGCCAAATTGACGCGTCCCATAAATACAGGACATACGGAAAACCCCTACCTTCATGCCGTACATCCGCGCATAGTCTTGTGCGTATAAATCTGCCGTGAGTTTTGAGCACCCGTAAGGCGTGTGTTTGCATAAATCCGTACCAAAATCTTCCGGAACGCCTTGCCGATATTGATCGGAAAACACATAGCGGTCGGCTCGTTTGCGTAAAGGAATACTGTTTACCCGATCGCCGTAAACTTTATTGGTTGAACAAATCAAAACCATCGGCGGTTTTTTCATGGATCGTGCTGCTTCCAAAACGTGAAACGTACCCACGGCATTTGTCATAAAATCTGTTTCAGGATCTGTTACGGATGTCGTCACAGCCGTCTGACCGGCCGTGTGAATCACGGCTTGCACACCCTTCATATGCTTCAAAATACCGGCACGATGATTAATGTCGCCTGTCACACGTTGGATGCGCGGTAGCGCGCCTAAGAAATTCCAATTGTACCGCGTGCTGGCTTTCTTGCGTTTTAACAAACGGGCTCTCGACAAATTATCAAATGCGATCACCTGTGCGCCTTTTTTAGAAAAATATTCGCACACGTGGCTCCCCACGAATCCGCCGCCGCCCGTGACCAATATTTTCATGACATGATTCCTCTGAATGCTTTCATTGCCTGATTACTTTCCTTGAGTCGCCAGATGACCATTAAAAGATTTGAGCCGCTTTTGGTAGCCTTCTTGATACAGATTATAAAATCGGCGAATTCCTTGATGAACCGTAGGCATTTTCTCTCCCGCCATGTTTTCGATCTTAGCAACCGACAAACAGGGCCGCTTCGGCCGAAAAGCTTTTAAGGAGGATGTTTCGACGCCGGCGGATTTCACCCGTGATTCTGAAAAACCGAACTCGCGAGCCAACAAGCAGGCAAATTCGTATTTTGAAACAACGTCATGTGATGCCATGTGAAGACAACCGCGCCACGACTGCTTGAAAGCTCTCTCTAGCCAGTCTGCCAAATCATTCACTAGAATGGGGGTAAAATATAGGTCAGTAAATCCCTGAATACTTTTTTGAAGTTGCAACTCGCCGATGACCCACTCCCCTAAACTTTTTTTGGGTAAAATATTATAGCCGTAAATACAAGTGCGGATCACCAAAGATTCCGGCGACATGGCAAGCGCCAGCTTCTCTCCTTCGTATTTGGTTTGAGCATACACCGTCCGCGGAGCCGTTTCTTCTTCTTCTCGAAACGATGAGTCCCGATCACTGGTAAAAACCGAATCGGTTGAGATGTAAATTAATTTGGCTTTAATGGCTGCCGCGTTTTCAGCTAAAACCCGCGTCGATTCGACATTGAGACGGCGCGCTTCTTTGGGATGCGCTTCACAGTCATCCACATTGGCATTGGCTGCACAATGAATGATGTATTCAGGCTTCCAAGCTTCCAGCGCTTCTCTGATCTCATTCGGATCCAGCAAATTAACTTTTACCATCCGGCAGGCCGGAATTTGTACGGGATGACGAAAATACCAACCGCTCACCTCATGACGAGACGCGTAAAGATAACAAAGATTACCGCCCAATAAACCGCTGGCACCTGTGATTAAAACTTTCAAAAGACCCCCTTTTTGGGCTTGGCAGGTACCCAAACCGATATTTGACCAACAAGCGATCGGCAGATACCCAGCAAATTTCCGACCGCTCTTTGACATAATCCTAAATTTAATTCGCTGATTCCTCTGACCAAATTAACCAGCAACTGCCCTACACAAGCCCAATAACAGGCCAAAAGCGAAAAAGACCTGCCGTATTTTTTAACGAAGTAGATACGGTTAACAGATTGGATTTGACCGAAAAGAAAGTTATTGATACGACTCCTCTGAGATTCCGTATGAATGACCCGTGCATCTGCCGCGACGGCCAAACGGTTTGTACGGCTAATGCCGTAACTAAAATCTACATCTTCATTCCAACCCAATTCATAATAAAACTCGTCAAATTGATGCTGCTTGAGAACTTCGCGGCGCCACACAGTCGCTCCTCCGCATAACCATTCTACTTGATGCGTGCTGGCGGCCGGAAAGTAAGCTGTCCCGACACCGGATTTTAAAAGTTTACCTCTGGGAGGCGCATCTAATTGGAAAAACGATTTCAACTTTTGAGCGCGTGTAACTTTGTAGTTCGTGATGTTAAATGAAGCGCCGCCTAGATCGCTGGCAGCCCTCTCCCAAAATATCAGCATGGCTTCTGTGGCAGCAGGTTCAAAAATAAGATCGTCATCTAGGAATGCCACGAGCGTTGCATCCTGGTGTAGATGACGAATGCCAAGGTTTCTTTGCTTAGTCAAACAAGGCGGACGATGTGTTAAATAACGGATATTAAAGACGGATTCAAACTTTTTCACGATGTCTTCTACCGTTTGCGAACCGCCGTCCACCACGAGGATTTCAAACGGTTTGACGGACTGTTTCTCAAGACTTTTCAAGAGCTCAGTCATTTCTGCCGGCCGGTCTTTTGTGCAAATGATAAAAGCTATTTTTTCCTTAAAAGTCGGCATGCGTGGAACACCGGTCATACCAATCGCGTCTTCTTGAGTTTTATGTGCTTGTCCCGGAGAGACTCATACCACTCAATTGTTTTTTTCAAACCTTCTTCCAGCGGCATGTGTGCCATAAAACCAAATTCTTTTCTAGCCCGCGACACATCCAAACAACGCCGAGGTTGACCATTTGGTTTTGATGTGTCCCAAATTAACCGGCCATGATACCCGGTTGCCTTTTTAATCAACTCCGCCAATTCCTTGATGGCAATTTCAGCACCGGCACCAATATTGACCGGATCACTCTTATCGTAACGCTCCGCTGCCAACACAATCGCCTCAGCGGCATCTTCCACATACAAGAATTCGCGCGTTGGGCTGCCATCGCCCCACAAAATCACTTCTTTCTTATTTTCTTCTTTGGCTTCAATAGACTTTCGGATGAGAGCGGGAATCACATGGCACAGTTCTAAATCAAAATTATCACCGGGACCGTAAAGGTTGACAGGCAGTAAGAAGATAGACCGAAATCCGTATTGCTGTCGATACGCTTGTGATTGAACCAATAACATTTTTTTTGCCAGCCCATAAGGTGCATTGGTTTCTTCGGGGAAACCATCCCACAAATTCTCTTCTCGAAACGGAATGGCGGCGTGTTTGGGATAACCGCAAATGGTGCCAATGCCCACAAACTTTTGAATCTTGGCGAGGCGCGCATACTCCATCAGCTGGATCCCCATGACCGCATTATCATAAAAGAAACGGCCCGGTTCTTTTTGGTTGGCGCCGATGCCTCCGACAATGGCGGCCAGATGAATCACCATGGTAGGCTTTGTCTTGCTGTAAAGCTTCTTGATATCAGCTTCTTTGCGTAAATCAAACTGCTTTGAGCGAGGCACCTCTATTGCTTGGCATCCGCGCTCTTTCAGTTTGCCAATCACATGGGTGCCCAAAAACCCTGCACCGCCTGTCACCACAACATTCTGATTCTTCCAAAAAGATTTCACGATACCTCCATTAAACTATTTTAATCGATTTCCAGAATAAATAAAGCATTCGTTAAAAGACTAATAGCATTCAGCCTCTCTTAATTGTAAGGCGCGCTTTGTATCATACATCTCAACTTGATCCGCGCAAATTGGATGCGCTTGCCCTTTTTCTAATTCATACAACTTGAAGGCTTCAAAAGTGCTGATACATTTATATGTCAGGTGCAGCTGATTTTTCAGTTGTTCGGGACAAAAACATTCGTCGGTAGCAAGAATGTAGTCAGGCGGCTGCTGGACAAAAGAGCGCGCCAATTTGAGCTGCCAATCGGGATCCATAAAATCAAGCCACAAAGCCCCTGAAATATAGGGTGACGGATAAGCGCGTTCCAGCATTACATAGGCTTGATTACAGACACCAAACACCCACAAAGTGCCGCGCGTCATCTTCATGTCTAATGAGTCGATATAAGCTTGAAGCGCTCTATTTTGTTTGGCCATCCACTGACCATAGGGCTGCCAGACCCGCTGATTCAGGACATTCGTATCACCGCGCGATCTGAGATAAAGCATGGTAACATCAAGCCCTAACCCGACTGCCCACAAACCCCATCCAAGCACACCGCCTTTTTCAATGATCCAATGCATGCCAAGGCCGCTCAAAAGTGCCAAGGGCGGTAAGAAAAGAATAACGTAATACCAAATGCGGCCGACTTGAATGAAATAAACAATGACGCATCCGGTCAAATAAACGACCAGCAAAGGCATGTGAAAACCCTTTACAAGCAAGCCCGCACAAGCGCAAAGAAAAATAAAGGGCGCGCCTGTCACGGCACCTCTCATCAAGATAGCACATTTATTTAAAAGATGGGTGACGATTTGATGCGTCGAAATATGGTGATGCCAATAATGTTCATGTCTGACAGACGGGCGCCAGAAATCTTTTAATCGTTTCCCCTGGGAATAAACCCAACCCACGTAGAAAATAAGACTGAGCAAAACAGCTGTTACAATCAAAACAGATAAAGCTGTTTGAATATAGCAAGCATAAAGCGCCGTCAAAATGGCAACGGCCAATGAAGATGTTTTAATTAGAAATCCATTCAAAAACCAAATCGAGATACCGGCGAACAGCCACCAAGGTTCATGCTGAAAAATACCCGTCCAAACAGCAGCAAACGCAATGATTTGAAAAAAAGGTTCAAATTGCTCTGCGCTCTCAAAATAAACACCTGCGTGGGGATGAGACGAAAGCAGCGCATAAGCCGCCAATGCAAAAATGTAAACCGCCCACTGATTACCCGCCACAACGTAAGCGCAGAGGGCGACCGCAACCGCTGTCATGTAATTAAAGAAACTCAGCCAACGCCGTGACTGAAAATCGTAGGAGGCACCGCCATATTTGAGATAAATCAAACTATAAAAAAGTTCGGGAATCACTTTGCTGCAAAATGCAAAGTGAGCGTTCCAGCCGGCTTTGTAATTGAAACGTCTCTCGCAGATGGTTTGGTTTGAAACGTAAAAACCGGTATCCCGATGAAGCGGCAACTTAAAAAAAGGCCGTCGCAAGTAATAATAAATCGGGAAAAAAATAACCGTCAAACCGAAAAGAAGCCCAAACCTTAGCATCATCGCTTTCTCTTTTAATTGAGTCTTATTTTTGTGCTACTGCCATGAGCGTCGAACCCCACGCATAATCCAGCCATTTCAAACCCTGTGCTTCTTTTAATACCAGCCACGTGAAACAAGCATTCAGCCATCGAGGAAGCGGCTTAATGTCTGAGACCGGCTGAAGATCCGGGTGATGCGGTGGGAGGCGGCTTGCCAAGCGTGCCAAAGCAATCAAAGGAAATAAACTGGGGAAAAGGTGCGTGAGGCGCCTCACCCTCAGCCCTGCCCTTTGAATTGCTTGCCGCAATTCATTTTCTGAAAACCGTTTTGATGCATCAACGGCTCGGTCATGTTCTCTTGAATAAAGCCATCGGTAAGCGGGTGCCGTAACAATGACGAAACCGTTCGGCTTGGTCACACGCGCTATCTCGGCAAACGCCTCTTCAACCATGATCCCATTTGATTCAATCACATCAATCGAAATAACAACATCAAATGCGCCGGTTTGATACGGTAACGTGTTCAAAGAACCTCGGACCATTCGATTGAGTTGTTTACGTTTCCAAAAAGGAACCGCGTGTTCTGAATAATCCAGTCCAAAGGCTATTTGGGGGCTAAGTTCCTGCAGCAATTCAACGTGACGGCCGGTCCCGCAGCCCGCATCTAAGAGACGTTCAGCATGACCGAGATGATAATCCTGGAAAACTTGGCGCAGTGCGGCTCTCATGCCGCAAAACCACCAGTAACTTTCTTCCAGGTCAAAAAGCGTTTGATATTCGTATGGTTCCATATTAATTTCTAAACCGGGCAACAAAAATTCGAACGATGTAATCGACGCCTGTTTTCAAGAAATGGCTCATGCTTGGGGCAGATTTTGAAGTTCCTTTTAATCGGTCGCAAAAGACGTAAGGCACTTCTTTAATCTGAAATCCTTTTTTGGCAGCCGCATATAAAAACTCCATAAAATATTCGCCATAACCCTTAGCCCTAAAAGGCACTGCTTGGATGACTTCTTTCTTCACCAAAGCAAAACCACTGTCAAAATCATAAATGTGTCGATTGAGCACCAGCCGCGCCAGCCCATTGATACACTGACTCGCCCGCACTCTCAGCCAAGTCCGCTCATCCCGACCGCCCTTCACATAACGCGATCCAACCGCAATATCAGCTTGTTTGAGCGCTTCAAACATCACGGGCAACAAGGCGGGCGGCATACTCATGTCCGCATCCATCCAGCCAATGTAATCTCCCCTTGCTTCTTGAACACCTCTCCAAAAGGCAGACGCCAGCCCTCGTTCGTTGGTGCGTCGAATGAGATGGGCGTAAGGTAAGTTTGCTTTCTGAACGACGTCCCATGTGCCATCCGGCGAATTATCGTCAACGACAATAATTTCAAGCGGTTGGCCAACATGCGTGTCGAGCGCGTGAATGGTGTCCAGGATGGACTCGGCTTCATTGTAAGTAGCCAGCACAATAGAAATAAGCGAATGAGAAAACATTTAGGCAGATAGCGTGGTTTTGCGGCACGCCAACAGTTGCTCGGCTACCTCGGTGAGCTGATCATCGCTGAGTGGTAACCCGCTGGGTAAGTAAAACCCCCGTTTAAACAAATGATCGGCGACCGGATAATGCCCGTCTACTTTGGGAAAAAGCGACGAACCTGATCGATAAACAGGCTGCTGGTGCATCGGGCAGAAAAAGGATCTGGTTTGAATGCCATTTTGGCCTAACCGTTTGACGACCTCGTCTTTGGTGCCATACGATGAGCCTAATACGATGCCATACATCCAATAAACGTTGAGAGACTGCGGTTTTTCGACCGGTAACGTGAGATCGGCACTCTTTAACAACTTTTCATAAGTGGCGGCGATGTGCCTTTTCTTAGCAATTTTTTGTTTGATACGCTCCAATTGCGCCAAACCAATGGCTGCTTGAACATTGGTTAATCGGTAATTGTATCCAATTTCACGGTGTACAAAACGCGGCTCCTCAAATGCCTGATTTCTTAACAACCGGGCTTTCGCGGCAATGGTTTTATCATTCGTCAGCAACATACCGCCCTCACCGGTCGTGAGAATCTTATTCCCGTAAAAACTAAAGGCGCCGACATCGCCAAAACTGCCGACTTTTTTGCCTTGATACGTAGCGCCGTGAGCTTCCGCGCAATCTTCGATGACTTTTAAACCGTGTTTTTGAGCAAGCATCATGATGCTATCCATCGCACACGGATGGCCGTACATATGGACCGCCATGATGGCTTTGGTTTTGGAGGTTATTTTCTCTTCAATCTTTTGAGGATCGATGCACCATGTGTCGGGATCCGAATCCACCAAAACAGGTTTGGCACCGCAAGCAATCACCACATTGGCCGAAACAATGAGGGTAAAGGTGGGAATAATCACTTCATCACCAGGACCAATGCCCAAGGCCAGACAAGCCAAATGAAGAGCTGTCGTGCCGCTTGAGCAACTGACGCCGAAACGCGTACCGCAGTAAGTGCTCATTTGCTCTTCAAAATCGGTAATAAAACGGCCCGCAGATGAGATCCATGTCGACCTCACCGCTTCTAAAATATACTTTTCTTCATTGCCATCCAGCAATGGTTCGCAAACTGGTATCATCCAACGCACCCTAGTTCCTTTGCTTAAAATCGATTGATTTTATCAAATTTCTAACCGTGCAGCCATGCTCTATTTTTATGTGACCATTCTTCATTTTAAGGATAAGCGTCAATGCAATCTACCCCTCACATGCGCTGCTACCAATGGTGAGATGTTTCATAATTCAACCTGACCAGCAACAGACCGAATTTCTCCTTAAATGCCGCCTTAATACGTGGGGTGAAATGATCTTCAAAATCACGATGCCTGCCCGAACGATAATGAGAAAGCGATTTGTCTTTCTGTCTCGACTGCAAAGCCTTAAAAGAATAGCGAGCAAGAATCTTCTCCAAAACCTGATTGCCCACCGGCATTTCTATAAACGTCAAGATTCGCTGCCACTGTTGAAATGGGTCTTTGACCAAATCTTCAAACTTAAGTTCAAGTAACCGGCCATCATCAAACGGCCACCGCTCAAAACATGCCATGGTTTTAATGAAATGTCGTGAATACTCCATCATATAAAGCAATCCTTCTTCCTTCGAATGCGTATTTAAATAAGCGCGGTCCGCTTCAATATCCTGCGTGTAACGGTTAAGTTCATGTGATTGCATGTGCGAAAAGTACTGCGACACCAAAATATCGCGCGGATCCCGAATGACATGAAAACCTTTAAAGTTTTTACCGTCAAATTTGCCAGGAAAATCTCCCGGTTCTGAGCGATGAAAAAAAATAACATGATATTTTTTCTCCAAGTTGCTTAATTCAGTATCGGTAATAGGCCGATAGCCCCAGAAACAATTCCACTCTAGCTCATCACACAGCGCCTCCAAAATTTGCCCCGTCCATTTGGTCGCACATTTATGATGACTAAAGCAAATGATCTTTTGCTGCTGACTTAATATCTGGCGATCAATTAGACCAAACATCAAACGGAAATCACGCTTGAATTCGTACCATCTTCGTTTTAGGTCCATCCGTTTCACATCAACTAACTTTAACATATGACGCTTTCAAGTGTTTTTCAAATAATCCCGCCAAAAACGGCACCCGCGCTTCATAAGTATGGGATTTTAGAGTTCTGGCCTGCCCTGCCTGTGCAATTTGTTCGCACCTGTTATCGCCGCTTAACAAAAACTCTATTTGTTTTAGAAGACTAGTGCGGCTTTGGTAAACAGCAACTTCTGTTTTGTTAAAATAATCAGCCAGATTTGATTTGTCATCTGTCAACAGACATGCGCCCATACCTGTGGCCTCAAATAAACGCATATTATTGGCATAGGTTTGCGCTGTTTTAATATGAATATTTAAAGTCACACGACTTCTCGCTAAAAGCCGATACATATCAAGTCCCCACGCCTCAGATTGAAATGCTTTTCTGAGACGGGAATCCTTGGGCAGGCTTTCAAACCCCGTTCCATACCAACTCAGCGGAAAGCGCTCACAAACTGCCTCAAGTAAATTAATTCGTTCTTGATGCGCTCGAGATAAACTGCCAATAAAGGTGAGTGATAAATCGCGCGGGATAGGCTCGATATCTTTCAAAACTCGACTGTCAAAACAAAGCGGCACCTCTTCGGCGGCAATCCCTTTTGATTTAAAATGACTGACAAAATGCGGAAAAGACGACAGTACCAAATCAACCGATTTAAAAGACCGGTAAATTGGGAGAGGTGATGCGATTTGACAAACGACCAATTTGACGTAAGGTTTTACTTCCTTAATAAACCGGTCAGTGAGAATGTTCCTTTCTTGAATCAAAAGAACATCGGGCTTGTATTGTTCAATCTGCGTCCGAAGAATCTTAAACCGTGGATCGTAACCTAATATCCGATTGCACGCTTGAGCCAAAATAACCGGCCATTTTGGTACAGAAAGCGCATGTTCACGTGCCCATTGAGATTGTAAATGCCCATCATTCACCACAATTTCTTCAGCTTCGTGTCCTAATGAGCGCAAATGAAACGAGTAGGCGTCTGACGTCCCGAAGCGGGTTGCCATCAATTGTTGACGTCCCTTCTCAAAACTTTTGACAGATGGGTTTTGTCGGTAATGAGCATTCAGAAAATCTTGATAGTAAGCATCCAGAATTAAAATTCTCATGGCGCAATCGATTGAATCTTATGAATCAATTGAAAATCTGTTCGATTAAGAAACAATACATAAAAGCCAACGCCAATGACAGCCGTAAAAAATGTTTCAACAAAACCAACCAGACTAACAAACCATTCGCTTGACGGCAAAATACCAATCAGACCGGCTAACACCAAACTCACGACGGTCCAAATGAGCGGTGCGAGCAAACTAAAAGCCATACCGCAGAAGAAACGAAACGGTTTTAGCCAATGGCGGTTTAACCGAAAGACCAGAATAAAATACATCAATAACGCGGCAATAAGATATGTGAAAACAATCTGCAAGCCAAGCATGGCCGAATGCCGTGGAATAAATATTAAAATAACCGCCTGGAACAAAATACCTAACCCCCAAGCGCTAATGACTGAAATATTTTTTCGTATCTGCCTCGCTAATAAGAAATCGCTCATCATTTGAGCTGCGCCCAACGGAAACAAAGCTAGCACCAGAACTTGTAACATCGGTATCGACGTAATGTACAATGGAACGGTGTGTGTAACAATCGGACTCATCAACCAATAGGTTATCAAACCAACGCCAGCACAAAGAACGCCATAAAAAAACATCGGTGGGTAAATAATCCGTAATTGTTCGTGATTTTGTTGCTGAACAGCCAATTGCTGGTACAGCCTTGTTTTAAAGACTTCTTGAATCAACAAAGGAAATAGGCTGAGAAGAATTTCAAAAATTCTAAATGAGAAAACAAAATAACCTAGAGTTTCTCTATCCCATAAAATAGCAAGCATCGTTGCCGGAATATATTGAAAAGTTCTGATTTCATAAGTAATCATAGACAAGGCGACGGATGATTTTAAATAGCGAAAAAGTTTCTTAAATTCCCAGATCCACTGGAAACGAATGGGGCCCCGCCACTGAAGAAATAAAATAGCACCCGCTAGGCCCAAGATGAAACTAATAAAAATGCCTGGTATCCCTAAATGTCTTACTAGAAAGAAAACGCTGATACAACTGATGCTGCCGTAAAGCACTTCCGCGATACCAATTTGCTGATAACGTAATTCAATCCGTGCTTCCGTCAGATAGCCTCGGAAAGCTTTGTCAAAAAGAAAGTAGAACATAACCAAGAAAGGAGAGCAAATGCCGTAACCAACTTTGAAGAACGTGAGCGTTCCCCATAAACAAAACGCAGCCACAACATTCATGATGTAATAAGCACTCCAACCTTCATTGGCCGTTTGGATTCGGATTGCTTCTTCACCGGTTTGGTTAAAATGAGGTAAATCCCGCTCTAACCCATAATGAGCGCCAAAATCAAGCATTGAGAAGTAAAAAACAAAAAGAAGTAAAACCGCATAATGTCCCAGAAACAGCGGCGTAAGAGTTGTAATAATGAGAATGCCACGCACACCCAAAAAGAACCGGGCTATCATACGCAGCGAACCAAAACTAACAAAATCACCGAATATTTTTCTTAGCATAAGTATGGTTTATAAGGTTATAAGGTTTTTCTTAAATCCGCTGGTTTTATGAAGATGTGGTTGATGTTTGAGGTAAAAGATCATGAATTAAATCGCGATACAAGCCAAACGCAATCAGTTCGTGCCCAGCAGCATTCATGTGGCCCTCGTGAGGAAAATAAAGCACATTTTTATTTGGTAACACACCGATCGTTTGGCGAAGATCAATTAATGGAACGCCGGCAGTCCTTAAATGCTGTTTTAGCGCGTTCGTCATTGTGACGTGCGGCGGCACGAGTCCCGATGTATAAGCCTCGATCGTCTTGTCGTCTCGGTTGGGTACAAAAACGACCAGAAACAACTTGCCTCTTGTCTCAACGTCTTCTCGAAATTCATCCATCAATTTCTCAGTGAGACGATACATGTTTAGGAAAGGTCCCTGATCTATCTCGGATTCGCTTCCGGCCATCATCGAGGTCTCCAGCGCGTGCTTGTTTTGCAAGCCCGCTCGGGCATTCCGCTTCCCGTCATCATAAACTGACGCCCACCCTCTCAAAAAACTCGCTAAATGTGAGTGGGTAGCCAACCATTTATAAAACGGAATGGCATACAAAATCATCTGAATCTTCCGAATGTGTGAATAGGGAGTCGCATGATGAACCAACTCTCCGTCTTGCAGAAAAAATACGCCGCCCCAATTATCATAAAAATCGCTGCTCGGCGAAAAGCCGATGATGATGAGATCCAGGTCGTATTTGTGCCCTTCCTTGCGATAAAACGCGAGCTGATGAGACGTTCCGGATTTGCCAAGCCCCATGTTCAGAACTTCGATCTTCCTGCCCCCCACAAACGATCTGGGCGCCTCCTGAAGCAGTTTTTCTAGTTCTTTGGCGTAAGTCTCATTGTCTTGCACACCTTCGCCGAACGTGAACGAGTCACCGAATATCCCGATGCGATATGTATCCGATGATTTTGCATACACAAACTCTCGATCTCTCAAACCTTTGGAGTTGATTTGCATGGTCGTTTCAAAATCTTGCGTTTTTGTGTAGCCTTTGATACCGGGCATGTTGATAAACCCCACATCAGGATCCCACTGCGAAATCGGATAACTGAGCTTTTGAGGCGAGAACCAGCGGATCAGACCTTCTAGTACAAAGAGGAAAATGCACGTCGAAATGATCATTCGAAACCAGGCACTTCCGGTGGACGCGGGTCTGGACTCCGAATATCCCCCGACGCCACGCGTTACTTTCACTGTGCACTCTTTCGAACGCCAATCACGGCGGCCGGCACCCCGCCCACCATCGTAAACGGTTCCACATTTTTCGTCACCACAGCACCGGCCGCAATGACGGCGCCCTCTCCAATCTCGACATTTGCCAATAAAATTGCACCGGCACCGATCCAAACATTGTTATGGATAACAATGGTTCCGCCCCGATGGCCTTGTTCGCGAATGAGTTTACCGGTTTTTGAAATGTCATGATTGCTAGCGCGCATGATGACCCGTGGACCGATGATGACATCGTTGCCGATTTCGATTTTCCCGCTGCAATCAGCATTGATCATAACCGATTGATTGAGGTGAACATGGTTCCCAAATGTAATGACTTCAGTTCCCCGGCCTGCTGCAGAAATCACAGAATCTCTGCCCAAGCTAACATTGTTTCCAAAACTGATTTGTTTAAGCCCACGTAACTCACAACCCGGTTCAATGGCCAAAGCACGCCCGCAATGTTTTAATAAAAGACCATAGACGCAAAAACGTAAAAAGGATCCAATGCGTCCCGGTACAAACGCTAAAAACCAAAGAAACCAAGTTTGAATTTCTGATAGGATTTTCTGCAAAATGTTCATGGGGTATTTGCCATGGGTTTTGCAATGGCTCGAATCCACATGCCACTGTCATTTATTTGACCGGCGCCAAACCACATACGAATTTGGTGTATCAAAACGGGTGTTGGTAAAAATTGGGCCATCTTCATGCTGAGTTTAAATATAAGGTTTAACCAATGATGTGATTCTTTTTCATCTGACATCAAGATTTCTCCTATTTGATTTCCATATCCGTTTAGGGTTTCAATCTCAAGGCCTAATGAGGTTAAAAGTGTTTTCAAAGAACGAGGATTAAAAAAAGTCACGTGCGGAAAAACGTCTTTTTTGAATCGGTAATCTTGGTTGGGAACGTCGATAAATAGCCAGCCGCCCGGTTTTAGCTTTTGAATAACTGCCCCTAAAAAAGGGCGCGGTTGGGGAATGTGTTCCAACACATGCGACAGGGCAACCACATCAAAAAAACCTTCGCTTGATTCGAACTTCTGATGTGCCTCAAACTGGACTTGGGGAAATTGTTTTTGCCACACGCTCTGTGCCAGGTGCGTGAGCGTTTCGTCTGATTCGACCATCACATATCGATCCAGCTGGATATCGCGATCGGAAGCAGCTTGCATGCCAAAAAAACCGTGTCCCGCTCCAATATCTAGGATTGAAATGTTTTGATTCTTGAAGAAACGTTTCATCAACTGCCAACGCACACCCGAAAAACCGTAGAGAACCGGGAATTGCCGGGGTGAGACCGTTTTGGGTTGCTTGGACTGCCAAAACACACCGTTGTCATACAATTGTGACAAAAAAGCATCTGTCATCGGCGGAAAAACCGTGCCGGCTTCGCAGTTTGAACAAAAGTAAATTTGTTCAGGCTTGGACACGCCTTTTGAATTTCGAAGTGTCGGATACGGCACATGCGCCATCTCGGCCATCTCGCCCGCATGTTCGCAAATCGGGCACATCAACGAACCGGCTGTTTTGATTGACATAGGTAATCCAATAAATTTTGTGTGGCTTCCAGTTCCATTTGAAAGCGAGACTCTTCGGTTAACGTTGCCACATGCGACGTCAGCACCACGTTTTCCGCTTCGCACAATTTGCCCGTATACGGCTCTTCTGGATAAACATCCAGGGCCGCACCGCTCAAATGTTGACTTTGAAGCGCTTCGTAAAGCGCCTTTTCATTAACTAATTGACCGCGCGAAACATTAATTAAGTAAGCGCCTTTCTTCATTTGGCGGAATTCTGCCTGACTCAAGCAAAAAGGAGCGTTCACGTCCCACGATATGTGTATCGTTAAAATATCTGAGGTTCCCAACAACTGATCGAGCGAAACCAGTTGGACGCCCGTTCGAGCGGCCCAAGCTTGATCCGGCTGGAGATCTGTCCCTTTAACTTTCGTGCCCAGTTTGACAAAATATTCAGCGACGCGCTTACCGATTCTGCCTAATCCCAGAACACCAATGCATTTTCCTTTCATGAGGTTTCCCGTTATTTTTTGCCATTTTTTTTGCTTCATCGTAATCGTTTGAAGACTCAAGCGGCGCAGGAGATCAAAAGCCATTGCCACGGTTAATTCAACCACCGGCTGAATGACCGCTTCCGGTGTACGTCGTATTTCAATTTTTTTCTTTTTAGCCGTATCGAGATCAATGTTATCAATGCCGACCCCGCATCGGCTAATGCATTCCAATTGCGGCAATTGATTTAAAACGTATGCATCATAAGGTTCAACCCCGGCGATAATCCCCTGACAATCCTTGGCATGCTGAATAATTTCATCACGGCTTAAACGCCGTTTGGTTTCGTTTAACTTAAAAGAAATGCCGCTTTCCTGGAGCAGGCTCAAAGGCTTCTTGCCATGCTGAGCAAAAGTTGAAAGCGCTACAAAAATTTTTGCGTCGGTTTTCATGTTTTGATGATTTGTTCAAACAATCGGTTTTGTTTCGGGTCGTTTTGTAAAATATATTCAATCTTTTCGACATCATCCGGCCGGTCAACGCCAACCGCAACTTGGTCATAAATAACCCCGCTGATAGACAAGCCATGTTCAAGCATCCGCAAAAAATCAATTGATTCGGTACGTTCAAGCGGTGTGGGAGATAGTTCGGTAAACGTTTTTAGGAAGCGGGAGCGAAAAGCGGAAATCCCTGTTTGCCTGAGCGGCGTCTGATGGTGCGTGGTTCTTGCATATGGAATTGGCGATCTTGAATAAAACATCACACGCCCTCGATAATCCAAAACAGCTTTCACGATATCGATATCTGAAAAATCTTCAGGTGTGATAATGCGTGACAATAAATTTGAGCATTGAATTTGTTCATCTTTCAAAAGCGGCCCGACAACCAAATCAATCGCTTCCGGCATGAAAAGCGGTTCGTCTCCCTGCACAATCACAATAATGGCATCTTGTAGTTGCAGGCTTTCGGCTGCTTCGGCAATTCGGTCGGTGCACCTTTCATGTGTATTCGCCGTCATGACAGCTTTCCCCCCGTGTGTCTCGACCGCTTCTTTAATTTCCTGGTCACAGGTTGCGACATACACTTCGTCAATGATCGGCGCTAAAATGATCCGTCGCCTCACATGCTCGACCATCGGAAGATTTAAAATCTTCGTCAAGGGTTTGCCGGGAAACCGTGAAGCCCCCATTCGCGCGGGGATAATGGCTACAATTTTTGGATTTGACACTTATCACTCCTATGAAGGAAAAATTCCGCAATCAACATGAATGGATTGGCCCGTAATACCCGAAGCAGCTTCCGAAGCCAGAAAAAGACATGTGTCAGCGACCTCTTCTCCTGTCGGCAATCTACCCAATGCGGATTGTTCTTTGGCAAAAGTTTTGAGATAACTCTCTATCGAGCCGCCTTTGACCGGTGAAGCCTCGCCTTCAAGCGCTTTTTTCAAACCTTCTGTCATGACATAAACGGGACAAACCGCATTGACGCGAATTTGGCGACTGCCCAACTCTTTGGCAAGCGACTGCGTAAGTCCTTGTACACCAAATTTTGAGGCACAATAAACCGCATTAAATGCACTGCCCCGCCGGCCGGCCAAACTTGAGATGTTAATGATTGCACCGCCTTTTTTCATTCCATGCGCTGCAGCCTGACAACCCCAAAACGTCCCCGCCAAATTGGTATCAATCATGTCATCCCAAAATGACTCATCCACCTTGGCGGCATCCTTCCAGCCGGAAAAACCGGCACAATTCACATAAACATTCAACTGACCCGTCCACGCAATAGCCGTTTCGACTAACTTTTGATGCGCCAAACGGTCCCGAACATCTGCCTGGCAATAACGAATCGTTTCGGACAGATCTTTCTGCAGCCTGCCTTCACTGCGCGCACCTACCAGCACATGATAATGGGCAGCCTGAAACGCACGAGTAATAAAAAGGCCGATGCCTTGATTTCCGCCTGTGATAATGACTGTTTTCTTTTTCATTCCTTTGACCTTAAATTGTCATACATGAAAAACCGCCGTCAATCGCGATTTCGGCGCCCGTCACAAAACTGGAAGCATCCGAAGCCAGCCATAGCACCGCCCCAATTAATTCATCCGGCCGGCCGTATCGTCCCATGGGCGTGTGGCTTAATATCGCTTTCTCACGTTCCGGTGTGATGAAATTTTCTTTACTCCATTCCGTCGGAAAAAACCCCGGACGAAGCGCGTTCACCCTGACATGAAACGGTGCCCACTCACGGGCTAAATTCTGTGTCAAGTTTTTGATCCCGGCTTTCGCCACTGAGTAAGCAAATGCCTTTGAAAGCGGCGGCCCGGCAGACTGTGATGACATGTTGATGATGGAGCCTTCTTTTTGTTTGACCATTTCCTCTCCGAAGACCTGACAAGCCAGCATTGTCCCGGTCACATGCGAAGCGATAATGCCATCCCATTCTGCCTGCTTGATTTCAAAAAAAGGCGTCGGCGCGTTAATACCGGCCCCGTTGATCAAAATATCCACCGTCCCAAATTGTTTTCGAATTTCTGCAAGCACTTTTTCGTGCGAAGATTTTTGAGTAACATCAATCGGAAAAGTCATGAGGCGGTTCACCGTTTTTCGGACAACAGTTGCTTTTTTCTCTAAGGCGGACGCATCGCGATCCAACATCGCAACCGAGGCACCCGCCTGGCCTAAGGCCTTTGCCATTTCACTGCAAAGAAACCCACCGGCACCAATCACAACGGCTGTTTTATTTTCCAGCGAAAACAACTGAGACAGATAAGACGCCGACGTTTTTTCTCTCATGATCATTTATCCCGGATGTTGCCAATTTCCCGATCTGAATCGGCCCAGCCTAAATATGACTGCGGTTTTAGTTTATTGAGAACCGTTTGTGAAGCCCGATGTAATCGGCCAAAAAAAGACGTGTAAGTCCCCAAACCTTTATGGGAAACCTGTGACAATTCCTTTAAATACAGACAACTTTCTTCTCCGTTCAAAAGACCGTGAGATGCCCCCGTCTTCAAAAGGCCAACGGCATAATCAAACATTTGATAAACCAACGCAACAATCAGTTGCTTGATGAGTTGTTCACGTTTTGAAGGTGTTCGGCCATTTGAACTTTGACCTTCTGCATCAAAATGATTAAACCGTTTAAAATAAAGTGCATCACCGAAAATCAATTGCCCTTTTCCGGCAAAATTCTGAAAGTCTTTACGTTTCCAGTATGAGCGACGGATATCCATCAACTGAAAACCATGATTTCGCATCAGTTGATCGACTTCGTTAAAAAGCGGTTGATTTTCATAAACGGGCTCAAACTCAACTTCCACTTGCGCACCGATTAAGTTGGGCAACACATGCTTCCTGCCGCCGTTTAAAATGCCGTATTCGCTTCCCTGTGCATCCAATTTGATAAAATCGATTTGTCGAATATATCCTTCCTCAATCAACTGATCGAGTGATTTCACCCGCGCTTGCGGAATATCAATCACTTCTTCAACCTGAAACCGTTCCGAATCACAAAACTGTGAAACCAAATCTTGATTGGGTTTCAGAATCGATGACTTCCCATGACCTTTGGTCAGATGGAAAGCAACGGGCTCGCTGCGTTCATGCACAACCCAGTTAAGATACTGAACGTTTTTTTGCTGCTGAAGCAAGGTGAACTCGCGTTCGTCCGGCTCAAACGCGATAACTTTAATGAACGATTTCAATGGCTGCCACTGAGAAGCAATGCCTCCCATGACACCGATGTCCATCAAGGCAAACGGATTCTCAACCTTCAGCTGCTGAAACAAAGTTTCAAATAAGTGTCGTTTTGATTTTGGCATTGTTAAGTGCAACTCCTTCAAAATCGCTTTGGATGCGCGGTCCGACAAACGGAACACATTTCGATAATTTTAACGGAATCGAACCAATCGAACGAACCAATGAGATCCGTTTGATAGGATCTTTTTCTTTTAAATATTGAATCAAACGCTCTATCCTAAATCGCGAATTCGGCAAACGAAGCGGCTTTGAACCGTTTGTGAGCGGTTGGATGCCGTCCTTGATTTCTTTTCGCATGGCAGCAATGTCATCCGCGCGCAAGGGCTTCACGATTTTCTCATATTCCAATCCCTCCTCTTCCATCGCACGAATAACACTTCCCATGGCATAAATGGGAATGTTGAGCACCTGGCAAGAGGTGAGAATGATATCCAGGTCATTTAAACGCCTTTCCAAGAATGAAAGTGACCGTTTTCCCATCATCGCCATTTGTGAAATCATCCAATCCTGAATGCTGCGCACAATGAAAACAAATTGCGGCTCATAACCCTTTAGTCGAAACGCCCATTCATGCAGCAGTCTGAGCGCTTGGACGGCATGGTGAATCGTCCACTCAAAATCTTTGAATAGAAAATCATAACTGCAAGTATAGATAAAACGATTGATTGAGAAAAGAGAGCGGTCACGATTATCCTGACGCGCCATGACGGCCTCAAACAAATCATAGCCAGCCTCTGCCCCGTATTTTTTGGAAAGAAATGCCAGATGTTCTTTGGCGCTCGACACCTCATTAACTTCTATTTGTGAGTTATATTGAAAATTATAATTGGGATTCAATGCTTCTGAACGAAGAAAATTGAGCTTCCCTTGATAACATTGACTAAGCACTTCGAATGCAGGAATACGATCCGCATCATAAATTAATTGATAACGGTCTGATTGAATGTAACGTGACCAAATATAATGAGTGCCGCAGCGCGGCATGGTGAGGATAAATTTAATGGGCCGACTCATAAGCACTCATCCGTTTAAGCAACCAGCTGTGTGCTGCTTCCAAATCATCAAAAAGGGGTGATGTCTCATTTGGCATTTGATTTTGACTTTGCCGCGCCAAAAAGTCGACACCTGCTTCCGAAGCTGCCTTCTGATCTTCCGGGCTGTCACCGATAAAAATGATTTCCCCGGAACTAACCTGCTCTTTTCTTTGGATGTCCAGCAAGGCGTCTTTTTTCTTCCAAGGCACCGCATAGACTTCTTTAAAATAGGCGTTTAATTTTCTTTGCTTTAGGATGTCGTTTAACTCATCAGCCGGTGATATGGAAATTAAATAAAGGGGCACTTGCTGAGAAAAGAATTCCAAAAATGCTTCTGCCCCTTTGACAAAAGGACACGCCAGCATTTGATGGATAATGTCTTTGTGAAAACGATCCGCTAATTCTTTTTCGATGTCATCCGTGTAAGGCTTTTTGAGGATGTGATTAAAAATATGCCGAAATTTTTCGAAGCGGATCACGGCATGATGCGACCGATGATAAGCCATGATCTCATCTAAGTGTGCCGGGAAACGGCCAAACAAGTCTTGAAATGCTCGGTCCTTGATCAAAACGGATTCGACAATCACACCATCAAAATCAAGAGCAATAAGTTTGTATTTCACGGCTGTTAAACTCTTTGCGGCACGGAAGGATGAAGCAAACCCTTCATGCGCTCGCTCCATTTCCAAAGCAGAAAAACATCGGATGACAAAATGACGAATGTAAAACCCGCTTTAAAGGCTTGATCCAATTGCTCTGTGTCAGGATCAACCAACTGTGTCCCGCACGATTTGCCATGTGTCTGGCACGCCTGAATTATCTGATTAACGGTTTCTTGGACCCGCGGATGTTCTAACTCACCCGGAATGCCAAGAGAGCCTGAAATGTCATACGGCCCTACCATCACGCCATCAATGAGGTCAAGCTTCAATATTTCATCTATATGTTCCATCGCTTTGATGGATTCAATTTGAACGATGAAGGTAGAGGAGTCATTCCAGGTTTTTGCGTATTCACTAAAAGAAAATCCATAACCTTGAGCGCGGGCAACGCCATAGCCGCGATGACCCAAGGGCGGATATTTATAAGCCGTGACAAGATCGCTGGCTTGTTTGGCAGTATTGACCATCGGAATAATGAGTCCATCAGCGCCCGAATCAAGTAAACGTCTTCCCATTTCGATGTTGTGCGAGGCAATCCGCGGCAAACAAGGAACATTTTTTGATTGGCTGGCCAAAATCATGGTTTGAGCATCTCCATGACTCATCGTCCCATGTTCAAGATCGAGCCCTAGAAAATCAGCGCCCATTTCTCCGAAGATTTCGGCAATGGAGGGGTGAAAAAGTGACGCCCACGTGCCGAAAACACGCTCGCGGTTTCTAAGCTTTTGCTTTAAATTAAACCGTACCGGCTTTTGATTTGACATCTGCCATCAATCCCCTTTCACCATCACGTAGAAACATTTGCACTGTTTCTTTTGAATAAGGATGCACAATCATTCCTTCAAGCAAATTGGGCAACACGGTCACAATGTGAGCGCCGGCACCCAGCCATTCCACCACGTTTAAGATTTCACGCGTTGAAGCCGCAATGATTTTTGCTTTGAGCTGAAATTCATCTAACAACCGGCGTAATTTTTTAATTTCGTCAATGGCGTTGTAGCCCATGTTATTGACCCGGCCGCAAAAAAGTGAGACGAAACTTGCCCCCGCCATGGCAGCCACCAGACATTGCTGAGCGCTCATCATTGCTGTCACGTTAACACGGATATTTAAATCTTTTTCGAGATGATGCACCACTTCCAAATTATGGAGTTCACCTTGAGGGCCATGAATGGTGATTTTCACGTTAATGTTCTTAGCCCAACTGGCAAATTCTTTGGCTTGCCGAATCATTTCCTCTTGATCATTGCTCGTTACCTCAACTGACAAAGGAAGCGGCTGGATGAGCTCAGCCATGTGAATAAAATATTTTTTCATTTCATCAAATGTACCGACAATGCCGGCTTGATACAAAAGCGTTGGGTTACTCGTGACACCGCGTATAATCCCCATGCGATGAAACTTTTGGATGTCTTCGATTTTTGCCGTATCCAGAAAAATTGCCATAAGTTACTTCCTCCCTATCGAATGTAAATTCTTACCGATGAACCTTCTCTTTAACAGATGACTCCCATTTATTTCCCATGACCATCATTCTGGGATCCGCAATAATCATATGTAAAATAACCATGTGAAAAGCTTCTGTGTGCGGCGTAATCATATCAGGATTAATCGGTGGAATAATCACGCAAACATCTGCCACCTGCGCCGTAAAACCACCGTCTCTACCGACAATCCCTAAAATGGTTGCCCCTGCTTGCTTGGCATATTCAAGCGCATAAACAATATTTGCACTGATATTGCGTTCTTTATCGCCGCCTCCCACCGATAACACAAGAACAGCATCGCGACTCGTTAAGCGACTGCCCCGAAGCCATGCTTCAAAAACAGTATGCCAACCTTCATCATTTGTCCGGGCGGTGAGTTCCGGCACATTGTCAACCGGCGAATAAGCTTCAAAACCGCCAAGTTTGCGAAAATCATTGACTGCATGTGAGCAATTACCTGCGCTGCCGCCAACCCCGATTAAAAAAAGGCGGCCTTTCCTTTCGCGAACTTGGAGCAAAGACAGTGTGAATTGTTCTAATTGCTCCCGATCCAATTTTTGCGAGATTTCGGCCACTTCATCCAAATAACGAAGAATGTGAGACATGAATTATCCTTTCACCCGCTTTTGAATTAAAAAACGCCCGTAAGAACTGAGAAGACTTGATTGAAGAAATTGCTGGAATGACTTACGGACGGCATCATCACGATGTTCAAACAAGTACTTCAAAAATCTTGGCATGACCGCTTGTTCTGCCTGTTTCACATTTTCCAAGTCTAAAATACCCGGCGTGCTTATTTCTAAACATTCAAAATCGTTACGTTCAAAAAGCCGCTTGATACCTTCCAGGGAAAACACGTTTAAACGATCAGGCGGATAAAGGTTGGGCGCTTCTGACCAAAGTGTTTGAATATCAAATCCACTCGTTAAAATGGCTGTGACAAAACACAAACCTTTTGGTTTTAAGATTCGATTCACGGCTTTCAACAAAGTATTGGCATCTGAGGTTCTATCCAGCACTTCAAACAAAGTCACGACATCCGCATTGGATAAAGATGCTTGATCAAGCGGTGAATTGATCACCTCAACTTGCTTGCTGGTTTCCGCGCTTGCTGTGTCAAACAACGGCATCACGACTGTTTTACGCGTAAACCCTTCTAGACTTGCCAATTCTATTAAAGAGACCGCCTGATTTGGGTGAACATCCACAATGTGCATAGCCGTACTCATGTTCTCTTGGGTGGAGTCAAGAACCCACTGATAACGCGGCTTTAAGATTTTTGTCTCACGTTTATCTTTAGTCGTTTTCGATAATTCTTGATTCCAGAATTGTCGAGCAGCAGAATGTATATAGAATTGTTTGATAGCCTCATCCGTCGGACGCGGCGCCACATAAAGCGTTCCGCATGCACGGCACAAAAGATAATCCATTCCCATTTTCTGAAAAGCAGAATCTGAATTACCAGACTGGCAAGCAGGACAAACCAATATGCTGACCCGTGACGGTTGATCAAAAAATTGTTGAATACCTTCGACTGTTAATGTTTTGTATCGATCAATCAGCGCCGTCGGTTTTAAATCCGCATTGGTAAATTCAGCAAACGAAATAATGTTTTTCATTTCGGACACACCTCACTCGCGCGAATCCCCGCATCCTGATATGCTTGTTCAATCAACTCCATCACACGCAAAGCATCGCGCGATGAACTTTTGGTGACAACTATGTTTTGATCGATACACTTCACGAACTCTTCCACTTCCAATTCCCATGAGGTGTCCCGATCAAAATATGCAATTTCTTCCATCGGATTGCCCGCTGTATTGCTTTCATCTTCAAATTCACGGCGGGCGATGACTAATTTTTCCCGCCCGTAGCTGCCGCTTTTTGATAATAAGCCTTCACAAACGATATAACCTTTCTCTAAAATAATATCCAAACGAAAAGTGTGCTTCCACAAAGTGGAAGACGAGTGAAGACTTGCCATTTGACCGCTTGAATTCTTTAGAATCACAAAAGCATTATCTTCGACATCAAACTTCCAAAAACGATTATCTGCAAAACATTTCACCTCGTCGAAATCACCGCAAAAGAAGCGAAAAATATCCATCATGTGAATCCCTTGATCAAGTAAAATGCCGCCGCCTGAAATTTGCCTTTTGTTTCGCCATGAATGCTTAAAGTTGGCACCGCCCGATTTTCCGTAGATACCTCTTAATCCCAAAATGTTTCCCAAACGTTTGTCGGTGGCAATTAACTTAGCTCTTAAAATACCGGGGTGAAAACGATGATTAAATCCAAACATGAGTTTGGTGGACGGGTTTTCGGCCCGCATGATTTCTTTAATGTCATCTACCGATCGGCCTGGCGGCTTTTCGCAAAAAACGTGCTTTCCCAAATTTAAACTTTTAATGCATATGTCAGGCGAAATGTTGTTGGGTGTGCAGACAAATACGATATCGACGTTTTCTCCTAAAGCCTGTTCGTAGTCCTCAAAGACTTGGGCGCCGATAATATTTTTTCTGATTTCAGGCCTGGTTTCACAAATACCCGCAAGTTCAAGACGCGGATTTTGTTCTATCACTCCCCGTCTGATCTCACCCATGTACCCGTAACCAATGATGAGCGTTCTTAGTGGCGCTTTTTTCACACAACACCTTATGAGGACATCTTTTACGTCAAGACTCAAATAAAAAATGTGACGATTAGTTTATCACAAGTCATGGTGAGTTAGAACAGCTGTTTTCCACCTTATTTTAAGCTATTCTGAGGGGATCTGGCTGGAAGCTTGCAAGCACCTCAATGAAACCAAATGACAGTTTTTATAAGCCGCCGGTCACTGCTAAGTTGACACCATTAACAAAGCTGGCCTTTGGGCTCACGAGATAAGCCACAGCATCGGCCACATCCTCGACTTGACACAAATGCTTCATAGGGTTCCGGTTGGCTTCGATTTGTTTCATGCGAACAGGGACTTCCATCGAAAAAGGTGTGTTGATCATGCTGGGAGAAACGGCATTGCACCGAATCCCGCGAATACCTAATTCGTTTGCCATACAGCGAACCAATCCCCACAAAGCCGTTTTGGCTGAGACATAGGCAGAAATCTTGGGCGGGACAGCTGATTCCACATATTGTGTTAACACCGGAATAATCACACCGCCTTCATTCATACGGGGAATAAGCGAAAGTGCTATTTGATTAAAAGCGCCTACGGTTATCTGCCATTGTTGCTGAAGTGCTTCTTGATTTGACGCCTGATCGACATCGGAATAAACAATGGGCGCTGAGGCAGCGTGTACAAAACCGTAAATTTTTCCGTCAGCTATTTTCTTAAGGGCACTCGCAATTATCTTGGGTTGATTTAAGTCAACTGATTCACATTGTTCGCACTGATCGGGAAATTCTTTGGCAATTTTTTTTAGACGGTCCATGTTTCGTCCCCATAAAATCAGACGGCAACCCAATGCCGCTAAAGAACGGCATACCGCTGCGCCTACTTCTCCGCTGGCTCCCGTTACAAGGATTCGCTCACCTTTCATGGACTTTTTTTTTTCGCGTTTTGGCTCTTCCATCATCATCACCTTTCCTTTGCCCGTCAAACACTCTTTACCGGTTTTTACCTCTTTGGCAGTTAGCTTAATTTCCATGGTTTGTGTTGATTGGCTGATTTGTAATATTTCTGCTTCGAATTCAAGCGTATCCCCCACCCGAATCATGTGCCGCCAATCCACTTGAAAAGAAGTCCATAAAGCACCGGGCCCCGGCAAATGCATGCCCACCAAGGTTGAAATGTATGAAGCGGCTAACATGCCGTGAACGACAGGCGCTCCTAAAGGCGTCCGGCGCGCATAAGCATCATCTAAGTGGACAGGATTTCGATCGCCCGTTAAAGCGGCAAACTGTTCCACTTGCTCACGAGTAAATTGGTGCGTAAACGATTTTTTGTCGCCGATGCGCCATTCGGGCTGGCTCATATATCCCCCGGGCATGCTGTCCAAATCATGGTGTCCTGATCACCGTCTAAAGAAGACATGCGCCATGCTTGTTCTGTATTTTGCGTCTGAGAAAACTGGCCGTTCTTATTTTGCACGATTGTTTTTTTCTCGATATTTAATCCCACAAATCCTTTTCCGTTCAGCACTGATTGGATTCTATCAGTGATTGGTTCAATGATCAAAACATCAAAATGACCCCTTTCGGTTTGTGTCAGCAGATACGATACAATGGAACGAAGAAGCTTGCGATCACGATCATCGCAAAAAATATCAAGCACCACCAATGCTTTAAGATTGTTTTTAACGATCCGCTCGGCTGTGACGATATAGCCCGCAAGTATTTGAGAGGTGTCTCGAACTAAAACCAGCTGATAAGGTTTTTCCGGATGAGCAAATAATCGCCATGTAAGCCATTCGCGGCTTCTCACAGAAGCAATCGGAAATAAAGAGCACAGCCGTTCATCGAGGGCATCCAACGTCTCGGGAACTTTATCAGTCACATCAAATAAGAACCGACTGCGGGTTTTGGTCCAAAAAATGCCACGGCAAATACCTGAAACAATCGACCATACAAATTGCAGCGGCCACGCCAAACCTGGCCACACAGCCGGTAATCGCAATTTGATCAGTTGATCAACCTGCCGAATCCAAATCATTCGTTTCATTGATTGCCTTATTTCCATGCAACCAAAGAATTTGTAAATGCCTGCTGTCTTTTCATTGGCCGAATTGGTCATGGGATATGAAATCATAGGGTCGGATAAAAACTGTCTGGCTAATTTAATGCCATGCCGTTGATAAGGCGGTAAAACACAAAAACAAGATGCAAACGAGAAGATAACCTTCTCGCCCCGCAAACGAAACCATTGCGGAATAGAGCCGCTATATCCCACCACACGACCATTCGAAATCAAAACCCAGCCTTGAGGCTGATCATCTGAACGAGCCGGGTTTTCGTGATAAAGCCACTGCCAAATCTTGGTTAAATAATCCGGATTTAATGAAAAAATTTTGGCACAAAGTTGAATAATTTCGGATTCATCAGCTTTCTTGGCCTGTCGAAGTTGAACAGTACTTTCAATTTTGGCAGTAGGCTCAAACGAGGGGATCATTTTTTAAGCAGAGATTCGGACTGAACGCCGATAAAATGCTTCGGCAACTTAAGCGGCAAAGCCGCTTCAAACCACTTTGTATTCGCATCTTCTTTTTTCTCAACAAAACAATGTTGACTGAAAAAGGCCCGGCAGGGTTCGTTCTTAGCCGTATGGCGCAATCTGCCTTTCACGGTGACGGCCTCTTCTTTGAATTGGGCAGCAATCCACTCCAAAAATGCCGTTTCTACTGTGCGGTTGAAAACGCGGCAACTCAGAACCAGGTTATGCAAAATGACAGTCTGCTCTTTTAAATAAACCAGCGCTACCGCCACAATCCCGTGATCTCCAAATTGATCGTTTAAATCTGCCGTAAAAATATAGCGGTTCGGCGCTTCCAGAAACTGACGCCACTCTGCTTGACTGAGACGTTCACCCGTTAAATTAAATTGATTGGTTTTATTATAAAGTTGGAACGGTCTCTCCTGATTCGAATCAGTTACCTGCTCAATGGAAGCTGTCATTTGCAACGAACCTAAGTAATCGTCCAGATTCGCGTGCTCTAATTTAAACGCTTCGGCTTTCTTTTTTTGTTCGTAGAAACGTGATCGTTTTTTGTCTTCCTCCGTTAACTTTGATTTGATAAAGTAGGAGCGCAGTTCTTTTAGAAACGTATCCAATTGGCTGGAGGATTTTGGAAATGCCACACAAGACACTTCGGGTAAATGATGGCTGACTTCCCACAACTCCATTGGGTTATCATCCACAAAAACGACGTCTTGGGGAAGTATGTTAAGACGGCGGCAAATGGCTTGAATCTGTTTTGATTTCTCCGTCCATTGGCAACTGATTTCTGCAAAGTCATTACGCGCCAAGATCATGCCTGCTTTCTTTAATTGCGACGGTTGATCCAATAAAGCCGATACATCTTCTGCGTTATTTTTGGATGCTGCCGCTAAAAGCGTTCCTTCGGATACCAATAATTTTAAGAATTTCTGAAAAACATGGTGGCAATGGTTTTCCCGGTCAGGATGGGCTGAAATCTGATCTATACCGTCTTCACCAATAACGCCCCGCCAAAGCACTTGGTCCAAATCTGTCACGAGCAATTTTTTGGCAGCTGCCTGAAAAGCACCGGACAAGGATCGAATGCAATCAGCCGCGATGCAATCAATGGCTTCAATACTCATCGGGAATCCTTTGTGGAACAATGCCTTCGAGTCACGCACCTGATCAGGCGACAAGGCGGAAAGACTCTGGTTGAGATCGAGAATTTCTACCAGATCATCAGACTTGAAATGTGCCCATAATTGCGCTTGAACATACGGAAGCAAATTTTGAATATCATTCATCAAAACTGGCGCATTGGGCCATAAAGGCGGTGCGTTTAAAATGGGCGGGACAATCACCGTTTTGATGGGGCATTTTTTAAGATAATTTTGAATCGTTTTGCAGAACTTTTTCACTGCAGTTTCCGATTCCGCATGTAAGTCTTCCAATAAGACATGCGTCCATTGTGCTTGCGTCCGGTAAGATAAGGCGGGGAAAAAATCTTCCAGGAAAAGAAAGATGATTTGATAATCGGCTTTAGTTTGACCGGCCATGAGGGCCGTCATCAAATTACCATATCCGCATTGTTCTGCTTTCCAATGAAGATCCGCTTGTTTGGCGTACGCTTCCACATACGTTTTCAATTGATCCATCTCATAGTTCGCCAGCACCATCACTTGCCTGGCTGAACCTGCCATTTTGAGCTTTGAATATTTGAGTGCTTCCAAGAATTGCATTAGACCAACTTCTCCTGTATTTTCTCCTGCGTGACACTGAGTGCTAAATCAAAAGAATGTATCAAATCCATTTCGTCCGGCGTAAGTTCAATTTCGAATTTCTGCTCGATGGCAGTCATTAAATTCAGATGATTTAAAGAGTCCCATTTCTCAGAATGAGCCGCTTCTAATCGTTCGATCTCGCCTTGATCAGTCAAATCGAAAATAACGGAAAAGATTTCAATCAGTTGTTGTTTGATTTCCGTTCTGTTCACTTGACTCTGTCCTTTTTTTCACTAAATCAAGAAATACATTTAATTTTGTTTCTGACACGGGCTCAAAATATTCATCTTTGATTTGCCGGCCAAATTGTTTTAACAAATCCAATTCGGAGTCGCTTAATTCATACGCCTGGTGAATGGCCTGACGTAATTCAGCAGTGTTTTGTGAGACGGGCAAGTAATAATCGTTCCAAAAAGGCTCAAAATAGAAATTGTTTTGTGGTTTAAATCGAATAACCGGAACGCCTTCTCCAATTGATTCTAAAATGGCAATCGAACCACCTGTCACAATCACGGCGTCTGAACGCTCCAACCAGTCGGCCATCCCACCTTCCGCCCACTCATATTTAGGAAAATGTATAAATGCCAAGTAGGTTTCTAGCATTTGACGCGAATTGAGCGGATGATATTTGATGTATATTTTACCATGGTTGATCTTCTTTAGGACATCCTTCAATTGATCAAGGATTTCAAGTCCGTTATTGAAATCAAAAGTCAGTAATATTAGGAGGTTTTTTGCCCCTTTTTCACCTTTAAAAGACCTTCTTTTAGCCGACTCCTGATTCACATACTGAAATCTCAAATTTGGTCCTAAGACAGGAAGATTTCGTGGAAATCCGGCTTGCATTAAAATATCTGGGTAGGCTTCCCCGCTGCAAATAATCCGATCCGGCAAAGGATGTTCTCCCAATTCTTCTGAGGTTAAATACATCCCGAGCTGTTCTTTGTACCAAACGGTATGCTGGAAACCAAACGCACCGGCATTGGGATAATATTTTCGCACCGCACGCAAGAAAGTTTTTTCCACCACATTGTTTTCCATCGGATAAAAGAAACTATCAAATGCAAGTTCGCGTTTTCTCAATCGCTTCAAAACCAAATCGATGCTATTCCATTGGAGCAATTCCGGGTACAGGCTTGTTTGCCAATGCGCCTCGCACGCCAAAGCACCAACCGGTAATTCTTCAAATGTTAAACGGTGAACTGCTAACTCAAGCTCCCGGATACCACGCCATAAAAGACGAGGAATATCAACCCAATTTAAGTAAGTTTCCGCCAGTAAAAATGGCGTCCGGCTTTTTTTCATCAGCGTCAAATATTCAGAAAGTTTCTTGTCCAAATTAAAAAACATCGGACTAATCCAGACGTCCACTCCTTTTTTTTGAAACCAGTCAACCAAAACGCCAAAATTTCGATCGTCATAAACACCGTTCGCATCCAAAGAACCCTTTGAGAACCAACTTCTCAGAAGAACACGTGGTTTTGATGCGATTGGTGGTTCGTCAAATTTTAAACGTTTAACTATCCAAAAGTTAGAAATCATCTCTTTCAGAAAGATCAGCCCGCGTGCCATCAGTTTAATCAAAAGCAGTAGTCGAGTAAGCCAATCATTCAAACAGCGGATACGTTTAACACTTTCTCCCTTACTTTTTAAAATCTCTTCGATGGTTTGAAGGAGAGCCGGTGATTCCGAAATAAAAACCAAAGATTCATTGGTTTCCTTGGTGATCTGCAAGGCACAGCATAAATAAATGAGGTGCCGCAGAAATGGGGTCGAAGCAGCGTTGCGTGACGCGAAATGGGTTCGCCACCAAATATCAGGATCGTATTGTTTAGCTAAATTGCGACAAAATTTCAAATAAGCCGGCTGTTTTTTCTTGAGCATCGTGTGGAATTTATCTTGCAGCATCTGTAAATGAAATTGATCGCCTAATTGCGACCTGATTTGAGCATATGAAAAGTAATCATGACTCAAATAAAAGACAGTTTTTGCCCCCTGTAGATTTACTTTGGCTAATTTTCTTTGGGCAGTCGCAACCGATATGAGGTAAACGGTTTTATTCGAGTTGAATGCCATGCTATTCATCTTTGTGAGGAATTAAAAACGACTCTTAATTGCTTTGGCAGCGTGGATCAAAGGTTTTAATCCGGGTTGTGTATATGCCATCATATTGATTCTTTTTTTTAATTGGTTCCACCAAACCAACGAGCGGATGATTTGCTGCTCAAGCGTCCCCCGCTCATCAGAATTTTCAAGGGAAATACGGTGCACCACCTTTTGATTTAAATGCCATGGGCCGCCGCTAATCGTATAAACTCTTTTAAATTCTTGCTGCGCTTGTCTCATGGCATGCGGTGTATATAAACCGCACGGAAAAGCAAAATCTTCAATTGGTGAATCTGTCACTGTTCCTAAGAAATTTAGATTTTGATCGATTTCTTGATGAAACTGACTGGCATATGCATCCACAAACGGCTGATGCGTGTGTCCGTGCGCGCCTAAACGTACGAAACGATTTTGCGCGAGCTTTTTGAGTTCGTCAAACGTGAACGGCCGATATTGATCATTGAGCAACTGCTTTCTCTCTTCGGGCAACACATCCTCATAAAGACCTTTATAGTCGACTGAAGTAAATGGCCACTCTTCCGATTTCTTTGATTTCCATAAATCCCAAATAAAAGGCATGTTATTTTGAATATTATATGAATTTGGAAACACCAAAAAAGGAATACGGTATTTCTCCGCCAATGGCAAGAAAAGGTGATTGTTGTAATAGCCGTCATCAAAGGTGATGGAACATTGCGGACGATTTGATTGGAGTAAAACACCCGGCAACGTAAATTGATAGCCGCTCTCTAGCAGTTGCTGAACCAGTAATTCTAATGCTTCGAGCGGGATAAATAAGTTACTGTGAAACGGAGGCGGCGGGTCCGATTTCTTCTTCAAACAGTGAATCAAAAGGCAGAGACCATTTCCTTGCCGTAAGTCGACTGATTTTAAAGCGTTCATGCATATTCCCCATTGACAGCACCCCGGATATACGCCACTGTGATGCCGGCTAAACTCCAAAAGAAAACCGCGTAATAAGGCAATTCAAACATGACCAACGTCAGAGAAAACAATATCCAGTAAAAACACGCACCCAACAAGAACAAACCCGCGATCAGACGGCGCTTCAAAGCCAATTTGAGGGTACGGATAAATAACCAACAAAAAAGGCAAATAAAGAGGAAGCCTGTGAACCCGGAACGATAAATGACATGTAAGATTGAATTATGCGGTTCCTGCCACCCCGTTCTTTCCGGAAATGCCATGATCAGCACTTCCTGACGTTTTGAACGAAGCACTTTGCCAAAATCAAAACCGATAATTGATTTCATGGGATTTTGCAACACCAGGTCTTTTAAATCATCCAACATATCAGTCCATAAAAAAAGCCGCCAAATCATCGTACTGAAACCATAGGCAAATTGGTGATCCGCATTTCCCCTTTCGATTAAATGATTAATCGGAACCGGTAAATCAGTTAACTTGATCTCAGAAGGATCTCGTCCGTTCGTTTGGGTGAGAAGATCCTGATAAGATTTAGTATAATATTTTTTATTTTGGTCCGGTGAAATATCGGAAGTATCGTTACTGCTGTAAAGTCGAACGGGATAATAAGTGGGTTCGTAATGTTCCAAACGCTTATTCGATTCAACAAGCAGCAATTGATAAATATAAACTAATTCATGCAAATGCCCGATTGAGCTAACCCGTTGCTTGATTGAGTCGTCCATTTTTACAAAAACCAGGCCGAGTGATAAAATCAAGAGGCTGATAATGAGAATACTCCAGCGCTTGGCAATTTTAACCATGATGCCGACAAAGCTGAACGCTAAGAATAACATCGATCCTGCAATCGCAATCAGTGCACTGCGGCTCGTATGCAGCATGGTGTGAAATGGAAATAAGAATATAACGAAAAGCCCTAAGGTAATCTGTCCAATGCGCGATTGACGGGCTAACAAGGCAGCGATGACCATCAACAATGGAAATAGATAATAACTTCTTACCAGAAAGCACGCAATAACGAATAACAAAGCGGTCAAGATTTGTTTGTCACGAGGTGACTTCAGCCAATGGGGATTATAGAAATAATAGGCAAAGACACCGTAACAATAATAATAGAAGAAAGCAGCATGACGAAAAGAGAGCGCTCCATGCGCTTTATAACCATAAAGTGCCTTCAATAAAATAAAAAGCAAGAACAGACCAAACAATCCTACTCGCCAATGAATGCGTGAACGTTGATAAAAAAATTTGATAACAGCCAAAATGAAAAGCCCGCCAAGCACCCACTCTCCGATAAAAACAGGAAAAGGCAGCAATGAAAGGGGCGTATGAATTTCGGCAAAATCGGACATCCAGCAAGCATACCCCGCCATTAAACCCACAATGAGTCCGTAAGCTATTAAATCAAGATAAGCTGTTAAAGGATAATGGCTGGTTGCCTGAGATGTGGCGGGAGGCTGAATGGCTATTCGATTCTTTTTTTGATGTGAAAAACTTGGTTTTGATGAAATCATTGATTGACACAAAAAGGGAGAAACGATAAAAAATATTTTTTAAGCCGTCATCATTTCTTCAAATGTATTCCCCGATACTCCGATCTTATTTTTATCTTCCGTCGAGAAAATAAGAGCATCAGGCGTCTCAAATAATTGATCGCAATTGGCGCAAAGCGGATAATCAGAAAGATCACCTTCCTGATGCGCTAAGATCAGTTTTTTAGCCCTGGGATCTTCAAATAAAGAATCATACTTGCCATCCGAAACATTCCCCATCACCAATTGATTATTAAAATCAAAACAACAGGCTACCGCATCCCCGTTCCAGCGAATTTGAAGCGGACCCGATTCAGGCCTAAAACAGCCTTTGTGCCGCTTTTGCCCCTGCCGCAAATGATAAGTATTCATCCAATTATGCGCTTTCCAGACAGATAATTCGTCTACGGCGTTTTTCCAACGTTCGATAAACGCTTGCGTTTCATGCTCATTGCCCGGCTGATGAACATAGTAAATACCGACTTTTGGATACTTGCTGCCTATTTCTTTTTTGAGACGCATGAGACGTTCTACGTTCTCGACCACCTGGTCATAACCATCAAAACCCATCAGCTTGTGATATGTTTCCCGAGAGCCCCCAAAAATACTAAATCGAATGCTATCAAATTGTGTTTCAATCAGCTGCTGAGCATGTTTTTCACCCACGATGGAACCGTTGGTGTCGACATATGTGGTTAAACCCCGCTGTTTGGCATAACGGGTGCGATCAAAAAAGCGCTTGTCAATAAATGGTTCTCCAAAACTGGTAAGGGTAACATACTTCAAGCCTAACTTGATGCCTTCATCGACTAGCCGGCAATATAAATCAAAATCCATGATGCCTTTGGTCCTTGTCATCTCTTCGCGCGGACAAATGACACAATCATAGTTACAATGATTGGTCACTTCAAATCTCACTTCGGGATTTTTGAGTTTCATATAGCTGTTTTCTGTTTTTCAATAATCATTTCGGCTGCTTTAAATTCTTCTTCCGTATCAATATTCACAAAGTAAGCATCGTCATTGATCACCGCACGCCTGTCTTTGCCGTAGAACCCTTCTAAAGTTGTTTTGGCGTCATAGGTTTTGGGTAAATTATGCCGCCTAATCACATCACAATAACCGTCATGCTTATAAACCGGCGGCAGCAGCTGAGATTGATAATAAATATCAACCGTTTTACCTGGAATCAACTCCTCTACCCGGCCATCTTCTGCGATCGTTAACATCCAGTAAGGATGCCAATGCGCCACAGGCCTGATAGATCTGACGGAATCACAACCTGTCTTGATTACCATGTTAATACAGCGATCGATTAAATCATCTTTACGAAAAGGTGTCGTCGGTCTTAAAAATACAATGATATCAGGTTGATAACCTTCGTTTTTCTCAAGCCACTCAACCGCGTGTGCGGCAACAGGGGTGTCAGAAACACCGCCGCCGGAAATATTCTTTGGTCTGAGGAATGGAACCTCAGCACCGCATTCTTTGGCTATTTCAGCAATCATGTTATCATCGGTCGAAACAAGACAACGATCAATGTATTTAGACTGTTTAGCATCTTCAATGCTATATTGCAATAATGGCTGACCGCCCAAAAGGCGTACATTTTTACGCGGTAACCGTTCGCTGCCACCGCGAGCCGGAATCAATCCAAGCACGCATGGTTTTTGAAGACTCATGATTTCACTGCGACCTGTTCACCAACTTTAACTAACCTTTTTTCAGCCTGTGACCGCTCGACTGCTTGAATCACTGCCATGGTGTGCAACCCTACTTCAAGAGGGATCAGAGACTGCTGTTTGTTTTCCAAAATATCTAACAAATGCCGTGTTTGATTCAAATACATTTGGTTGTGATCGGTGCCGAAGGTGTATGTTTTTGATTTTTTAGTTTCACCGTCATAATGGGTCACGGATAACTGATAAACGTTCCAAAATAAATTGCCTTTTTCACCTTTGATATCAAGAAACTTTTTGTGCTCCCTTCCAAACATGTCCTGATGAACCGATCCGATCAGACCAGACTTAAAACGAACCGACATCTCGGCAAAATCGTCTGCCTCTACTTCTAGTTGACTGGCTTTGCCGTTAAAAGCAAACACTTCGTCAATCTCACCAAACAAATAATGGCATAAATCCAAAATATGACTTTGGTCTAAGAGCGATCCGCCTCCCATAGATTTCTTAGCCATATAAAAACTCCGGTAGTCTTCCCAGGGATGCCAGTCAGGCAAATATTCGCTAAATTCACCCCGAACCGACAAAATCCGGCCGATGACTCGCTGATCCAGCAATGCCTTGAGATGACGAACATGGTCAGAAAACCGAAACACATACCCCACCAAGGTTTTGATCTGCTTGGCTTCAATTTGTTTCGCAAGTTCCGACAATTCTTCGTCTAACTGATGAGCCGCCGGTTTTTCAATGAAGAGCGCCACGCCATGCTGAATTAATTGTTTCGCATGTGCCGTATGCAAAGAAGTGGGAGAGCAAATGAAAGCGCAATCAATTTTATCGGCACATAGTTCATCAATACTGCTCACCGTTTTGGTTAAGTTTAGCTTTTCTTTAGCTTCTTGACGTCTGTCCTCCCTTAAATCAACGCCGATAATGTCGGACGGTTGAACACCAAGGGCAATCAAATTGCGGCCATGTCTTTTACCAATCGAACCTAAACCAATTATGCCAAACTTCATAGACTCAACACTCCCTCTTTTTTAACCCGGTGAAAGGTTTGCTCAGACCATTCAAACACCGAAACACCTGCTTGGCCGCCTAAATGGTTGGCCGCAATTCCCACCTTGGTAAGGAAATCCAACGGGATGGCACTGCTCAGCCATTTACCTCTTCCGATCACTTGAAGTGGCAGTATATCATATTTTCCGGCAATGACTGCGCAGGTAAACGGTTGTGTGCCAAAAATATCTCCGGATGTTGTGATCATCAAACGATTGTTTGATTGAATTCGGATTGAAAATGACGGCGCCTGAGTTTTGCTCAATCGCAACACTTTCATCGCTGCTTCTGCCGCATTGGCATAAACCCATCTGACATTCTGGAATTTCTGAGCCGCGCGCGTAATGGTTTGGCAGGCATGTTGATGTATTTTGTCTTTCACATGATCTCTTCTGTCATGCTCGAAAAAAGCCAACACGGCATCCTCACCTTCTTGAGCGCGTTGAAATGCCTCAGTAATATCGGCTTCTGACAATTGGTGAACTGGAGAAGCCAAATCCGGACAGCGAAATACCCAGCGTCTTTGATTGCCGCTGATCTGGTAATCCTCGAAAGAAGGGTGATAAGGAAACCAGTCCCGTGAAGCGCGCGACCAATCACACACCTCTTTTAGTTTCTTTCCGTCAGATTCGCGGCGTTCCCAGTCCACATTACCGCTACAGTTTGAATAATCAAACGGAATCCACTGCTCCAGCCAATGCGATAAATCATTGTCTTCAATGCGACCCCCTGCCCTAAAGCAGGCTGGAAAGAAATGTTCATCCAAAACCAGGTGCGCCAGAATGTTGAGATATTCGTTGGTGTGAGTCCAATCACGGCACCATTCATTGCCAATTCCGCTGGGGGCCGGTTGGTGATAATGCCAATAAATGCCGTCCCCGTAGTTCTCAAAATTTTGTCCATGCGTTTCAAGATAATGCCTGTGCACAATGTTATACCCCATCGGCCGGTTGAACGGATTGGTTTTAAACCCGCTTAACGTTAAGATGAACCAACTATAAATTAACCCTTTCCCTTCCGAATCGGGATACTGACATCGATAGGCCTTGCTGGTCATATCTTTGATTAACGCATCCACGCGATCCCATGAATCAAGAATATCCGGCTTTCGCGGATCCTGAATAGGTCCTTCCGTGTCAATCGCACAAACCACGTACACTTTTCCAATACGGCTCATGCTTGCCTCTTAAAAAGTGACAAAAACTTATAGCCCATCATATTCTTCAAGATAATTGATTCAAACTTTTCCCTATCTTCGCCAGCAAGTAATTTTGAATCAAATGACGTCTCATAAGGATCGCCTCCTTCCAGGTAGCGCAGGACGGGGTCCAATTCTGGAATCAGCGAGGTTTGATAGATATTTTGAAGTCCAAAGGACTCGAATAATTGATTCAAACTGTCCGGATTGAAGCATTGCACACGGTTAAAAATAAAACCGGCACACTTCTCGCGCAGGACACGCATGGCAAAACTGTGAGAACTTCCGCTGATCAAAGCTAAAATAATACCGTTTTCTTTTAAAAGGCTTGCTGCTTTTCCAAGAACGGTTTTTAAATCTTGATGATATTCCAGCGAAGCCCAGAAAGTGATTAAATCAAATTTCTGAGTAGATTCAAAGTTAACCAATGACTGATTGAACACACTTAACCCAAAACGCTCTCTTGCCAAATCTGCGGCTTGTGCGGATAATTCAAGCCCGGTTACCTTCCAGCCCCGTTCTTCCATCAAGCGTAAAAAAATACCCGAAGAGCAACCAATGTCCAGCACGTGCTTCTCATTCATGGATTGGAAATAGGGATCTATCAGCTCAATAAATTTTTCGTATTTGGCTTTGTCAAAACTCATTTGTTCCGGATGGTTCAAAACCCGGTTCGCCCAAATGTTCCAGGCTAGAGAAGTGCGAAAGTGCTCCGCCAAAATATCGCTTTTCAGCTGCGGATTAATAAAAACATGTGTACAATCAAAACATCGGATAAAATGAAAGCCTTGTTTGGCAAATAACTCGTTAAACTGATTGCCGCCGCAAACCGGACAGGGCACTTTTTGAACATAGGCCCGATCTGCCTCATGTGTTTTCGAATTCAAGTAAGATTGCCATTCCGAATCTAAAGCACGGAAATGCTCTTTCTTGACTTCGGACAATGATTGTCTTTTTTGAGACGATGTTTTAATCATTTTAGGCTGACTGATTTCTCTACGCACGTTCTAAGAACTTCCGCAACGTACTGGCACATCTCTTCCGTCATTCCTACCCAGCAAGGGATATCAATGAAAGAATTGAAAATCTGTTCTGATTTGGCGTAATCACCTTCCCGGTAACCGAATAATTTCCTGTAAAGCGGCTGCAAATGAATCGGCGGAAAACTTAACCTCGAATCAACGCCCTTTTCCTTCATTTTCTTGACCACCAGATCACGGTTCACTTGAGGATCCAAACGCAGGCAATACATGTACCATGTGTGTCTCGTGACGTACTCGGGTACAAAGGGCGCGGTAATAAGCGGATGGTTTTGGAAAAGCTGCTGGTAATAAGAGGCTACCTTATTTTTTTCACTCATAATCCAATCGACACGCTTTAACTGCTCAATGCCAAATGCTGCCTGTAAATCCGTTAGCCGATAATTATGAGCTAATACTACATGCACATAGCGCTCCGACTGGCCTTGATTACGGATGATGCGGCACTGCTCGGCTACCTCGTCATCATTGGTAGTCACCAAACCCCCTTCACCCATGGTGAGGTTTTTGTTGGCGAAGAAACTAAAACTATGCGCCGGACATTGCGTGCCGACAGGTTTGTTTTTATAAACAGCGCCAAAAGATTCCGCGCTGTCGCTTAATACTTTTATCTTTTTGTTGCTAGCCCATTTTAAGATATCATCAAAATCGACGGGCATACCCTTGAGATCAACAGTCATGATTACTTTTGTTTTGGGTGTAATTCTTTTTTCAATTTCGGCCACACTCACATTAAACGTATCAGGTTCTGAATCGCAAAAAACAGGTTTGGCGTTGCAGTACAAAACCGCATTGGCAGAACTAATGTAGGAAAGCGTCGGGACAATCACTTCATCGCCCGGCTCCACGCCGAAAGCCAAAAGCGCCGCATGAAGCGTCGATGTCCCATTATTAAAAGCGATCGCGTGTTTCGCGCCCAAGTAAGAAGCAGCCATTTCTTCGAAAGCCTGAACCTTCTTCCCCATGCTGACCCAGCCCGATTTTGCCACTTCAAAAACGGCGTGGGCTTCTTCTTGGCCGACAAATGTATTTGCAATAGGAATAAAATCAAATTTCTTCGTGGTTATTTGTGACATAGTTTCTCCGTGAGTGCGCGTTGATACCATTCGATGGTTTTCATGAGTCCGTTGGTTAAAGACACTTTTGGGCAATATCCCATGGTTTTTAATTTATCAATGCAAGGTGAACGTCTGGGCGTGCTGCCCGGAGTCAATTCGCCGATTTTGATTTGAATTTTTATCTTTAAGCATTTCTCAATCGCCTCAATCAATTGAATAATCGAAATTTCTTCGTCTTTACCCACATGATAAATTTCGCCATCCGTACCTTTGTCGGCAACTGTTAAAATACCCTCGATCGCATCATCGATGTAACAAAACGCCCGTGTCTCCTGCCCATTTCCCTGAATCTGGAGTATGATTTCTTTTTTTTGAAATGCTTCACTGGCTTTAAAAATATTTTCAAGGAATTGCGGGATTACATGTTCCCATCCCATGGCCGGCCCATAAATGTTATGGGGTCTAAAAATTAACCGCTGCGTCTCGCCTTTCGGCAGATAATGCAGTGTCAGCAATTCGCCCATTAATTTTCCCCCACCATAAGAGTAGCGTGGGTTCTTTACATCAGGAATAATGGCAGGTACATTCTCTGGCGTGGGAATCACGGCCGCATTTTGATACACCTCAGAAGATGACGCGTAGATAAATTTTTTGACGCCATTGGCTTGCGCTGCTTCAATGGTGTTTAAAGTGCCTTTAATCCCAACTTCTAAAACCAACTTCGGTTGAGAGTAAAAATATTCCGTGCCGTTAATGAAAGCAAGATGAAAAACGGTTTGGATGCCTGACATGGCCTTATGAACCGATTTCGCGTCACGAATATCACCTTCCACCCAATCGATCTCAGATCGAACTGAAACCAAATTGGCCTCACTGCCGCGAAATTCGTTATCAAACACACGAACACGCTCCCCGCGCTTCACGAGTGCGCGGACTAAATGAGAACCGATAAAACCAGAGCCGCCTGTGACTAAAACATCAGACATTGCCAATGCCTCCGTAAACAATGCCCTTGATGCGCTTGATGTCCAGCGGATCAAAAATATGCCACGTATCAATAAACGCGGCAGGCGTACGCATGGTCGGGCACAACTGGAATATATTAATATCCTGGTAACTCGGGTGATTATTTAGAATCACCACCGCATCTGCCTGCTTAAAACCCTCTGCAAAAGAACTGACAGGCTGAATTCCTAAATTCTTAATTTCACCGGATGAGAGCACCGGATCAAAACCTTTCACATTGCTTTTGTTGGGTAACATATTCAAAAAAGCTACGGATGTGGAATCTCTGGTATCACTGGTTTCTGGGAATCCCTTAAAAGCAAAACCAATCAAGAACAACCGTGCTGTCTCAATCTTTTTATCGATTTTCTTTAAAAGTCGGTTCAAGGTTTTATACACGCCTTCAGGCCCCGATTCATTAACGGCGCGGGCACTTTTGATAACAACCGGATCAATGCCGTATTCCTCAAAAACATTCATCAAAATATAAGGATCCTTCGACAAACAAGGTCCGCCGACGCCGGGCGACGGCCTGGGAATAAAATTGCGGCTATAACCATGATTGAGCGCTTCGATCAGCTGATTTAAATCCAAATCCATTTGTTCACACAAACCAGCTAATTGATTCACAAAAGCAAATTTATGGTCACGGTATGAATTATCGATGAGCTTACAAATTTCTGCTGCTTCGAGAGATCCGACGTTGATGACGGATTTGGTGATGTAATTAAACAAACGAGCCGCTAGTTCCGCCGCTTTTGATTCATATCCTCCGATAATCTGGGGGTTCACTCTTAATTCCTGAAGCGCTTTGCCTTCAATCGTTCGCTCAGGCGCAAAGGCCACATAAAAATCCTTACCGGCCGATAAACCCGACTTGGCTTCTAGAATGGGGATCACGTTTTTGCGCGTACAACCCACCGGAACCGTTGAACGCAAAACAACCAAATCACCTGTTTTTAAGCTTTGGCCCACTGACGCAGCCGCGGCTAGCAAATGATCCAAATTTGGTTTCTTGGTTGTTTTATCAACGGGCGTACCAACAGCAATCATGTAGACATCGGCTTGATGTTCCGGTAACACGTTTGTAAATGTTAGGTTGCGGCCGGCAAACAAATCGAGATATTTCTGCAAACCTTTTTCATAGAAAGGCGCCTCGGATCGATTGAGGGATTCGAGAAGTGTTTTATTGACATCAAATCCTATCACTTTAAAACCCACATCCACCAAACTCACGGCAAGGGTTAATCCCACATAGCCCATTCCCACCACAGCAACAGTTTCTAACTGACTATCCGTTAGTCCCTTTTTTTCCTTAAACGAATGGTACTTCACCACTCGATGCTGCTCATTGACGATAGGGACCACGCGAATGCGATCACTGACAAAACGCATCACTTCTTCAACTTTGCACTGATCGTTTACAAACACGGGGTCCTTTTGCATCCACCGATCAATGGGATCGTTGAGTTCGGCTCCTTGAATTAAAGCGCGGCGGACATCGCCGTCACTAATCACACCCAACAGTCTTTGGTCTTGATCTACGCAAATCAAAATACGTTCGCGGGTTTCTTCTAGTTGCTTAAGTGCTTCCAAAAGAATGGTGGTTGAAGAAATTAATAAGTCCTGCACATCTTTTTCAATGACATTTTTACCGTTCATGACACATAATCCTTTACTAACTCATAGCAATCTTTGATTTGCTGTTCGTTTAATTTGCGCGGCTCAATGCAAATCTTGGTTAATTCACCGTGCAGCCTTGTACCTGTTTGGCGAAACCGTTTTAGAACATTTAAACACCACGAATCTTTGCGCAATGTCCAATGAGAATCATGCCGGCCATCATTTTCCGATAAATGCACTTCATAAATTCGATCACCATACTGAGAAATCAAACGGTCTAGGAAATCATCCCGGTCAAAGCCGTATAAACTTGATGCGATGGTTAAATGTGCCAAATCAATCAAAATACCAATGTTAGATTCTTTAAAGAGCGGGGACTCAAAAACCCTTTCAAATTCATCTGCCGTGCATAAAATCGATTGGTCTTGGCCATTGGGTGAAGGAAATAAGTTTTCTAAACCAATAAAAAATGATTGACCATTTGATTCGACATTCAACTGATGATAAAATTTCGGGAAAGTCGACATAAAGTACTCAAGCCCGGCTCGGCGTCCCTGATCATCCTTTCCGTAAAATTCAAACATACCATCTTGACGTTCACTACCGTCACGTAAATAACCGGGATGAAAACAATACAGATTTACCCCCGTTTTTCGACCCAACTTGACGGCATTACCAATCAATGAACTCGAAGCCTGATAGCGTAACGGGTCTCGTGAAATCATGTTGAGCACGATACTTTTCTCTGGCGCAGGAAAATAGTTATGGAAAATAAACTTTACCCCTTCAGCTTGATATGATTGAATGAGTTTCGCTAAATCTTGGAGTGAAAGGTAAGGATGCGGTGCGCTTATTTCAATATGCGCAATCCCCATCTTCTGATACACATCGATGACGTGCCGTAAATCGCGCGTACTTGAATCCAAACAAGCAGTCGAAACATAAATTTCGTTTTGCGGTTTAGACATTTTGTTTCACCAATGCTTTGGCGGGAACGCCCACCCAAGTTAAACCTTTTTCAGTGATGTCTTTCACCACCACGGCTCCCGCCCCAAGACATGTTTGACCGGCAATCTGAATGTTCTCGATGACAGAAGTGTGAATTCCGCAGAAAGTTTGTTGCCCTAAGCGGCATCTTCCTGCTATTACCGTTTGCGGTGATAAATAACTGTGCGCCCCGATTTCCGAATGATGTTCCACTACTGTCTGATCATGCAGAAGTACATTTTTGGCAAGTTTGACAAAAGGCCCCACCGCCACGCCCGGGAAAATAAGACTACCCTCTTCAATCTGAGCCGTTTGACTGATCTGTGCGGATGGATGAATGAAAGTAATAAATCGACACCCGATCGATTGATATTTTTCAAATAGCAGAGCGCGAAGCTTAATATCTGAACCAATTCCCATTGCAAACAAAGTATTTTTGAATGTTTTTAATTTTTGACTCAGGAAATCTTGATCGTTCCCCAAATAAGTTAGATCCAATTGACTCTTTTTAACATCCGTATAACCCACGAACTCATAAGCAGAGGTTTTACGTAACAATTCGGTCACACAAAGTGCATGGTCGCCGCCTCCGATGAGTATGATTGATTGTTTAGCCATCAAGATCTTCCTGATAAATCATTTCAAACTTATTTTTTGCTTTGTTAATCCGTTTCCCGATGATTTGATCAACCGCCAGTGGCGAAATACCTGTTGCAGGCCGCATTGTCCACAAATTGTCGGCCGATAAAACAGCCCCTGCTTCTAAATTTTCCTTGGCCACTAAACTTTTTTGCATGTGAACTTTAACAGCCTTCTCAGAAGCCATCACTCGTTTCAGACCGTCCCCCAAACATTTTTCGGCTCGGCGGATCTGGCCAATATAGTTTTGCAATTCAGGCGGTGTAAAAGATGCTTGATGATCCGGTCCGTCTGCTGATTTATTAAAAGTAAAATGCTTTTCAATGATTCTGGCACCCGCTACAACTGCATAAGCCCCCATTTCAATTTCATCCGTATGATCCGAAAAACCAACGGGGCACTCGTAAGCTTGTCGCAGGCTTTGAATGCATTTAAGATTAGCCTCTTCAAGGGGCGCCGGATAATTAGAAATACAATGCAAAAGCGCGATACGCCCATTGCCGGGCACGCCAATGGCTTGCATTGATTGTCTTAATTCTTCCATTTCTGTTACCCCAGTCGAAATAATTAAAAAAGCTGGTAATTGATTTAAATATCTTAAAAAAGGGATGTTGGTTGTGTCGGTTGAAGCTACTTTCAGTACAGGCAAACCTAGTTTGATTAACAAATCAGCACTCATGGGATCATAAGGAGTAGAAATAAAATCAATCCCAACCTCTAAGGCATACTTTTGAAGTAAGCGATGTGAGGCCTCGCTCAATTCAACCTTTTTAAGCATTTGAAATTGGTTTTCGGATGGTTGTGTATTTTGGTGTTGATAAGGCATTTTTGGTTGATCTTGGCGAATCAGCAACTCGGTCTTAAACGTCTGAAACTTGGCTGCATTCGCACCGCATGCTTTTGCTTCACGAATTAAGTATTTCGCTTTTTCCAAATCGCCGCAATGATTAATGCCTATTTCGGCAATCACATAAACCGAACGCGCCAGGCAGTTTAAAAATTCGTTTTGATTTTTCATGACAAGTAACTTTCCACGACGTTTTCTTTTTTCTCAACATCAATCAAAGGATCATGCAAATAATGGTAGAGCGATTGGCCATTCGTATTCAAAATAGATTGAACAGCATAATCAATTCTTTGGGCAAATGAAAATTCATCCTGGTAAGCAATGCTGTTTAAATGGCTGCGGATGATGTGCGCTCGGTGCTCGTTTTCCGAAAACGATAAGGCTTGCCGGCATTTGGCCAATAAGTCGGATGGTGAAAATGAATTAAAAACACCCGGAACTGCATGGTAGAACTGATTCGTTGCCATATCATAGCGAATGCTGTATTTGGCATGGTCTTTCCCCACAAAGGAAACTACCACGCTGGGCACCCCGCAATAAAGCGCTTCTGCCACGAAAGTCGAAATGGGTGCGATTAAAATAGACGAGATGGAAAGAATTTCTCGATTGTATGCATAACTTCGTTCGAGGCGCTCTTGATGGCCCGTCATGTATGCTTTCTCTTCAATGTGACGGCGGAAACGTTCTTTCATTTGGGGATCAAGATAAATATGTTTGTAATGGCGTTCAAAAAAATTGGGCTCGTTTTTGGTAAACTGCCGGTAAGGATGCGGCCTGTACAAAACGCAACAATTTGGCAGCTTCCCTTCTTCGATAAACTTTTCCAATAAGTCCAACAAGCCGACTTCGTTACCGACGTGTGACACACCTGCGAAAAACAAAACTTTTTTACCCAAAGGCAATTGCAATGTCCGCCTAATTTCTTCACTGGGCCGTTTGGGCGGCTCTCTAAGCACTTCACCAAACGGACAACCCATGAGAAATATTCTGCGCTTTGGAATCCCCTGTATCAACTCGGCAAACATGGCTGATTGATATCCCCACGCTCCCAAATAATCCATTTTGTACGGGAGAAGCCCCCGATGTGGGATGTTGTCCCAACCGACCTGCAAATAAAGCGTCGGGATTTTTCTTTTTTGAGCAATTTTAATAGGATCGATGTCATAAGCCGAATAACCGCATAACATGCCGATGATTAGATTTGGTTTAATTTCATCTACTAATTTTGCAAGTGTTTTATCCTCACCCATCCACTGCTCAATGAATTGAAGTAAAAAACTGGTCCATCGGTAAGAAAAACCCGGCAAGTAAAAGAAAAGGAACCGATAAAGCCAGTTTCGCTGCTCCATGTCCATTTGAAAAATGCGTTTAAAAGAATCCCCGAAAGACTTGGTGGCCCGCCGATGACCCCACATGTTAAGAAACATCATCCAAGAGCGTTTGCGCTTAATGGGTTGATCCCATGCCATCACACGCGTAAAACCTTCTGTTCTCACATCATCAATAAAAACAGCACGTTTGTTATAGACCAAGTAAACATCAAAATGCTTCTGCAATTCCGAAAACGCATTGGCTTGCGAAAACGGGTAAGCGGCGGGATTGGTCGGCAGAAAAACAAGTATCTTTTTTTCCATCAAATGTGACATCGGCTTAGAATTAATTTCCGGTTCTTTAAAAATCGAAACCAAGTGAGCGGATGCTTGAGGGCTTGTTTGGCGGAAGCAAACACAATATCAACCTGAGGTCGCTTGGCTTTCCCTTTTTCAATCACACAATAGCAATGATAAATCGTTTCGTCAGGATCATACGCATCTTCCGGTGCCACATAGTTATGCGCGTGATTCAATTGTTTCGCTTTTACCAAGGGAACATGCGGTGATAATTCAACGTGAATCGATCGAATATTACCGCAGGATAAAATCGTGTTGATGATGTCCGCAATATTCATCAAATTCATGAAATATTTTCCCGTTATTTCTTTGCCGTCGTCCGAGAACTGCACAAAATAAGAACGGTCGATGTCCGAAACGGTGGGATGAAACGTGCGGGAGCGCATATGGAGAATGCCTTTCTTCTTAAATAGAGAAACGGCTTTGCGGATACAGGCCAAAGGCTCCGGCATGTGGTGGATGGAATTTCTTTCGTGCAAATAATCGTATGTGGTCGGAAATTCGGTCGTCGGAAAATTACCTTGAATCCAGTTGGCTTGCGGGTAAAGCTTTCGGCAATTTGAAATGCCTTCTTCTGAGATATCAGTTCCGGTATAACGCTTACGGAGATCTATCCCTTTGGTGAGCAACCATCGGTAACATTGGCCCATGGACGAACCAATTTCAAGCACGGTTTCTTGTGATCGCTTGATTCCGTTTAAGGTGTAAGGTACATCCCGTTCACTGAAGCAAATCCCTTGGCCATACTTAGTCCGATAAAGTTCCCCGCCCCATACCTTTTCTACTTTTTGCTCATAATAATTCACTTTATCATCAACCTTCATGTCAATTTTTCTCCTTTGAGAGTCGAATTAAGAAGCCTTAGGTGTTGATTGGATCAAGGTATCTCATAATAAGAGGGTAATATCATATTATAATAGGGACCCACAGGCAAGGAGAACTGTACACCAAAAGGGCAGAGGTGGCAACTCCCCAGTCTAACCATATACTAAAACAAATTTAAGGTGGAATCGTATGGGGCTGTCAACATCATCAAACATACGGTAAACCAGGTGCCGCAAAGAATTACCTTCTGATGCACTCCCCTTGACCGAAAGAGCAGAAACTTGTAGCATAATAAAAAAGACGTGTTTCTTCTGATTGAGAATTGATGATTTCATACCAAAAGCGGTTAAAAGAACGAATTAAAGTTTCTAAAGCGTGGACGGATTTCCTCCTGAAAAGTGGGCGGCGAGAACGCGTATTTGATCCTGCTGAAATCACTCAATTTCATCTTCAATCGCATCCGCAGGCACAACTGGTTTTACCTCAGCAATTAACTCCCTGCTTGTTCCAAGCTTATTATGGTCAAGTCGATGCTCAAACGATTGTGCCGAATGAAAACACGCCTTGTGCACACTCGTTTGTACCTTATTTTTGTGGAACCACCTATCCGATTCTTTACAATTTCTTTGCACGAAATTATGGTATTCGGGATCCGATTCTCTATCGTTTTATCATTTTAAACGAAGGACATCCGGTTTGGTTAAGTCAGAAAATCATAGCGGCTGATACTGTTTTCCTGTTCGATGATCCCGGTTTGAGTGAAAAAACACTTCCGCCCTATGGCGTTTTATTGGTTCAGGCATTTCATCCGCGTATCAAAACCATTGCAAACCAGTTACGTTATTTCGGGTGCTATCTCAATGAGAACCGAACCATTGTATCGGGTGTTCATTCACTCCCACCGCCTTTGCATGGTGTGAGCAAAACTTTAAAACCATCGTACCGAAGTTTTGGTCCGATTGATGCCAAGATTTTTTATCACACGTGCCGAAACTCGATGGTGCCTGCATCAGGCATGACACACAACGGAAACCACTTAGTCCCACTTTCGGTTTCTACCAAACTCATTGGTAACACAGGTTTTATGACCATTCATTCAACCGATGAGACTTGCCCTTCCAGCATTTGGCATGAGGGTCCGACTGACAACCGCGTAACCGAAAAAAAGAACGGTGCAAAACAAATCTATCCCTTACAAACCGCTTTTGCAGTGCCTGATTTTAAAACACACGCCCCGCTGATCTTAATTCAAGCTTCACAAATTGGTTTTCAGCCCTCTGAAGTTGAAATTAAAGCTTTGGACAATCAAAATCAGCCTCTGAGTTCAAAGATAATTAAAATTCAAGAGAGCCAAACCACCATCGATTTAATGGAAGTATTCTCCGACGCTCCTCTGAACGGATTGATTAACTTTATTGTGGATTTCAAACGCAATCGCGGTGAATTTGAAAAAAATCCGGCGTGTTATTTGCATCTTTACTACCGAACCGGCAAAGCCTACGCCGATCAGGTGCACTCTCACTTTAGTATTGGATATGCCAATGATCCTTTGCGAAAACCTAAATCATATCGCTGCCGCAAGTTTGCCCCCATCACCAAAAACCTTGGTTTAAAACATCTCTACAGCATTATTGGTGTCGGTGGCAAAACGAACCTCGGTGAAAACATGTACGTTTATTTACGTATTTTGACTGATACGCGTGCTGAGCGTGTTCTCAAAATCGCTTTAAAACCGCAGGGTGTGACGAATATTTCAGGTGAGAAAATTCTGGAATCAATTAACAACGACATTGACCGTGTCGGCATTGTTCAGCTTGAATATGATGATACGAATTACAATGCTTCGTGGTTTGCCTTAAGTGAAAAAAGCGGACACTTGTGCGTTGATCATTTCACGGGCGGTTAAACTTTTTGCCGTTTCTCCATGCACTTTTAATTCAGAATGCCCGATTGCCGCCCCGGCGTGGGGATGCTCCCACCGAACATATGTTCGATTGAAATGCTGTGATCTGATTGCCGTTTGATCACATGAAAACCCTGCAGAAAAGCATCATTTGAACGCACCCACACCGCATAGGCGCCGCGGGTTTGTGAAATAGACAATTCCCTGATCAAATCGCTTAACCAAAACATCATCACGGTTTGGGGACGTATTGACCGCCTCGCGACAAAGCGATCACCCTTTTCTGTATAAACATCGATCTCACAGTAAATGGTCCGATGATAGCCCTGCTGGGCAGAAGCATGTATGACCACAAACAGTGTATCGTGTTTCTGATCATAAACACCCCTTCCAAACACATCCGTAGTTTGCAGAAAACAGTTCGTATATTGAATTGAACGAGGTTTTAAAGGGTCTAAGTAAAAAGGCACATTTTGCAAACCGGCCCCAATGGCTGTCGTTGTTAGATAAGGATTTCTTTTATGTTTTAATGCAGCCATCATGGCAAATTGATACGGAATTAATTGGACACCCGGGGCAGGCGTCACCATCAGCATGCCTTCATGAAGCGGAATATGCTTTTCTCTCATCCATTCGTTCACATTGAAAAAAACTTTCTCTTCGTAGTCAAACCGCTCTTCCGCCTCATGAATGATTTGCCCCTCTTGATTAAAAAAGGTCAATTTAAAATCATTGATAGGATAATCACATTCTGCCTGATGACCTAAAATGGATTCAATTTCCATTGCCGCAGGGAAAATGGGGTAACTCAGCTGCCACGGATGCAGCCGAGCGGCCGAAAGCCGCTTCAATTCAGCAGCCGTGTAAACTTTTCCGATGGTGTTTGCCGGTTTAAAAGGATTGCCGCTTTTCTCTCCGGCATATGTTTTGCCGGTTGCATGGTAAGTGTCAACCCAGCCCGCTTTCCCTTTTTCCTGATGGTAATAATTGGGACGATGAATGCTCTCCTTTGATTTGATCAATAAACGGATGGCAGATGCCCCATTGGTCAACACATCACTGAAAAGTTCGTTAATATCTGCTAAAATCATTTCACCTCGGCGGATAGTCTGAAGCGGTCTTTCAATCGACATCCGTTTATTAGCCTGAGTGTACTCAAGAATAGCGGTTGGCTGTACCTTTTTTGCACACCGAAAATTAAAAACAGAAGCAACCAGACGTAAATCTTTTTGAGTATCAGGAATATAACCACGAATAAAACACACGTCATGACCAAATGTTCCAAAACCCGATTGATGATTCGTCGCAATTGAATCTGCACTCACATAATCAACCCACATATGAAAAAAAGGTTTAATGGGCGTGGTGATGCTCTCTAATTCAAATTCTATTTCGATGTACCCTTGAAAATCTCCCAATTGAAAATTGTTTCCATTAATTGTTTTTGTACCATCCGGAGGAATCATCCATTGACCAGAAGCGACCTGTTCACCTTGGAGCGTCTTAATACAGTAACGCAAATCAATGGGAAATGTAATGTCATACAACCGGTTCAAATAATGGTGAATATAGATTTGAGTTGCCACAGACCCCGAAAAAAAATCCACATATGAGTAATAAGCAACGGTTTTGGCCATTGAAAGCCGGACGACAATTTGGCTTTCCTTTTGATGATTAAAAAGGAAATGATTGAGCATATAACCGGTCATGGGATTGAGTGACATGACGAGCCAACCATCCATATCATCAAAAGACATCTTTTCTCCAATGGCCTTTACAATCTTATTGCCTATTTTATCTCCGACAGTGCGCAAATCGAATGTATAGTAATCGACAGGCTCAAAAGGCACATGATCCGAGAGACGGAGATATTGACTCGTTTGATCCAAAAGAACCGCAAATCGTTTAACTTGATAGCGCTTCAGATAAGAACAAATTTCATCTTTCGTGCGGATACACTTTTTTTGTTGGCGAAGGGCTGCTTGATGTTTTAATTGCAGTAAAGACGTCTTGCCAAAGGAGCGCAAACCCGGGTGTTGGGAGAGAAAACCTGTTTTGGAGGACTGGCGCGCGCGTTTTTCAATCCATTCAAGCATCCCAAACATGAAAAACAGCCTCCTTCACTGACGCATGAAACCATTCCATACACGATTAATAGGGTCGGTATTTTTTATCTTGATGGCGGGTAATCGCAACCCCATCAATTTCAACTAACCATTCAGGCCGACAAACCGGTGCATGCAACAGTTGGTAAGGAACATCAATGGCCATGTTTTCTAAATAGGATTGCACCGATGAGGCATCGCCGACATCGCGCAAATAAACATTCATCAATGCCAAATCACCCAAAGAGGCATTCCCCCGCTCAAGCAATGCTGCAATATTCTCGAATGTCCTATCAAGCTGTTTGGAAATATTGCCTGGATGCAATACTCGCCCTTCTGAATCAATGCTTGCGGTCCCCGAAAGATGGATATGCGTGCGATCACCAAAAAATACTTGGGCGGCGCGTTCGAAAGTAACGCCATATTCATGCGGTGAATTCATCATATGAGGAACATCCAATTGGACCATCTGACCGGGAGAAAGACCTTTTATTGCAATCACATCCATTAAGAAATCCAAATGTGGGCAGAATGATTTTCCTTCAATACCGGTACTGGCGAGAAATCGAGTGGCAGGTGTTAAACCTTCCCTGATAAAAACCTGTTTTCTTGCTTCTACCATTGATTTGTAATATTTATCCACATCCCTGATATAAATCCAGGTGCGCACCACATCATTCGATAATGATGAAGAAATTTGATCTAGATCGGCAATTAGCGCATCAAATGATTTCGTGGTTTGCTGAAATACATCTCCGCCTTCTTCGCAAGTCCCCCATCCCAAATTCGCCAGCCACATATAGTCGTAACCTTGATGGGAGATCCGAAGGCCGTTGGCATGGCATCGGTTTTGAATGGGTAGTTTTTGCCTAAATACATCGCTGGAAAAGCGCACGTGATAAGACTCAAGTGCTACCTTTGAATCCGGCAAAGCACTTTGCTGAATAATGGAAGTGGCTGCACCCGCGTAATCATGCGGCTGTCGGTAAATCGCTGAGTCAAACAGTTCCATGAATTGATTGACGGCATCGCTTAAGAAGAAACGGCGAAAAACTTCAGTGTTCTGATTAAGACCCAAGTCTTTTAAAACCGAATTGTAGGTAAGCTCTAATTGCTTAACTTGGTCCGAAAAGGACAAATCAGGAATGCCTTTCATGGTGATGTATATTTCCTTACTTCCCACACCATTTTCAAAGGTAGAAACTTTAATCCGATTATGAGCAACCGATTGATTCATAAGAATAGATTATAAATTATTAGTCATTAATTTGATTAATAACTTGAGTTCTGCAAATTTTAGGTAACCAATGACAATTGTCTCTTTAAAACAAATGGCTTCCAGCCGAAATCTCCTATGCCGACCAAGGCAAGGAGGGCGTGGAAGCCATGAGAACCGAAGTTCCCAGAAAAGTTTCGACTTATCTTTCCTATTTCTTGACTGTTCTGGCCAAGCCGCAGAGAATTCATTTCTTGGTTTATCTGATCGGCTTGATTTGGCTGATCAAGTTTCACTCGACTCGGGAAATCGCAAGCCAGTTTGCCAGGACCCTGCCCGACAACCTGCAACGCTTTTTGAATGGCTCGCCAAAGAAACAAAAACATCTTCAGGAAACCGCTCAGAAATTCTTGGTCTCGAGAGCCAACAAGGCCAAAGAAATTCTGGTGGTGATCGACGACACCACTTGTGCGAGAGAAGGCAAGAAAATCGAAGGATTGGGAGTCCACCACTCGGCGGGTGGCTTGGCGAAGGGCCAATGCGCTGTCACCTGTGTACTGAAGATTGCAGGCGAGTGGCTGGCTTGGACAATTCAAGGATACAGGCCCAAGGCCGCGTGTCCCGAAGGTACGTTCAAAAGCAAGGTCGAATTGGCGCAAACCATTCTTCAAGACCTTCGTCAAAAGCTTCATACTTCCGTTACCGTTCTGATGGACAGCTGGTATGCTTGCGCTCCGATTCTTCTTCCGATTATCGAAGCGGGGTGGACGTTTGTGGCTGCGATCAAATGCAACCGGATTCTGGAGATCAACGGCAAAAGAACCGTCATCCGTCACCTGGCCAAGGGACCGAGGACTTACAAGACCGTCCGTCTTTCCAGAAACCGAAAGCTCAAGGTTTCCAAGAGAATCGTTTACCTGCCCAAGATTGGAACCGTGCTTCTCTTTATCACGAAAGGCGGAGCGAAGGAAACCAGGTTTTTGATTACGAACAGCCTCTCGATGAGCGAACCCGAGATGGTTCGACTTTACCGCCAGCGTTTTGGAATCGAAATCTTTCACAAGGACATCAAACAACACCTGGCCTTCGGCCACGTGTTTATGCGTTCCTGGCAGGGCGTCCAAACACACTGGACGATTGTCATGATCGCCTACAACTTGATCACCTTGACGGTTCCAAAACATCTCAGGGGTTTTCGTCAGAGGATTCGTCATTTCAGAAACACCGTTTTGCATCAGCATTTGCTTAACACCGTATGAAATTTGCAGAACTCAAGTTAATAATTTAATGGTAAATAAGCAATTTGACAGTGACGAAGATCACAAATAGCATCAACTTAAGTGGCCATAAACGTAGGGCTTAGGTTTGATTTAATATTTGTAATTCATGGTAGCGTTTATACAGCGATTCCCGGGCAATCAGGGATTCATGGGTGCCCTCTTCAACCACTTTCCCCTGATCGAGCACAATGATGCGGTTAGCACTTTGAATGGTAGTGAGACGATGGGCAATGGTAATGGTTGTCCGGTTTTTAGCCAATTCACGCGTTGATTCTTCAATAAACGATTCAGTAACAGAGTCAAGCGCGCTGGTTGCTTCATCCATTAACAAAATTTGAGGATTCCGCAAAAAAGCTCTCGCAATAGCAATGCGTTGCCGTTGGCCGCCTGAAAGACGCGCGCCGCGATCGCCCACCATGGTTTCAACGCCATCGGGCATTTTGTTAATAAATTCTGATGCGTGGGATAAACGAATCGCTTCTTCTATCTCGTCACGCGCTGCTGTAAGTTTGCCATAGCGAATATTTTCATAAATAGAAGCGTTGAAGATAAATGTGTCTTGGCTGACATAGCCAATTAAATTATGCCAGGACTCCAGCGCGATCTGTCGTAAGTCTATTCCATCAATGAAGATAGCGCCATTCGTGGGATCATAAAGGCGTAAAAGCAGATGAACCAATGTGGTTTTGCCGCTGCCGGTGGGGCCTACAATGGCAATGTGTTCGTCGCGCCGAATGGAGAGATTAAGATCATCTAAAACCGGCAGTCCGTTCACACCGTAGCTAAAACCAACCTGCTTGAGTTCAATCTGCTGTTCTAACCGTTCTTTCACGAGAGTGCCATTGACCACATGAGGCTTTCCTGCCATTTGCCTCAGCCACACCACTGCATGAACACCCGGTAAAGATGCGCTCATTTTGACGCGGCCTTGATTCAGCAAAGTCATTAAATTAAAAACGCGAACCAACGCCGTAATATAAATCAACACCAATGTGCCCTCTAATTTAAAAACCGTAAGCGACAACCACACGATAACACACAAGGTCATCGGAATAATCAGGTGATCAAGAAAAGAATGCGCCGCTTCATTATACGTAAGCTTAATTTTTGTCCCCTCTAATTGACCATGGACTTCACGATATCGCTTTTTCTCATAAGGCTCCCTGCTAAAGGCTTTGATCAAAATAATGGCATGCAATGTTTCAATCAACCGAGCGGTATGCTCCTTGCTAAAACTCAGTATTTTTTTGGCTAAGTGATGCGCCCGCCATGTGAAGATGGTGGACGTCATCCATTTAAGAATGGCCACACCGCACAGTAATAGAGTTAATTTCCAAGAAATGGCCGCTAGAAAAACCAGATAAGCTGCGCTAATGATGAAATAAGTCACGATTAAAATAAAATTGCGGATTGCTTCACCTAGCTGCGTTACCTGGTTATGAATCACCTCAACAAAAGCGCCTGATTTCTGATAGGTATGGAATTCGGGTGAAGCATCAATCAGTGTGTCATATGCTTGATTTCGGATTTTCTGGCGAATCCGGAAGAACAACTTAGCACCCAATGTAGTCTGGACATACAGAATACCAAATTGCATCGTCGCAAAAATCATCGTCAAAGTCAAAATAAGAGGCAAAGTGGGTTGTAAATGAAATTGCAATAACCGCTCTGCCACCATTTGTGAATAAAAACTACATTGCGTACCCGTAATACCCCCGTATTGAATGAAATCAAAAACCGGAATAATCATGCTCATCCCGGCCATTTCGGCCGCGGCACCGAAAGTAAGCAAACTAAGCAGCAAAAAGCTGTGCGCCGGATAAAAACGCAAACAGCGTACGCATTCCAAAAGGTCTGACTTTAAGAAAGAGCTCTTTTCATTCTGACTCATACGGTCACCGGTGCCGCTGAATGGCTTTTTACTAAAAGTTCCCGAAACCGATGAATGGCCCGGCCATCTTGAAATGGGTCCATCCAATCAGAGGCTGGATAATCACAACGGATATTGCCTTCCTGATTCTGTTTGAGAATTTCTCTGACGCGGGTTGAGAGCCCTTCATACCCATGAGTCGTCGCCTGCGGGATCTGTGCATAAGGCGTCGATTTGTATAAGCCTATCGGGTCGTGCCAAAATGCCGGCCTTTTAGCGCTCATGGCTTCAAAAGTAGTGGAGGTAAACGGAAATGAAATCACCAGATCGCAATTGTCCATCAGTTCTGAACTATCCGTCTCATGCGAGAAAACACGAATTCGCTCATGCTGCGCCATTTGGTCATACAATTTAAGCAATACAGGGCCTAACTTTGGTTCAAGTCTCGGATGAATTTGCCGGTATCGTTTTTCTTTAAAACTAATCTGAACTTGAGGAAAATCATCTGCTAATCGAATGATGTCCTTCGTAAATTGGATACCCTCTTCATAAGAGGTGAAGCTATTTTGTGAATAAGTTGTGTCAAACACGGCAATCTTAAATGGTTCTGTGGTCTTTTTAGCGACAGCGGCACGATTGAGAATGTGATCCGCCCACAAACAGCCCGCCAAATGAATTTGCTGCGGCGAACCGGGGTGTGAGCGAAAATACTCTGAGAGTTTTTCGTGCCAACTTAAAAGATGATCATAACACAAATAGGTCCAAAAGGGGTGTTTGCCGGATAAGTGTCCGTTGATATCCTGAAAGTTAATCAATGTATTCATGCTATCAACAAAATACCAACTCGTTATGCGCTGTTCTTTTAAAACAACGGCTCTTGCAATGTGGTTGATCCCAAAATCACCGTGTGTAATGAGGTGATCAAATCGCACCTTCTGAAATAATGTCCGCCATTTATACTGTTCGGCGATTGATATTAATATCAATTCAACCAAACGAGTTTGAAACGTGCGATGAAATTTGAGCAGCGAAAGAACGGACAAAGATTGAAAAGCATGGCTAACGGTTTGCCACTTCCCCGGCAAGTAATAGGTGGCGTTTCCCAACCCCTCTAAATAGGCTTTTTGCTGCGGTTGAAGCCGCGAACGGGAAATAAAAACAACCTCGTCACGTTGAATCAAACGGTTATCAATCAAAAATTGCGGCCCTCGAATATCCTGAGCGATTCTTAATTGCCGCCGGGGACTAATGACATAGACACCGTATTTGAATGATCGAGCGGATGCCGGCTCATCCTTGGGGGGCATTAAACGCACCAACTGGTTGATCCCACATAAAGCCACTAGTTTTCCCGCAGTCGTGATACTTTTTACCAACTTAAAAATAAAATGCCATAGCCAGGCACTCATCGCAATCGAAAGACCTTTTAACTCGGCTGTTTTTTCATGCCCTTTCCGGATCAGGCGTCTCAAGAAAAGCCAATGCCACGGACTTGAGGCAGGATAAAAAATCACCCGCCGGTTGTGAAAATTACTTTGAATTCTTTCCATCACCATATCAATTGACAAGAAGTTCCCTAATTGTTCACAGAGGAATTTCCGGAAAATTTTCTCTCCTTCGCTAGAATTGAGTAACATTTGGGAAAGATGAGCGAGCGAACGGTTTTGTTCCGAGAAATAAGGGTAAATCTTCTCAACCAATCCAACGGCTCGATCGGCAGCGATGGCATAAATTTGCCGAGGGTCCAATTGCTTGGCTGTTAAAACTTGAATGTGACGATTATCGATCAAATCCCGAATAGCCGGTGAAATAGGTTGCGGATAAAACCGGATGCCGCTTGCATGATGGAAGGCATGAAAGGGTTCCACTATCCATACTTCTCGATTGAATCGCTTGTGCCAGCGAATTAAGCCTGCTTGCCAACGGGATGCAACGCTTTCAAAAATATAGACTTTTGAATCGGGTGTCATATGGGGTGGTGCGTTCAGTCAGTTTTATCTTGCTAGTTGGCGTACGTAATCTTTGCGCAAGAGTCCCAAGCGAAATACGTCTAAGAATTGGTTATCTAAATAGAAATGATGCTTCAGTCGCCCCTCCACTTTAAACCCCACTTTTTCAAAGGCACGCTTTGAAGCTTCATTTCCCTCTACAATACCCGCGCAAACTTTATTGAGATTAAGCCGCATGAACGCATGTTCCGCGACCAATCGAATCGCTTCTTGCGCATAACCTTTTCCTCTGGCAGTTTTTTGGCCGATGATGACGCCGATTTCGGCTAATTGATTGCGGTTGTCAATTTGATGTAGCGTGATGTTGCCAATATGTTTCCTGCCTTTTTTAGTCGCAATCCCAAGCAACATGCCATCCTTTACCTGTCTGTAATGACTGATGTACCGTTTCAAATCACTTAAGAAATTAGGAAACCGGCCGGAACCCATGAACCGCGTTGTTTCTTGATCGTTGATCCAAGAAAGATAATGACACAGATCGACTTCCGGTTTCAGCGCATGCAGGATTAATCTTTTGCTTTCTAAAAAAGGTGTTTTCATGGTTGATTTAGCTAAACCTCTCCCCATTGAAAAATATCATATTGATCACCAGCCTCAACTAATTTGAAACCAGCTTTCAAAAAACTTTTCGTTGAAACCGCATTGTCTTTTTTAATGCGCGCAATAATAGGTTGATGAGCGCGCTCCAACTGATATTTTTCAATCGCTTCATGAATAATGTGCGCGCTATATTTTTTGCCCCGCTCTTGGGGAGCTATATTCAAACTGACCGTGGTTTTTCCGTTCTCTTCCTTAAAATGAATAAAACCAATTTTTTTACCTTCTTTTGTCATTGCCATTAACAAGAAACGGGCAGGATCCTGAAGCGCCTTCTGAAGCCACTGATCATGCTCCTGAGGTGAGATTTCATGTGATGTTTCGGAATTCATGCGCGTCAAGGGGTCATTTCGCCAAGTCAAAATATCATTTGAGTCATCGGGTGTGACAAGTCTTAGGTGAATTGATAAAGTCTCTAAATCATTTCCCATGTCAAAATTTCATCCTCTTCAATATTGCGCTTGGCTTTCCGTCCTACCACCACATCCATAAGCTTGGTGGGAATGCCGTACCCAGGCCTTTTTACATCAATCATCTCTTTGGTTAATTTGGTTCCAGCTTCAATGTGCTTTGCCGCGACCAAACTTCTGCGAGCCAATTGATAAAGCTCTTGCTCAGCTTCCGTATGTCTTTTAATGGGAGAGCCTAGTGTTTTCTCTGCCGTTCGGATCGAGCTTACCATTTCTTTCAACTCATCAGGCTCTAAAGCAAACGGGTGATCAGGACCTTTTAACTGACGGCTTGTTGTAAAATGTTTTTCAATCACGCACGCGCCTCTGGCAACTGCCACCACATCCGCCACGTATCCCATCGTATGATCCGAGTAGCCTATCAAGGTTTGAAAAGCCTGCTGCAGCGTATCCATCGCTTTCAGGTGCACATCTTCGAATTTGGGCGGATAATTGATCGCACAGTGAAGCAAAATCACTTTTTGATTTCCTTTTTTATAAATGGTATCCAACGCCACTTCAATGTCATCCAAATTAGCCATGCCGGTCGAAAGGATAACGGGCTTCTTGGTCTCAGCGACCCGCGACAGGAGCGGTAGATGCGTAATCTCAAAGGAAGCAATTTTGTAAGCCGGCACGCCTACTTTTTCCAATTCATCCACTGCTTCCAAATCAAACGGCGTCGAGAGAAAAAGTATTTTTTTCGAACGGCAATAAGCCGCAAGGTCCCGGTGCCATTCGCGCGGTAATTCATTTTTCTTGATGACGTCCCAAATGGTTTCTCCTTTTTTCACCAGTTTGTTTTTCTTCAAATAAGTTGCCATGGGTGTCTTTCGGGAATAAATTTTATCTGCTTTGAAAGTTTGAAATTTAACGGAATCACAGCCGGCAGCAGCAGCCGCATCAATTAATCTAAAGGCTTGCTTCAATTGACGGTTGTGATTACTGCCCGCTTCGGCAATAATGAAACACGGTTGTCCGGTCCCGACCCAACGCTTCCCAATTTGAATGTGATTCATTTAACACCAACCAATTCTTCCAACTTCTCAATCACACGCCGGACCCCTCGGCCATCAACTCGAGATTGAGCGGTCTGTGAAAATTGCGATCTTAATTTTTGGTCATAAAACAATTTCAAAAATATCTCTTGAAACTGTTGATCGGTTAACTGATTTGCCCAACCGGCATTTATGGCCACCGCTTGCCGCCCCATTTCCTCCGCCACTTTTTCCTGGTTGTCTGCTAAAATCACAAGAAGCATCGGCGTTCCCAAACGACATAATTCCCAGCAAGTCGACCCTGCGGCACTAATCGCCAAATCTGCTTTTGCCATTAATTGCCGCATTTCCTGAGCGCCAGGACTGATACAAAGATTGATCCTTCGTCCCGAAGCACAATGCTCTTTGGCATAAGCCAGCAGAGGTTGATAACTGCCAGAACCAATCACCACATCCAGAGCAAAATCTTCTTTTAAGTCATCTAACAGACGGACAAACCGACTCAACAGTTCAAAAGGTTGCGTGCCCCCCAAGGTAAGTAGGACTTGTTGAACTTTGTTAAATTGTCTTTGGGGCACTTCCCCCATGAATTCCGGACGCAACAAAGCAAAAGCTGTACCGGTTAAAAGCGAAACGTTGTTTGACACTTTACCCTCGTACAAATAAGGCGTGGCATAAATATTTTGGTTCACAACCACATCGGCAGGGCTTTGAATGCAAGCCGGATCATCAATCCAAAGTAAGTGTACGTGGCATTTCTTTCGTAATTGCACCTGATAAGCTTCATCAAATTGATAGCCATCCAAGACCACCCAATCAATATTCATCTGTGCGGTGTAACGACTAATTGTATTAATTTCTTCCTCAATCGATGAAAAGTTCTGCTCCTCCAAAATGGGTACTTGTTGCTTTTGAATGGCTTGCACCATTTCCGGTTTAAATAGTTTACCTAACCATAAAATTTTGTGGCCAGCCGCTTTGAGTCCTTGCGCTAAAGCGAAGCAGCGCGTGACGTGTCCTATCCCCGTCCGTTCATTAGCATCAACACGAAATAAAATAACCATCATCCGTTCCTAACAAAAATAGGGCGAATCTTTTGTCCTTCAAGATGCTTTGCTGCATTGCCCTCCTGAATGGCTTTTTTAACCACTTGAAAGGCATGTTCGTAAGCTTGCAGAATTTGATCAATGTCTGCTTGCGTATGACCCAAACACAAATTGTGTAAGCCCAGGTAGATGACGCCCCTTTTTAATGCTTCTTGTTGAAACAAGGATTGCAGATCTATCGCGGGTAGCGTTTCCTGATTTGAGCGGAATAAAAGTGCCGTATGAGCCGGAAAACTTCTGGTGTAAGCAAACTCTTTTAAACCGTGTCGAATAATCAATTGGTCAATGCCTTTGATGAGCCGGTTCTCCAGTTGCCAAAGATATGGATAACTTTCCGGTTTTTCTAAAATCTCCAGTGTCTTAAAGGCAGAAACAATGGGAATCGCATTACCCGCAAAAGTCATAGACACAAATACACCTTCATCGATTAATTTCATCACATCACGCCGGCCTGCAACCACCGACAAATCTGCGCCGTTGGCAATGGCTTTTCCAAAACAAACTAAATCAGGCACAACCTTAAAATAACCGCCGGCGCCGCGCAAATCAAAACGGAAACCACTCAGCACTTCATCGAATATCAAAAGTGCGCCATGCTGCGCCGTGAGTGCCCTCAATTTTTGCAAATAATCATCTTGCGGTAATTCGAGTTCGATGGGTTCCAAAATCACGGCTGCTATCTGTTCCGGATGCGCTTTGAACAAAGCAGTGAGACCTTCAATGTCGTTGTATTTAAATGGTAATGTGAGTACTTTTGTGGCTTCCGGAACACCGCGGTCGTTCTCACTCAGCCCGATGGACCAATCATGCCAGCCATGATAACCACAACTTGCAATGAGCGTCCGACCGGTGTATGCCCTTGCCAATTTGACGGCTGCCGTTGTTGCATCGGACCCATTTTTCACAAAACGAACCATGTCAGCACCGGGAATTAACTCGACTATTTTCTCAGCCAGCTGGACTTCCCCAATGGTGGGTAAAGTAAAACTCAAACCCTTGCTAATTTGTTTTTGGATCGTTTCCGTTATCTCCGGATGATGATAACCAATGATAACAGCGCCAAGCGCCATCACCGTATCAATGTACTTATTGCCGTCAATATCCCACACGCATCCGCCTTCGCCTCGATCCAGAAAAGCGGGTGCCATGCCTTCGCAAAAATATTGATAGCCCTTGCTATAAGTTTGCGAGGCTGAGGGAATCACCTCTTTGGCGCGCCTGAGCCAACTCGTGCTTTTGTTAATATTAATAGATAGATTTTGCTGCTTTGTTTTCATCAATGACTCCCGCTAATACCAAACTCGGCCAATGCCCGAATCAATCCAATTGTTAATCTGATTGATCTGTGGGTTAGCCCGTAAATATTGAATGATGCGCTGCATTGAAACCGGCTGGTCCGCATTTAAATTAAGATCTTCGTAAATTTTCCGCAGGACTACCAAATCCTCAGGCCAATCAACGGTCAACCGTACATCATCTGCCTGCACCTCTAAGGGAACAGCATGCTGTTTGATGGTAAATTGGTCTTGATGATCAAATATAAAACGCGTACAAAGTTCATTGCGATAAGGCGCGCCCCCTTCATCCCAGCTGCGTTTCAATGCTTGATATCTGATGATCTCAAAGTAAGCACCATCGGGCAGTCCGGAGGTAGAGGAATAATCGATATTTTTTCGGCAATGTTCATCATAGATGACCTGCAAATTATCTAAGTAGCAATAAGGGCTCTCGGTCGTCACGCGAAATACTTGATCGGCCGCCACCAAATTGGCTCCTTTAATCAAGCGGCCTAGCACATCGTCATCATCACCTGACACAAACGGCACCTGATGTCGTTCGGCCACGCCCTTAAAAATAATGTTTTCGGGAGCTTCCGAAATGGCCAGCACAATGGCATTGATTTCTTTTTTTGTTTTCAATTGCCGGATCAAAAAATCCAGAATACTGATTCCTTGTTTCACATCCAAGTTTTGAAGAGGTTTGGCGTAAAGCCGTGACGATTGATTCCGGCACGCCAGAACAGCTGCTAACTTCATGACAAAATTTCCTTACTGATGGGCGTATTTTCTTTAATGTTTTCTTTTAATGTCTTACCAATTACTTCTCTCATATCATTGAATGCATCTTTGCTTGCGGAACGTTTTAAAATGAGATGTTCTGACTTGATCTTTTTTCCCTTTTGAAGATTGTCTGCTGCGCATACGGTTCGCTTCACTTTGTTCCGGTACATCTTCTCCTTCGCCGTGAGCTGCCAACGTGATTCGCCCAAAGCCGGCGCGCTGGCTTTCACCCGCATCGACCACTCCTTAAATTCATCCGCGTTCAGTGCTGAAATGTAATCTTCCATTTTTTGCGCCCGATTAAGCGTCATGTGTTTTTCAATCACGGTCGCACCGGCGCCGATGGCGATAAAAGGCAAATAATAAGCCAGGTCTGTCCCGCCTTCGGTGTGATCCATGAATCCGACTGGTAATTTAAATTCGTCCCGCAGAGTCGGAATACGGCGTAAATGATTATCAATAATCTCGGTCGGTTCCGCTTGAAATCCAAACATCAAGGTCACGGCACATTTTCTTAAAAAACCAAGGGCATGTTTAATTTCTTCTTTTTCACAACCGCCGGTCGCTAAAAAAATTGGTTTCCCCGTTTGCCCTACTGCTTTTAATAAAATTTCGTTATTGATGTCAGTGGCATGAATTTTAATGCCGTCAATGCCAATTTGGACAAGCTCGTTCAGTGAACGCAATCCAAACACATCGGAATAGAATTTTAAACCTGCTTCATGCGCCTTTGAAACCGTTTCTGCCCATATTTCAAATGGAATCTCTAGTTTCTTAAATAGACCATAATATTGGTAATCCGGCAAAGCCAACTCATCCGCATAAAAAATCTGAAATTTGATAGCGTCTGCTTTCGTCTGTTTGACGGTCTCAAGAAATTGATGCACATACTCAGGTTTACCCTCATACCCTTGCGCGATCTCTGCAATAATATGTATATCTTTTTTTTCTGCCATTACAACCTCAACGCGAGTGCCACTGGGACGGATCGATTAAACGAGCATAGCCGGGATCTGATTGCATCGTTTGGTAGAAAGCCTCCAATGGTTCCTGTGACACAGGTTTTTGAGTTAATTTGAACAACTGAATGTTATCCGCCAATTGTTTTTGAGTTTCCGCACCAACGACCATGAAACTATTTTTGCTTTGATTCAACGCAAAAGAGAACGCCAGCTCTTGCGGATTCATCTGTAATTCACGACAAAGGCGCACAACCGCTTTAAGAATAGGCTGGGCAAATAACATATACGTGGGCAGTTCTTCGGGCTGCATCAATAAAAAGCCCTGCAAATAAATGCTTCTGATAAAGATCTTTTTCCCGGCTGCCTCTGCCGCTTCAAACCACCCTTCCCGTGCCGCCCGTTGATCAATCAAATTAAACGGCAATTGAATGAGATCGATCTCTTTGATTTGGAGCGCTTTTTTAAATTCAGATTCCGAATAAATTGAAACGCCCGCATGTTGAATCATGCCGGCACGTTTAAGCTGCATAAAGATATCTTCGTATTTGCCGGACCAGGCATCGAGTTCTTTACCCCGATGCAACAGACATCCAAAAAGAGAAGAAATTTTTAATTGCCTAAGCGAAACATGGACAGTATCTAAAATGGTTTGTGCAGAGGAAGCTTCAGTGCTGGGATCAAGTTTTGTAATCACACGAACTTTATCTGCCGCGTGCAATGCCTCAAAACAGTTTCCCAGAATTTTCTCACTGTCACCGTAAGCCTGTGCGGTATCAAAAAAAATCACATCTTCCCGGATAGCGCATTGAATCATCTCAAACGCTTCGGCTTGGTCAGGCCTACCGCTTTTATTTTTGATACCATAAGGCATCCCCAATTGAGCGGTTCCGACCACAAATTGAGACAGATTGGTTTTAACGGTTGGCATTGATAAACGCCTTTAAACTTTGAATGACATGGGTTTGCTGCGCCTCCGTCAGACCCGGAAAAATGGGTAAGCTGAGGGCATTTTGATAATACGTTTCCGCATGAGGAAATTGACCTTTTTGATAACCAAATTGCTGTTGATAAAACGGGTGTAGATGCAAGGGCACATAATGTACTTGGACACGAATGCCTGCTTCAAAAAAATGCCGACAAATGCTGTCTCGATTGACTTTTGAGTTTTGAGATTTAATTTGAATGGGGTATAAGTGATAAGCGTGACGAGTGTCGGGTTCCGGTAAAGGCGCCGGAACCACTTCCGGGATTTCTTTCAATGCGTGATGGTAACGTTCGGCTAACTGGTTTCGTGCCGCAATAAACCGATCGAGTTTTTTTAACTGACTAAGACCTAAGGCGCATTGAAAATCGGTGATTCGATAATTATACCCCAAAGACTGAACTTCATAGTAAAACGCATTTTCAGCATCTTGTTTCGAGAGTAAATCCTCGTAATTTTTCACGATACCATGATGCCTTATTTGTTTTAATCGTTCATAATAAGCGGGGTCGCTCGTCGTGATTGCTCCGCCTTCACCAGTGGTAATAGATTTAACCGGGTGAAAGCTGAAAACAGTCATATCGGAAAAGCTGCCTATTTTCTGATGGCGATAAGTAGCGCCCAAAGCATGGCAAGCATCCTCGATGACCGCTAAGTGATGTGCTTTTGCAATCTTTCTAATTTCCTCCAATGGTGCCGCGCGCCCCGCAAAATCAACCGGGATAATTACTTTTGTTTTCTTTGTTATTTTCTTTTCAAGTTGTGATGGATCCAAACATAGGTGTGCTGGATCGATATCGCTCAGGATGGGGGTAGCGCCACTGTAAACAGCGCAATTGGCACTCGCCACAAAAGTTAAAGCGGAAGTAATAACTTCGTCCCCCGCTTGAACACCTGCCGCTAAGCAAGCGGCGTGAAGCGCTGCGGTTCCGCTTGAGAAAACCACTGCAAATGGTGTTTGGGTGTACTCAGCCAATGCTTCTTCAAACCGAGCAACGTATTCGCCTTGCGTAATGTAGGGAGAGCGCAGCACATCCGTAACAGCTCGGATATCTTCTTCATCAATTTCTTGTCGGCTATAGGGAATAAATGAAGAGCTCGAAGTGAGTTCGTTAGACGGTTTCGGTGACAATTGACTCTGATTTTTCATTAACAATAGCTCTTAACTCCTCGATTGTCATGCGATTGGCCGGATTGTCACTGCTATATCTAAATTGATCAGGTAGTCTTTTAAAATGTTTTGGAATAACATGCACTTGAAACTCAAAAGCGGGATAAATCACATAATGACTTCCTGCATCATAAGTCCGATGTCCTTCATCTTCGGTGATGAGAACCTCGTGCAATTTTTCACCAGGCCGAATTCCGATTATTTTCTGCTCACAGCCAGGTGCGATGGATTCCGCTAAGTCCATCAGCGTCATGGTCGGAACTTTTGGTACAAATATTTCACTCCCTTGTGTTTCATCAAGCGCTTTTAAAACCAACTCAATGGCTTGATCAAGCGTGAGCCAAAATCGGCTCATCTCCGGATGCGTAATGGTAATAGTACCGGTTTGTCTTTGTGCTTTAAAAAGAGGAATGACACTACCTCGACTACCGATTACATTACCGTAACGGACCGTGCAAAAACGCGTTCCTTCTAAACCGGAATAAGCACTGGCTGCCGAAAACAATTTTTCGGCACATAATTTAGTTGCACCGTACAAATTGACCGGATTAACAGCTTTGTCAGTACTGAGGGCTACGACTTTCTTGACACCTTGATCCAATGCAGCTGAGATGATATTTTCAGCCCCAATTACGTTGGTGAGAACGGCTTCGAAAGGATTATATTCAAGGGTGGGCACTTGCTTTAAAGCAGCGGCATGAACAACAACGTCAACACCTTTAAAAGCACGAAACAAACGGTCGCGATCTCTGACATCACCAATAAAATAGCGCAGCCCTTCATAGTGAAATTCTTTCGCCATCTCGCTCTGTTTGAGCTCGTCACGGCTAAAAATGATAATTTTTTTTGGCCTACATTTGTCGATCATCCAACGGGTAAAAGCCTTACCGAAAGAACCTGTGCCCCCGGTGACCAACACGGTTAAATTAGAAAAGTCCATTCCCTACCTCCAAATAAAATTAAAATTTTTGCCGATGAAAGGCTGCTTCGAGATGGTTCTTAGCTGAGTCATTAGAGCTAATATAAAGTGTATTTTAACACGGTCTACTAAACCCGATAAAGCCTTTTTTGGCATCTAAAACAATATATTAACACCTTATTTTACTGCCAAAAGGCTGCGAGCTCTCTGGTAAACCTCGAGTAATTGGAAATACACTACTTGGGGGGTGTGCTTTTCTTCGAAGGTTTGCTTGGCGCACTGTGACATTTGCAGGCATGTTTTGTCATCTTGAAAACTCGCTTGTTTCACAGCTGTCCGTAATGCGTTCACATCTCCGGGTGATATCAGCCAGCCATTTTTACCATCGCAAACCAACTCAGGCAAACTACCCAAATCAGTCGCAATCACCGGAACACCTAAACGAAAACCTTCTAATACTGAAAGCCCAAACGATTCTTCGCATTCCGATGGCGCCACCAGACAGGCAGCCGAGCCAATGAGACGCAGCTTTTCCTCACCCGTTACGTAACCCAAACGTGCGATGTGATTTAAACGCTTTTCCCGGATGTGTTGATCGATCAGAGAAGCCAATTCGCCTTCTCCAATCACCTTGAGTTCTATATCATTCATATCTTCAAATGCTTTTAATAATGTCAGGACACCCTTCTCTTTTGAAAGTCGTCCCAAATAAACAGCGTAGGGTTTCTGATTATCTTGCTTCACAGGCAGTATATCCGCCGGAGGTTCTAAAAAGTGAGGCAGACACGAAAGACGATTTTCTGCAACCCCCATTTCTTGCATTCTCTTTTTGATGTAATGACTGGGGCAAATAAAACAATTCACAAGCGGACTCCGTAGATCTTGCGTACGAAATTGGGATAGCTGAATAGCCATGTAGGCACTTTTTACCAAACTATTTTGGTAACATTTGCGAGATACGCCATGAAAAAAATTTCCGGCCTGGCAGCGACGACAATGCGTTCCATCATTTAACATAAAAAGACCGTTGAGACACATCAGACGATGATTGTGCACAGTTTGTACAACGGGAATTTGGAGTGCTCTTAAAACATGATACATTTGGTTGCCAATGAAAGGATAAAGATTGTGAACATGTGCAATCTCCGGACGAACTTCTCCAATCAAAACTTCCAAGGCATGTTTCAGATGAGCATAGGAGGTGCGGCTAAGCTTCGTCACTGGGGAAGCAGACGGATGATCTTGAGTGGCCGAGTAACGATAAAACTTAAAGATTTGATGACCTTGTTTGGTTAAAAGATCAGTCAATGAATCAACATAAAAGTCCTCACCGCCGCGTTGCCGATAATAATTGTGTATCATTAAAATGCGCATGGGAACGGTTACCTTTTCATCTCGGCGTTACGCTCGTAAATGACCCAGGGATTTTGACGGAAAATCTGCTGACGCGGCTCAAAATCTTTCGGCACCTCAGCACATTCTCCATTTAAAACCAATAATTGCCTCACCCCGCCTGATGGCAGTTGATGGAAAGGGTCATTGTCGTGCAAAAACTTAATCTTCTCTGGCTGACCAATGTAAGCACTCATCGCATCAGCTGCTTCAATGCAAGGCATGGGCATACGGATCATGAAATCAGATTTTGCATCATGCGACAATTCTGTTCTCAGAAATTCAACTGCTGCGCGCGTTGTGTGATGTTGTTGAGCAATCTGCCACACTTTTCGTGCACACGGAACGGAAACACCAAAAGCGGCAAGCGTAACAATCAGCACTACCGGTATGCGTGTTAATCTTTGGCATAATAAGGCAAGTAAAATGCATCCTATTATTTTACAACCAGCCCAGAAAAGACCCGTTGGTATAATCAAATAATAATTAATTAACGCCCGCCATGGCAGCATCACAATGAGAAAACACAAAACAAGGAAAGGCCACGACAGGAGCAGAAAAAAATCTGTTGGAGAACTTTTAAACCGGAAGAGTTTACGGCCGATTGCTAAGGCGATTATTGTGCCTGTCGCAAACCAAAAAGGTGTAAAAAAACGCTTTCCGCCATGCAAGAAATGATCAACGACTGATTGAAATTGATAACCGTCTGTATACCCTTGCCTGGCACTTAGAAAAATTTGGGAAAAACATAGCCCGGAAACGATAAGCCATAGAAGAATCCAGCCATATTGCTTCTCGCGTGTTTCACGCCATCGCAACAAAAACCCAATGAAAAAACAAGGGATAAATGCCACTGCAGTTGCTTTTGATAAAATTGCCAGATAAAGGCCTAAAAAGAAAAGACAGCTATTGATCAATCCCTTTTCTGAGCGGGTCATTAAATGAATAAAACTGCCATACGCCAAGAGACCAAACAACAAAATTAAGCGTTCCTGTAAAGAAGCAAAGAAAAACATGGGGTAATTTGAGGAAAATAAAAAACAAAAGACAACAAATAACCACCGATAAACTCTGGTCTGGTTCGTCCGGGCTTGGAGGCTTATTTGCACTGTCTGCTCAAAAAGACATCCCCATCCGTAAAAGATAGCCACATTCATCAGATAAATCACGAGATACGCCAGTGCGCTTGATTGCCAGAACGTGCCATAAAATAAATAAATGAAAGCAGCATAAAGCGGTCGAAACATGCCCCATCCTCTATCATCCTGCAAATAATGCAGGATGAATTGCCACAAATTAAGGCCGTCAAAGCCTCGGCTGGCACGCAACAAATGGCCATGATCATCCATAAGCGCCCAATAAGGCGGCATGATAATGAATAAAGTCAACATGCCGATCAACCACAGGCTCAAAAGGCTTCCCGCGAGCCGCTCCTCTGCTTCCCCAACTTCCGGTAATTGATATTTTTTTGTGTTATTCATGATTTTAATTTGAAGATAGTCAACTCAATGAGCTGAAAAAGAAAGGCAACGATCACACGCATGGATACTTTGCTCTCGCCTTGTCTTCGATTAATAAATTGGTAAGGTAATTCTTTTAACTGTTTTGATTTTGATTTCACAAGTAACTCTAACAAAATCTTATAACCTTTGGGACGCAATAAAGATCTCACATGAATAAAGGTGTCTTTTTTGATACAAAAAAAACCACTCATTGGATCCGCAATTTGAACGCCTGTGAGAAACCGGGCTAATTGGGTCGCGGCATAACTACCCGCCTGCCGATACCAACTCCAATCGGCTTCGCTGCCGCCGGTTACTCTGCGAGAACCAATTACAAAATCATAGGGTTCTTTTTGAATGACACAAATCATCTCGGGCAGTAAGCGTATGTCGTGAGACAAGTCAGCATCCATGACAGCCAAAATATCCCCATTGGCATGTTCAAAACCTGCTACCACTGCCGAGCTCAGACCTCTCTGATGCGTACGCCTGATGATTTGGATGGCGGCATCAGTCTTAGAAAAATCGCTGACAATACTCCAGGTTTGATCCGGCGAATCATCATCCACCACGATAATTTCATACGGACAATCAGCTAAAACTTTTTTGGCTTGCTCAATCACGTGACCAATGTTGGCAGCTTCATTGTAGGTTGGAATAATGAGTGAAACCATCATGGCATTAAAAAAATCTAGGGAAACATGTCATGTGCGAGTTTTCATCCACTCTCGAGCGGTATGAATCGTTACCAGCAAACAAGCAGCATTATAAACAAGCCAGAACGGCATCACCCAAACAAATTGCCGCTGTACAAAGTAATATCCCGAATAAACCGAGAACACATACATCATCAACGTTGGGATTACCACAAACACAATGGGAAATAAAAGTGCCGCCCACATCCGTTTTATCATGAAAATCAATGATCCAATCAGACAAGCCGCAACCAAAACAGGGCGAATCCATATCTTAAGAAATCCAGTCAAGCCATAATCAATCGCGATAACCTGGATAATGCCTTCCCAGCCTTTATGGATATACATGTATGGATCAATATAGTCAAAATGCTTTAGATCAAATCCTTCAAATACCGGTAAACGATAATAAAGCATCAACAAAGGAATGCACAATATGACTACTCCGGCCAAAGTTGCCAGAAACGAGCGATGCTCCTTCAAAACCTGAAAGCAGCTGGTGAAAGTCTTTTCCGGGCTATTAAAAAATTCTGAGGTTAAAAGAAAGAGTCCGGCCAATGCAATCATCAACAACCCATAATTATGAAAAAGCCCTATCACAATCAACACGGCAAACAGACCAATTCGAAAAGTTCGAGCCGCGTAACAGCGCCACACAGCCCACAACGCCAATAAGGCCAGCAAACTCAAAACAGCATACGGCCTGACTTCCAACGCATGAACGATTTGATGTATGTGATAAGCCATGAGCACACAAACCGCGAGATTGATCCAGTGGCTTTCCTTGACGCTGAGAAATTTAAGCTGAAGCAATTTGCGCCAATCAACCGTTGCAAGCATCCAATAAAAGATGCCGGTGATAACTAAATAAGGTAAGGAAAACAGGTAGCGATTATCGGTTGTGAGGAAATGTCCGATGGGATATAACAGCACAAAAGCACCGGGTAAATGGTATTCATTTTTAGGAATATACTGAGTCACGTATTCCCAAAACGGATACTGCATGCCGACGACGGTGACTCTTTCATCCACCCAATAATCAGTCGCCCGTTGAACCAATCTGAAATAAATGTAAAGACCAAAGTAAAGAACCAGGATAGCCAGCATGAGCGGGTGATAAGTTTTGAGAGAGATGAAAAAATCATCCTTGGTTTCCTGCTTCATGCAAACACTTTCCTCAAGAATTGGCTAACATTTTCGGCTGCTAACCGATTTCCCTTTTCAGACCAATGCTGATCCGGCTGGCCCCACAAAGTTTCATAATTTTTTAGCCCTTTCTGTAACTCAGCCTGAAAATAAGGCCGTAGATCAAAAAAGGCATATCCGCGCTGCTTCAGTTGATCGGTTAATAATTTTAAACGTCCCCTGAGAAAGGTATCATGATAAAAAAGTTTTCCCGGCGCAATCACAATCAGGAATGCGGCTTGCGATGACGCCGCTTCACGAGCTAATTGATCGATAAAGAACATGGTGTCGTCCACGACTTCCCTGTCATCTGACGGCATCCGCTCGGACAAAAATTGTTTTCGTTTGGCGTTAATGCGACGTCCTAAAATATCCCTAAAATAACTGACGGCATAGGAGTGCCTTACTACATTCAATGTAACCGGATTTGAGTACAACCAGTCTTGCACATAGTAAATGGGCCATTTTTTAGGGCTTTCATAAACCAACTGATTTCCCTTTCGCTTATAAGGTCCCAGGTAGATATCTTCAAAATCATTATTGGTACAAAAAGTAAGTATCACAACATCCGGTTGAAACGATTTCACATAATTCCGGTAAATCGCCAATTCATGTGATAAACCGATGTTCTCGACTCCCGCATTCAAGTAATCGATGCTCCCATCCGGTGCGACATTGTTTATTACCAGGGCAGGATATTCATCCCCATCGTTCACATTAAACCCAAAGGTGAAGGAGTCGCCCACAAAAGCAATGCGCGAAACCTCTTCTTTTTTCTTCATTTCGATGGGCGGGTTTCGAAACCCAAACTGATTGATTGTTTGATGGGTTTTGCGCCCTTGATATAAAAAAATGCTCTGAAAATTGGGGCGGTTAAAATATTCGCTTTTGGCATCAAAGTGAACAGAGGGTACATTAATCCATCCAATGTTCTGCCACCGTAAATATACTTCAAAAAGCAACAGACAGAATAGAACAGAAACAACAAGTAAAATAACGTTGATAAAGAAGTTTTTTATCATCAGACTTGATTATGAAATGATAGATTTAAGTGTTTTGACAATAAATTTTTGATCATTCAGTGTTAAATCGTTATACAGGGGCAGCCTTAAAATTCGTTCACTAACGTCTTCTGTGATTGGGAAATCTCCCGCTTGATACCCAAAGCGTTTACCCATCGGTGAAAGATGCAGCGGAATATAATGAAAAATGGCTAAAATTCCCTTTTTCTTCAGCGCTGCCATCACACGGTTGCGTTCTCGTTTATGAGAAAATAGCAAATAATACATATGGTAATTGGGATGACAATGCTTGGGGACAATTGGCAGCCTCACCTCCCCTCGTTGTGCTAAAGTGCTCAAAGATTCGGTATAGAAATTATAAATTTTTTTACGTTTTTCCTTAATTTTTCCCAAGTGAGTTAGTTGCGCATAAAGAAAAGCAGCTACCAGTTCGGATGGTAAAAAAGAAGAACCAACGTCCACCCACGTATACTTGTCCACTTCACCGCGAAAAAATTGACACCGATTTGTTCCTTTCTCCCAAATAATTTCAGCACGAGGTATCAAAGCCTTTCGATTAATCAGCAGTGCGCCTCCTTCGCCGCTCATGCAATTTTTAGTTTCATGAAAACTATAAGCACCCAAATCACCCAAGGTGCCTAAGAAACGACCCCGATAAGTCGCATCCACTGCTTGGGCAGCGTCTTCTACAATCGGGATATTTTTTTTTCGAGCAACTGCTTGAATGGCATCCATTTCGGCTGCCACACCGGCATAATGGACCGCAATGACGGCTTTGGTTCGTTTGGTGATGACCGAGGCAATTTTTGTTTCATCAATATTAAAAGTGTCAGGGCGAATATCGACAAACCGCGGTACAGCGCCGCGCAAAACAAATGCATTAGCGCTTGAGACGAATGTGTACGAAGGTAAAATCACTTCATCGCCAGGTTTTAAATTGACGAGCAATCCGGCCATTTCCAAGGCGGAAGTGCAGGAAGTGGTCAAGAGCACTTTGGGAATTCGGAAACGTTTCTCGAAGAACTGATGGCATTTTTTCGTAAAATAACCGTTACCGGATAAATGGCCGCGGGCTACCGCTTCTTTGATATAAGCCAATTCTTTACCGCTAAATCCTGGTTTATTAAACGGAATCTTCATCATAGCCACCAATGATAAAAAGGATGTTCGGAGACAATGCGAAATCCTTGCGCCCGATAAGCGCGCAAAGCTGTTTTATTCTTTTTTTGAGTCACAACCTTTAGCAATTTTATTTTTTTTGATTTTGCCCACACTTCAGCGGCTTGCAACAGCGCCCTGCCAATTCCCTTTCCCTGATAAGGCCGATCCACACCAAACAGGTCGATGTACATCCCCGCTTTTTTCTGGCGTAATGTCAGCAATCCAACTGCCCGCTTGCCTCGCTCACATATCAAAGCTTGCCGCGCATAGCTTTGCAAGACTGAGCGCTTTACCCATTCTTCGTATAATTTTTTTGCGGATTTTCTTCCAAACTTGGAATCTACCGAAAATCGGCTCTCGCGGCTAATCACGTTCCCAGAGATGCGGATCAAATCTCTTAAATATCTTTTCTGAAAGCAGACAATAGATCCGACTTCCGTTGACTGTTTTTTGGTTACTAAAAGACGTTTGGCAAGTGTGGTTTTACAATCAACCAAGATTAATCGGTTGCTTTGCAATAATGTTTGTATTTTCTTTGATTGTTTCTCCAATACAAGATAGAGACATTTGAATCGGTGCTGTTTTGCCTTTTGCCTAATTTGGCAAAGAGACAATCGGGTAAGTCTGCGAGCAGTTATCTGACCAATTTTGATACCAAAAAAACGAGAATCCCAAGGCAAATAACGAATCAGTGGCATTAATCTAGGGTTTGCCTAACCAAGTATTGTGGTTTTTTATTAATGTTTAAGTGTACCCTGCCAATATACTCACCGATCAAGCCAAGAGACAGCAGTTGCACACCGGAAAAGAATGTAATGATGACAACAGTAGCGGTAAAACCCATAATGGGGACACCAAAAAGAATCTTATTTAAAATAAAATAAATACCCAAAAGAAATCCAGCGATCGATAGAATCACTCCCAACAAAGAAGCTGTTTGCAGAGGGGCAATTGAGAAATTTGTCATCATATTAATACTCAACGTAATCAGTTTTTGCAAATGATAACCGGATTGTCCGTATTGACGTGCTTGATGCCTGACTTCAACGCTACCAATTCGATTCGTACACCAGGCCAAAAGACCGTCAATAAAAGTATAATTAAGGTCATACGCCAAAATAAGTTCAATCAATTGTCGGCGAACCATCCGAAAAGACGTCAGATTCTCTTTTAACCGAAATACCTTTTTATAAACCCATTGGACTAGACCTGAACCAAAATTACGAAAAAGGCTGTGTTTTTTCTTTTGATAGGCACCATAGACCACATCGTATCCCTCTGCCATCTTCTTTATTAGAAGCGGTATATCTTCCGGGAATACCTGCAAATCATCATCAAGCGTGATCAAAAATTCACCTGTAGCATAACGAAATGCACACATCAAGGCGTTGTGCTGCCCAAAGTTTCTCATCAATCGAATTGCTTTGACGTTCGAGTATCTTTTTTTAATCTTTTCGAGTGCCGCCCACGACTCATCGGTGCTGCCATCATCGACCAACACGATTTCATAACGATCGGTGATCGGCTGAAAAGTAGCCGCAATACGCTCATAAAGTGTTTCAAGCGTTTGATGACTGTTATAAACAGGGATACAAACGGAGTACTGAATTTTCATAAGAGTTTAAACTTAAAACAGTGTATAGATAAATGGTGCCACTGCCGAACTTTGCGTTGAGACAATTAAAGCCCCTAGCAAGACCAGCATCACAACGATTGGCAATAACCACCATTTTTTTCGAACTTTCAAAAATTCAAATAGTTCCTTGAGAACAGAGAGTTTTGACATTAGTAAAGCCTTTCATAACGTTCGGGCTTAAACTTATCTTCAGCCCTGGGTTGCCAATAACTCAAAGAATGACGTTCTAATTTCTGAGCCAACAAATCTTTCCGCATCACCCATATCATAAACCTTAGCGGTGTTAAAATGACATAAAATAATATACTTAGCAGCACCCTTGTATTAAACCAGCCAAGCATATGCGCCAATTTCATCCAGGCTGCTTCCACCGGTCTTAAAGCTTCCGGATAAATCAGCCCGCAACCTTCAAAGATCAGGACAAGCCCAAAAAAAATCTTGGCGATCTCGTGATGTTTCAGAAACAGCAAGAAACCGATCACAAAAAAAGCGATTGCCATCACGTGAGCAAATTTCTTTAAATCTTTAACTGATTTAGGCTGGCTGTTCATTTTATTTTACCGCACTAATCAAGTGCAAAACTTTTTACCTCATCATACCGCAATTTTGACTGGTCTTGCTCTTCCTTATTTAAGATGCAATTCCCGAGAATGAGGTAATCCATTTCGGTGCGCATGAAACAGCGATAAGCGTCTACCGGTGAACAAACAATGGGCTCCCCTCTCACATTAAATGAGGTATTCACCATAACCGGGCACCCTGTTTTTTCAAAAAACCGTTTTAGCAAAGCGTAGAACTTGGGGTTTCTGTCTTGGTCCACTGTTTCCACGCGGGCTGAGTAATCAACATGCGTCACGGCTGGAATGGTTGATCGGCAACTTTTCAACCGATCTAATCCTTTTAACTCTTGATCAACTTGCTTTCGGTGTTTCTCCAAAACAGGCGCGACTAGTAACATATAAGGGCTTTCGCTATTCATATCAAACCACTGATGCACCTCTTCTTTAAGAACCACCGGTGCAAATGGGCGAAATGATTCTCTAAATTTAATTTTTAAGTTCATGCGCGATTGCATTTCAAGCGAGCGCGCATCGCCTAAAATACTACGATTCCCTAGCGCCCGGGGACCAAACTCCATACGACCCTGAAACCATCCAATGACTTTGCCCTCTTCCATTAACTGACAGACGCGTTCTAAAAGCGTTTGATCATCTACCACGTCAAAAGCAGCTTTTTCTTCTGTTAAGTAATGCGTAATTTCTGCCTGCGAATAAGCCGGCCCTAACAAAGAACCGTATTGACTATCCCCCGTGCCACTGGGATGACGAGGCTGATCTAAATAATGATACCAAGCTACCAGCGCGGCACCCAGAGCGCTCCCGGCATCTCCTGCTGCCGGTTGAATCCAAATTTGCTTAAAGGGGCCTTCGCGTAAAATTCTCCCGTTTGCCACACAATTCAGCGCTACACCACCGCTTAAACATAAATTTTCTGCTCCGGTCACTTGGTGCACGTGCTTGACAATGCGCAGCATGACTTCTTCAGTCACCTGTTGAATTGATCGGGCCAAATCCATTTCTCTTTGTGTCAAAGGTGTTTCAGGCCGGCGCGGCGGAGCGCCAAATAACCGATGAAAACGTTCATTGGTCATCGTGAGCCCCGCACAATAATTGAAATAATGCATATTTAAACGAAACGAACCGTCTTCTTTGAGATCAATCAGTTCTTTGAATATTAAGTCTACGTATTTGGGCTCACCATACGGTGCCAAACCCATCACTTTATACTCTGCCGAATTAACCTTAAAACCCGTGTAATAAGTGAAAGCCGAATAAAGTAGACCGAGTGAATGCGGAAAATGGAGTTCATTCATCAAGCGAACCCGGTTATTTTCTCCGACGCCAAAACTGGTGGTCGTCCATTCCCCGACACCATCCACAGTCAAAATAGCGGCTTTTTGAAAAGGAGACGGGAAAAATGCTGCCGAAGCGTGCGATTCATGATGTTCGGGATATAGAATTTTCCCATGATATTTTAATTTCTTCTGGATTAATTCGGGAATCCATAATCGTTCCTTCAACCAGAGCGGAATGGCTTTCAAAAATGATCTAATGCCTCGAGGGGCATAACAAAGGTAGGTCTCCAGAATACGCTCAAACTTGATAAAGGGTTTCTCATAAAAAACGACTAATGCAATATCCTCAATCGAGATGCCTGCTTTCCGGAGACAAAAATCGACCGATTGCGTCGGAAATTCGGAATCATGCTTTTGACGTGTAAAACGCTCTTCTTGAGCAGCGGCTACAATTGATCCATCCCGCAGCAAAGCAGCAGCTGAATCATGATAAAAGCAAGAAATACCTAAGATGAACTTTGGTTTATCTGTCATTTGTAACCTAAGTATCTGTAAAAAAACGGTTTATGATACCAATTCGCTTCTGATTTGACAATAAAAGACCTTAAGGCGGGAAATGAGATTACCTTAACTTAACCAGGCGGCTTTTCAACAACATTTCGGCAATCTTAACATCTTCTTTCGTGTCAAGGTCATAACCTGACCAACGATGAATCGGGAATGCGCGGGATGGTTTAGCGAACAAATCCTTCTGTTTGAGCAGTGCTTTGGTTCGCGTCACCACCACATTTCCTAGGACAAAAAAAACAGGTTTTTTTTGTTTGTTAAAGTTTTTTTTTATGGCTTTTGGAAAAATAAAATCCAGATAGTTCTGACCCTGAGATAGTTTTCTCTGGTTATAAGCATGATATTGATGAGGTACTTCCACAACCGATTGCACACTGTTTGCCCGCGTATCTTTTTTCATCATTCTAACTGCCGTCCAAATGTGACCTGCCGTTAGAAAAAGTGAGGTAGGTTCAAGTAAAACAATCAATCCGGGCAAATGACCAACGCGCTCTCCGACCGACTGGACCGCTTCGATCACCACATCAACGGAAGCGACATGGTCGCCGCTGAGACGCTTGGGCCGTTGATGAATCAATGCCCCTAGACGCTTCGCAGTTCGAGCAATGCGGGGATGATCTGTTGAACAAATGATTTTATCTAAAATCTTTGATTGTTGGGCAGCCCGGAGGTTATAACCGATCAGGGGTTGCTTGCCAATTCGCACCAAATTCTTAAGCGGGATACTTTTAGATCCGCCTCTGGCAGTTTGGACAGCCCATATTTCTCGCGATATGATTTTCACGGGTTTGAAAAAGAATGAGGGTGATTTAAAGTGTTTAAATCATGATCAACCATCATTTGAACCAGCTGACGAAATGCGACCTTGGGTTTCCAACCCAATATTCTTTTAGCTTTTGACGCATTACCGCATAGGACTTCGACATCAACCGGTCGATAATAATGTGGATCAATCACCACATAATCTTTCCACTTCAATCCAACATATTTAAAAGCCTCTTCTAAGAACTCGCGTACCGAATGGGTTTCACCTGTCGCCACCACATAGTCATCCGCTTTTGCATGCTGGAGCATCCGCCACATGGCTTCAACATAATCACCTGCAAAGCCCCAATCACGCTTTGAATCTAAATTACCTAAATGCAATTTTTCCTGGCTGCCTAACTTAATGCGGGCAACCGCTCTTGTGATTTTGCGTGTCACAAAAGCTTCACCTCGGCGCGGGGATTCATGATTAAAAAGAATCCCATTACAGGCAAAAATTTTGTAACTCTCGCGGTAATTAACAGTTGCCCAATAAGCGAATAACTTAGAAATCGCATAGGGGCTGACAGGCCTGAACGGTGTTTTCTCACTTTGAACTTGATCGGTGGTATTGCCAAAAATTTCGCTGGAGGAGGCCTGGTAAAATTTGGTTGATAAACCGGCCTCTCGAATTGCCTCCAGCAATCGAAGCGCGCCGACAGCCGTCACTTCGGCTGTGTATTCCGGGATGTCAAAACTAGTTCTAACGTGTGATTGTGCCCCTAAATTATAAATCTCGTCCGGCCGAATGGTTCTAACTAATTTGTTTAAAGAACTCGCGTCATTTAAGTCGCCGTAGTGTAAAAAGAAATGCGTCTTCCCTTTTCTTTGTTTTTCTGATTGATAGATGGGTTCAATGCGGGAACGACTGTCAAATGTGCTGGAACGGCGGATAATCCCATGGACTTCGTATTTTTTGCCAAGTAACAACTCAGCCAGGTAGGAGCCGTCTTGACCTGTAATTCCTGTAATCAGCGCTTTTTTCATGAGTTTTAGGAACGACGGCGTTTAGAGGTGCCCGATTTGGATGGGTTCACTCTGAAATAGCTGATACCAAAAAGGATGACCAGCAGCAGCACCACTAATAAAATAATGGTGGTCCATTCAATCATGCTCGACGCAGCTTTTAAAACAAACCGCGAATGTTCCGGTTTGAAATCACTCATTGAAAACTTCCAAACCACCGTATTGCCAACGATACTATCACCATTGGTGGAAATAATTTTCCCGGGCAAAGTAACTTCCGAATAAAATCTGAATTTTGAAAGCACTTCACTTTCCATTCTTTCACGGGCAATGGATTCAACAGCGGATGATGACAGCAATTGGCCTTCTAGTGTGACGGGAGACTTTTGTGCCTCGACAGGCATGTCTCCGGTAGGCGCTTCTGCTACTTCCTCTTCAACTTTTTCGGTTTTGGTTTTCTCTGCCTCAGCCTTATCTTCATTTTTTTCTTTTCCTGACTCTTCTGCCGATTCTTTCGTTTCTTCATTTTTTTCCGCAAAGATTGTTATGTCATTCAATATCGACGGACGCACCGGCAGGGAAACAGATTGTTCCCGAATCACTTCCTTCTTAATGTCGTTCAAAAGAAGCTCAATGACATTTTTGTTCTGAAATACCTCTTGGTATTCATATTCTGAAGTAAATAATCCGCGATGTCTTACAACTTGAATAAAATTCTTGGAATAGATGTTTTGCTCGAATGGCTCGACAATACCAAGTTGGATGAAATTACGCCTTTCTTCATCGCTAATATCCTGGAATTGCTTCTCTGCGTCATATTGATAATCACTTCCAATTTGTTCGCCCTTATCAAACCGTCCAACCGCATACACATGGTAATAAGTGTCGGCTAAAATAGATTGACCGCCCTTCGTCACATTGGTTTTCACTTGCCAATGCCCGTCCTGTGGTGCCTTGAACAAATGAGCCCCGCGGCCGTCAATCCTGGTTTCGCGGACAACAGCACCGCTCGGTTTGACGACCGTTTTGAAATTAAAATCAGTTTCAAAACAGCCCGTCAGCAAAATAATGCCAATTAATAAGAGATAGATTTTTTTCATGATGATTCTTGAGGAAATATTATAACATTCTAAACGAGGAAAACAAAACAAATGTTTGCCCCATGACACCTTGACTTTAGAACCAACATAGATAGAATCAACGTATGTCACATTCTATTGAAATGCTCGCCAAACAAGTAGGTGGAAAAGTTATTGGGGATGGGTCTGCCCTTATTGAAGGTATTACCAATATTGAATCGCCGAAAGCAGGCAATATTACCTTCATTAGTCATAAGAAATCGTTAAAGGAACTGGAAGAAAGTCCGATTGCTTGCATCATTGTGCCGCCTGAAGTCACTCAATCCGCTAAACCGCTTATACAAGTAGCACAGCCAAAATTAGCATTTGCTATTTTGCTAAGTGTTTTTTATCCACCCAGGCAGCTTCATCATGGCATTTCTTCTCAAGCGCACATATCAAAATCAGCAAAAATTGGAAAGAATGTCACCATCGAACCGTTTGCCAGCATTGGTGATCGGGCTTCTATAGAGGATAATACCGTTATTCGAAATCACGTATTTATTGATGAGGATGTGGTCATTGGTTCGGATACGATTATTCACCCCAACGTAAGCATTTATGCCAAATGTCAAATTGGTAGTCACGTGATTATTCATTCAGGCGTCGTGATCGGTTCTGACGGTTTTGGATTTGTCTTTGACGGCAAAGCACAGCAAAAAGTTCCGCAAGTCGGGATTGTCGTCATTGAAGATTATGTTGAAATCGGTGCCTGTACAACCATTGACCGAGCCGCAATCGGTAAAACATCCGTCGGCACTGGAACCAAAATTGATAATTTGGTACAGATTGCACACAATGTACAAATAGGTGCGCATTGTGCCATCTCAGCCCAGTGTGGTATTTCAGGAAGTTCAAAAATCGGAAACTATTGCACGCTAGGCGGCAGTGTCGGGATCGCAGACCATGTTGAAATTGGTGACGGTGTCATGCTCGGTGCAAACGCAGGCGTTCCGCCCGGAAAAAAGATCCCATCAAAACAAATTTGGTTTGGCCAGCCGGCTCGTCCGTACGATGAAATGCGCAAACAATTCGGCGCTCAGCTCCGCGCTCATGAAAATCAAACAGAGTTACGTGCTTTAAAGAAAAAAGTTGAGGAATTAACGCGCGAACTCAGTGATTTAAAGTCTTCGATGAAATCTTGAGGCTGCGGCTAAACCTCTAGCTTTCAGTAGTTATGGATAAAACTCAAACCTTTGACTTACCGGATTGCCTCTGCTGTCACTCATCGCGTTATCAATTATTCACGCGTAAGAATAGTCACACACTTTTCCGCTGTGAAACGTGCGGTTTCATCCGAGTTCACCCCATTCCTAAAAATATTGACGCTCTCTACGAATCGGATTATTTCGCTGGAGCTTCTGCCGGACATGGTTACGTCAATTATCAACAAGATAAAGAACCAATGCGCGCAACTTACGTGACGTACCTTTCACACATTGAAGCGTTGAAACCGGGTAAAGGCAAATTGTTAGATGTTGGAGCAGCCAATGGTTTTTTTCTTACAATGGCGGAAGCGAATGGATGGCATGCTGAAGGGATTGAGATTTCAAAGTATGCAGCCCAGGAAGCTAAGAAGAATAACCTATCCGTCCACTTAGGAAAAATCCAAGATGTAACGCTGATGCCCGCTCAATTTGATGCGATAACACTCTGGGATTCATTGGAGCATTTGGTAGATCCTGAGGGAGATTTTAAGCAAATCACATCCTGGTTAAAACCGGGTGGTTTGATTGCGCTCACGACGCCCGATACTAAGAGTTGGGTAGCTCAGGTCATGCGGGGCCGGTGGCATCTCATTTTACCGCCGGAACATCTTCATTATTTTAATCCAGAAAATTTAGGCCGATTTCTCAAGCATTTTCAACTAAAAGTGGTAACGGCGAAAAAAATAGGAAAATCATACACGCTATCTTATATTTTTCGACTTATCGGTAATGCCTATCAAATGGCCGTTTCGCAGAAATGCAGTCTGTGGTTAAAAGATAAGAGGTTGGGTCAGCTTCGGATCCCACTTAACTTGCGTGACAATCTCTTCCTCATTGCCCAAAAAGTAAGCTAGATTACTTACGGCCGATTAAATTCAAGAATTCGGAACGGGATCGCTCATCGGAGCGAAATGAGCCTATCATCGAACTGGTCGTACAATAAGCGTCCTTTTTCTCTACCCCGCGCATAGCCATGCACAAATGATAAGCTTCAATGACGACGGCAACACCGCTGGGTTGAAGCGCCTGCATCAAACAATCGGCGATTTGCTGTGTGAGGCGTTCTTGAACCTGAAGCCGCCTGGCAAACACATCTACAATCCGCGGAATCTTGCTTAAGCCTACGATGCGGCCCTGCGGCAAATAGGCGACGTGTGCTTTGCCGTAGAAAGGCAATAAGTGATGCTCGCAAAGACTGAATAGGTCGATATCCTTTACCACAACCATTTCATCATAGTTTTCTTCAAAAATGGCATTATTGAGCACCTGTTGGATGTCTTGCTTATAGCCTCTGGTGAGAAACTTAAATGATGATTCAACGCGCTTCGGTGTATTCTGCAATCCTTCGCGCGAAGGATCTTCTCCTAGCTTGGCGATTAGATCGCGGATTAGCGATTCGATCTTTACCTCATTTATCACACTCATTTCATTTCCTCCTATGCCAATTGACGCAAATAATCGTAAGTATAAATACCGGTTTGATGGCCATCGCTCCAAACAACTCGAAGTCCATAACGACCGACTGTTTCAATGCTCACCGGCTTAACGTCTTGGGGCACTTCTTTTTCTTTCATTATCTTTTCACCGCTCCACTCATCTACGCAAACAGCGCAGCGGCATTTTAACCGAAGATCACGCACTTGAAATAGACTTAAATGGCCGTCTGACCACTGAATGCCAAGTTCTTGTTCGCCTAACTGTTTAATTTCTATCGGTTTAACAGCTACTTTGTTTTCCATGCCAATTTAAAATCACTTGGAAGCTCCGGACCTTTCATATTTTCGATGCTAAGCTCCTGTGCCACACGACCCGCGACTGACTTAAAAGCAACTCCGGCTGCTGAATCAGGTATTTTTATCACGATAGGCTCGCCCTGATCACCTGCCGCTGCCACTTGAGGCTCAATTGGAATCTCTCCCAAGAAAGGGACCTGTAATTCGCGGGCCGTACGTTCGCCGCCTCCCGCGCCAAAAATTGCAATTCGTTTACCATTTGAATCTAAATAATAACTCATGTTTTCCACGATACCAAGAATAGGAACATTTACCTTTTGAAACATTTTCAAACCTTTTCGCGCATCAATCAAACTAACTTCCTGCGGTGTCGTGACAATCACAGCCCCCGAAAGTGGCGCTAATTGTGTGAGGGTTAACTGCGCATCACCCGTTCCGGGCGGTAAGTCAATCACCAAGTAGTCTAATTCGCCCCAAGCAACTTTGGTTAAAAATTGTTGAATAATCCCATGAACCATCGGTCCGCGCCAAATCACGGGCGCATCATCTTTGGATAAAAACCCCATCGACATGATTTTTAGCCCGTGTTTTTCAATCGGTACAATCTGCTGCTCTTCATTCACATGCGGTGATGCCGTAATGCCAAACATCAAAGGCATGCTGGGACCATAAATGTCGGCATCCAATAAACCGACGCGCGCTCCTGAGCGCTGAAGCGCCAATGCCAAGTTAGCAGCAACGGTTGATTTACCAACGCCGCCTTTTCCGCTGGCAACAGCAATTACATTTTTAACTTGCGGTAAAACAGCTGCTTTTTTGTGCGCACTGGCTTTCACATCCGAAGTGAGATCGATCTTAATAACTCGGTTTCCCGCAATTAACTTGACCGCTTGCAGACTTTGTTCTTTTAATTGTTCTTTAACGGGACAAGCCGGTGTAGTCAGTTGGATACTAAATTTAACTTCGGCATCGGTCATGATGAGGTTTTTCACAAATCCCAAGCTGACGATGTCCTGCTTTAAATCAGGATCCTCTACTTGTTTGAGTGCCTGCAACACCTCTTGTTCAGTGAGCATGAACTTTACCCTCCGAATGGTGCTGACGAATTTGGCGGACAATAACTGGTAACGTTTCAATGACATATTCAACATCATCTGAGGTTGTGAGTAAACCCAAACTAAATCGAACCGACGAAAGCGCCTCCAAACGTGATCTTCCCATTGCTAAAAGCACATGAGATGGATCAATCCCGCCTGTTAAACAAGCCGAACCGCTTGAAGCACAAATTCCTCTTTCATCCAAAAGCGGCAGTAAAACCTCTGCTCTGGCATCCGGAATGGTGATGTTGGTGGTGTTAAAGACGCGCTCGGCATTTTTCCCGTTAATTCGGCTCCCTGAAATTACTTTTTCGATTTTACTTTCAAGCAGGTCCCTGAGTTCCGAAATGAATTTCTTTTTTCGCTTACTTTCGATTTGCACCCATGTGAATGCGTTTGCCAAACCCACGATGCCTGCGACGTTCTCGGTGCCGCCCCGACGGTTGTGCTCTTGATGTCCGCCGTACAAAAATGCGGGCACTTTTAAACCTTGCCTAACAAAAAGTACCCCTACCCCTTTTGGGCCGTAAAATTTGTGTGCGGCCATTGACAAAAAATCTATCGGGATTTCCGAAAGATCAATCTCTAATTTACCGATCACTTGAATAGCATCAACATGAAAAAGAATTTTTTTTGATTTAGCAATTTCGGCAATTTGCTTTATCGGAAAAATAACACCCGTTTCATTATTCGCCCACATGATAGACAAGAGCGCCACATCTTTGGTTAAATGAGTCTCGAGCTCTTTCAAATCCAAACGTCCTTCTTGATTCACGGGGATGTGTCGCACTTGGTAACCTTTTGCTGCATATTGTTTGGCAACATTTAAGACTGAGGAATGTTCAATGGCAGAAATCACAATGGTTTTTTGATGGGGCCGAAGTTCAAGCGCGCTTTTAAACGCAAAATTATTGCTTTCGGTACCCCCGCTTGTAAAAATAATTTCGCGGCTCTCCGCGCGCAAGCCCTCAGCCACTTGCTCTCTCGCCTGACGAATGGCTCGGCGCGCGTCTTTCCCTAGCGTGTAGAGCGAAGACGGATTGCCATAACTTGACCTGAGAAAAGGCAGCATCGCTTCTAACACCACATCCGGTATGGGTGTGGTGGCATTATAATCTAGATAACACACTTTATTTTTTTTGGTCTGAAGGATCATTTCTAACACCGGTAAAGATAATCTATCCGTAAGTTATTTATTCATATATACTTATAGACAAATTAATCACGCTCTTTATCAGTAAGCTTGTCATATTACTTCAGATTAGCGGGCGTGTCAAATCAAGCCGATTCAAGGCTGATAAGTTGAGGTTTGAGCAATTGCCGAAACTCTGGTGAAAGCCGAGTTTCTTTACGGGTTCTCAGAGCGGGTATCCCGACAGGATCAAGTTGAAGCGCTTGCTGATATAGGTCCAAACCTTGTTTAATCAGCTTATTTTTTAACGGGGCATGATCTTCAGCATCAGCCCAGCTAAAATAATAAAATGCAAAACTCGCCAAATATTCGGCATCATAAGGCACAGAGGTTATGAAAGACGAGAAAATAAATTCACCTTGACGATAAGATTTCAATTGAAGGGCTAGTTGACTGTATTGAATCCGATAAATCAATTGATAAGGATTAAGTGCAATGGCCTTTTGGTAATGGCTGAGAGCTTCGCGGCGAACTTGCTCTCGGCGTAAGGGATGCATCATAAATTCAGCCTGATTTTCTTTTAAAAGCGCCAGTGAGCCTTGGTAAGCGGCGTTTTCGCCGTCAATGCGGATCGCATGGCGATATGACATTTGCGTCGGTGTCTGACCGACAAAAGCATGCGCCAACATATCCCTCGCCAAAAAATAAAACCCAAGTCCCATGAAAAAACCCATGACAATCACAGCCATTAATCTTAATCCATTCAAAGACTTTTGATCAACGGCCGAAAGGCGCTCATCACCCCCGCCCTCCCTTGCCAACGCAAAAATCAATCCTAAAAATAAAAGAGCAAGGAATGCATTCGCAGGATCAAACAAATTAGACGTCATCAAACTATGGGTGAACAAACTGATCAAACCGCCCGTCAAACCGCCTCCCAAAAACCGCCTGAAATAACTTTCTTCTCTTCTTAACCATTTGGTGACGTGCCAAAAAAACAAACCAAATCCAACCACCCATAAGCACAAACCTGCCCAACCGCTTTCCAGCCATATTTCAAGATAGTCATTTAATAAATGGGGGCTGAAAAAATGCTTCTCAACCCGATGTAAACTCGACAGAGAAGATGCGAACGTTCCCAGTCCAGTTCCGCCCAGGCTGAACTGAGATAAGAGCGGTAAAACTCGCTCCCACAACAAAATGCGATATCCTAACGTCAGGAGGTACTGAGACTTAAGATCAACAAAACGCGCTTGAATTTGGTTACCCATCAACCAAAACGCGACCGCACCGCCTGCGACAATTAATACCGGTAACCCGGCAAATAAACGGTTGGACGCATATCGTTTGGACGTCAGTAAGTAAAAACTAATGATGCCGATTAAAACAGCTGCCAGAGCCACTTTGGAAAGTGTGGCCACAACACCCATCAAGAGAAAAAATAATAAAAATGCCGTGCTCACAAACCAGCCGTCGGATGTCAAATCTGTCCAGCGAATACCCCCTTCTCTACCCCATCCTTTTGTATGCGCTAACCGATAACAACAAACCCCCAAAGCCAGGGGAACCATCAGTTCCAGAAAAACAGCCACTTGATTGGGATGAGGCTGAATCGCGGGGAAAAAACGGAGCCAGGTCAAAGGCAGAAAAGCGGATTCATGAAGATCAAGTCCAAAAAAACGTCTCATGAGAATCAAAATGGACGCCAAGTATCCCGCTGAAAAAATAACGCCGACGAGCCATTTCATTCTCGTACGATTTGTTAAAACGTCCACTAAAAGATGAAGCAAAACCCACAATCCGATTAGCCTGGAAAATTGTTCACGTGTCGCATAGGCGTAAACTGAGCCTCTGATCCCTGCCGCCGTGATGTCCAAAATATTAATTAAATACTGGGCAAGCACCAAAATCGTAAATAACAGAAAATAAACCGATAAAATATTCCACCCAAAAAAGTACTCTTGCCTCCTGATTGATTGCATCAAGCGGACAAAACCTAAAGCGAAACCGATCAATAAAATAAATTTTTCTTGCTGATAAGCATCTAAAGCATAGCTAAGCGGTAAGTAGAATGCGGCAAGACAGAAGAAAAAAACAATCCATGCGGAAAACCTGCTTGAGCGTGTCATGTAAGCCGAAAAGCTTTAAGAGGCCTTTTTATGATGACGTCTTTCTTTTTTTTCTTTGCGTTTAATGGCTTTCTTCCCGTAGTAACGATTATAGGTATGATAATGGTAACGGTAATAACCATAGCGGTCTTTTTCCATGTCCAAGTGATTCAAAATAACACCCAACACTTTAATTTGGTGTTGCTGCAACCGTTCACGAATCTGACGAATCACCTTACGGCTGATTCTGTGACTACGGATAATTAAAATTAAATGACCGATTAATTTACCCAAAACCAGTCCGTCCCCTATTCCTACCAAAGGCGGCGCATCCACAATCACCCTGTCATACTGCGATTTGGCTTTCTGTATAAATTCCGCCATTTTCTCAGAACCTAACAGTTCTGACGGATTCGGACTTTCAGGACCGCTTGCAATAAAATCAAGTCCAGGCACATCCGTTTTTCGTGTAATTGATTCAAGCGTGACATCGGAAGTGAGATAGTTGATTAAACCATAATCATTATCCATGTTGAAAACCGTGTGCAAAACCGGCCGCCGGTTATCAGCATCTACCAAGAGCACCTTATTGCCATCCAACGCAAATGAAGAAGCAAGATTACAGGAGCAAAAACTTTTTCCTTCCTGTGGAATACTGCTTGTAATGGCAAATGCCCGCAGCATGTCGGGAGGTGCCGAAAAGTTAATACCCACTCGGATATAACGTAAAGACTCGGCCAGATCCGACTGCGGATTCGCGTAGACATAGAAATAACCTTTGCTTTTATTCTTCTCACCTTCTAAACGTAAAACCGGCGTATGACCCAAATAGGGGAGGCGAACAAAGCGTTCGATATCGTCTTGGTTTTTAACACGGTCATCGATGTAGTCTATTAAAATCACAAAACCAAAACTAAGCAGCAATTCTAAGATAATAAATAAAAGAATCAGCCGAAGACGTTTAGGGCCTTCGGGTAGTAAAGCCGGTTCGCCGGCCTGTACCACTCGGACATCACTTACTTGAAGGCGTTTTGACAATGCCGTTTTCAGCTCATGTACCACACGTTTAATTTGAACATCCACACTTTCTTTTAGAAATTTCAAATTCGCCTGCACCTTCATAACATCAGGATGTTGTTCGCGGTACTGACGTTTTAATTCAAACAGATCCGTTTCGGCTTTGGCGATTTGATTTTTCAGCTCCAAAATGGTGGGGTCTGAACGTACCGAAGGCAGTGTGGCAGCAAATTTGATGTCTTCCAATTTCTCAAGCTGACCTATGGGCGACAAATCTTCTATTGTTTTCTTACCGCCCCCCTCCGGTAATAGGTTTAAGATTTCTTTTGAGAAGAACAATCTGTTTTGAATGCTTTGCTTCACATAAGTTTCAGCGATTGAATTGACAATGGCGGCGGATTTTTCCGCACTGGGTGTGGCAATGCTGATATTGATTAATTGTGTGCCGCGTACCGCTCTCACGCGTAATTTCTTTTTCAATACAAAAACCGCTTCGCGAAGGTCTTCAACTTCAAAGAAATTAGCCAAATCCTCTTTTTCGGCTGCAACAGTTAAGATAGGAATACTGGCAATAATCTCGGCCTGTGTATCAACATAGGTATAACTTTGAAAGGTGGGCTCTAATTCTTCCGAAGCGCCTGCTGAAACCGGAGCTGACTCGATGAGAACCTGAGTGGTAGAACGATATTGGTCCGGCAATTTCATCAAGAAAATCCCGACCAAGGTGACCGAAATGAAAAAGAAAGTAAATAAAAATACCCGGTGGCGGTATAACAAACCTAGGTAATAGGAAAGATTAATCGACTCGGCTTCTTCCGGCGAATTAGGGTATCCAACGGCTGGCTGATCCATGCTCACCATGTTTTTAAAATAACGATTCCGGAACTGTGATTAAATCGCTTTCTTGCAATCCTAAGTCCGGCTCTTCTCCGCTGATGATTTTCCCGGCATCAACCCGAATGGTTACCTGACTGCCGTCCAGCATCGTTCTGACTACCTTGATTTTTGAAATATTGGCAATGTCGGTAAACCCCTCTGCTTTAGCGACCGCTTCTAAAAGAGACATTTTACCATTAGGCGGAAATTCATAAGTACCCGGTTTCTTAAGTTGCCCCAGCAATACCACAGCGCGCGTACTGGCTTCCTTTAAACGAACGGAAACGCTGGGGTCTACCAAAAAATCTTTATCGAGCGGTTTGCGAATCGCCTCAGCTGCCTCTTCCGGCGTTAAATCCTCGACATGCACCCAGCCAATTAACGGTACCAATACCTCGCCATCTAAATTCACCGTCAAATCGAGCTCATTTTCAAACTCAGCACCCGGCACTACTCTTAAAATTAAGACATCGCCCGTTTGAATCTTTCTTTTCTGCTTGGGTGTCAAAGTCATGCCTGGCTTGTGTTGCTGAACCGGCAGATCTTGCGGTGTCACGTAATGCTGCGTGTCATAGTCATGATAACTGCATGCGGTCATGCTAAAACCCATCAAACTGATCAGGCAAGTTAGTAAGAACAATTTCATCGTTTGTCCGTCATTCCCTTTGTTAATATTTCCCATTCAATGCCAAGGAGACAAGGTGCTTCCCGTATTCGCGGCGGCTATCTGATGCGTTCACACCCGTAAATAAATACTGCAATTCCAAACTAAGCCACTTACGGAAATCATAACGTAGTGTTGAACCTAGTTCAAGAGTCAAATCCCTCTGATTAGTATCGGAAATACTGTTATTTTGCTCAAATAAATTCCTTCTGAGCCCAATCAACACCTCGCCGGCGATATGACGGCGAAATTGTGTTGTGCCCGTCAATCGATAATTTTCTGTAACAAAAAAATTGCTGCCGGTGGTTTCGTTGGTTTTAGAAAAACTACGGTTAATGAGCAGTTCAAGCCTGCTTTTTCGTGTAATATTTGTAATCACAACCACCTCTGCCACAAAACCATTGACATGACCGCCTAAGGTATCCAAATTCTGACGTGAGACGCCAAAATCAAGCAACGCCGTTGTTTTGGGTGCAATTTTGCCTCGAATTCCCCCTCTCAATTCATGGGCGGTGGCATCATTGCTGTCATTTAATCCACCCTTTGAAATGCCAAATGCGTAACGCGCAAAGATCGATGTTTTATGTGAAATCAGATAATTAAATTCAGGGCTCAGGGTATATTGACTGCTGTCATTCCCCTGATCTTTTTTGCTTAAAAAGAACACATCGCTGAAAGTTTGACCGATTCGAATGGCGGTTTTTCGGGATAAGCGCTGATTAAAAGTCAGCGCGGCATCTTGACGCAACCTTTCCAAGACACTTCTAATTTCGCTATTTTGATCACCGGTAGTCGAAAGCCGGTATGAAGCAGTCGCGTTGGTTTTAGAACTGAACGGGTAACGGCCGTTCACTGCCAATTGGTTTTCAAAACGATTAAGTTCCGGTTTTTTGATGTAAGCGGCATACGAACCCAAGTAATCAATATCAATATCCGTCCTCTGTGTTCCCAAATCAATTTGCATGCCGAGGCCCGAGTTAAAAATAACGTCCGATTTTGCCTGCTTTTGATTCTGGATATTAGAATCAAAACTTATTTTTTCAAATGGTGAGAAACGAATTCTGTCGCGCCACTTTTTGGTGCGGATCAGACTTTCGGATTTCAGGCGGATCAGTTCCTGGCTTAATGTTTTCTCTTCCTCTGAACCTTCGGCTGCTTTTTTTCGTTTCTCTTCCACCAAACGAATTAAATAGGCGCGCTGTTCTTCGTCGCTCCCTTCAAACTCTTCTGTCATTAATTCTTCATGGTCCCGCCGCATGTCAGTAATGGTTGCGTAATTAATTTCTTCATCTCCCACCACAGCCCAAGCGGGTATTGGCAGGCACCAGCCAAAAACATAAACGATTAATAAGAGCTGGATCAGTTTAATGATTTTTCGAATCATGATATCTATAGTGTAATCCGATCAATGCTATTTTTTGTCATGGTCATATCCTCTTCGCTGACACGGTCCAAATGAGGTTTGATTAATTCCGTCTTGCCAATTCGCTCGTATAACTGGGCCAAATTAAAGTGCGCATCCGCGAAATGAGAATCAAAATCCAAGGCATTCAAAAATTCAAGTTCAGCATGAAGCAAATCACCCCGCCGCCAATAAACAATGCCCAGATTGTTGGAAATCAAAGGGGCATAATAACTATCGTTTCCCGCATTTTTCTTGGCATCCTTCAAGTGCATGAGTGATTTCTCAAGATCTGATTTTTGAAGTTCAATACGCCCGAGGTTATACAAAGCCACTACATAATCGGGTTTTTCGCCCAATGCTTCTTGATAAAGTACCGAGGCTTCATCCCATCGTTCTTCTTTTTCTAATAAAAAGGCATACGCCGAATTTGTATATTCATCCTTTTTCATCGAACGGCATTGTTTGACCTCATCTAACCCTTGTTCAACATTCCCATTCATGTATAAAGCAAGACCATATCCGCAATGAGCCCAAGCGTCGTTGTCATCCAAACGGAGCACATCTTCAAAAAACTTTTGTGCCGTCGGCAAATCACCTTGGAAAAATCGTTGAAAAGCCGTCTGGCGCATATCGCTGATTAAGGAAGGTAAAACATTTTGATCAAAAGATTTTGAAAGAAACGATGATGCCAGAAACCGCTTGGCATCCAAAAAGGTCGCTTGTGCTTTTGTGACATCTTTGAGGCCATATAAGTAAACATTGCCGGTTCGGTAGGTCAGCAAGAACGAAACATCCTGGGAGGCTGTCTTCTTAACCAACGCTTGGTAATCCTTGATAGCCGTCTCATATTGCTTGGTTTGTTCGGCAATGCTTGCCAATACAAACATACTCAATTCACCAAATTTGTCCTGTGGATACCGTTCCAGAAGTTCGCGCATCAACCGCCTGCTTTCCACGTAGTTATTTTGTAAAAGAGCCACCCATCCTTGCAACCATTTTACATGTTTTTCAACGTCAGGTGGCGGGTTTAATTCGATTAATTCTTGAAAAGTATTTTGGGCATCCTGTAAATCAAAAAGATAAAGACTTAAAAGTCCATAATTAAATAATTTGGACACCAAATCAGCCCCGCCGCCGCTTGATTGACGTTCTTGCAGACGGCCCAAAATGCCGCCAGCATCTCTTTGCGGCAAAGATGCCGCCTCTAGACCCTCCTGTGCAGGCATTTTCTTTAAGTATTCAATTTCTTGTGCAAGCTGCGTCTTTTCACGGGCCATTTTTTTCATTTCTGAGAGTTTTTGATGTAACGCTTTTGCAAGCGTTGTCACATGAGACGAACTTTTTGATAAATCGATTTCAGAAAGTATCTCTTGTGCCAGACCGTATTCATGCGAGCGCAGGTACACAGACGCCAAATAAAGTTGAATTAAATCCCGTTTGGGATAATTGGGAAAACGGTTGAGAAAAAGCTGGTAAGCTTGCGCGGCTTTGTCAAATTCCCAATTTAATTCAAACTCACGTGCCCGCTTCAGGATTTTGAGCTGCCCCTCCTCTCCTGAACGTATGATTTGTTTTCGGATGGACGAAGCAGAAAACAAGTACCCCCAGAATTGCTCAATGTGATACAGCTGTTCTTTCAGCCATAAATTGCATTGATCAACAAATCGAAGAACGGGCGACCTTTCTTTTTCATATGAGGATAGCAAATTCTGTAACAAGAACTCCGTATCCGGTTTCTGACTGTCCAAACGTTCTGACATCATTACTTTTGAGAAAGCATCAGAGACAATGACGCGCTCAAGGTTTACATCACTTCGACCGATTTCACTAACGAGCAAATCTTGAAGCAAGAAAGAGGCGTTTTCGGAGGCAAACCAGGTATCTTCTTGCGACACATCAGCGAGTGCGGTGCGAATACGTTCGATTGAATTATCAAGCAAGAAGTGGTTGTATATCACAAAGAAGACAACCAAAATGAGGATGGGGACCACGCTTCTTGAAATGAAATGGACTTCTCTTCTCATACATATTTAAACTGTAGGTTATCAGCCCCGATCGGTTGTTCCGTTGACAATAGTATAACCAGTCAAGTACACTTAAGCAGTGCCCAGAGGGCCTCATTTTAAGATGAAAAACTCACTTTCGCTTAAGCAATCGTTCTTCGTCACAATCGTTATAGCATCGGCATTTCTGATAATCGCCTTTACCCACCTGCAGGTTACGCGGGAAGCGCAACGGACTGCACAGCACCAGATCAGAGAAACCCATTTAAGCCTCTTATTGATGAAAGAAGTGTTGGAATCTAAGCTAGAAACCCCGAACACGCAACTACCGGGTGATCTCATTCAAACCGTCATTGAGCTGACCAAACAAATTAACACTTTCCAGCAAGTCGCTTTATTAGATAAAAACGGGCACGTACTTTACTCAGAAAATGAGACAAAATCGAATGAAGCCACCGATCAAAGCCGCATTCAAGAAGTATTGCTCACTTACGAATTAACCGGTCAATGGTTTAAGCCGCTTCCCACACCCGGTCAAGCGGATGCGCTTGATATTTTGACCCCTATTTTTTCGCATCAGGAAACTGCTTATGTTTTAAAGACAACCATCACACTTGATAATCTCAAAAATGCTTTTGTCCGAACTTATCGCTTTGTTTTTTTGATTTTCCTCATGGTAGTGGTCTTTGCTTTTTTCCTTGTTGTGCGCGTTAAAAGAAAAATCCTCGATCCGATCCGCGAGTTAGCTATACACACGGGCGAAATTGCGCAGGGTCATTTAGATCATCACGTCGACATTCATACGGGTGACGAGATTGAAAACCTGGCTAATTCTTTTAATGATATGGCGGAGCAACTCTCACTCATGAAGAACAAGGCGGAAGATTCAAACCCGCTCACTCACTTGCCGGGCAATCACGTTATCGAGGCTGAAATTGAACGCAGGCTGAAAACAGGCGGAAAAGTTGCCGCCCTTTATTGTGATTTGGACCGTTTTAAGATTTATAATGATCTCTATGGTATTCAGCGCGGCGATGAAGTCATCCAGATGACGGCTGATGTTTTGCAAGAAGCCGTGAAGGCTCAAGGCGGTCCGGGAGACGTGGTGGCACACGAAGGTGGAGACGATTTTGTTGTCGTAACGATCCCCAGCCGCATGCGCCAAATTGCAGATGAAATTATTAACCGCTTTGATGAAAAGAAAAAAAATCACTACCGAAAGGTCGATAGTGACCGCGGTCATATTTTTATTAAAGATAGACGCGCAAAAGATCCCGAAAATGCCCCTCTCGTTCCCATCCCTCTCATGAGTATTTCGATCGCAGCCGTGACGAATGAAAAAAAATCTTACGGTTCCTACAAAGAGATCGCAAATGAAATGGCACTTCTGAAGAAAAAAGCGAAGTTAATCAAAGGAAGTGCTTTTGTAAATGCAGACGACTTTTAACTGGGACCATTACCTGCTTAGCACCGTTAGACAATTGATATTAGTGGTTATGAAAATGTCCCGCCGGACCAGCCCTGACAAGGTGAACGGAACTGCTAATTTTAATTAGCTAACGGTACTAGGGGCATTTGACATCCCCGCACGATACGGGCTTCTTGTCCGATGGTCTCGGTATGCTGCGTGACGTCTGAAGCGGTGTTTGGCAGCAATTCCAACAAGTTACCTGAAGCTTTACAATTCCGCGCGAACGATTAACTTGGACTGTTGGACTCTTTTTCGTATCAACGGCTTCACCACACCCGGTACTCTGGCCCTGAGGGCCAATTAAAATGCGTTCGCCGCCTGCAGTCAATTCTTCAATCGGACAATAACATCCTGGTCCTGTCATCGGCGTTTGTGTCGTTTCTACTTCGATGGTATCCAAAGCAGGTTGACCGCTGCAAGGATCGTACTGGACGTACGCGGTGTAACTTAGCTGTGTGCAGCATTCATCGATAACAATTGTTCCTTTGGCATACTCTTCTTTCGGATCAAGATTTTTCGGATCAATTAACTGCGGATCCTGCCATTGGCAATACTGGATTCCGTTTTCTTCGGCTTTACAATAAGGCACCTCGCAACGTTCGGCATCCGGACAACCGACGGCTCCGCAATCACTGCGGCATTCCTTTACGATCTCATCGCAAACTTCATTGGGTTCACACGGCGAAATAGCGGAACGCCGGCAAATGCCGCCTGCACAAGTTTCTTGTCCGTTACAAAAGACATCATCATCACATTCACTCGCCTGTTCACAAGGCTGGCAAGCGGGGTCCGTTTCATGCAAGCAGTTTGCAGTGACCGGATCACAAGAATCCTTCGTGCAAGAGTTCCCGTCATCGCATTCAACAAGCTCGCCCGGCCCACAGACGCCGCCTTCTTGACAAACCTCTTTTCCATTACAGGGATTATCGTCATCGCAATCATCATTCAAACTGCATCTACCCCAGCATTGAGCTAAGGTTTCATCACAAACACCGCCCGGACAAGGCAAAGTTTCAGACGGCTGACAAATACCATCACGGCAGACTTCTGTACCATTGCAAAAGATACCGTCCGAGCAATCACGATCAGTCTGGCAAATGCGGCAACTCGGATCTGCTTCATAATGACAGAGACCTGTTTCTAAGTCGCAGGCGCCTTTCGTGCACAAATTGCTATCCTTGCAAATCACAGGAGTGCCGGGACCGCAGAAACCATCCGCTTGGCAAGCTTCTTGACCATTACAAGCATCATTGTCTGTGCATTCTTCGTCAGATTCACATCGCCCCCAACATCGCTTCGAGTTTTCATCACAAGCACCACCCGCGCACGGATCACTGGATCCATGACAAATACCGCCGGAACAGGTTTCCTGTCCGTTGCAGAAAATACCGTCATCACAATCACCATTTTTCTGACAAGATTTGCAATTTGGATCAACCGTTTGAGAACATTGTCCTGTATCGGGATTGCAAATAGCGGTCGAACAAGCATTATCAGCTTGGCAAGTCACTGGTTCGCCGTTAACGCAATAACCATCCGCACCACATGTTTCTTGACCATTACACCAATTGCCATCGCCGCATTCGCTATCCGTCTGACAGGATTGACACCCGGGAATCGACTCATGCGTACAGCCCGTCTTTGGATCGCATAAATCCGTCGTGCAGGAATCTTTATCATCACAGTCATTGTCCTGGGCACAGCTTTGACAATTCGGCTGCGGTGTATAAATGCAACCTAAGGCCGGATCACACTGGTCCTTGGTGCAAGGCTTGTGGTCATCGCAAACAAAACTTTCACCGGACCCACAAAGGTGATTATCTTGGCAAATTTCAATGCCGTTGCACGGGTTTTGATCATCACAATCTTCATCTGATTGACAAGCAAACCAGCAGCGTTTGGCATCTTCGTCACATTGGCTGTTTTGGCAAATCGAATCTTGGCTGGATTGACACACACCCTGATCGCAAGTTTCTTGTCCGTTGCAGAAAATACCATCATCACAATCCTGATCTGATTTGCAAATTTTACAATCAGTTGTTTCAATATGCTCACAGCCTTTGATTTCATTGCATAGATCGGTCGTGCATGCATTCTGATCATCGCAATCCATGGCTTTGCCGGGACCGCAATATCCTGTTTCTAAACACACTTCTTTTCCGTTACACGCATTGCCATCCTGGCAGTCATCGCTTGATTGACAAGGCTGCCAACATTGGTTATTGGTTTCGTCGCAAATACCTTTACCGCAAGGCGGCGCCGAAGGCGACTGGCAAACACCTCCTTCACAATATTCAGTGCCATTGCAAAACGATTCATCCTCACAATCGTCGTTGGTTTCACAAGCATGGCAATCGGCTGTCGAAATATGCCTGCACCTGCCGGTTTGTGAATCGCAAGCATCTTGGGTGCAAGCGTTCTGGTCATCACAAAATTCACTGGGAGATTCGTATGAACGGCAATCCTGTTTTGGATCAGGGATACATTCACAGGTATCCGGATCTTGTATGTCGCCTAACTTGCAATCAACCGGTTCACATGCGCCTTGACAATGACAAGCTTGACATTGCTTGCCAAGCGGACATGATTCTAAGCCCGGCTCACCGCACACTTCACCTTTCTCGAGAACGCCGTTGCCGCAACCAGGCGCCACACAAAGACAAGCAGCTTCATTGCATATGAAAGGCGAACGGCAAAGCGTATTGCCGTCAAAACATTCCTCGCCGGGATCTAAAACACCATTGCCGCATTGCACCAATTGATCACTCTGACATTTGCAATTAATGCACACATGATCAGACGGGCACACAGGTAAATTTGGCTCGCCACAATCTTCGCCGGCTTCCTGCCATCCGTTTCCGCAAATCGATTTCTCGGATAAACAAATGTTCGAACAACCATCTCCATTCAGGCGGTTGCTATCGTCGCACTCTTCGTTCCCTTCTATTTTCCCGTTCCCACACAAACTCACATGAAAATTAAAACGCCCGCCGAATTGACCGCCTCCGCCTCCGGCACCACCGTCGCCGCCATTTTTGTCATCTTCTAGTCCACCGCCGTCTCCTCTGTCTGATAAAACTTTATCCTGCTCAGGCACAGGATTAGGTACGTGATAATCTTGCGGTGTCGGGATCACTGAACTCGACATCTGTACCACGATGGTCTCTTTGTCTGAATGCTCAGCGGCTAACGAAAAAGGGCTTTGGGAGAATAAAAAAAACAATGAGAAAGAAAGGGTGAAAAGAATGGAGCGGCTCACATAGATTTTTTCTATGATTTGACCGTATTTTAAAGATAAACAACCGTTATTACTTTGCACACCATACTCCCTCGCATGAGACATTGCTGCTTATTTAAGCATACCTGATGTTTCTAAAAAGATCAAAAAAGACCTATAACACCTTATATTGAGTAGTGTAACGTCTAGAGATCCCTAGGAGATTAACAAAAAAAAGGAAGATTAAGTGAAGATAAGGAGGAAATGGAGCCTGTTTATGACGTCTCAGAGGGACGCGCAAGCCGATGAATGACTAACCCAATAAAAAGGATAAACAACCATCCTAAAAGGCCGGAATAAAACCCTCTGCCGCCATAGACCAGATCAGAAACATGCGGCTCTACCACATACCAACGGCTGGTTAATTTCAGCACAAAAACAGCTCCCCCGTGAAGCCCCATCGCGATGGCTAGTGAACGTGTCCTTAAAAAAGAAAAGCTTAGGACAAGGCCAAACAAGAAAAGACCTACCATGCTCGGCCAATAAACATCCAACTGGACAAAAGCGTGAAAAGAAGCACCGATCAAGCGCAAACTATCAAACATCGTGGGTGTTTCATCCACATAAGGACGGCCGCTTCGCAAAAAATGAACCAAGGCATAAAATAAATTGGTTAAAATCAAAGCAGCTTGAGTCGATTTTAAATTGCGATTCAATTTTAAAAATACAAAACCTCTAAAAAAGACTTCTTCGATGAGACCCACAACCAAACCCGCAGCCAGTGCTTGACAAATGAGTTTAAGCGTTACTTGATAAGTGTCTGAAAACTTCAAAGCGCCCAGTTGAAATTCAAATCCGATTAAAAGAAACAAAATAATAATGGAAATGAAAAAACCCTTTAGCCAATGATTCAAAAGCCCTCGTCTTTCCATGAGACCGCACTGCTTAAAGAAATCCTGATCGAGACGGGCAAAACCAGCAATCACTAACAATGCGGCGATCATGAGCAAACGATTGAAAATCTTCTCAAATTTAAAATAGGGCATGAATTGATACAAGATGGGTGCCAAAAATGCCGCAAGTAAAATGGCCAGCGAGAAAACAACCAGAAATGTGATGAGCTTCTTCATGACATCGGTTTTTTGGCTTTAAAAATCGTTGCTGCCCCGCCGGTGAGCGATTTGAGTTTAACATCCTGAAAACCAACTGTTTTCAAGATTTCGGCGAATTGATTCGGCTCTACAAAGTGCTGAATAGATTCAGACAAAAACTGATAAGCTTTCGGACTTTTTGATATCCAGCGCCCCACACAAGGGATATAAAACTGTAGATAAGGTTTGTAAAGCAAGTGCCAGAAAAAAGGATTTTCCGGGCGTGTTAAATCAATAAAAACCATTTTCCCGTCTTTTTTCAAAATTCGTTTCACTTCTTTCAGGAACAGTGTCATGTCTTGAACGCTTCTTAACACAAAGCTGGAGGAAACAACATCAAAGCTTTCATTTTCAAAAGGTAAGACGTGCATATCGGCCGCAATTAAATGTAACTGCTTATTTTTTGACCGCGCCACAGTCAGCATCCCTTGCGAAAAATCACACCCGATCGCCATCGGAATGCTGCGATATTTCAAGAAAGCTTCCAGAGACTTGCCGGTTCCAACACCGATATCAAGCAAGTGCGTTTCGCCGCCTTCAAAAGCCATGCGCACCAATTGTCTTCGCCATGTCTTATCGAGCGATAAACTAAGAAATGAATTGAGTGCGTCATAACGGGACGGAATCGAATCGAAGAAAGATTGGATTGATTTAGCGTCTGGTTTTTCGTAAGCAGTGAGGGGCATAAAGAATTAATCGAACGTCCGAATTATTTCGTAGTTCGTGTTGCGCTGCACGGGTTGGTAACCGGCGGTTTTGATCAAGTGAATCAAGTCTTCTTTTCTGGTGTTCACGCGCACCCCGGTTGGTTCTAGCACTTTATCTTCTAACAATGTGCCGCCCATGTCATTGGCGCCAAATGATAACGCAATTTGGCCAAGTTTAAGACCTTCAGTCAGCCATCCGCTCTGAATATTCTCAAAATTATCAAGATAAAGCCGTGCGATCGCTAAAGTCCGCAGAAAATCTTTTCCGCTAGCGGGTTCAAAGTGACTCATGCGCGGCGTACCATTCGGTGAAAGTGTCCACGAAATAAAAGCACGGAATCCACCGGTTTCGTCTTGTAATTTTCTTAAAACATCCAGGTGCTGAACACGTTCTTCCAAAGTTTCTAAATGACCAAACACCATCGTGGCCGTGGTACGAAGCCCTTCTTCATGAGCAGTTCGCATCACTTCAAGCCACCGCTCTGTTGTGTTTTTTTTAGGACTAATGAGTCGACGGACCCGTTCGGTCAGAATTTCGGCGCCGGCGCCCGGTAATGAATTAAGCCCCGCTTGTTTGAAAAGACGCAAGACTTCCCGAACCGGCATTTTTGATTTGGTCGCAATAAAATCAAGCTCTACAACGGAAAAAGAATGAATATGCACCTGCGGAAATTTTTCGTGGACGGCACGAATGAGATTTAGATAGAAATCAAGTGAAAGTGTTGGGTTCACCCCGCCTTGAATTAAAACCTGTGTCCCGCCCATGTCAACCAACTCTTGGATTTTAGTAAAAACCTGATCCATCGTTAGCGTATAAGCCTCGGGATCGCCCGGGCGGCGGTAGAAAGCGCAAAAATCACAGTCCACGAAACATGTGTTCGTATAACTCACATTACGATCCACCACAAAAGTAATACGATTACCTGGGTGTATCCGGTTGCGAATTTGTGTGGCTGCATTGCCCAAAGTAAGCAAATCACACGAAAACAATTCCAAAGCATCTTCATTTGTTAAGCGATTCCCTGTCAAAACGCTTCCAATGACGGTTTCATGACGTGATAAAGTTGTTTGATTCATGCTGCAAACTCCTGAATGAATTCAAGGGGCGGAACTTTTTCAATAGCGTTAATCTCGCAAGCAAGCTCGAAAAATCGCTTTAAGCCCGTCTGCATTTCTTCGTTCAAATGGTTGCTCAGTTGAGATAAATAACTGTAAACCAACGCGTATTTTTCATCCGCAATTGATAAATTGAGTTCTTTTTCGATCAAAACGGGCAATTGATTTAAATTGCGTTCCAAAGAAACTTTGAGTTGATCGCTAAATGACCTAACGGCCGCCGCATTCTCTTGGCAAGCTTCTCGACGCACTGCCCAAACGGCAAAACAAAACGGTAATCCCGTCCATTCATACCACCACTCGCTCAGATCATACTTGTAGCAAAAATTTGATGATCGGTAAAACAAGGCTTTGTCCCCGATCGCCAAACAAGCGGGCGCCGCCTCAAGCATCGAATCAATGGTTCCGCTCAAGGGAATAAATTGATGGTCGGAGTGAAACCGTTTGGCTAAGAGGATCTTCAGCAAAATTTGCGAACTATAACTTTCCTCAGAAACCGCAATCGGCTGGCTCTTCAAACGTTCAATCGGCTCCCGGCTAAAAAGTAGCACACTCCCCGAATGACGGCGCGCACCTATGGAAACGCCCGGTAAAAGATAATAGGCATCGGGATGCCGGCCATATTCTAATGACGAAATCGGCGCGATATCAATCGCCCCTTCTTGCATCCATTGGTTAATTTGCGCAGGATAACCGTTTTGCGTCACGCAAACATCGCCAGTTTGAAACAATTCAAAATAAAAAGGCAGCGTGTTGAGATAACTAATACGCCCAATTTTAAGTTTCTTGGTTTCAACCGTTGTCGGCATGACGTTCCCGTATGTCACTTACCACCCCGTTAAAATTCAATGAATTAATATTTCCCGTAAGAGCGGTGCGGATCATATTTCAATGCTTTTCAAAATTTTGATAGTCTTCACTTCTAACGGAGCCTATCCACCTGCGAAAAAGACTATGCGGGACATCCATCACATCGAGTGCTTTGCCCACCACAAAATCCACTGTTTCTTGGATATCCTTAAGACCTGCATAAAACCCGGGCATCGCCGGCACGATGTGCACACCGAGACGTGCCAGTTTTAACATGTTTTCCAGATGAATGGCACTTAAAGGTGTTTCGCGCGGTACCAGAACTAATTTTCTACCTTCTTTAATGATGCATTCTGCGGCACGTTCCACCAAAGTTTGTGAAATGCCGGTTGCGATTCTGGCAAGCGAAGTCGTCGCGCACGGTACCACAAACATGCCTTTTGTCGGATATGAACCGCTAGCAATCGGAGCCGTAAAATCACCATGATGGTAATAAGTAATTTGCTTCAATATTTCTGGCTGCCAAAGCCGATAAAGGTCCGGATTTTCTAAATGGCCTAAATTGATTCCCATTTCTTCTTGAATGACTGTTTTGGCCGGGTTTGACATGGTAAAGGCAATGCTTTCGCCTGCTTGCGCTAAAACTTCCATTAAGCGCACGCCGTAAACGGCACCGCTGGCGCCTGTGATTGCTACCACAAATGGTTTCTTTTGTTTAGACATGATGACTCATTAAAAGTTCAATGAAAGATGCAATAAAAATCACTAAACTGACGCTCGCGTTCATGTTAAAGAAAGCTTCATTGATTTTAGCCAAACCAAACTTGGAAATCAATTGATGTTCTCTGTAGATTAATAGACTGACCACGGCAAATCCTATCCAATAAAACGCCCCGAGGTGCTGAATTAAACCAAAGCCCAGAAAGGCGACCAAAGTCAGAAAATGCGATACTTGGGCAATTTGAACAGCACGCTCGGTGCCAAAACATGCCGGCACCGATTGCAACTGTTTGGCTTGGTCAAATGACTGGTCTTGCAAGGAATAAAATATGTCAAAACCGGCAACCCAGGTGAAAACAGCAAGCGACAAAAACGCCGGCTCCAAACACCATTCGGGACGGACTGCCAGCCAACCGCCGTAAGGCGCCATGGCAAGCGTGAGGCCCAGAATCCAATGGGATAACCAGGTCCATTTTTTAGCGTAAGGATAAATCCAAACCGTCAAAATAGGAATGGGTGATAAATAAAAACAAAGTGCGTTCAGCTGATAAGTTGAAAATAAAAAGAAAGCAATGGCCAACAGCGTAATGGTCCACGTAAAAGGACGTGTGAGCAATCCTGCCGGTAAGGCACGAGACTTGGTTCTGGGGTTTTCTGCATCAATTGAATGATCGATTAACCGGTTAAGCGCCATCGCCCCCGTTCGGATTGAGACCATGGCCATGGTAACCCAGAGAAAAGTCCGCCAGGGCGGCAACCCCTCGGCAGCAAAAAAAAGACCTAAATAAGCGAATGGCAAAGCAAAGATAGAGTGTTCGAACTTGATCATCTCAAGAAAGATTTTGATTTTCTTAAAAAGGCTTGCCATCAAGTGTCATCTTAGCAGATTAAACACCCTTGATAAAGCGGGAATTAGTGCTAGCAATTGCACATTTTAACTGCGAAGGCATTGGCGAAGACGCGTCTGCACTAAGCTTCCGATCATATTTAGGGTCTGCTGAAAAACGTTTTGTGGATATTTTTAAAAGATCTCTGGAACTTCCTGCCGCCTGATTCGTTTCGTTTTATTCCAACTGACTCAGATCCGCGCCAGCGCGGTCATCAAATTCATGGCCATGATGCCTCCGCGCGTCCATATCTCGGAGCCTTCCTCTCCGTGATACCACATCCGGTCTAACCGGTAATGCT
>Ga0210009_1000075_pt1 | contig 117751 bp, 106 predicted proteins | sample CryGeyCG2114_065_FD_185457 | JGI IMG/M metagenome (GOLD analysis project Ga0210009, IMG submission 185457) | Groundwater microbial communities from aquifer - Crystal Geyser CG12_big_fil_rev_8/21/14_0.65 (SPAdes) (version 2) | ecosystem: Environmental > Aquatic > Deep subsurface > Groundwater ...
GAATTATAGCATATATATAGGTTATGATACACATGAAATGAGGGGGTTGCGAAAAATGGGATTTGGCAGGTTTGGGCCGGCTACGACGGTGGGGAGGTGCGAAAAAAGAGCCTATTCTTCAGGGCTGACCTTAATAATGGCGGAGCGCGACGCGAAAACAGCCCCGTCAGAAACGAGGCCGGCGGGAGCGGACGGGCTCCCCTCGAAGCGACGGCAGCAGGAAAAACCCGGCGACGAGCAAAACGACGAGCAGCACCGCGGGATGGCGAACCATGATCATCGACGCGAGACGCGCCCGCGGAGTCGCGGGCTTAGCCGGCGAAACCGCCGCCCGCAATGCCGGAGCCGGGGCGACCTTCACGACGGCCGGGTCGGACAACACCCGATTGATCGCCTCGATCGGAACGCGTCCGGAAACGACGACGGCCAAATGATCGCTGCCCGGAATCTTCTGATACGCGATCGCCTTGTCAAAAATGAAGCCGGTCCGGCGTCCGAGCCGCCGCAGCGCCGTGCGAACAGTCTCATTCGGAGAGGTCTCGCTCGGGATGCGAATCCCGATCAAGAGTTCCGTCTCAGGAGTTTCCCCGAACATCGCGGGAGCCGTTTTCTTGCGGGAACTTTCGACGCGGAGCACCTTCTCCGTACGCAAAAGCGCCGCGGAGGAGCCGGGAGCGATCCAGCCGCGAATGCGCGCGCGCGTTCCCCCCTCGCCCAAAAACTGCGCTTCGACGCCTGGTTCCACTTTAAAAAGACCGGCCGGAAGGGCTCGCAGGACGGGCCAGATTTCGCCGGGGGATTGGGACGCATCGAGCTCCAAAACCACGGGGACCATCCCCTCGGGCTCTACCTTGCGCGAATCCCGCTCGGACCCGGAGACCACGCGGCCGTTGACGGACGCATCCCCGCCCAAAATCTTGTTTTCGTAATCGATGCGCCCGAGCGCATGCGCCTCGGAGGGAGCGACTCGCTCCACGCTCGACGCCGGCAGCAGCATCGGGCGGCTGAGACCCGCCCATAGCGAATACGCCTTCGCGTTCGCCCCGAGCGCCGCAGGCGCGTCTCGCATCTCATCGGGTTCTTCGGCCGGAGTCTCGTCCTCAACCGCCGTCTCGGCTTGACGATTCGGACCCGGCCACGAACGCTGGCGCCGGGGAGCGTTCTCCTTCATTCCCGGCCATTGCGTATGCGCCGCGTTGCCCGCCGCGACGGAGTCATGGAAATCTTCCCACCTGCGTCCGCGCCGCTCGCCGCTGGAACCCCGTTCGTACACGGGTTCGACGGGACCTTCTATGGAAAGACGGGTTTCCGGCGGCCGCTCGGACCCGGACGATGGTTTCGCGCCGGCCTGCTGGCGGGCCCAGGTCTCTTGATGATCGCCGACTTCCGGGTGATGTTCGAAGGTCTTACCCGGAACATCGCCGAACGCCATCGTGCCGAACTCCCCGGCGAACGACGCCGGGGCGTAAAAAACGGCCGAGGCCAAGGCGATTCGGACTATTGGACCCATTCGCATATGGGCCTATTGTACCACAGGACCGTCTCTGAAAATCAAGCGTGAACCCGCCAAAATCAGCCCCCCCGTCACCCCTCCGACAAGGATGCCTAAAAGAGATTGATATATAGATATTTTCAGCATTATTCGTGAGTCCATAATTCCCTGAACGATCCCGATCAGTCCCAAAACTCCCGCGACGATCCAGAGACTGGACGCCTTCCCTTGCAAAGTTAAAGAACGCCGCAAGGCGATCCAAAGAGCCCCGCATCCCAGCACGGTCAGAGGCCACCAGGCACCCAACCAATAGACCAGGTCTTCCCCCGGCGCCGAAACGGCGAACGCGCCGATGGGGTAGGACATGGAGAGGCGAATGTCGAAGAGCGAGACGCCCGATCGTCCGATGAGGCCCGCGAGCAGCGCGCATCCGACGGCCGCCGCGTACGCAAGTTCGGGCCGCTTGCGAAGTTCCATGGTTTTTCGCCCCGCCGCGAAAGCGAGCAGCGGCCCTAAGACAAGCACGGCCGCTCCGATCATTCTCCGCGCCGCACGCTCGACTTCACCCGCGGGGGGCTCCGGCGCAGCAAGCCGCGCGGGCCCCGCCCCGATACCGGCGCGCCGAAGCGCGTTGAAGCGGTCGCGCCAAATCAATAAGTTCCCCTCGACGCCCTTTTCCGATCCGAGCGCGAAGAGCAAGAAGTCTCCGGTTCGAGCGGCCGTGACCGCCCCGCGCGGACCGACCGCCGCAGCAAGCGTCCCGCCGAGCCGCGCGCGCGCGGCGCGCAGAGAGTCGATCCGATGCCGACGGGTCTTCTCCGCCCGGCGGCGCGCCGCCGCGGGAGTCCGATACGGCGGAATCCACTCCTTGCTCCAAACGATCCAGGATTCGGACTCTTCCAACCTGCGGTGGAGATCCTCGACCGTCTCAAAATCCCACTCCAGCCAGCCGCCCTCGACCCAGTACACGGCGGGTTCCGGATCATCGAGGGCGAGAAGCAGATCTACCCGAGAGCGGATCGCGTAACCCGGTGTTAAGCCCAGCGCGCGCAGCGCCGCGGCGCGTTGGAGATCAAACCCCGCGGTTACGCTCGACTCCCAGGGCAAAGAGAGGATGCTCCGGCCGCGAAACGTCTGAATCTCGATGGGCGTGTTCGCCGCTTCGGCCCCTCGCTTGAAGCGGCGGGCGATTTCGGGATCGTCGGTCCAGATCGATTCCGGGGACAGCGGCGCCTCCGCGGCGGCCGCGCCGGCCGCCCGCATCTTTTCGATTTCTTCCGCGGTGAAACGGATCGCCTTTCCCGTTTCCAAGAACCCCGCGACGGATTCGGACCTCAACAGGGCGATCCGCACGCCCATCGTTCGGGCGCGTTCCCAAAAATACGATTCCGGATATTTCTCTTCGGCGCAGATCCGCGCGGCGGCGGACGCCTCAAACGCGACCGCTGCGGCCGGTTCCGCCCGGCGCCGCTCCTCCATCCAGCCGAAGGCGATCAAACACGCGGCGAGAAGAATTCCCGCGCGGGGGAGATTAGCGAAAACGAGCGACACCGGCCGCCTCACGGTAAAGACTTCGATAGCGCTCCGCCGGCGCGTCCCACGAAAAATCCGCGAGCATCCCGGAACGAACCCGCTCGCTCCACGCTTCGGGTCGGGAGAACGCCCCGCGCGCGGCTTCGACGACTCCCGAGACCGAATCGACCTCCGCCCGCAAGGAGAGAAAACCGTGAGGCGGCACGGTATCGGCGAGCCCCCCGGTCGCGACCGCGACCGGGGGAGTCCCGTAGCGCATCGCGATCATCTGTCCCAGACCGCACGGCTCGAACCGGGACGGCATCAGAAAAATGTCGGCGCCGGCGTAAACCCGGTGCGCGAACGGCTCGTCGAACGCGTCGTGCACGTGCAGGCGTCCCGGAAACCGCGCCGCCGCGCGCTCGAAGCGGCTCAACAACTCCCGGTCGCCGCGACCGACCAGGACAAAGCGGTCCCCTGCAGCCAGCCGAGGTTCGAGGGCGCCCAAGGCCAGATCAAGTCCTTTCTGGTGGCTCACTCTGGAAACGGCGGCGAACACGCAGGCCGACGGATCGGCGTCGAATCCGCATTCGCGCTGCAGCGCCGCCTTGCACGCCGCCTTCCCTTCCTGAAATTCATCGGGGCCGTAGCGAGCCGGCAGATGCGCGTCTGTTTTCGGATCCCAGTAGGCCGCGTCGATCCCGTTAATAATTCCCGAAACGTCGGAACCGCGGGAACGAATCAGCCCGTCCAGCCCGCATCCGAATTCAACGGAGGCGATTTCTCGGGCGTATTGGGGACTGACCGCGTTGATCCGGTCGGCGAACGCCAGTCCGGCCTTCACAAAACTGAATTGGTCGTAGAACTCGACGCCCTCGGGCGTGAACACCGACCAGGGCAGCCCGAAGCGCAAAACGCAATCCTTGGGGAAATTCCCCTGGAACGCGAGATTGTGAATCGTTAGAAGCGACCCGGCGCGACCGACGATCGGATCGTCCCGGTAGAGGGTTTTTAAAAAGAGCGGGATCGCGGCCGTCTGCCAATCGTGAGCGTGAAAAAGATCGACCTTCGGCATCAGTACGCGGGCCGCTTCGATCACCGCCCGCGAAAAGAAAGCGAACCGGTCCGCGTTGTCCGGATGCTCGCCCCCGGCGTCCGCGTAAAGGCCATCCCGATCGAAATATCGAGGGGCGTCGATGAAATAGACGCAAGCGTCCTTGACGCCGCCTTCTAAAATCCGCCCTTCGACCGGTTCGCCTCCGAGCGGAACCGTGAAGCGCCCGACCTCCCGCGTCGCCCCGGCCGCCTCCCGCGCTTCGCGATAATAAGGAAGAAATACCGAAACCCGCTCGCCCCCCGCGCGAAGCGCTTGGGGCAAAGACCCGGCGACGTCGGCAAGGCCCCCGGTCTTGCAAAAGGGAACCGCTTCGCTCGCGGCGAAGACGACGTTCATTCCAGGACTCTGGGAACGCTTTCCGGACGGCGGGTGTCGCTGGGGAGTTCGACGGCGATGGCTTCGGTGGAAACGGCGACGGGATTTTCGATGGGAAGCGCTTTCGGCGCCTCCCGCTCGGCGGCGGCACGCTCCCGCTTCAAGCGCTGCGCGCGGCGGTGGAGTCCGAGCCGATACCCCCCGATCGAGCTGACGAGAAAAACGGTGATTCCCAGAAGCGGTCCGCGGCGCATGCCGGAACTAGGAATCTCCCCGGGTTTGGGGATCGGCTTCTTCCGATTCCTCCGAAGCTTCGGCGTCCGAAGACGCGTCGGCGTTTCCTTCATCCTCGGCCAGCTTCGCCTCCAGTTCCGGAGAGGCGTCCGCTTCCAGCGTGTCTTCACCCGGATCTCGTCCACGGGACTCACTTTCATCCACTTCGGGAATCGCGAAATCCTCAAACGGCGGAAGATCTTCGACGCTTCGAAGACCGAAATGCCGTAAAAACTCCGCCGAGGTTCCATAGAGCAGCGGGCGGCCGATCGAATCCTTGCGGCCCACGACCTTCACGAGAGCCTTCTCCAGAAGCGTTTCCAAAGCGGCGATGACCTCGACCCCGCGAATCGCCTCGATTTCCGCGCGCGTGATCGGCTGCTTGTAGGAGATAATCGCCAGGGTTTCGAGAGCCGCTGTCGAGAGCCGCATGGTCATCTTGTCCTTGTAGAGATTGCGAACGTAGCCGGCGAATTTGCTGCGCGTCGCCATCTGAAATCCCTCGGCCACCTCCAGCACCTGCATCGCGGCGCCGCGCTCTTCGTATTCGCCGCGCAGCGTGTCGACCCAAGCGGCGACGCGGCCTTCATCCTTAACGCCCACGGCCTGAGAAATCTTCGCGATTGAAATCGGCTGGTCGGTGATAAACAACAGCGTCTCGATCGCCTTCTTAAGTTCCAATTCCTGATCTTTATCGAGAGTTTCAGTCATCGCGTGTCTCCTCTTCCTCGTCGCCCGCCCCCCCGGGGGCGGCCCCGGGCTCGTCCTCAAAATTAAATCCGGCTTCGGGACTTTCGTCCTCTTCCGCCGTCTCTAAAAGAGCATCGCCGTCGCCCGCCGCCCACGCCTTTCGCGTCGTGTCGATCGGAGGGAGCTCTTGGGCCGCGGACTCCTCCTCGGCCGCGATCTCTTCGGCGGGCGGTTCTTCAACAGCCGGCTCCGCGACCGGGGTCTCGCGAACGGCCGTCAGCGACGGCCGATCCGGAGGGAGTTCGAATTCCTCGGGCGCCTTAGGCGCGTGCGATAGTATTTCTTCCTGCTCCAATTTCGCATCGAGGTAGCGCTTCGCGGCGGCGGCGGCCTCCGGGTCGACCTCGCCCAGCGGCTCCGCGTGCCGGCGGGGACGCCACGGCGGCGCTCCGTCGGGCGCTAAGGCCTCTTCGGCCGCCGGCTCCGGAGGCGCCGCATCATCGGGCCAGACCGGCGAAAGAGGCTCTACCGGCGCCTCCTTCTTGTAAATCAAAATCGGCGTGAACGGATGATCCTGCCTCGCGAAGACGCGCTGGGTCTTGATCAATTCCAGCAGCGCCATGAAGCAGGTGATGGTCGCGCGGCGACTGCGCTCTCCCTCAAAAACATCGACCAGCTTCACATACGGCTTGATCGAGAGCAGCTTAAGGATTTTCTCGATCTTGTCTTCAATCGGAAACTCCTCGCCCTGAACGATGCGGCCTTCGTCCTCGGCGCGGTCCAGAACCTCCCGCAAAGTCCCGAGCAAATCGAAAATCCGGATATTGAGCGCCTTCTCCCGCTCCTCGAACGCCGGCGCTCCCCGGTAGAAAACGTTTTGAAATTCCTCGGACCGGTTCTTGAGAAAGTTCGCCGCCTCTTTGAATTTCTGATACTCGACGAGCTTCGCAACGAGCTCGCTGCGCGGATCGGGGCCGATCTCTTCCGGGGACGTCTCCGCGGAAGGCAGCAGGCTCTTCGCCTTGATCTGCATAAGAGTCGACGCCATCACGAGGAATTCTCCGACGACCTCGAGGTTGAGTTCCTGCATCAGTTCGAGGTAGGCGAGGTACTCCTTCGTAATCTTTGAAATTTCGATGTTGAGAATGTCGAGGTCGTTCTTCTTGATCAGATAGAGCAGAAGATCGAGCGGTCCCTCGAATATCTCCAGGTTGACGCGGTAGTGCCGGGTCGTCATCGTCCGAGCCTCGCCTTGAGATTCATCGCCGAACGCACGCGCTCCATCGTCGACTCGGCGACATCCCGGGCCTTCGCGCTCCCCGCCTCCAGGATCTCGTCGACAAGCCCGGGCTTATCGAAGGCCGCGCGCTTCTCGCGGAACTCGGCGAACGGTCCGTCCATCGACTCCAGGAGCTCCCGCTTGCAGGCGACGCATCCGATCGTCCCCTCTTTGCATTCGGTTTCGCGGCGCGGGAAAAAATCGCTGTAGAGCTTGTGCATGGCGAAAACGACGCATCCCTGGGGATGGCCCGGGTCGTCTTTGCGGATCTTGGTCGGATCGGTGAACATCGACATGACCTTCGGCTTGAGCGTTTCCGGGGTTTCAAAGAGATCGATTCCGTTTCCGTAGGACTTGGACATTTTCCGGGAGTCGATGCCGGGGACCTTCGGCGTCTCGGTCACGATCGGCTTCGGCTCGACGAGCACCTCGCCGTATATGCCGTTGAAGCGCCGTACGATTTCCCGCGAGATCTCCAGATGCGGAAGTTGATCGTGGCCCACCGGGACCAGCCCCGCGCCGTACACGGCGATGTCCGCGGTCTGCATCACCGGATACGAGAGAAATCCCTGCGTGCGCAGTTCCAGCCGGCTGCGCTCCGGGTCGGCCTCGACCGGCTCCAGAGCCGCGCCGGAAACCTTCTGCCGGATCTCGGTGGACGGGATTGACGCCCCTTCGAGGGCTTTCGAAAGCTTCGTCTTTCCCAGTTCCTGAAGCTGCTCTTTGTAGGTGGGATTGTTCTCCAGCCAGGAAATCGGAGTGATCATACCCAGCAGCAAGGTCAATTCCGCGTTTTGCGGCACCCGCGATTGCCGGAACATGACGCATTTCTCGGGGTTGAGTCCCGCGGTGAGCCAATCCAGAACCATGTCCCGCACGTCCTCATTGAGCCGTCCCGTGGACTCGTAGCCGGTCGTCAGCATGTGCCAGTCGGCGACGCCGAAGAAGCAATCATGCTCATCCTGCAGGCGCACCCAGTTCTTGAGCGCCCCGTAGTAGTTCCCCAGATGCAGACGGCCCGTCGGCCGCATGCCGGACATCACGATCCCTTTAGACGCCATCGGTTCTCATCCCAAGAGGCCTATCCAGGTCCAAAACTTAAGCACGACGTCGATCGCGGGCATCACGACCGCGCCGAGCGTTCCGGTCACGAGCAGCAGCAGGATGATGAAGCCCCCGTACGGAACGTGCCGAGCATAGAGCCGCCTCAACGGACGGCCGAGCAGACCGCCCAAGACCTTGCTTCCGTCGAGAGGATGGACCGGCAGGAGGTTGAAAAACGCCAAGAACAGGTTGAGCGTCGCGGCGAAGAGCAAGGTTTCCAGCCACAGGTTCCGGGTTTCGGTCCCCAGTCCCGGCGCGAGGGAAAAGACCTTGAACGCGATCGCCGCCGCGAAGGCCAAGACGATGTTGGAAAGAGGCCCGACCAAGGCGACCCGCATCGCGTCCTTCCTCGGATTTTTCAGGCGGCTCGGATCGTAGGGAACCGGCTTTGCCCAGCCGAACATCGGGACCCGGGTCAGAACGCAAAGCAGAGGAAGGAAAATCGTGCCGAACGGGTCCACGTGCGCCGCGGGATTCAGCGTCAATCTCCCCGCGCGCTCGGCGGTATCGTCGCCGCGCGCATACGCGGCCCAACCGTGGCAGAACTCGTGAACGACCACCGAGAACATCAGCACGGGCAAATGGATCAGCCATTCCACGACGGGGATTGTACCTTTTTGCGGGTGCCGGGATGCAGCCTTTGCGTCTATTCGTCGCCGGGGCGGAATTTCTGCCAGAGAAACGAAGCCCCGATCAGAATTCCGGCGAGGCCCACCGATGACGCGACGCGGTAGAGCTGCCCCAGCCTCCACAAATCGTGCAGGAAGAGCTTGAGTGCGGCGACGCCCAAGAGACCCACTCCCGCCATGCGCGCGTCCTTGCGGTCCCGGGACAGTCCCGCGACGAGCAGCACGGTCGCGAAGACGCCCCAGCCGAGGGTATAGGCGAGATCCTTCGCGAGATTCCCTTGGGGCGCGAAAACGATCACCGCTCCCGTACTGAAAAAATCGGCGATCTCGATGTTGAGCAGCAGGAACGCGAGGATCGTCCCGGCCGCCTGCAGGGAACCGGCGACCGGACGCCCGAACCGGGACTCCTCAGGAGGACTCCAGAGGCGCGCTCCGGCGAAGAGCGCCGCGGCGGCCGCCCCGTAAACCCACAGGAACCAATTGAGCACCGGCACGCCGCTGCGCGGGTGATAGAAGAACACCGCGGGATTCGCCGCCAACCGGAGGAAGACCAACGCGAACAGCCCCACGGCCCATGTCTTGATCCCCGGATGCGGAAGAACCCGGTACAGCAAGAGAAGCGCCGCGCCCTCGAACGCCCAACCCAAGGTGATCCACTCCTTGTCGAACTGAAGCGGCACGATCAAGCTCAGGAAGAAAAGCGCGACGCCGCCGAACCACGCCAAGCGCGCGCGTTCGACCGGCGCGCTCGGCAATCCGCCGCCGATAAGTTGGCGGCAGGCGAGGGCGTAAAGGGCGGCGAACAGCGCCGGCAGCGCACCGATCGCGGCATCCCCGAGCGAGCCGACCACCGCGCGGTGAATCGGCAGAAACATCGCCGGCCCGGCGAGCGCGGCGACGGTCCATACCGGCGCCCGCTGCTCCGATACCTCGGGGTCGAGGAACGGCGTTGCCGCCGGGATCGCGAAGAGAACCGTGAACCACGGCAAGGCCTGCGCGAAGGAGGCCGCCGAGCGCGGATGAAGCGCCCACGCCGACGCGACCAGGAAAGCCCCGGCGAGAGCGCCCCAGGACGAGTCGTCGGCGCCGAAGCGGCGTATCAGCAGGGCGTTCAAAAGCCCGAGGCCCGCGCAGAATAGAAAGACCGAGTGCGGCGACGCGCTCGGAACCCGCAGCGCCGCGAACGCCAGCAGCGTGTACGGGACCAAGGACGACAACGACGGCAGCGACAGGATTTCTTCGGGACGATCCCCGTTGCGCAGCCACGCGGCCAGGGCGAAGAACCCGAGCGAAAAGACGCCGAGCGTCGCAAGCAGGTTCCCCATTCCGGCCGCCGGCGCCATCTGGCCGATGCGCAGTCCGAAAAGCGCCATTGTCGCCAGCATCGAGGCGGTGAACAGCCACGACGCCCCCAACGCGGCCGCCGCGGCGATCGCGGCTGCGTCCGCCAGAAGCACCGCAAACCAAAGACCGGACGATTCGCCCCAGCCGCGAAACACGGCGATCGCGACCAGCGCGAGCGGAGCCAGCGCAGCAACGGCGGCGAACGCCGGCGGCTTCGCGTCCGGACGCAGCGCGGCGAGCAGCCATGAGAATGCGGCGTGCAGCAACGCGAACGCGCCCGTGACGACGAGACCGATCCAAAGGGTTTCTCCGTTCATGCGAGAGACCATCCACGACGCGAGGATCAAGGTCGAAAGCGCGCCGGCCGCGGCGTGAAGACCGACGAACGCCTCCGAACGGAGCGCGAGCAAGGCCGTCAGCGCGCCCGCGCCGACGGCGAGGCCGAGAAACAGGCCGGGCGACGCGGTGCCCGCGGCGGAGTGAACCGCGCAGCCGGCGAACACGAGCGCCGAGAGCGGCGGGATCCCGGTCGCCGCGTCGAAGGGTTCGTCCGACGCGCCCGACAGGACGCCCCATTCCCGCGCGGCGGCAAACAACACAGGAAAAAACGCGAACACCGCGGTCGCCGCCCAGCGGGAGGCGGGATCGAAGTGTCCGATCGCCCACCCCCACTGCGTCGCCGCCGTCCCGACCGCGGCCAGCACCGCGAGAAAACCCCATCGCTTCCAGACCGCCGTCGACAACCCTCCGGCGACGAGGACGGCCGTGTACGCGAACAACAGAAGCGTGCGCTCCTGGCCCCACCAAAGGAGCGGGGGAGTGAGAAATCCTGAAAGCAAAGCGAGCACGGCGATCGTGCGCGAGTTCATTCGGACCGAGAGCAGAAACGCGCCGGTCGTCGTCGCGCCCATGAGGACCGCCGCCGTCGCCAGCGTCATCAGCCCGAACGACGCGTGAGCGGCGAAGGCATCCGCGTAGAGGATGCCGACGCCCGCGGCGCAAAGCGTGTGCGCGGTGACGACGACCTTGCGCTCGCCTCGGCGTTCCAGAAGAACGCCGGCGGCGACGGCGGCGAATCCGGTGAGAGCCCCCAAAAGGACCCGCATCAAAGGCGTCAGCAATTCGCGTTCGATCGAATATTTGACGAAGAACGCCGCGCCCAGAAACAGAGCGAGACCGCCGGCCCACGAAAACATCCGGGCGGCGGTGAAATCCTCCCAGGAGATGGGCCAGTCGAACGGCGGGGCGCTCGGCGGCCCTTCGGGACGAGGCGGCGGCGGTGCCGCCCGCATCGGCGCTGCGGCGGGCCGTTTCGGAAGCCCCCGGGGCTTCGGCGGCGGAGCGACCGGCGCTTCGGCGGCGACCGGGGTCTTCGCGGCGCCGGGAACCCCGTCGCGAAGGCGACGGATTTCGACGGCTTGCCGGTCAAGCCGTTCCAACGCCCGGCGCGACCAGAAAAACGCCAAGGTCGCGGCGATGAAGCTCCAGATCGAGAGCAGTTCGGTCATAGCGGTCTCCGGAAAGGGTGGAGCAATTTATATGCCGAATTCAGTCCGACCGCAAACGTCGGCACCAAAACAGCATCAGTCCCATCGACAGCAGCGCCGCGCCGTACGCGGGGTTCGCGGCCGCCGTCAAAAGCCCCGCGAACGAGAGCGCCGCTTCTACGCGCGCCCCGCGAAGCGTCCGCGCGAACGGACCCCCGGAAAGCGCGGCTTGCGCGGCCCCCGCCCTTTCGGCGTGCTCGAGCCGTTCCAGATGATCCGCGAGCGCATGCCGGGTCAAGGCCCGCTCGCTCGCGCCGAACGCCCTCTGATAATCTGCGCGCGCCTGCTCCAAGCGCCCGTCCTCCTCCAACAATTCGGCCCGCGCGAGATACGCTCCGGCGTTGGCCGGGTCCTCAGCGATCTGGCGCTCGGCGTTCAGCAGCGTCTGAGCGCGTTTCTCGAGAACAGCGAGACGGCCCGCCCGAAAACTTCGATAGGACCATCCGAACGCGATCGCCAAAGAAACGGGGACGAGAAGGATGACCGCTCCCGGCAAAAGCACGCCGAGCAGCCAGCCCGCCAGCGGCAGCCCCAGCAGAAACGGCAGGGCGATCCGATCGGGAAGATGGCGGCTTCCCCCGCTCATCCAAAACGCGGCGAGCATCCACAAACCCGCGAGCATCCCTAAATGAAACAGCGCTAAAAGGAGGAACACTCAGCCGCCCGGGCGGCTCATCGCGACTTTCCCTTCAGCCACGCGAGCGCCCCGCCCCGGCTGGTGATTTTCCCGAGCCATTGCGCGCGGGCCGACTCGTTGAGAATCCGCGAGAACGCCGGCCCCGGTTTGAGTCCCGCCGCCTTCAAATCCGCCCCGGACAAAAACGCCGGCTTCAGCGACGCAGGTTTCAGTCCGCGCAGGGCTCCACGAACGATGCGTTCGGCCAGCGCGTCCGGCTTCGTTGTCGGCGAACGGCCCCGTTCGATCAGCCGCAGGGCTTCAAGCAGAGGCCGGAGGAATTCTCGCGAGAACGGGAAGCTGCGCAAAAACGCCTCGCCTTTCTTCGGAGTCATCACCGCGGCGCACAATCCCAAACGAGCCCGCGGATCTCTTTCTTTCGATTTCATGTAGCGAAAATTCGCTCCGATCACTCCGTTCAGATCCCAGTCTTCGATCAGTTGGAACGTCGGAGCGGGATCGGGCTCTTCCAAAATCCTCCAAAATTCCTGCCGCACGCGCTCCCGGGACAAACGCGGCGTAAAGGGAAGCGCTTCCATCATCCACGCGGCGGTCAAAGGCTCGGGGCGCACGCCGAAACGTCCCGCGTAGCGCGCCGCGCGGAACAGCCGCGTCGGATCGTCCTGAAAGCTTTTCGCGTGAAGCGCTCGGAGCAGGCGCTTTTTCAAATCCATCCGTCCTCCGAACGGATCAATCAGCGGGCCGAGGCCGTTTTGGACCACGCGCCGCGCCATCGCGTTGATCGTGAAGTCGCGGCGCTTTAAATCCTCGGGGAATGGAGCGGGCCGCACCACGGGAAGCGCCGCCGGCTTCGGATAACGCTCGGTCCGGGCTCGCGCGAGATCGACCCGGCCCCCGTCGGGCCAACGAAAGCGCACCGTCTTGAACCGATCGAACACCTCGAAACTGCCTCCCGAATCGGCTTGAACCGCTCGCGCGAGCGCCTCGACGTCGCCGTCGACGACGAGGTCGATGTCCCGCGTTGCACGCCGAAGCAGAGCGTCGCGAACGCAGCCGCCCACGGCGTAGACCGCGATTCCAGTCGTTTCGGAGGCGGCGTACAGTCTCCGAATCCGGCGTGTTTCAGCGGCCGCGAGCTTCATCGGGATTCCCGAGGTGGATCCGGCTCGTCGGATTCCAGATACGATCGCCATGACTCGAACGCCCTCAGCCGGTCGTTCGCCTTGAGAAGGGCCCCGACGCCGCGAACGGCCGCTTCCCGAGAAAACGCGGACCCCGCATAGGGCAGAATCCGGGGGAGATGCCGGGGACGCGTAAAACCCCGGGGGATTTTCGCCGTAGAAAGCGAAAGCGATCGGCAGAAGTACTCCGCGACCTCGACTTCGTCTTCCAAAGCGTCTTCCTTGCGCAGCAACGAGGTCAGCATGTCGAGCCCAAAGAGCTGGAGGGGTTCGATCTGAACCGCCATCGCGTCGCCGTACGCCTCGCGCATCGCGCGATAGTCCTCCGCCATCTTCACGCGCCAGCGCTCCGCCTCTTTTTCGTAGCTTGCGGGAAACACGAAGGCGAGCAGATGGACGGTCGGATCCAAATAGACCAAGGTCGCTTCCGGCGTGAAATGCTTGCCGCACTCGTCGCAGAGGGTGAGATTCAACTCGCCCACCAGCAGGCGATCCCGCAGATTTTCGTCGCGATCCCCGCGCACGAAGCTCCAAACCTCTGCTTCGATCGGCTCGCAGCCTCCCGGACAGCGGGTTTCAACGGTCGCTTTGATGCTCATTGGGACATCCTCTTCAAATATTCGTCCACGGCGTCGTCGAACGCGCGGGGCCGCTTTTCGCGAAGCGATTTCTCGACCTCTTCGCGAATCCTCCGCGGGGGCTGATACTCTTCCGCTCCCGGGAGCGGAACGAAGCCGGTATCCTGCCCCGTTCGTCCTCCGCGCCCGGCGGGACGCGCGACGCCGCGCCCGCCTTGGAACGGCCCCGCAGAACCCTCAGAAATCGACTTCTGCCGCTGCCGGGCCTGTTCCATTTGCTCCTTCCCTTCGGACAGATGTTCGATCGCCTTTTGCTGATGTCCCCGAGCGCCGGCGGTATCGCGTTCCCGCAAAGCGCGCTCCGCCTCGCCTTGCTCCGCACGCGCCTTCGACAAAGATTCTCGGGCCTCTCCGGGGATCACGCCGAAATCGCTTTCGAGACTCTCGATCTTCCCGTCCAGCGCCTCCGTCTTCCGGCTCGCCTGTTTTTGCACGGCGCTCGCGGCGAACATTTCGGAGAGCCGTCGTTCGCCCATCGAGGGCTCCGGCGCTCCGCGCTTTAACGCGTCGAGGATCTCCGATTCCCGCGCGGAGATCGCGGCAAGCCCGGCGGCCGATTCCGGCGCCTGGGATTGCAAACGGCGCGCCTGCCCGTCCAGACGCGCGATCGTCCTCCCTAAGAACCCCGGCGCCTCCCGGATTTTTTCGGCGTCGAGTTCCTCCAAGGTGCGGCGCATCCACTCGATCGCGTCGATGGGCATCGCGGGTCCGGCGAGCGCCGCATCTTTGAGCGCCTCCCGCTGCATCGCGGCGAGACGCTTGAGGAGCTTCTTTTGTTCGTCCATGCGTTCTTCGAGCTTGGCGCTTTCGAGCGCGTCCGTCATTTGAAATCCCTTCTGCTGTTCGGCCAGCGCCTCCGCCCATTGTGAGGCGATTTCCTCCATACGGCCGCTCGGGGAGTCGCCGCCGCCGCTCCGCGCCTGATCCTGAGCCGCTTTCGCGATCGCCTCGTGAACCCGCTTCAGCTGCTCGGCTAGATTTTTCGCGATCCGGGCGGCTTCCTCGTAGTCGCCTCGCGCCAACGCCTCCTGAAGGGCGTCCATCTTCTCCTTCGCTCCGAGCAGGGGGACGGAGTACACCTTGCGCCGCTCGGCCCTCTCCGTTTCGGGCGGCGTGCGCGGGAGATCCCCGATCGCCTTCTGCACCGACTCGATCTGCTCGCGCAGCTTCCGCATGGCTTCGTCGAGCGCGCGCTTTTGCTCGGCGCTGGGGGCCGCGCCGCTCTTCGCCTCCTGCGCCATCCGATCGAGCGCTCCGCTGATGTCCTTCCCGGCCCGCTCCATGCGGTGGGCCTCTCCCCAGAAATCCTGCATGGCCTGAAGTTCACGCCCCTCGTTGAGCATCTGCCCGGCGCGGCGGACCTTCTTCTCGAGTTCCGCGTGCTCCCGACTCGCCTGCGCAAGCTTGCCCTCGCGCGCCGCTTGGCGCGCGTGTTCCCGTTCACGACGCCGCAGCGACTCCAACGCGTCCTTCATCGCCGCCGACGCTTCGCTCATTCCCGGATTCGCGTACGCGTCCTGGCGCATCGCCTCCGAAAGGGAGTTCATCCGTTCGATCGCCGCCTGCCACTCGGCGTCGAGGGAGCGCTCGGACTCGGCGAGACGCTCGGCGGACTCGGGAGAGCGGTCCGCTTTCTCAAGCGCGTCGAGAAGCTCCCGCATGCCTGATTCCTTTTGAGCGAGCCGCTCCAGAGCCGCCTCCGCGCCCATCCAGTGCATCGCCGTTTTCGCGTGGTTGGACTCGAAATCGACGATCCGCAAGATCCCTTTCGCGGAGACCGATGTCTGCGGATTCGGCCGCGCGTCGTCGGTCGCCCGGATCCGAAAATCCAGCGTAGAACCGACCGGAAAATCGGCGAGCTCCCACGCGAAATCGCCGAGATAACTTCCCGGACGGTCGCGGAAACGCTTAAGCGGAATCACCGTCTCCCCCGTCCGACCGCGCGTTTCGAACACCAACGCCAATTCGCTGAGACCGTAATCGTCCTCGGCCTCGTACGCGACCGGCAGGGTCTCCCGACGGCTGATCTCCAACTCGAACACCGGGGAGAGCAATTCGACCCGCGGCGCCGCGTCGTCGAGCGCGTGAAGCGTGTAGGTCACGGGATCGGGATCGGTTCCCCCGTCCCGGGCTTCCACGAGAATGCGGACCCGCCCGTCTTCATTGAGCGGAAACCCGGCTTCCCACTCCCCGCCCCCCTTCGCCTTCATCGCCACGGGCTGACCCAGAAAAGACACCTCGAGCCCGGCCGAGGCGAGCGGGCGCGTCTCGCGGCCCCGAACGACGACCCAACTGCGGCGAAGCGCCGCGATGCGCCCGCTTCCCTCGAGCTCGATTTCCCGCGCCGCTTGGGACCCTCCGGGCAGATGAACCCGCGCGCTCAGGGCTTCAAGCCGCGGCGCCGGAACCGGCGTGATCCGGTAGGCGCGCGTGCGAGCCCCCTCGTATTCGATCCGGTACTCGAAATCGGCGGTCACCGACCGGACGGCAAACGAAAATCGTCCTCTTTCCGCGCGGTCCCACGCTCCGCTCGACCACCCCGGGTCTCCCGAACGAATCAGAAGTCCGGGGACCGCGGCGGCGGAACCGTCCGTCCACTCTGCGGAAATCTCGACGGGTTCCCCCCACGGGACGCGCGCGTCGCCCGGACGGACGCTCAGACGTTCTTCGAGCCGGGCGTCTTTCCACGGCGCCAGGATGCGCTGAAATTGAGGCCGCCCGCCCATCGCCGGAATGCCGATCGCCCAGCAGGCCGCGACGGACATGAATCGTCGGGAGGCCGTTCGCGAAGGCTTCCACGGGAAGGTTTCGCCGTCCGCCGTCCGCCGAAGAAGCGCTTCGGTTCTCTTCACGTGCTCGCGCGCGAGCGTTCGAGAGGTTCCGGTGAAATCGCCCCCGGAGCCGAGTTCCCAGGCCCCGAGCAAATACTCCCGCAGTTCAAGATGGCGCTCCCCGACCGCGCGCAAAAGCGGCGACGCGCGAAGCGCGCGAAGCGGCGCGAGAAGTTCCCGCCACGCGACGACGACGAACGCGAAGGCCCCAGCCCAAAACGCCGCCCAGCGCAGTTCCTGACGCAGCGGAAAATAGCGGTCGACGAATAAAAGCGCGAGCAAAGTCCCCGCGAGCAGGGCCGCGAAGCGCGTCCCGCCCTCCGACCAGAGCGCACACCAGCGCTCGCGGCGCCAGCCGCGCAAACGACGCTCGAGTTCTTCCATGGATCCCGGGGTCATTGTAACAGGAGGCTCCGGGCGAGGCCAGCGGCGTTGGGCGCCTCGGCGCGAACGGCGAGACGAGCCAATTCCATGCGCGCCTCGGGATCGCGGGTCAAATCGTACAGGAACAGGCTTCCCCCGATCGTCGCCGCCGGCGTTCGAGTCTTCAACCAATCGAACATCGTCTTATCGGGTTCGTAAACCGTCGCGCGCATCGTCGCGGAAATCGCGTAGAGAACGCGTCCTGAAGCGGCCGGGTCCACCGCGTCGCCTTCCCGCGGAACGTTCCAGTTTCGGACGATCGGGACGAAGCGAATGCCGTAAGCGGAGGGGTCCGCGACTCCGAAATACGAAAGATAAATCGGCGGACTGCCCATGGAGCGCAGCAGGCGGCCGAGTCCTTCGAGATCCTGCCCCCAATCCAAGTTGGAATCGGCGAGCCAACGGTGGCCTCCGTTCATCCCCCCCGCGATTTCGTTGAAGTACGCCAAATAATGCGGATGGACCAAGCCGACCGAAACCAAACACCATAGCGCCGACGCGCAGGCGATCGCTCTGAGGCCGCCGGCACGGTCCCATAATCGACCCCAGGCGCATCCGGCCCACAGACAAAGAAACGGCATCATCGGGAGCAAGTGCCGCACGCCGATCTGAAGCTTGGACGTCAACGCCGTTGCGAAATAGGCGAGCCCGGGCAGAAGCGCCCACAGCACCCGGCGATCGGGCTTGCGTCCCCACGCAAGCGCCGCGCCGACGGCGAGTCCCAACACAACCAGCGGGGTTTTCACGGAAAGCGCGATCGGAAAATACAAAGCGAAACCCTTCACCGAATGAGCCCCCATCAGATACGACGCGCGATCCCCGCCGAGACGGCGAAGCGTGGCACGCAGCCCTTCGAAGAACAAATCCAACTGAGCGACACGGTACGCGGCCGCAATCACCGCCGCGCAAACGCCCGCGGCCAAAAGAAGACCCGGCCAGTCAAAACCCGAAACGGCGATGCGCCGTTCGCCTTTCCTGCGCTTTCGGGATTCCCGCGAACCCGCGACCTCTTCCCGCGCCTCTCGCGCGAGCATTCCCCGGTCCACGAGCAGGATCCCCGCGGCGAACACGGGAAGAACGATCATGCTGAATTTGGCCGCAAGCGCCGCTCCGGCGGCGGCCCCGGCCGCCGCGAACCGCCGCCGGGTCAACGGCCGGTCCGAGAGAAGAAAGAAAACGGCGAAATACGCGACCGCCGGCAATCCGTCCGTCGTCACCAAGGCCAGATTTGAAAACAACACGGGCGTGAGCGCCGCCGCGCCCACCGCGCCCACCGCCGCGCCGGGGCCTCCCAGGCGCATCCCCCACGCGAACAACATCGCGCCGAGCGCAGCGAAAAGCGTAAGAAATGAAAAGAGACGCGCGGCGTTGAGCATCATGCCGGGCGGGATGCGGTTCTGATAGAGGAACGCGTCGGCGAACGGGTAGCGCCGCATCCGGATCCAGTCCGGATGCGCGCGGTTGAACCCCGGCCTCATCGCCAACAGCGGGAGGGCCGCCCACATCTCCGCCAACGGAGGATGATCCGAGACGTTCAATCGGTAGCGGCCGGGGAGCCAGTAGGAATACCCGCTCGCCAAGTGAACGGGCTCATCATAGGTCGCCGCTGCGGAGCGAATGAACGAAACGCCGAAAAACGCCCCCATCAGCCAAAGCACGGCCGCGGCAGCCGCGGCGCGCGGGTACTCGCGAAACATTCCCGGATTATAGGATTTGCCGACGCGGAGCCCGACCGCTATCGGAAGAAGGAGAATAGGCCCCAGCGGGATTCCCGGCCGCGCTCGCTTTGATAGAACCGCCAAAGCGCTTCGAGCTTTCGGCCCGTAACCGCGGGATCCTCGTCGATTCCGAGCTCCACGGCTAGGTCCTCCGCGGGCATCGCGCGCAGCGCGCTCAGCCGAGAAAAGGCCCCATAACCGACCGCCTGCAGGTGTTCGAGATGCGCGCTTTCGTCGAGAGCCCGCCAACGCTCGAACTGCGCGACATACCCTTCCCCTCCGTCATAGGCGTCGATGTCGTCGTGCCGCTCTCCGCCGAGCTCCGCGAAGACGCGCAGGCCCGTCGAGTGGGCGAGCCGTTCGAATTCCAAACCGCCGAGCGAGAGCCAATCGATGCCGAGTTCCCGCATGTGCGCGTAGACCCGGGCGTGATACGCCTCGTGCGCGATCACGGCCAACAGGGCCTTCGGGGATCCTTTGAAGAAAACGGCCGGGTTGATCAAAATCTCGGGACCGGACTCGCCGTCGGGACGAAACACCCCCCGGGCGTCTCCCGCTCCAAGCGTCGTATCCCAACGAATCGGAACGTCCGATTCCTGCAGCGCGCGCAAGACGCGCCGCGCCGTCGGACTCGCCCGCGTCCAGCGAAAAACCGCGTGGGGTTTGGTTTCGGCCGAAATCATCACGGCCGCCGGGTAGACGGAACGAACCGCCGCGAGAACGGCCTCGACAGCCTTCGAGTCGAGCGTCGAATCGAGAATCGCGCGGTCGGTCCGATGAACCCGAACGACGCTGTGCCCCGTTGAGGCTCCACCGTCTTCCACGAAAAACACTTGCGCCTCGAACGGTCCGGAGAGCCCCTGCAATGCGGAAAGCGCGTCGCGATCGAGCCCCTCCAGCACGATCTGCGTCTCCCCGTTGAGCCCGTGAATGGAATTCGCCGCCGGAAGCGCCGGAATCGCCATCGCGTCCCTGCCGGGCGAGAGGGACTGCAGGAAGGCAATCCGCGAATCGTAATCCGGATGCGTGGAGGTCAGCGCGTCCCACCAGCGGGAAAGAACCGACTCTTCCGGCACCGCCGCGAAGGCCCGTTCGCGCGACGCCTTCCTCATGCGAAGCCAGGAGATCCACCATTGCGGATGAGTCAACCACGCCGAAAAGTTGTCCGCTCGGAACTCGTCCTGGCGCGTCGCCCCGAAACCCGCGATCAAACCGGCGAACGCGCTCGCGAACGCGGCGGCGATCCAGCCCAAGGAGGCGGCGGCGGAGACGGGGTCGACCGCAACCGCCGCCCCCTGGATCGCGGTCGAGGCGGCGAGGAGCGCCGCCGAAACGAGCGTCGCGACCGCGCCGATGCCGACCGCGTAGCGCGCGCCGTTGCGCAAGCCCTGTCCGCCGGGGTTCAGCCGGAACCGCTCCCGGAGGAATCCGTAGTCGCCGTGAAAGAGGTGTCCGAACTCATGCGCCATCATGCCGAGGGTTTCCCCCAGCGGCCGGAGTAAAAACCCGACGCCGATGTAAACGCTGCTGGAGCGGTCCAAATCCCCGAGGGAGCTGTGCGCGGCGTAGGGGTCGGAGTGGGATTCGTTGTACCACAACCGCGGAGCGTGGTAGCCGTCGAAACCGGCCCGCGTGACCAGCACCTGGGCGGCGCCCTCGGCCCACTGCATGAAGCGGTTCAGCGGTTCGCTGCGCGTGTTGAGTTCGGCGGTCTCGTTCTCATCGAACGCTTCGCCGTTCTGCTGGCGAATAAGGTCTTCGCGCAGATCGAGAAGATCCGCCTCCGTCGTCCCCTCCGGCAGAAACGCCGAGGCGCCGTTCCCCGCGGAAAACTTGGAGACCTTGACCGCCGCCGCCGCCGCCGCGAATCCCGCCAACGCGGGAACCCAACCGAGCCCCATCGCCAGAAATGAAGCGAAGCCGGCGATCCCCGCGTAATGCAGCGCGAGCAATCCCGCGCGCTTGAGCCTCAGCCCCGCCGGAACGCGATACTTGGACGCGTCGAGCGTCCCGTCGAGACGAGGCTCTTCGACTCCGGAGGAGATCGCCTCCGGACCGATTTCGAATTCCGCGTCGAAGGCCTGTTCGCGATCCGAAGCGGCGCCGTTTGCGCGCAGCAGATTCGGGCGGAACAGCCGTCCGCCTCCTCCGGCGACGACCGGATCCCGATCGAATCGCCCGGGCGCTCTCGGCGCAGCGCCGTCGAATCGAACGCTTTGCAGCCCGAAGGCGGCCGCCAAGGAGATTTTTTCAGAGACCGGAGCGTCCGGGGTTTCCGCCTCCCGAACCACCCCACCGCCGGAAGCGACGGTCGCGGTCGCGCTCGGAGGCGCGCGCGCGGGGGCGGTCCGAAGGTCTATGCGCGCGGGCGGGGCGGGTGCGGCGACCGGCGCAGGGGATTGCGCGCGCGGAGCGGACAAAGCGGGCAGCGCCCGGGCGGGGGCCGCCGGGGAATCGGAAACGGAAAGCGAAAGCGCGGCGTCGGGAAGGAGCAAGGACGAGGTCATCGCGCCCGGAGCGATGGCTATTGGAGAAATCCCTTGCGAACCGGGCGCGCCCATAGCCGGGGCGAACGCCGCAGTTCCCCCCGCCCGAACCGTCCCGGCCGACCGGACGGCGACGCCGGCCCAGGCCTCGTACGGAGCGAGACCCGGCGCGAGCGCCGCGAGCGCGGCAGATAGTAGGATGGAGATCGGACGGCGCGGCATCAAAGAGACTCCCCCGTTCAGCGGTCCGAAGGCGACAGGGTCCAGACCTGACGCTGCCGCGTGCACAGCCAGGAACGGGGCTCGGAGATCTTGCGCCAGACGACTCGGGTGCCGGAGGGAATGGGATTTGTCTGTGACGGCTGGGTTCGAATGCTCATGGCTACCACCTCTCCATACTACGGTAGCGCAGGATCGCCTTCCGGTTCAGGGCCGATGGGGGGCCCGATTTCACTCAGGGGACCCACAACAAAATAGGCCCTAGGGCCTATTAGTTTATCCTTATTTTATAATGGTTTCTTATCAGGCGTTCGGAGCGAAAATATCGATACGCTTCAGAGGCGGCCCCGCCGGAGGGGGAACCGGAATCTGCAGCCCCGCGAGTCCGGACGAAGCCAGAAATTCCTTTTCCATCGCCCTTCTGGCGGGATGGGTCACCGGGGCCTGGCCGATGCGGATCTGACCATGACCGTCCCCGATCAGCACATACCGACGCTTGTTTCGGGAGGAAAGCCGGTCGATGAACGCCCGCAGGTCCGAGGCCATATCCCAGTCGACGAGAACGGATTCCATCACCGTACTCATCAAGAGGGCCAAACCGAAAAGACCGGCGGCCAGGCAGATTATGAATCGAAAATACAGCATCTGATTCTCCTACAGCTCCATTTTAACCCCCGCATTTGCGTGCGGCGAGGGCCGATCGGGGGCCCACGAAGGGCTCGCAGGACCCACTATGAATTAGGCCTTTAGGCCCCTATTATAGAACACCCGAACACGCTTTCATCAGCAAAATAAAGGTTTTTGTATACTACTAAGGCGATGTCCTCCTTTGAACTCGTCTCCGATTTCACCCCGGCCGGAGATCAGCCGCGGGCCATAGAAGCGCTCGTCGCGGGAATCCGCGAAGGGCGGCGTCATCAGGTCCTTTTGGGCGTCACCGGCAGCGGGAAAACCTTTACGGTCGGCAAGGCGCTGGAAACGCTGGATCGTCCCGCCTTGATCCTCGCGCCCAACAAGGTTCTCGCCGCCCAATTGTACGCGGAGTACAAGGCGCTGTTTCCGAAGAACGCGGTGGAGTATTTCATCTCGTACTACGACTACTATCAACCCGAGGCGTATGTTCCGTCCACCGACACCTACATTGAAAAAGACGCGTCCATCAACGAGCACATCGACCGCTTGAGACTGAAGGCGACGAGTTCCCTTCTCTCGCGCCGCGACGTTATCGTCGTCGCCTCCGTCTCGTGCATCTACAACATCGGATCTCCGGAGAACTACAAGGCGTATTGTTTGGAAATCGAGCGCGGAAAGCGCCTCGGACGCCGTGAACTGCTTGAGGGTCTCGTCGCAAGCCACTACGAGCGCAACGAGGTTGAATTCGCTCCCGGACGGTTTCGCGTCAAGGGATCGATCGTCGACGTCTTCCCCGCCTACGAAGAGACGGCGATCCGGATCACGCTCGGGGACGAGGGCGTTCACTCCGTCCACGCGTTCGAACCGCTGAGCGGTGAGAAGACGGCGGAATTGGAGCGGGCCCTGATCTTTCCCGCGAAGCACTTCGTCACCAAACCCCCCGAACTGGAACGCGCCCTGGAAACCATCGAGACCGAACTCCGAGAGACCGTCGCGATCCTGAAAAAGAAAGGAAAAGCCCTGGAAGCCCAACGCCTCGAACAGCGCACGCGCTACGACATGGAGATGCTGCGCGAACTCGGATTCTGTTCGGGCGTGGAGAATTATTCCCGGCATCTGACGGGACGCCCGCCCGGAGCGCGCCCGTCCTGCCTGTTCGACTACTTTCCCGATGACTTCCTTCTCATCATCGATGAATCGCATGTCAGCGTTCCTCAGGTTCGGGGGATGTACGAGGGAGACCGCTCCCGCAAGCAAACCTTGGTGGATTTCGGATTCCGCCTGCCGTCGGCCCTCGACAACCGGCCGATGAAGTTCGACGAATTCCGCGCCGTCTCCCCGCAAACCATCTACGTGTCCGCCACGCCGGGGCCCTACGAGCTCCAGCAAAGCGGCGGGTTGATCGTGGAGCAGGTGATCCGCCCGACGGGATTGGTCGATCCCCCCGTGATCGTCCGGCCGACCGAGGGACAGATCACCGACCTGCTCGAACGCATCTCAGCCCGCGTGAAGAAAAAGGAAAGAGCCTTGGTTCTGACTTTGACCAAACGAACGGCCGAAGACCTTTGCGACTTCCTGACGACGAAGGGGATGAAAGTGCGCTATCTGCACTCGGACATCGACACGATCACGCGCGTGGAGATTCTCCAAGACCTGCGAAAAGGCGCCTTCGACGTCCTGGTCGGGATCAACCTGCTGCGCGAAGGACTCGATCTCCCCGAAGTGTCCCTCGTCGCGATCCTGGACGCCGACAACGAGGGCTTCCTGCGCTCGGAAACCACCTTGATCCAGATCGCCGGTCGCGCGGCGAGAAACGTGGGCGGCGAGGTCGTGCTCTACGGCGACAAGACCACGGGGTCGATGTCCCGCGCGCTCGGGGAAATGGAGCGTCGCCGCGTGAAGCAGACCGCCTACAACGAAAAACACGGCATCACGCCCCGCACGGTGGTCAAAGCGATTTCGGACCTCGCCGAGTTTCAAAGCGACGCGAAGCGAGAGGGATTGCGCCTGCTGCACGACGCCGCCCGCACGACGCCGCTGTCGAAAAAGAACATCCCCCGCCTCATGGAGACGCTCGAAAGACAGATGACGGAAGCCGCCGACAATCTCGATTTCGAACTCGCCGCGCTGCTGCGCGACCAATTGCTCGAACTGCGCGAAATGACGGGCCTCAAAACCGGTCCCGCTAAACCCCGGACTTCCCGCTGGAAATCCCGCAAACCCAGCGCGCCCGTGCGCGCCGCCCGGCGACGGCTCGAAAAAAGGAGAAAAGCGCGTGAAGATTGACCCTTCGATCCGCAAACAGGTCCGCGAGGCGCTGGCCGAGGATCTCGGCCGCGACGGAGATCTGTCCACTTTGCATTTCGTCTCCCCGTCCGCGCGGCTTCGGGCGCGGCTGCTCGCCAAGCAAAACGGCGTTCTCTGCGGCCGCGACCTCGTCGATGAGGTCTTTCGCCGGGCGGCCCCCGGTTCCCGCGTTTCATGGCTCGTGAAAGAAGGCGGCGCCTTTTCGAAAGGGACTCCGCTCGCCGAAATTTCAGGAGGCCGCGCCATCCTGAGCGCGGAGCGAACGGCCCTCAACTTCCTCCAACACCTCTCCGGCATCGCGACGCTCACCCGGGCGTTCGCCGAGAGAACCCGGGGCACGCGCGCGTCGATCTACGACACGCGAAAAACGCTCCCCGGTTGGCGCACCCTGGCGAAATACGCGGTCCGCATCGGCGGCGGGAAAAACCACCGCATGGGACTTCACGACATGGTCATGCTCAAGGACAATCACCTGGCCGCCCGCGAAAACCTTGAAGAACGCGTTCGGGCCTTCCGCCGCAGGAAACCCCGGATCAAGATCGAAATCGAGGCGGCGAACGCCGCCGAGGTCGAACTTGCGCTCGCGCTCGGAGCCGACCTGATCATGCTCGACAACATGCACCCGGCGGCGCTGCGCCGGCAGATCGCCAAAATCCGCCGCGCGAACCCCCGAACCGAAATCGAAATTTCCGGCGGCGTCGCGCTGGCGTCGGTCGCGGCGCTCGCCCGGCTCGGCCCCGACCGGATCTCGGTGGGCCGGCTGACGCATTCCGCACCGGCGGTGGACATTTCGATGAAGCTTGAATGAAGAGGATCCACCGCTTCAAATCGATCCCGTCGACGCAGACGCGCTCCCGCGTGCTCGCGCAAGCGGGAGCGCCGGCCTGGACCGTCGTTCGCGCGGACCGGCAAAGCGCCGGGCGAGGCCGCATGGACCGCCGCTTTTCCTCCGGCCCCGGAGGACTCTATTTCACCGTCTTGCTCCGCCCGCGCATGAGTCCCCCCGATCTCGCCCGCTTCAGCCTCAATACCGGACGGCTCATGACGAAAACCGTCGGCGCGCTCGCGGGGATAAAGACGAAAGTGAAGGAACCCAACGACGTCCTCGGGCTATGCGCGGACGGCCGCTGGCGCAAGGTCGCCGGGATTCTCATCGAAGCCTCCGGCGGCAGAAGTTCGCTGGACTGGGTGGCGATCGGCGTTGGAGTCAACGTCAACAACGCCGTCCCCCGGTCTTTGCCGGACGCCGCCTCTCTGGCGTCGATCGCCTGCCGCCCGATCCCCCTCGAGGCCTTCTACCGGGGTCTGATGCGCTCTTTAAAGGAAGCGTGGCGGGGCCTTTAAGCGAATCAGAGTGCCAGGGTGTCACTTTGTCACTTTTGCATCGTCATCGACTATTCGTAATGCGTCCACAGTCTGATTACTTTGACGATTTTGGCCTTGTTTAGAATCTGATAGACCAATCTATGCTGGATGTTGATTCTGCGGGAATACGCGCCTGACAAATCTCCGACGAGATTCTCAAACGGCGGAGGATTCCGCAGAGGGTCTTTCCGCAGTATCTCCAACAGAACCTCGGCCTTCGCTTTCAGACCGGAAGCCGCCAACTTTTTAGCGTCCTTCTGGGCCTGCTTGGTGAATCGCAGTTCCCAACTCACCAGGGGAGTTTCTTCGACAACTTCTTTATCGGCGTCTTAAGGCCCGCGCGGACGGACTCGCGCATGCCGGGGATGGAAAGGAGATGCAGCGTTTCCTGGATCGACCGCCAATCGTCCTCTGAAATCAAAATCGCGTTGGAGCGTTTTCCGGTGATCTGGACGGGCTCGTGCGAGGCGGCCGTCTGGTCGAGCAGCTGGTACAGCTTCGCGCGGGCCATACTGGCGGTTAAGGTGGTCATTTTGAGCCTCTGACCAAAACGTACCGGAAAGCGTACGTTTTGTCAAGGGCACGCCGGGGCGTGACTTTGCGACTCTTGACCGACGACTTCCCGAAAGGGACAAAGTGACGGCCTGACGCCGTTTTGTGGAGTCCTTTTACCGCAGCCTGATGCGCTCTTTAAAGGAAGCGCGGCACGACCTTTAAGAATGATCAGCGATCAAAGTCAGCAAAGCAGTCGAGCTCAAGTCATTCGCGCATGAGCGAGCTTTTGAAAGACTTCGGGATCCAACTCCACCACTTCGAGAAGACGACGCGCCGATCCACCAGGAGACTTTTGTCCTTGCTCCCAAGCCCTCACCGCAGAAACAGTGACCCCTAGGCAGGTCGCGAAGACAGGCTGACTCACTTTCAAACATTCCTTGCGCAGCTGGACGATCTCCCTCTTCTTCCATTCGCGCGCAGGTTCAGGAATTTCGATCTTCGCGGCACGCAGCTTCTTCTCGCCCTTTTCGTAGGCGATCGCTTCCTTGAGCCCCCGGATAAGGGCCTGCCCCATTTTCGTCTTAGCCATAACTATCGAGCCTCCCTCTTAAGCACATCAACGAGTGAACGGAGTTGCTTCTTTTCATCTTGCGAAATGTCGTCTTTCTCACTCTTTCCATACAGATAGAGCAAATACGTCTTTTCCACATGAGGGAAATCTAGGTACAGAAATCTTAGCCCCCCTCTTTTCCCTTTGTTTCTTCCCGCATCCGCAAATCGTTGCTTTCGAATTCCCCCGGTTCCACGAATAACATCGCCACCGTCAATACGCTTAAGCAAGGAGTTCTGTATTTGTCTAGCTAAATCGACATCGATCGAGTCGGCGCGCTTTCGGAATTCCGTCATTTCAACAAAGGTTCGGATCATTGCGCTGTAGTAACACTAGGAATTATATCACACATAGTGTTAGTCGTCAAGGGGAGGTTCGCTCTACGCCCGGAAGATGGCCTGAGCGACGCCCCATCAGTCAGAGTGTCTCAGAGTGTCAGGGCGTCACTTTGTCACTTTCGCTATCAGTGTCAGCGATGCAAAAGTGACAAAGTGACGCCCTGACACCATCGTACGACCGCCGGAGAGGGATTTCTCATGAAGTTCGTCAAATCCCAGACCAATCGCCAATTGCGCAAGTACGTCTCCGCGTCGTTGAGCTGGGGACGCGCGAAATCCGACGGCAAGCGGGTGATTCTGGAGTACACGATCGACCCCACCGATCCCGCCCAGGCCGAGGCGGTCAAAGGGAATCTCCAGGTGCTGTTCAAACTCGCGCGGCGGCTCTCCACCTCGAAAACCTCCGCGGAGGAAACGCGCGCCGCCTACGACGAGTTTCAAAACGACAACACGCTCATTTTAGGGGAGCCCGACTACGCCGCGCTCTCCGAATACGGAGCGCTCTCCGAATCCTTCGGACTGAACGTTCCGCTGCTCTTCCGTTATTACCGTTCGGACTCGCTGGGCCGCGACCACGTCACGCGCTATACCGGGGAGCAGGGCGAGTACTACTTCTTCAACGCCTCCCGCTCGCCGAACGCCCAGTACTTCAACGCGCCCTTCCTCGGGGCCTTGGTCAAGGACCTCGAATCCCGCAGCCTCGACGCGATCACCCACCGCCCGAACGGCAAGCCCGCCGAGGCGCCGATCGCGGTTTACGTCAACAACCGCGGCATGCTGAGGCTTCCTCGGTCGGCGGTCGAAGACGCCGTCGAGGACGCGAATTCCATCCTCCGTCTCACCGGAGCGGCCCGACCCGAAGGCCCCAAGGCGGGGATGGCGATACCGGTGCGGGACTTCCTGCCGGCGGCCCCCTCCGTAGAAATCGGGAGCGTCGACGCCCCCAATTCGGAATCGGCCGACCGCAAAGGCTGGCTGTCGTTCACCTTGGTCATGAACCGCAAAGCCGTGGCCGACGCCCTCTCGGCTGGATCCGAGGAAGTGCTCAAGGCCTTCGCCCGAGCCGCGTCCCCCGGGGACCGCGGATTGGCGGCCTGGCTCGCCGCCAACGGGCGACTCGTGAAGGGGGCGCCTGGAATACGATGAGGGAAAGGCGATCGAGGAGCTCCAGATGGACTCGGACTCCGCCTCCTGGATGCGGAAAATGAGCGTAGAAGCGGCCGGCCTGGTGCGGGACATCGCCGAGGCGTCCGCCGAAACGGATCCGGTTCTGCGGGCCGAAAAATTCGCGAAGACCTTCAGCCACGAGAGCCGCAGCGGCCTCTCCCACCGCGACGTCATGCGCGTGCTCGTGCAGTTCGCCGATCCGATGGACCTCAGCGGAGATTTCGTCTCCGCGATCGAAGGGATGGGGAGCGCTCCCGACGCGAGGGCCCATTACGTCCTCAAGAAGGAGCGGTCCGAAGTCCCGGTTCTGCGGGAGGCCGGCGCCGCCCGGGCGCGATTTGCGGAAGGGTCGATCCTGACCGACTGAGGCGACTGTCACCGCGTCTTGAAACCGGACGATGAACTCCGGTGCGGTCGCATATCAGGCCGGAAAGGACTTAGCCCCAGGGCGGCTCTTTGCCAACGACGGTTTTCACGGGAAGCGCAGGAAGTTCTCTCGCCTCGTGCCCGGTCGTAATCCGGACGTTCGCATAGCCCCGCGCGGCCAGCTTCCAAACAAACGCTTCGGCGGTCTCTCCCTTGGAAATCTGCCAATCGACGCATACCTCCGCGTCGGTCGGAACCTCGCCGGCGAAGAACGCCTCGGGGGTTCCGAATGCGCGAAACTCCGCGCCCGCTCGCTTTGCCGCTGTCTTCCACGCCATGCGCACAAGCGCGTCGTCGTCGACCAAAACCGTCAAACAGGAGTCGCCTTTTGCGTCTTCACCGATCGACCGCTTTAAAGCGGATTCTTGCGGGATTTTCAAAACGATCGTCGTCCCTTCGCCCGGTTGAGAGCGAATCGTCAACTCCCCCCCCTCGGACTCGCTCCACCGACGCGCATGGTACAAACCTAAGCCGTTCCCGCCTTCTTTCCCGAGCGTCACTCCCTTTTCAGCTATTCGGCCCAACAAATCGGGAGAAATTCCCTTGCCGGTATCAGAAAACTCCAAGACGACCATGGCACCTTCCAGATACCCTCGAATCGACATGGTTCCCCGCCCGTCCAGCGCCTCGATCGCGTTTTGGATGATATTCGAAAACACCCTCTTCATAACCGCCGGTCCGACTCGTACGACGAGGTCGCTGTCATGCGCTCCCCGGGCCCACTCTAAGTCGATTCGCGTTCCATTCCCGAGGCCAATCCTCTTTTCCGCCAACAATCCCTCCACGCAATCCGGAACGACGCACGACGTCCTTTCCTCAACTCGCGCAGGAAGCGCCGCCGCATTCTCAACGCCATCTCGTGAACGCGCCAAAAGGTCTTCGGCGATAGACGCGATCCTTTCAATCGCCGCGCCAATGAGCCCCCCCCGTGACTCTCCATCGGGATTCTGACCGGATATCGCAGCTTTCAGAGCCGCCAACGGAGAGCGGATATCATGAGCCACCTGTGTGCTAATTTCCATCATCGCCGATGCGACCGCCTGCCTTTGGCTCATTGCCAAGTATTCGCGGTTGCGCATCCGCAACTCTTCCAATTCCGTGATAGCAAGCGGAATATCGGAATGAATTCCCAGCGTGAGAGGATCAAGAACTTCCAATGAAAAACGGCGTCCGGCCCGAATCAAAATCCGGGCAGCGACCAGCAGAAATCCGAAATTCATCGCAACCAACCCCGCCGTCGGCAACCAGAACCGGTATCGATGAACCCCATACACCAGGGCATGGTCGGTAGTTACTGCGAGTTTTCGCCGTTCGACGACGCTCCAGGGCGACGACCGCTCAGCCGCGCAGGGGTCTCCTCTTCGCGGCGGAAAAACGAGCTCCGCGCCTTTCCGGCCGCACAAGCCGATGAACGCAAAACGGCCCGAGTGTAGCGCGGACGACAGTGCCGAATCAATGAGGGGCCTGTTGTGCTGCTGAATTCCGAATCGCGCGGCCTCGACAACCTGCTCGATGGCTCTATCGTGTGCGTCGCGGTCGCGGACGAGCAAGACGGAGGCGCTAGCCACCTGGAGTACGACAACGACGATCGCCGCCGCCGCCAGAGGGCGACGCACGTTTCCGTCGACCCACCTTCGCAGCTTAATCACCGCGGTTCGAAGATCGTGACGCGGTTGCTGTTTCGACTTTCGAAACTATCGGAGACACTCACCCGGGCGAAATTGTAGGCGATGGTCTCGAAACTGTATCCAAGATGAACGAACGGAACGGATTGCAGCAAAGCCCGAGAGACCTTCCTATAATGCGGATCCAGCCTATCCGCCTCCAAGATGCTCCTACCCTCCTCCATAAGTTCCTCAACGCGCGCCCTCGCCATCATCGGGCTTCTGATTGCCCCGTCGCGTCCCAGTATGTGGTAGAGGCTGTCCGGGTCGCCATTTCCGACAGAGAATCGCCCGAGCAGCATGTCGGCATCATGCGTCTTGTAGATGATCGCAAGCGCGTCGTTAAATTCTATTTTCCCCGAATCCTCGGAAACGACAATACCGGCTTCGCGAAGCAAAGCGATGAGCCACAGGCAGTCGCGGCTCCCGACGACCTTAAGAGGCGACTTCTTGGAAACCTCACGCAACCGGTTCACATGCGATTCTCCCATGCCGACCAACTCCACCGCCTGATCTTCCTCTAGTCGACCCGCCTGAAATTTCAGGAAAGCCTGGGGATCGACCGAAAAATGGTTTGTTTGGAGCGCGTCCGGAACCGCTTTCGCCAATTCTGACAAGATGATAAATTGCGCTGCGATCCGATTGTTTTCATCCGCAAAAACACGCCCCGGAAGGCCGTTTAAAGCGACCATGCCGTGAGCGGATTCCTGGCCGAAGGCGCAGCGGATCGTCGACTCCCCATCTGAATCACAATCCGGAATATCCTTCGTCGATGCATACAGCACTCCGTCGACCGAACCGGAGCGCAGGCTTTCGGCGACATCCTCAGAGGGAACCCGGCGCATTACAACCGGCAGGGTGGAAGCGCCTTCTCCCTGGAAGTAAGCGTTGGGGATCATCTTAATTCCGAAGTCCGCCTCTTCGATTATGAAGGCGCCCGTACCGGACAACTTCCCTTCGGATTGACGAAACGCCGCATACCGGACACCGCGCAAATACTCCAAAATTCGGCGCATCGGCTTCGAAAACTCGACCTCCAGAATGTCGCGCGCAGGCGTCCGGATTCCCGAAATTTCGCCGCTCTTTCCCCTTTCCAAAAATCCGGCAACGCTGGAGAGAATATCCATACCTGACTTGTTGGCCGAAATCGGATTGAGCCGAAGCCCTTCCTCCCATGACTTCTTAAAATCAGCCGCAGCCAGAGGAGTTCCGTCGGAGAAGCGCCGCTTGGAATCGATCTGGAACCGAAACGTCTTTTGGTCCTCAGAAATTTCCCACGACGAAGCGGCAAGTGGTTCGATGACCCCGTTCCGGCTCATGCGAACCAAGGGCTCGAACTGATTGAGAAGGACGGCGTCGCCGTAGGCCGAATGCTGCAGCGCGGGGTGCAAAGCTCCCCAATCTTCAGTGATTCCAACCGATAATACTTTTAGAGGCATGCCGCGCTGATAGGATCGGAAGATTCCGAATAGAACGGCCGAGAAAACAAAGAGAACCGCTGCGCGGCCCTTCATCCGGGTATAGAAGGGGAGGCGACTTATCGCTTAAAGATAGCTCGGCGAAGAGCCGCCGTCGCCAGTATCCCCGTCGCCACCCGCGACGGGCCGATCGATCATTCCTGCCTGAGCGGCAAACGACACCGACGCCAATGGAACGATTGTTAAAATCAGAAGGATCAATTTCCTGCACTTACCCATTGTTTCCACTCCATCGCTACGGGTCAAATCCAACACCCGGGATCTTTCTTCAGGAAACTTCCAAACTCCGCGAAGGAAGAATTCCGATCGCCACCGCAACGAGAATAGTATACACAACCATGACACCCTTCGATCCTTGCCGATCGGAGAGATTTCATAATCGGATGATTTAAAAATAGATTTTCGAGCCCCTCTTCGAGAATATTTCCCAGGAAGAAATCCGTGCGACTCGAAACCTTGAGCCTGCCACGATAGTCTACAATCACTCCCTGAAAGCCCATTTGACCGTGAGCTCCGAGCGCGGGATCGACCAAGGCGTAAAGCGGTTGATTCGTATTCGTATGAATGCCTGATTCGCGGGAAAGGCGGGCCACTCGCGTCATCGCTTCCTGCAGTTCGACTGGACCCAAGGGCCGGTCCCTCCCCTGTTCACGATAACCGCGACCAACCCCTTGCGAAATAAAGCGAACGAAATTCATTGCTTCCGCACGGCGCTTGCCGGCTTCGGCAAAGAAGTCAGCAATCCAATGCGATGATCTTTCCGAAAGGACTGCCAGAAATCGGGCGTTTCGTCCCGCCTCCTGCAGCGCAGCCAGCCCCGACATCGCCGCATCGAAAGCGCCGCTGCCTCGGACCGCATCGTGGCGGATCGCGTCAGGGCCATCGAGAGAAATCTGAAACGCCGTATTGTACCGGGACAGCCTCCGCACCATCGCGCGGTCGAGAGGAGTCCCATTGGTCGTGATCGCGATCCGGGCGTCGGACCAGCGGCCACTCAACTCGTCCAAGATCGGAATCAAGAACGGGCTTAGAAGCGGCTCCCCGCCGCACAAGACGAAGGACGGAGCGAGCCGGAGTTTCCCCATCAATCCGGAGTACTCTTCAATGATTTTCTTCCACTCCGGCAGGCCAATTCCGTCCCGGTTTGAGTGGTGCGGGTGGTAGCAATGGACGCACCTCAAGTTGCAGGCGTTCGTAATGTCAAACTGAGCGACAAGCGTCCTCTGACTCCCCACAGAATTCAGTAAGAAGTTTTCGATTCGATTCTGCAATCTTCTGAAGAGAGCGGATATCATCGTCGTTCAAGCGCGTCGCAGAGAAACGTATCGGCTCTACGAGCCGACGCCTTCCCTGGTGACGATAGCTTAAGGTCTATCGGTGGATGCCCGCCGGCCAATTCCGACGGTTACAGGGTGACCTATACCCAGTATATCGGGAGAACCTATCCGCTCCAGGGACGATTAGCCCCTAGAAGCCGACCCAAGTGGCCTACTCTGAGGAGGGAGTTTTGATCAGAAAACGATTCAAAAAGCACAAAACTTCGAGCATCGCCCACGGGAAGCTGTGAAAAAATCCCCTATTTGGCGAAGTCGACGAATTTCTCTCGACGGAGCGGCTGCGACAGATAGGCTAAAAAGGGGATTTTTTCACAGCTTCCGGAGGGCGAAAGAGAACGCCGTTCAGTCGGCCAAACTATGGAAACTTGGAGTAAAGTCGCCCTTGCATCGAGGAACTATCCTGCTATAATTTGACGCCCCCCCATGGGGGGCGTTTTCTTTGCAGCATCGATTTCCGTATCGCGGAGGTAGCTCCGATGCCTGAAACCTATATGAGCCGCGCGGGCTTTACCAAGCTCTCTAAAGAACTTGAAGAATTGACGATGCAGAAAGGGAAACTCACCAAGGACATCGAAGAAGCCCGTGAAAAGGGCGACCTTAAGGAAAACGCGGAATATCACGCCGCTAAAGAGAAAATGGGCTCCTTGATGAACCGCGTCAACGAGATCAAGATTCAGCTCTCCTCGGCCCGCATGATCGACGATCTGCAAATAAGGGAAGGCGAGGTGCAGATCGGAGTTAAGGTTTCCCTCGAGGACGCCCATTCCAAGGCGAAGATGGCGTGGATTCTCGTCGGCGCGACCGAATCCGATCCTACCGCCGGGAAGATTTCAGTGGAGTCCCCGCTCGCCCAAGGCCTCCTCGGACACAAGGTCGGAGAACAGGTCACGGTCGCTCTCCCCGCCGGGGAAAAAACCTTCAACATCCTGAAGACGGAAGCCGCCGTCTGACCACGGAGGCCGAACGCGACGCCGCCGCGCTCCGCGAGCGCCTGCTCGCGCTCGGAGCCGATCACGTCGGGATCGCCCCCGCGTCTCTCGCCGACGATCGCCCTCCCGACGGGGCCGCGCTTGAGCGCTGGCTTAAAAAAGGGATGCACGGCGCAATGGGCTATATGGAGCGCGACCCCCAGGCGCGCGCCGACGTGCGCGCCTGGTTTCCCGAGGCCCGCTCGGTCGCGGTCGCCGCGTTCAGCTACCGCATCCCGGACGACGCGCCGGAGCTGCCGGGAACCGGACGGCTGGCGGCCTATGCCCGACCTCCGGACTACCACGACACGCTTAAGGAAATCATGCGCGACGCAGCCCGCTGGTGCTCCGAGCGTTGGCCCGGAACCGCGGCAAAGCCGTTCGTCGACACCAGTCCCCTGCTTGAAAGACTCTACGCGCGCGCGGCGGGGCTGGGGTGGGTGGGAAAAAATACGATGCTGCTTTCACGCAAAGCCGGCTCCTATTTCCTGCTCGCCGGGATGGCGCTGGACCGGGAACTCGCGCCGGATACGCCGGTCTCCGATCACTGCGGAAGCTGCCGTCGCTGTCTCGACGCCTGCCCGACCGACGCGTTTGCGGAAGCTCGCGTCCTGGACGCCTCTCGCTGCGTCGCCTATTTCACAGTGGAGCATCGGAAAAAACCCATTCCCGAAGCCTTTCGCGAAGGACACGGGGATTGGCTGTTCGGGTGCGACGCGTGTCAGGAAGCCTGTCCGTGGAATCGCTTCGCCAAAGAGGCGCGCGTTTTCGAAGCGCGTCTCCCCCCCCGCCTCGATCCCGAGGAAATCGTCGCCATGACTCCTGAAGAGTTCCATCTCCGGTTTAAGGGAACTCCGCTGCGCAGAACCGGATGGGCCGCCCTCGTCCGCAACGCTTTGCTTGTGATGGGGAATTCAAAAGATCCCGCCCACCGGAACTCCCTCGAACGCTACGCTCGGCACGACGACGCCGTTCTCGCCGAGCAGGCGCGCTGGAGTCTGGCGCAATTGATAAGATAGGGTCGTGAAGGGCCGTCTCCCCCTCGCCTCTTTGCTCGCGCTCGCGTTGGCAGCCCACGCCTTTGCGCAGCCCACCGCCAAGCCGTTCGTCGGCGGCGGCAAGGATCCGCGTCCGCCTAAGGAACTCCCCGAATCCCTGCAGAAGAAGCCGGAGAAATCCCAACCCCTGGCCGTGCGCATGATGATCCACCAAGTGCCCAACGGCATGTTCATCGCTTTACCCATCGTGGACACGGACCCCAACAAAGGCACGACCTACGGCGTGATGCCGATCTATGTCGTGCAGCCCGCGAGCCGGCGCATTGAGCACATTCTCGCTCCGTCCTTGACCTTCAACCCGACCTTCAAGACCGAAGCAACGATGCGCTACTACTGGTATCCCAACGACAAGGCCAACTACTTCGTCCGCGCGGCCCTCTCCGGAAATCAAAATCAGGACGTCATCGGGGAGATGGAGGATCTCGATTTCCTTGGCCGCGGCCTCGCGCTGAGCGCGCGCCTCGCCTTCGACGTCGACGGCTCGAAACGTTTTTTCGGCGTGGGTCCGGACACGCACGAATCCCAAGAAACAAATTTCACGCGCAAGACCATCGGATACTTCTGCCGCCTGGGAATCCCGATTTTCGAAGAGAGCGACTGGAAGTTCAACTTCGCGCACTACATGGCCGGGGAACGCATCGCGCCGGGAGTTTTTGATACGCTGCCCTCCATCGAAACCCGCTTTCCCGCGTTCTCGCCGACGCACTTCCACCAGGATTCCCGGTTTCAACTTTTCGTCGACTTCGATACCAGGGACAGCGCGGTCACGACGTCCAAAGGGTCCTATCTTAAATTCCTGATCGAAAACGCGCAGAAGGAACTGGGAAGCGAATTCGTCTTCCAACGATACGGAATCGATCTGCGACGGTTTCAACCTTGGGAAAATCGCCGATTCGGCACGACGGCCGCCCGGTTCAAGTACGAACAACTGCTAGGGAAGGCTCCTTTCTACCTGCTCTCGACGCTGGGAGGAAAGGAAACGCTGCGGGCGTACGGAGAGGGCCGCTACATCGACCGGGGGATGGGAGTCGCGACGGTGGAGCAGCGTCTCACCGTCTACGACGCGACGGTCACCGGCGTCACCGTTGAGTTGGAGGTCGCTCCCTTTTTCGGAGTAGGGACCGTTTTCAGCACGCCGGGACGCGTCGCAAGCCGCTATCTGCGGCCGGCCTACGGGGTCGCCCTGCGCGCGGTCGCGCGGCCCCAGGTCGTCGGTTCGATCGATCTCGGATTCGGCCAGGAAGGCCCCAGCGTCTTCATGGACATCAACTACTCCTTCTAGATGGAAAAAGCCGATGTCGCAGTCGTCGGATCGGGAGTCGTCGGACTCGCGGTCGCCGCGCGGCTTTCCAAACCCGAACGGACCGTCGTCGTTCTCGAGCGCCATCGCCGCTACGGCGTCGAAACCTCCAGCCGAAACAGCGAGGTGATCCACGCGGGGATCTACTATCCTCCCGGAAGCCTCAAGAGCCGACTTTGTCACGAAGGGCGGCGCGCACTGTACGCGCTCAGGGAGAAGCATCCCGAACTCTTCATCAAAAAGACCGGGAAATTCATCGTCGCCGTAGACGCCGAGGAAACGGCCCGTCTCGAACAAATCCGCGCGCGCGCCGCCGAATCGGGCGCGGAAGGAATCGCCTTGATCGACGGAGCGCGAGCCCGGCGCGAAATCCCTCAACTGAAGGCCGTCGCCGCGCTGTGGTGTCCCGAATCGGGAATCCTCGACAGCGAGGACTTGATGGCGTACTACCACGCCCGGGCGGAGGAGAACGGCGCGATGTTTCTATTCTCGAACGCGCTGACCGCGGTCGAACGCGTGAAAGACGGCTACATCCTGGCCTTTGGTGAAAACGACGAACGCGTGCTCGCGCGATCGGTCGTCAACGCGGCCGGCCTGCATGCCGATAAGGTCGCCGAGATGGCCGGTTTCGACGCGGACGCGTCAGGCTACCGCCTCTTTTGGTGCAAGGGTCATTACTTTCGCGTGCGGGGCGAAATCCGAATTCCCCGCTTGGTTTACCCGGTTCCGGTCCGGCACGGCCTTGGGATTCATCTGACCATGGACCGGGAAGGCCGCGTTCGCCTGGGACCCGACACGCAGTTCGTCGACGCGATTGATTACGAGGTTCCCGGGGAGCGCGCGGCCGCCTTCCGCGAGGCCGTGTCCCGGTACTGGTCGGGGCCGGAGATCTCCGATCTGCTTCCGGACACGGCCGGGATCCGACCGAAACTCTCCGGCCCCGAAGGCGGTTTTCGTGATTTTGTAGTCGAAGAGGAATCGGCAAAGGGATTTCCCGGCTGGGTCAACTGCATCGGCATCGAATCCCCCGGCCTGACGGCCTCTTGGGCGGTGGCCGAACGCGTCGCCGGTTTCCTAGAATAGCCGACGATGATCCTTCTGTCGATTTCAGTCGTACTCGACGCGGTGGAGTAACGCGTGCGCGTCGGAGTCGACCTCGGCGGGACCAAGATCGAAGCGCTCGTGCTCTCCGATTCCGGAGAGGAACTCGCCCGGGGCCGCGCGGCCACGCCGAAAGGCGATTACGAAGGAACTCTCGACGCGCTGCGCCGCCTCGTGCAATCCCTGGAGTCCCGTGCCGGAGGCAAGGCCCCCCATATCGGGATCGGAATGCCGGGATCGCTGGCCCCCGACAGCGGACTCGTTCAAAACTCGAACTCGACCTGCCTCATCGGACGGCCGCTCGATGAGGATTTGCGAAAAGCGCTGAACCGACCCGTTCGCCTGGCCAACGACGCCGACTGCTTCGCTCTTTCCGAGGCGACGGACGGGGCGGCGTCCGGAGCGCCCATCGTATTCGGCGCGATCCTCGGGACGGGGGTCGGCGGCGGAATCGTCGTAAACGGCAAAACCCTCGACGGCCCCAACCGAATCGCGGGAGAATGGGGACACAACCCGCTGCCCTGGCCCAAGGATCACGAACGCCCCGGGCCCGAATGCTACTGCGGCAAGCGCGGCTGCATCGAGCAGTTCCTTTCCGGTCCCGGCCTCGAACGGGATCACGGGGGCGGGCTTCAAGGAGATGAAATCGATTCGCAGGCGCGCATGGGCGACGCCGCGGCGCAGTCCGCGCTCGACCGCTACGCCCATCGTCTCGCCCGCGGTTTGGCCTCGATCATCAATGTCCTCGATCCTCACGTGATCGTTCTCGGCGGAGGCGTTTCGAATATCGATTTTCTGTACGAACGCGTCCCCAGCCTCTGGGGCGATTTCGTCTTCACCGGAATTCCCCGAACCCGCCTACTGAAAGCCCGCTTCGGAGACAGCTCCGGCGTTCGGGGCGCGGCCTGGCTGTAACAACTATGGTCTGGACCCCCTTCTGCGATCTCTTTACCCTAACGGCATGAGATTTCGGGGCGCCTTCACGGCGATCCTGGCGCTCGGGCTCACGCTCGCGGCTCCCGCAGCGACGCGGGGAGCCGATTTGACCGGCCTTCCGGGATTGGAGGCGCCGCCGTCCCTGCCGACTCCCGACTCGAAACCAAAGCGAGCGCCGCGCTCCAAGAAACCCGTCCGCACGCGCAAGACGCCGCCGAAACGGAAGGCGCCGCGCCCCGCGAAATTCGCGCAGCCCTCTTCCCCGACCCCGCTTCCCGCCGCCGTTCCCGCGTCGTCGGCGAGCCCCGGAAAATACGCCGGGGCGCGATTCGCGTTTGAAACTCCGCTGACGTGGAAAGGACCGGTGGCCGTGGAAGCGGGAGTTCAGTACGTTCCCGATAAAGGCGACGCATCCTGCACCGTTCGTTTTGCGCCCAAAGGGCACCGCCTCTACCGCGAGCCCGGAGAACTGCGTCGGTGGCTGCGGGAACAGGGTTCGATCGAGGACTCCCACACTTTGGACACGGTAAAGATCGGATCCCTTTACGGCAGCCGCGCGCGCTTTTCCACGCATCTTTACGGCGGGCGCTACCTCTTCGGCAAGCGGCGGCAGCGCCGATACAACGAGATGATCTTCGTTCCCACGGCGGATGGAGCCTTCCTCGTCCACTACGAAGCCCGGGTCGACGCGTTCGACCGGTTTCGCGGCGGATACCTGACGATGCTCAAAACGATGACGCTGGCGTCGTCCGGGCAGGATTCCACGGACGAATACTATTCCAAGCGCCTGTCGATGATTCGGCCGCTGATCGAAGAAGTCGTGGAAAAGGACGTCTCGCAGCACGGGGGCATGAACCAGTGGTACGGGAACCCCTATCGCGCGGTCGTCCAATTCGGCGTTCCCGTCGCCGCAAAACACGGAGGCAATTCCCTCGGCGGCGGCAAGGTCTTCATCGCGGGGGGGCTGCTCGGCGTCAACGAAACTCTATCCCTCGGCGGCAGTTTGACGAAAACCGGCTATTCCGGAGCGTCCTCGCTTGCCATCGACCTGCTCGTACGGATGGCCTTGCTTCAACAGAAACCCATCACTCCCTTCATTTCTTTTATGGGCGGAATCGAGGAATTCAAGATCGACGGCGGAAAGTCCTTGGGAACCGCCTTTTCGTTCGGTTTCGGCGCCGCGATGCGCTCGCTGCCGACGCTCGACACAACGCTGGAGTTCCGCTACCGCAGCAGCGCGCTCGACGGAAAAAACGCCTCGGGAAGCGTGAAGTCCCCCCAACTGCTGCTCGGACTCGTCTACTACTTCGGCAAGTAGCGCGGGGTCGGATCAGTCGGGAGGATCTCCGCCGAGTTCGTCGGCCAACGACTGGAGCGCCTTCAAATCCGACTTTCCCGTCCCCAAAACGGGAAACGCGTCGATCTCAAAGAACATCGAACTTCTAGGCGTCCACACGCGCGGCAGCCCCTCCACGCGCGCGAGGAGATCCTCGGGGGATCCTTCGAATCCGGTCTGCAGGACGCCGAGCGCCTTGTGGAGTTTTTCCTCCACCGTGCCCAGCGGAATCATTTCTCCGGCATAGCCGGAGGAGGGATCCTGAAGCGACCAAGAGGGAAAGACCTACTTCTTGCGCATCTCCTCGGCCATCATCTTGCGGCTGATGTGAGGGTTGTGGCAGTTCGCGCAAGAAATCGGCTTTCGGGTGATCAAGGATTTCTTGTCTTCCTTCTTCGCCTTCATGTGCAGACTGCCCGCTCCGTGGCAGGCCTCGCAGGAAGTACCCTTATCCACGAAAGTCCCGTCGGCCTTGAGACCGGTCGTGTGGCATTTCAAACAATCCGGATTCTTGACCTCGTCTCCCTGAAGCGCTTCGAAAGTCTTCGCGTGCTTCGAGTTTTCCCAGGTCTTAAACTGCTTCATGTGGCACATTTTGCACTTCGCCACGCCCAGAAATTCGGCATCGGCCTGAGATTCCGCACGGGCCATCCCGATCGAGCCGACCACAAAAACCGCAGCCAATAAAAGTACTTTTTTCATTATTCTCTCCCTGCTCCTCGCATGCGGCCCTCGGCCGCGCTCCCCGGAGTCCTACTGAATTGAAGCAACGGTTCAGCCGTACTTATACTTAATTCCGTGACCGGCCGGCGGCCAGTCGCAGGTGATATTGTCGAACGGGCACAGCATCCGGCAGGCGCCGCATTCGATGCAGTTCTCGTAGGCGACAAGCACCTTCCTCTGCTCATGCTCCCACTCATAGACCTTCGCGGGACAGATCGTCACGCAGGGCTTCGAATCGCATTCCGTCGCGCAGGGAGAACTCTCGGAAACGTCCTTGAGCGTGATGTGGGTCTCGGAATATTTCTTCCAATCCAGCGTTCCGAGCTTTTCCTCGACGGTTCCCTTTTCGACGGCGGGGTTATGTTCGGTCACAGCGCCACCTTCCTGAGCGGGAACAGATCCTTCGCGACTTTAAAAAAGCCGCGCTTGCGCACCATGCCGATCGCCGTCTTCAGGTGATGCCGCTTAGGCTCCCCATCGGCCGAGAAGCGCATCTGCGCCAACTCGCACGCCAGCTTCGGATAGAACTCCATGAAGCCGTCGCTGTTCTCGATATGCTCCTCAAGATCCTTCACATCTTCGAGATCCGCAAGGACGTAGGAATTCTCCAGCTTCGTTCGGTACTCGGAAAGCGAGGCTTCGCTGAAGTCGCCCCGCTTCTTGGCCTCGATGACGGTTTCTCCGGCGAGTTTTCCCGCGGTCATCGCCAGGTTGGAGCCTTCGCGATAGGCGGCGTTGACCATCTGAGCCGCGTCGCCCGCGATCAAGAACCCGTCCTTCGCCAAGGGCGGCATCGACTTGTACCCGCCTTCCGGAATCAAATGCGCCGAATATTCCAGCGGCTTGGATCCCTCGATCAGCTTCTTGATGTACGGGTGCTTCTTCGCGATTTCGAGATGCTCCGAGGGACGAATTCCGGTCCTCTGATAGTCGGACAACTTGCAGCCGACGCCCAACGCCAAGGACTCCTTGTTCGTATAAATGAACACATAGCCGAGCATTCCGAGCGTGATGGATCCGAATACCTCCATCGTCGCGCCCTCTCCCTTTTCCAAAGAGAAGCGGTCCTCGATCTTCTCCGCCGGAAGCGCCAGGACTTCTTTCGCGCCGAGCGCCACTTCCGAAGACTTCAACTCGTCGATAAAACCGGCCTTCTGGGCGATGATCGAATTGACGCCGTCGCAGGCGATCACCACGTCCGCGAGAAGTTCGTCCCCCTCGGCGGTCTTAACGCCGCAAATCTTGCCGTCTTTGCGGACAACGTCCTCGACTTTTACCCCGGTAAAAACCTCCGCTCCGGCCTCTTCGGCCTTCTTCGCGTACCATTGGTCGAACTGGGTCCGGATGATGGTGTAGCAGTTCGGAACACCCTCGAGAAATTTTTTGGACCGGTAGCCGACGGTGATGTAGGAATCGTCGGTCGTGATGCAGGCCTTCTGCTCGACGACCGCCCGCTCGACCGGAGGGACGGGCTCCTTCCAGAAGTCGGGGACGATTTCATGGAGCATCTTCGAGTAGAGCACCGCGCCTTGAACGTTCTTGGCGCCGGGATATTCCCCGCGCTCCAGCACGACGACGTTAAGACCGGCCCGCGCCATGACGATCGCGGCGGAGAGACCGGCTGGACCGGCGCCGACGACGATCGCGTCAAACTTGTCTACTTCTTCGGACATCGCGGGAAGCCCCCTTCCCAGGACGGGCGGCTCCGCTCACGTCAAATCAGGTCAACTCGGAGAGTCGGAGGCCTTTCCGATCAATTCCTCGACCTTCGCCATCAGGGCGTCGGTTTTAAAGGGCTTCGTCATAAATCCCTTCACCTGTTCGAATTTCTTGAACAGAGTGCGGGACGGCTCAAGCGCCGTCATGACGATGATCGGAATTTCTTTTGTGGCCTCGTCCTGGGAGATCTTGATCTGGAGCGAGTAGCCGTCGATACCGGGCAGCATGACGTCCAAGAGCAGGAGATCCGGCTTGTTGTCGATGATCGCATTCCACGCGTTTCGCCCCGAGTCGCAGGTGACCACGTCGTATTGCCCCTGCTCCAGCGTGAACCGGATCAGGTTCAGCATTTCGGGTTCGTCATCGACAACCAGGATTTTCTTCGCCATGCGATTTCCTCTCTATGGAGTCGTCGGCGTCATTATAAACATTTTCCAGGCTTTTCCCGCAATAAGGGCCTCAAATCGGCGCGCCCGCCAAAGCCCGGAGGGGCCTACGCCTACCCTTCGGCTATTGAGTAATTTAAACTTTGACTTTATAATACTCAAATGCGATTTGTGCCGCGCCTGCTTCAAGGAGAGATCAAAAGGGCCGCACGGAATTTCCCGGCCCTTATCTTAACCGGTCCGCGGCGCGCAGGCAAGACGACCCTATTGCGTCGCCTCTTTCCCAAGACCGCATACCGATTGATCGAAGATCCCGACATCGCGTCGCGGGTGCGAGCCGACCCCCGGTCGTTTCTCGAGCAGACCCCCAGACCGGTGATCCTCGATGAAATCCAAAACGCGCCTGAACTGCTCAACTACGTGCGTACCCTGATAGACAAAAAGCCGTCCCTTAAGGGGCAATGGCTGATCACGGGATCCCAGGAAGCCCCACTGATGCGAGGAGTCACCGAATCCATGGCGGGGAGAGCCGCGGTGCTGCAGCTCTTGCCGCTGTCACGGGAGGAAAGCCCGAAGGTCTCGCTGATTTCAGGTGGATTCCCCGAAGTCCTTTCCGCTAAACGAAACGGGTCTTTATGGTTTCGCTCCTATCTACAAACCTATTTGGAACGGGATGTTCGTTCCATGGCGGCGATCCGGGACCTCGGAACCTTCCGCCGCTTCCTATCCTTACTCGCGAGCCGCATCGGTCAGTTCGTGAACAGAACTTCGTTGGCGGCGCCTCTGGGTGTTTCGGTACCGACAGTATCAAGCTGGTTGAACATCCTGGAGGTGACCGGACAAATTATCCTGGTTTCCCCCTTTTTTGAAAATTTTGGAAAACGCCTAGTAAAATCCCCAAAACTCTATTTCCTGGACTCCGGATTGGCATGCCATCTTTTGGGAATCGACTCACCAACCCTCATACCCCGCTCTCCTTTCCACGGGCCGTTGTTTGAAGGATTCGTCGCGTCGGAAATCGTTAAGGCCCAGGTGAATCGGGGGCTGCGCCGCGAACTGTTCTGCTTTCGGGACCAGCAGGGTCTGGAGGTGGATTTCGTAGTCCCCACGGCTCCAGGGACGCTGACGCTCCTGGAAGCCAAGGCCACCCGTACCCTCCGTCCGGAAATGACGGGGGCATTGGATCGTCTTGCCAAGGCGGTTCACCGGTATAGGACCAAGAAAGTCGTCGTTCATCCGGGAGGCGTCGATGCAGCGGGATCGACTCTCAGTCCGGGCGTTCGAGCACTCCCCATCGACCGAATCCTTGAGATCTTTTGACGACTCTTAAAATGCCTCCGCCCAAAGCCCTGCTCTCTCGCTTAGCGTCGTTCAATCGCGAAGAACGCTTACTCACCCCGGAGATCCGCGTGCTGGTCGCCGTTTCCGGCGGAGCCGACTCGGTCTGCCTGGCGCATTACCTGTCGCGGCTGGCTGCAGGGAAAAAGATCGCCGCGACGGTCGTCCACTTCCACCACGGACTGCGCGGCAAGGCCGCCGACCGGGACGCGAATTTCGTCCGCAGCCTGAGCGCGAAACTTGGTTTGCCCTTTCTAATGGAAGCGCTCCCCGTGCGGGAGACCGCCGCGGGCGAGCGCCGTTCGCTGGAAGACGCCGGACGCAAGCTCCGCTACCGAGCCCTCGAGCGGATCGCGCGGAAACTCGGCTGCGGCGCGGTCGCCACCGGCCACCATCTCGACGACCAGGTCGAAACGGTGCTGCTGCACCTCTTGCGCGGAAAATCCGCGAAGGGCCTCGGCGGGATCGCGCCCGTCCGCCCGCTGAAGAAAGGCTCCCGGATTCGTCTGATCCGACCTCTTCTCGCGCTCACCCGGGATGAAATCCTGACCTACTGCGGGAGCTACCGGCTGCGTTATCGCACCGACGCGAGCAACCGGGATGAAGCGCATACCCGCAATTGGCTGCGCCGCCGCGTGCTTCCCTTGCTGGAGAGACGGCGTCCCGGCTTTAAACGCGGCGTGGCGGCGATCGCCGCGGACGCGCGTGAAAAGTTCTCTTAAGTCTCCGGAGAATCCAACAGCTTCTCGATGAAGCGAAACGCCCCGCCGCGGAGAATCGGCCCCCGGGACGGGCAAAGAATGTCCACGTCCATCTTCGCGACGGCCTCGGCGGATTTGCGCAGCAGCGCCGCGTCGCACGGGGCGGCGTCCAACGCGAGGACGCCCCCGGCGTTCGTGAGCAAGTCCCCGCAAATCAGTATCTGCTTGACCGGATCGTAAAAAGACAGAGAACCCTTCGTATGGCCGGGGGTGAACAAAACCTGCCAGTGCGGGAAACCCGTCGGCGGGATGCCGGGTTCGGCGGGGATCACAGACTCGACGGGCTCGAACGGAAACGCCTTCCTGCGCCTGCGCTTCGCGAAGTACCCGTCCGGCTCGGGAACCGGCCGGGCCCCCGTCAGGACCCCGATGTCCTCCGGGTGCGCGAACACGCGCACCGGCCGGGCCTTTAGGAGCAACGAAAGGCCGCCCGCGCTTTCGGGGTCCGCATGAGAGATCACGACGCGTCCGACGTCGTTCCAATAAAAGCCGTTGTCGGCCATTTCGGCCAGAAGCTCCGGCACCGACGGTACGTCGCCGGTATCGACCATCGTCAGGTCCTTCGTCCCCACAACGAGAAATACGTTCGTTCGGGAGGACTCGAGCAAAAAAAGATTTTCCGCGACCCGCTTCATCCGCGCTCCTCGATGCGCACCCGCTTTAGAATCCGGTCCTCGTAGGGCCGGTCCGCCGCGTTGCGGGGGGAAGCCGCGATGCCCTCCGCGACTTCCAACCCGCGGACCACTTCTCCGAAAATGGTGTGCCGGTTGTCGAGCCACGGAGTCGGGGAGAGCGTAATGAAGAACTGACTCCCGTTGGAATCAGGGCCCGTGTTCGCCATCGCCACCATTCCAGGCTTGGAAAAGGCTCTCCCCGGAGCGAATTCATCGGGAAAGGCGAATCCCGGCCCCTCCGCCCCGGTCCCGGTCGGATCCCCCCCTTGAATCATGAATCCCGGAATCACGCGATGAAACAGCGTGCCGTCGTAGAACGGCCGACGCGTTTGCGCGCGGCTTCGCGGATCGGTCCACGATTTCTCTCCTTTCGCCAGGCCGACGAAATTTTCCACGGTCTTCGGGGCTTCGTCCTTAAACAAACGGATCTCGATGTCTCCGGCGCTCGTTTCAAGCACGGCGTAAAGCCCCGAGAGATCGGACTTCCCCATTCCCGGCAAATCGAGACTCGCCGCGCCGCGCTTGCCCGCCGAAGAGCACCCCGCCGCGAGAGCGAGAACGAAAACCCAGGCGGTTCGGATCACGCGAGCAGCTCGCTCGGAAACCCGATATCGAGCACGCGAAGCGTCCCCACATAGCGTTTCGCCGGCTCCGCCAGCAGACCGCGTTTGGGCAGGCCCAAGGCGAAGGTTTCGGCGGCCGTGACGATGACCCCGCTGTGATGTCCGGTCTCGCCGTTGAGCCCCGAGGGGATGTCGATGGATAAAACAGGCTTTCCCGCCTTCATCATCCGCTGGATCATCCGGTGGACGAAGCCCGCGGGTTTTCCGCTGGCGCCCGTTCCCAGAAGCGCGTCGAGGATGACCACCGAGGAACGCAGACGCACGTCGAGTTCCACGAGTTCCTCGGAGACCTCGTGGACGGAAACCCCGGCCGCGTTCGCCTTATTGAGATTTTCGGAAACCTCGCGGCCGTAGGAGGTCTGACGCTTCGGCGGCATGATGAACACCATCACTTCCGCGCCGCGCTGCTTGAGCTTGCGCGCCGCGACCAGCCCGTCCCCGCCGTTGTTGCCGCGGCCGCAGCACACACTCACCATCGTCCCTTCGAGGGACTCCCCGAGGCCTGCGACGAAGCGGGCCGTCTCCGCGGCGACGGCCGTTCCGGCTTTCTCCATGAGTTCGAAGGCGGGAATGCCGTATTTTTCAATCGCCTTGCGGTCGATCTCCGCCATGCGCGCGGGCGTCACGACCCGATACCCTTCCCAAACATCGGGAATCGGCGTTTTCACGCGACGGCCTTGGTGATGACGGAAACGAACGCCCAGATCATCCCGCCGACGCCGAGGGCCGCGACGGCCGCGAGCGTCGCGTAGGGCGCGGCGAGCGAAAGCGCGGCCTGCAGGCGAGAGAATCCGTAATTCAGCCGGATCGAGCGGACCTTCAGCGAAAATACGATCACGCCGACAAAAGAGACCGTCGCCATGCGCAGCCAGGCGGAGCCCGGAAACAACGCCAGCGCGATCAAGGACGCCGGCACCGCCAGCCCCCAACCCAATTCGCTGTAGCCGAGCATCACAAACATCGGGATCACGCCGCCCCGTCCCCCCATTCCGTCCGCGAACACGTGCACGAGCGCCGTGATGAGAATCCCGAAGGCGAGATTCCACACGCAGAGCATCATCAAGGAAAACCAGGTTGTTCCCAGCCAGGCGCCTCCCGAAATCGCCTGCGCCAAAAACAGAGTCCCCGCGCCCACGCAGTAGGCGAGCACGCCGAAGGCGACGGGCGGGCGGGACGCCGCGGTCGCCGCCGCCCGTTCGGGGCGGTCGACGAAATCATAAAACAACTCGATGCCGTTGGCGGCGGGCTGAGTCATCGTTTCAGTGGCTCCACCGGTATTCCAAACCGGAATGCCCGTTCAATCCGACTTCCCGCAGCACCGACCAACGCGCGTCCAGCGCGAGGTTCAGGCGCATATCGAGCATCTCCATAATCCCGGCCAACGAATCCCCTTCCGGAAGAATCTGCGGCTTTCCCTGGATCCCCGCCAATTCGCCCGCCAACGCGACCGCGTCGTGAAAATCGCCGAGTCGGTCGATCAAATGAACGCCCAACGCCTGCTCTCCCGTGAAGATGCGTCCGTCGGCATGCGGACGGACTTCCTCTTTGGACATTCCCCGCCCATCGGCCACGGCGGTCAGAAATTGACCGTAGGCGTTGTCGATCAGGCCCTGAAGCAGCTTTCGCTCTTCCTCGGTCATCGGCCTAGACATCGACCCGATGTCCTTCATTTTTCCCGACTTGATCGCGCCCGATTTTACGCCGATTTTCGACAGCAGACCCTCTACGTTGGTCTTGGAGAAAATAACCCCGATCGAACCCACCAAGGTCCCCGGATGCGCCACGACTTTATCGCAGGCCGCCGCGAGGTAGTACCCTCCGGAGGCCGCCACGTCGCCCAATTGCGCGACGAAGGGTTTTCCCGTTTCCCGTTTGATCCGCTGGATGGCGCTGTAAATATCCTGCACCGAACCGACGCTTCCTCCCGGGGAATTGATCGACAAAACGATCGCCTTGACCTCGTCCTTTTCGGCGAGCTTCTCGATCTTCTTGCGCCAATTGGAGGCGCCGCGGCCCCACTTGCGCCCGTCCCCCGCGTAAATCGCGCCGTCGATATTGACGACGGCGACGTACTGCTTGTCCTTGCCCGTCGCCAGGATCGACTTCGAGAGCTTCTTGACCGCCGAGTCGCCTTCGGCCGCGACCGTTTCCTTTTCCCCCGAGCTTATCCGCCACAGGACGACCCCCGCGGCGAGCAGAGAAAGGGCGTACAACCCGATGATCGCCTGCGCGGCGCGGCGGCGCCTCGGCGTCGGCTCCAGCGAGGCCGAATCGGCGGCGTTTTCCCACGCGGCGGGTTCGTTCGGCCGCCCTCCGACGGCGTCCGGAGGCGGCGCTTCCTCGCGATTGCGCTCAGTCGACTCCGGGTCGGGATTCGGGTTCCAAGGTTCTTCGTTCATTTTGCCTTCCGCATCTCTTCGATGTCCACGACGCGATTGCGCCCGCTTTCCTTAGCGTGGTACAGCGCCTGGTCCGCCTGCTTCACGATCGAGTCCGCCGTCTTCCCGTCGCGCGGGTAATGAGCGACGCCGGTTGAAATCGTCACTTGAATCCGCTTCATCGCGAGTTCGAAGACTTCCGCCTCGATCGCGCTGCGGATCACTTCCGCCTTCCGGAGCACGCCCTCGGGTTCCGCCCGCGGGAGAAGAATCGCGAACTCCTCGCCTCCGTAGCGCGCGACGACGTCCGTCTCGTACACGCTTTCCCGCAGAATCTCTCCGACCCGCTGAAGGACCGTGTCTCCGAACGGATGTCCGTAGCTATCATTCAAATCCTTGAACTTGTCGATGTCAAGGATCATCACGCAGAAGGTGGTCTTAAAAGTCTTTGCCCGGAGGAATTCCTCGCCGAGCTTCTCGTCGAAAACGCCGCGCCGGAATACGCCGGTCAACCCGTCGATGCGCGAGCGCTTTTCGACCTCCTGAAAGAGTCCGATGCGCTGGAACGCGAAAGAAATCTCGTCCACGAAAGACTGCGCCTTCGCGAGGAACTGCTCCGGCTCGCGATCCGCCGGGATGCGGGCGTAGAAATACCCCATGAGCTTCTGGGCCTCGAACACCGGCAAAGCGACGGCGGGAACCGAGCCTTCGATGACGTGCGGGACCGTGAGGGAGACGCCGCGCTCCTGAAGATGGCGGGCGACCGTCTCCCACGAACTTCCGAGACCGTTGCCGATCCGGCGCCGCACCAACGGACGAAGGGGCACGTCTTCTCCGCCGGAGACGACGTACATCGCGAAAGTTTCGACGCGCAGATACTGGGAAACCGCGATCTCCAACTTCGGGCGCAGATCCGCCCACGTCATCGCTTCCGACAAGCCCTTGACCATCCCGTACAGAGCGAGCACTTCGCGCTGCTCGACCTCGATGTCGCGGCTGCGTTCCTTCGCCGCCTTAAGATTCGCGAAAATCGCGGTGCGGTCCTTTTCGCGCTTCGAGAGACGGTTCGCGAGCAGCGCCGTGTCCGCCGCGTCGCGGCCGATCGCGAAACGGATGTAGATTCCCGCCGCGATCAAAACGGCTCCGGAGATCAGCCAGGATCCGCGCAGACCCGGGTCCAACAGCACGGCCGCCGCCAGCCAGCACGCGGCCGATACGGCCACCCCGGCGTCGGCGGCCCATCGGCGAGACGGCCAGGAAAGCCAAAGCCCCGCCGCGGGACCCAGCGCGGCGACCGCGAACAAAATCGCGAGCGTCGCCATTTATCCGGTCACCTGATTGCGGCCGTTGCGCTTGGACGCGTAAAGACGCTCATCGGCGGTCCGAATCAATTGGGTTTGGGAGGTCGCGTCCTTGGGGAACGCCGCGACGCCGAAACTCATCGTCACGGAGGTCCGCTGACCCTGGAAGACGAAAGGCTCCGCCGCAACGGCCGCGCGGACCCGCTCGGCGAGATCCGCCGCCGTTTCCTGCAGGGTATTGGGAAGGATGATCGTAAACTCTTCTCCGCCGTATCGGGCGACGACGTCGACCGGACGCGTGTGCTTGGTCAGGACGCGAGCGACCGTCCTAAGCAGTTCGTCGCCGGCCTGATGGCCGTAGGTGTCGTTGTAGTGTTTGAAATGATCGATGTCGCTCATGATCAGCGCGAGCGGGGTCTGACTTCTTCCGGCGCGCAGGATTTCATCCTTCAGGCGGGTCCGGAACACCCGCTGGGTCACCAACTGCGTCAGGCTGTCGTGCGCCGCAAGGTTATGGGCTTCGCTGTAGAGCTGAATGTTTTCGAGCGTCAGCGACGCCAACGTGGCGAACAGATCGACGGTGCGCATATCGTCGCTGCCGAACTGATTCGGCTGCGCCCCGTAGAGCTTGAGAAACCCATACGCCTGATGACGAACCTGGATCGGAACGACCAGGGCGGAACGAAAAGCGTGATCGCGCGAACGCGGCCCGAAACGGTCCTCGAGGTTCATGTCCTTGATCAGCACCGGCGAATGCGTCCGCACCGACCAATCGACCATAGGATCCTTCGGGGTGCCCGGAAGAATCTGCGCCTTCGCCCCCGCGTAACGGCCTTCGACGATTCTCAACAACCGCTTCTGCACCTCTTCGGCGTTCATCGTCGTTCCGAGGCTCTTCGCCGCCTGCACCATGTCCCGGCGCAGACGGATCTGCCCCACCGCGGAACTCTCGTAGGTGTTGTAGAACCGGAGCTCCCGGTCCCCGTCGCGGATTTGAGCGTCGAGCCGGTCGATCTTGTTCAGCCAGTTCCCTCGGGTGTGCGCGAAACGATTCCGGTGTCCCGTCATCGCGAAGCACAAGAGAAGCGCCCCGACCGCTTCGCAGGCGATGGCGACGCGCGCCGTATCGCCGGAAGCGCGGGCGAGCACGACGGCCGCCGCGGCGAGCACAAGAAACGCGAAGATCACTTGAGCCTCTTCTTCGCGACGAAGGTCGTTCCACAGGAAGATGGCGATGTAGAAAGGAAAGACCGCGAGTTCCCGGCCGGGAAACAGAAAAAGCGCGGCGGAGACCGCGCCGTACGCGACAATCGATCCGAGAAGAGTCAGGTTGCGTCTCGCGAGCATCCGGTCGATTGCCTCCGCCCCGCTCCCCTCGCGCGGCGCTGCCGCGCGAGAGGCTGCCACCAAAATGGTGGAGGTGGCGGGATTCGCACCCGCGTCCAGAATAACGTCCCTGAGGCCACTACAGGCTTAGTTCGGCTTAAGTCTCGACGCGGGAAAACCGCCGAACCAGTATCCCGTGCCCAGCTCCGTTAAGTCTCGGCGTTCCTTCGACGAAGCGCGCGAAGAATCGCCCAGTCCGCTAGTTGACATCGGGTCCCTCTTAGCGGGCGTTGGAGGGTCGATGTGAACCTACCGCGGGTTAGGCGGTGGCCCAGGCCAGTTGTGTATTGGCTTTTATGTTTTTGGACGAATTTTTACCTGGATTCGGCCAACCAGGGCCTGCGACCGTCAGAGAGCGACCATCCTGTCGAAGCTAGTCACCCCCGTCGACTCAGTATAACAGACAAGCCCCCGGGCGGCAAGGATCCGCCATGGAAATAAACATCGAAATTTAAAGGAGAAGACTAAATCAGGCCACCGGCACCATCATCTCGATGGCCCGCACGAACTCGCCGGCCTTTTTCCAACGCTTATCCGGATCGGGTTCGAGCCCCTTCGCCATGACGGAGTCGAATTCCGCGGGAAGTCCGGGGACGATCTTCGACGCCGGGGCGTAGGTCTGATTCATCTTCGCCATAAGCATCCCCGCTCCGACTCCCCGGTACGGCAATTCACCGGTCACCATTTCATAGAGACACACCGCAAGCGCGAACACGTCGCTTTCCTTGCGAACCATGCCCTGCTCCTGTTCGGGCGCCATATACGGGGGGGTTCCCACGACCGTGTTCGTCATCGACATGCGGGACACGGATTCCTTCGCCTGCCGGGCGACGCCGAAGTCCATCACCTTGATGTCCCCCTCGTCGCTGATCATCACGTTCGAGGGCTTCAGATCGCGGTGGATCACGCCCTTCGCGTGCGCGAAGTCCAACGCCGCGGCCACGCCGCGGATTATGCTCAAAGAGTCCCGCAGCGACATCCGCTTGCTTTCATGGATCAACTGCGAGATCGTCTTGCCGGAGACGAATTCGAACACCAGGAACACGTCCTGACCCTGTTCGAGGATTTGGTAAATCTCGACGATGTTCGGCGTGCGCAGCGCCGCGACGGTGCGAGCCTCCTTAAGGAAGCGTTCGCGCTCACGCGGATCCGAACGGATCTCCTCGCGCATCTTCTTGATCGCGACCGGCCGGTCCAGCGCGGTGTCATGTCCCTTGTAAACGACTCCCATGCCGCCGGCGCCGATCTGTCCCTCGATGCGGTGGGTTCCGCCCAAGAATTCGTCGCGCACCCGTTGGCCCGCTTCCGCGCCGCTCATTCCCTCGAACGCTCCGGAGGTCTGCACGGCCGGAGCCGCGGAGGCGGAGATCTGCCTGCGGATCGTGTCTTTAAAGGAATCGGACACCGCGCCGATCAGGCCGACGCCCAAGAAGACGATCGCGGCCGCGAGCGCAAGCCACCAGAAGGTCTTCTTGTTCTTGAAAATGGAATGGTCCGCCGGCGCGGCGCTCCCGGCCTCCTCTTTAGACGACGGCTCGCCGGTGAACAGAGCGAGCAAGTCCCCGTCTTCGGGCAAAGCGTTCATCGCCGCGAGATGCCGCTGATAGTTCGGGTCGAGATTCGCCGCGCGGCGCATCATCTCCAACGACTCTGTCGGAGCGCGCTCTCCGGCGAACGCCCAGGAAGCCTGCGCGTAGGCGTGCGCGTTCGAGGCGTTGGCGGCGATCGCGTCCTTGGCGGTCTTGATCGCTTCGCGGAAACGGCCCATCCGGTTCAGGATTTTCGACTTGTCGGTCAGCAATCGGGAGCGATCGCCCCGCTTTCCGTAGCGGATCGCCTCGTTGATGGACTCCAGCGCGTGCTGGAAGTCCTTCATCGACATGTAAGCCTTCGCCTTCGCGTAATGCGCCCGCGCGGATTCCGGCATGCTCTTGAGCGCCGCATCGGCGAGACGGATCGCCTGGCGCGGATCGGCGTTGACCAATCGTTCGGCGTTCTTCGCGTTGATCAGCGCGTTTTCCACCATCGCGCTTTCCGCCCGCTGACGCTCCGTCGGAGCCGCGGAATAATCCCGGCGCTCGGCGAGTTTTTTATCGGCCGCCTTGAAATCCGAGAACGGCTTTCCTTGCGCCGCCCCGAAATCCGCCGCGCTCGAACCGCGCGCGGTCCCGTCGGCGCCCATGCGCTGCTGCGCCATTCGCATCGTCGCGATAAGCCCGGGATCGCGGTTTCCCATCGCGAGCGCGGCCTGGCCGGCCTCAACAGCGCCTTGCCAGTCGCCGATTTCGGGTTGGGCCAACGACTGAGCGAGGCCGGCATATGCCCTTGGATCCCGCGGATTCAAATCAGCCGCGCGCCGATAATGATCCGCCGCATCTCCAGGCCTGTCCGTATCGCGGAAGTAATCGCCGACCGATCGCTGAGCGTCCGAATTTCCGGGAAACTCCTGCCCGACCCGCCGCGCAAAATCGTCTCCGGGACGCGTCGCCGAACCGCCGCTCGATCCGGTGTTCCCACCTCCAATTCCGACCGCCTGGGAATACCGGGCGGCCATTTGCGGCGGGAAACTCACTGAAATCAGCTCGCCGGCCAAGCTTTGGTCGTACGCGGCGATTTTCTTGAACTGCGCGATTTGGTGGCTCCGAAATTGTTCCTTCGCCAAATCATTATGGTGAGCCCAATCCCCGCCATGACGCCGCCCGTCACCGTGGTGTCCCCACATTTGATCCTTGGCCATCATCGCTTCGATGAAAGCGATCTTTGCGTCATCGGGCATGCTCCCGGCGTCCTTCTTGATCTGGTCAAGATTCAGGTTAGTATCGCCGCCGAAACGGCCTTTATTCTTGAAGGCATCATCGAGTTGCTTGTTGAAATCCTTATTGATCTTCCCCGGATCCTTTTCCTCATATTTCGGGGGATTATAGGCGTCCGACTGATGCCCCATATCCCCCTCGGCAAGGGTCGAAATCGGGAATAGCCCCGCAAAGATGATCGCTGGAATAACGGCTCTAAGCTTCAAAATCGTTAGGGTTTGCATAATTCGCACTCCGTGTGAAATCACGGTCTATGCACAGGGTATAAGGGCGGTCTTAACCCGTCAAGGGTCTTTGTTTAATAGAAAAATGATTTAAAAACCTACTTATTTAGAAACCTGCGGGAATACGAACACTTCGACGGATTTCGCCGGCAAAACTTCCAGGAGCAACGAAGGCTCTTGCTGCGAGAGATCTCCCTGATCCTTTCGGGAGACATTTTCCGACTCATCAGCTTTCCACAGCTCTTTTCGCTCATCCCCCGCCGACACCCATATCCCATGATGCACTGATCGTATTGCGCGATCGAAGGTGCCAGTTCGCAGAAACTATCCACGTCCTGAAGAACCAGTTCGTAGCAATTGATGCAGCCCGAAGCGAACAGCATAAATCCAAGAAGCAACAGCCGCTCGACCTTCTTCACATCCTTCCTTGATAACGATCCCCGGCGAAAGACTCCTCATTTTCCGCCTCGATCGCCTTCCACTCCTTCCTCATATGACGCCCGCATTGCCCCTGAGACATAAAGCGATCGCACCCCCACTCCTCCCGGCAGGACTTCGCCGACAGCCCCCGGTTCGAGCAAATCTCCAATTCCTTCTTGTAATAGGCCGTGTCCTCATACCAGATCGTTGCACAGCCCGAAAAATATAGGGGGAGGACGAACAAAGCAAGAATCCGAAACGCCACCCCCGAAGTATAAGAGCCCCCCCAAACGCTGTCAATGTCCGATCTGTCAGCACAAACTCAGCCAAGACAGAGGGGACTGTCCCCGAGGCTTCGCAGTTGCGTTTATGGCAAATCTAAAGCATACTTTAGATATGCCAAAATGGATTCCCCGCACCCTGGAAGACTTTCTGACACCGCCCGCGCCCGCACTGCGACTCTTCCCGGTATGGCTGCTGCTCGGACCACGACAGGTCGGCAAGAGCTCCTTGCTGAAGCGCTGCGCCGGGAAACGCAACTTTGTGGATCTCGATAACCTTGATGTCCGGGCCCGAGCCAATCAGGATCCCGAATTGTTCATGCGAGGACTCGAAGCGCCGCTGCTCATCGATGAAATTCAATTCGCTCCCCAACTGCTCAGTCCAATTAAGAGATTAGCCGACCGCGACCCCGGTCCTGGAGCCGTCTGGCTGACGGGGTCGCAGGATTTCTCCGTCATGGAAGGGGTCAAAGAAACCCTGGCCGGAAGAGTCGCCATCATCAACCTCTTCGGACTTTCCGATGAAGAGAAGAAAATCCGTTCCCTCTCGCCTTCCGCTTATTTCAAAAAGATATTGCAAACGACGTTCCCCAAACTCTCCCAGACGGCGGCTGCGGATGCCCGCGAACTTTACCTCTCAAGTTATACGCAAACCTACATCGAACGCGATGTGCGGGAGCTTCTGCGCATCGAAAAGCGCCGCGAATTCGAGATATTCCTGAAGATGTGCGCCCTGCGCACCGCCTCGGTGGTAAATTTCGATCACCTGGCCAGAGACGCGGGAATTTCCGCCGTGACGGCGAAGAATTGGCTGAGTCTTCTGGAGGACAGCTTTCTCATTAAGCTCGTGAGGCCCTATCACACGAACCGGACAAAACGGCTCATCAAGAGTTCGAAACTCTATTTCCTGGACATGGGGCTCTGCGCTCACCTGGCGGGTTGGCGTGACTCGGAGGCCCTGCGCCTAGGGCCGATGGGGGGAGCCGCCTTCGAAACGCATGTCTTCGGAGAAATCTATCGAAGACTGCGTCATCGCCTGCAGGAGGCGGATATCCACTTCTGGCGAACCCGAGACGGACAGGAGATCGATTTCCTCGTTGAAATTGCAGGCCGCTGTTTCCCGATTGAAGTCAAGATGGGGCGGCCAAAGCCCAGGGATTTGGTCCCTCTGGCCTCCATCTCCGGGCCGAACTGGGAGCAAGGTCAAGTTGTCTCGCTAAGCGGAGAAATAGAATCCGCAGCACTGACGGAGCATTGGCAAATCGTCTCGCCGGCCGGCCTCAAGCTGCACTGAACTCAACGAAGACATCGGGGACTGTCCCCCATACAAACTTCCTGCTAAACTGCTGGTATGGAGCGACTCCCCGGAGAAGATTTGGTTCAAGAAGGCGTTCGCGCGTTGGGGAACGGAGAAACGACCGTGGAAAGCCTTCTCGTTTCCTCATTTTCGCAGCGCCTGAAGAAGCTCGGGCACTCCATCACAGCTCCGATCGCGAACCCCCGGGAGCGCCTGTACGCACTCTTGGCCGAAAAGTACGGTGACGGCGCCCACTCCCGCTTCAACGCGCTTCAAAAAAGAATCGACAGCTATTGCTCCGCCGCCGCATGCGTGAAATAGCCGACGCCGAACGCCTGCGCCGATTCATGGCCGAACTCGGCAAGGCGACCAATACCCCCACGACGGTCTACCTGACCGGCGGCGCAACGGCGGTTCTGCATGGATGGCGGAATTCCACCCTCGACGCGGATATCACCCTCCAGCCGGAGAACGACGAACTGCTCCGCGCGTTGCCCCGCATCAAGGAATCCCTCCAGCTCAATGTCGAACTTGCGGCTCCCGATCATTTCATTCCGCCGCTCCCCGGCTGGGAAGAACGGAGCCCGTTCATCGCGACGGAAGGGTCGGTCACCTTCCGGCATTACGACTTCTACGCGCAAGCGCTATCTAAAATCGCCCGCGGATCCGATCAAGACATGGAGGACGCCCGCGCGATGCGGGAACGCGGCTTCATCAGCAATGAGCGGCTTTTGGAATTGTTCGCGGATATCGAACCTTCCCTTTATAAGTATCCCGCGCTCGACCCCGCTACCTTCCGCCGCGCCGTGGAAAATTTTACGGCCTAGATGACGCGGCAAAAACAAAAAAAGGCGCCGAAACTCCGCCTCGACCAGATCCTCGTCGACCGCGGGCTTTTCGCGACGCGCTCCAAAGCCCAGGCTGCGGTGATGGCCGGCAAGGTGCGCCTGAAAAATGTCGACCGCCCCAAGGCGGGACAATCCGTCTCCGAGGACGCGCCTATCGAGATTCTGGAAGACGCCGTCCCGTTCGTCTCTCGCGGCGGACTGAAGCTTCGAGCGGCGTTGGACGCATTTCCCGTCGAAGTGGAAGGGCGCGTGGCGCTCGATCTCGGCGCGTCCACCGGCGGATTCACCGACTGCCTGCTGCAGCGCGGCGCGGCGACGGTCTTCGCCGTGGATGTGGGGACGGCGCAGCTCGATCTGAAACTCAAAGCCGATCCCCGAGTCGTCTCGCTGGAAAAAACCCACGCGCGCGACCTCACGCCGGAACTGCTCGGCGGCGCGGCCCCCGACCTGCTCGTCGCCGATGTCTCCTTCATCTCGCTGACCAAGGCGCTGCCGCCGGCGCTCGCGGTGCTCGCGCACCCCTGCGAATTGATCGTCCTCGTAAAGCCGCAGTTCGAGCTGGAGCCGAAGAAAGTCCCCAAGGGGGTGGTGCGGGAAGAGTCCTTCCGGCGGCAGGCGATCGAACGGGTGCGCGCCTGCGCAAAAGACCTTGGCCTGCGCGAGTTAGGCATAATCGAATCGCCGGCGAAAGGGCCTAAGGGGAATGTGGAATATCTGCTCTACCTAGAGGCGCCCGCCTCAGTCCGTCTTGACCGTCCTAAACGAGTTTTCTAAAATATTCTCAGACTTTTTTTCCTATATCCCTACCGCAGAGGACCTATTTCCCAAATTACTATGAAAATTCTTGTAACCGGAGCGGCGGGCTATGCTGGCTGCGTCCTCACTCAAAAGCTGCTCGATCAAGGCCACGATGTTGTCGCCTACGACATCATGTACTTCGGTGAACGCGTGCTGCCGAAGCATCCAAACCTAACCGTCGTTAAAGCCGACATCCGCGATACCGCGGCGTTCTCCCAGGCCGTGAAGGGCGCAGACGCCGTCATCCACCTCGCCTGCATCTCCAACGACCCGAGCTTCGAACTCGACCCCTCACTTGGGAAGTCGATTAATTTCGACTGCTTCGAGCCGATGGTGAAGGCCAGCCAGGACGCCGGAGTCCGGCGGTTCATCTACGCCTCTTCGAGTTCCGTCTACGGCGTTAGCGAAGCGCCTAATGTCGACGAGACGCACCCGTTGAAGCCGTTGACCGACTACTCCAAATTCAAGGCGATGTGCGAGGAAGTCCTTGCTCGGATGAAAAAGCCGGGCTTCACGGCGGTGACGATCCGCCCCGCGACGATTTGCGGCTATTCACCGAGACTTCGCCTAGATCTCGTCGTCAACATTCTCACGAACCTTGCTTACAACAAGGGAGAAATCACGGTATTTGGGGGCGACCAGCAGCGTCCGAACATCCACATCGAGGACATCACCGACCTCTATGTCGAACTTCTCTCGATGCCCGCGGAAAAAATCGACGGGCGCATCTTCAACGCGGGCTACGAGAACCATACGGTCACCGAGCTCGCGAACATGGTCAAAGAAACCGTCGAACGGGAGTGCCCGGACCGCGGTCCGGTCACCATCAAGACAAGCCCGACCGACGACAACCGCTCCTACCATGTCTCATCGAAGCTCATTGCGAAGGAACTCGGATTTTCGCCGCGCCACACCGTGCCGGAAGCCGTCGCCGACCTCTGCAGAGCCTTTAAAGAAGGCCGCATCCCCAACAGTCTCGACGACGCCCGTTATTTCAATGTGCGAACGATGAAGGATCTCGGCGCCGCCAAAGCCGCATGAGCGGCGTTCGGAAGGCGCTCGTCACCGGAGGGGCCGGCTTCATCGGAAGCCACCTCGTCGACCGGTTGCTAGCCGACAGCCACGAGGTCATCGCCATAGACAACCTCGCCAACGGCCGCCGACAGAATCTCTCCTCGGCGATGGAAAACCCGCGGTTCACGTTCGTTGAAGCCGATGTGGCCGATTTCGACGCCGTCCGCCCCGCCTTCGACGGCGTCGACTGGGTGTTCCATCTTGCCGCTCTGGCCGACATCGTGCCCTCGATCGAGCGGCCGACCGACTATTTCCGGGCCAATGTGGTTGGCACCGAATGCGTTCTGGAAGCCGCGCGAGCCGCGCAGGTCAAACGCTTTATCTACGCCGCTTCCTCCTCGTGCTACGGCATCCCGGACCGCACGCCGACCCCCGAAACCGCTGAAATCCGGCCGGAATATCCGTACGCGTTAACGAAAAATCTCGGAGAACAACTCGTCCAGCATTGGGGAAAAGTCTACGGTCTCCCCTACATATCGCTTCGATTCTTCAATGTCTACGGCCCCCGCGCGCGCACTTCCGGAACCTACGGCGCGGTGTTCGGCGTGTTCCTGGCTCAAAAACTCAAGGGTCGACCGCTTACCATCGTCGGCGACGGAACGCAAACCCGGGACTTCACCTATGTCGCCGATGTCGCCGCCGCGATCGTACGCGCCGCCGAACGCGAGGATGTGCGCGACCGGATACTGAATGTCGGCTCCGGAGGCACATACAGCGTCAACCGCCTCGTCGAACTCCTCGGCGGAGAGAAAACCTACATCCCGAAGCGCCCGGGAGAGCCTGACTGCACCTTCGCCGACACCGCGCTGATCCGGGAAGTCCTGGGGTGGGAGCCCCAGATCAGTTTCGAGGACGGCGTCAAGAAGATGCTCAACCACATCCGAGACTGGGAAAGCGCGCCGGTCTGGACGCCCGAAACCATCCAGGAAGCGACGAAGGTCTGGTTCGACAACCTCTCCGCCAAGAAGTCATGAGCGAAGCGAAGATTAAAAAACTTTCCGAGATTCGGGCAGCGCTCGACAAGGAACGCGCCGCGGGACGCAAGATCGCGCATTGCCACGGCGTATTCGACCTGGTTCACCCCGGACACATCGTCCATTTGAAACAGGCGCGCAAGTCGGCGGACATCCTTGTCGTCACAGTCACCCCCGACCGCTTCGTCAATAAGGGACCGGGACGCCCCGTTTTTCATGAAGGCCTGCGCGTCGAAACCCTGGCCGCGATCGAATATGTGGATTATGTCGTCCTCAACGAGAGTCCGACGGCCACGGCCGCGATCCGTCAAGTCCGGCCCGACTTCTACATCAAGGGGAGCGATTACGCCGATCCCCAACGGGATCTGACGGGGAAGATCGGCGAGGAGGAGCGCGCCGTCAAGGAATGCGGCGGCAGCCTCTATTTCACCGACGGATTCACCTCCAGCTCGAGCGAGTTGATCAACCGTTTTTTTAATGCGTACCCGATGGAAACGCAGAAGTATCTAAAGAGAATCGCAGCGGATCACGGCTCCGACAAAATCATCGCCTCCCTCGACGACCTTCGAAGCCTGAAAATCCTAGTCGTCGGCGAAACGATTCTAGACCAATACACATACGCAAACCCCGTCGGCAAACCCACGAAATCTCCAATCGTTTCGACCGTCTACGAGTCGCAGGAACATTTTGGCGGGGGCGCGCTGGCAACGGCCAATCACGCCGCAGCGTTCTGCGAAACGGTGACGCTTCTTTCCGCGACGGGCGAAAACGATTGGGAACGGCGCTTCCTGAAGAGCAAGCTCCGAAGCAATGTCCGGATGGAGGCCTTAATTACGACGGATCGCCCGACCGTCCGCAAGCGCCGCTTCATCGAATCCACGTTCATGACCAAGATGTTCGAGATCCAATATCTCGTCGATACCCCAATCGGAGAAGAGGAGGAACGGCAATTCCTCGCCTCGCTGAACCGGGAAATTCCCCTGCACGATCTCATTATCGTTAACGATTTCGGCCACGGCCTCATCACGCCCGCGGCCCGCAAGCTGCTCAGCGGCTGCGGAAAGTTTCTGGCGCTTAACACGCAGGCGAATTCCGCGAATCTCGGCTACAATACGGTTACTCGCTACGACAGGGCCGATTATGTGGCAATCGACGAGCCGGAACTGCGGCTCGCGACGCGCGACAAGTACGGGGAAATTCCGACGCTTGCCGCAGCCCTTCAAAAGAAGCTCGGCACCCGCATCTTCCTCGTCAGCCGCGGCGGAAACGGAACGATCGCCCACACCGACGACGGATGGGTCAGCGCCCCCGCGCTGGCGACGAAAGTCGTCGACCGGGTAGGAGCCGGCGACACGCTTTTCGCCGCCACTTCCCCCTGCGCCTACAAGCGAATGCCGCCGGACCTCCTCTGCTTCATCGGGAATTGCGTCGGGGCGATGGCCGTAGGCGTCGTGGGAAACCGTGAATCGATCGAACAGGTCGCGCTCTATAAATTCATCCAAACTCTGCTGAAATAGCGGGGCTCCATGAATCCTGAAGCGATGCTCAGCCGCCTCCGCCTCATCCTCGGAAACGCGGCATCCGCACTACTGACTCCGGCGTTCTGGGTCTGCGGCTGGATGGTATACGCGATGGTACGGCTAGCGGCACCGGTTCGGCGGATTCGCCTCGGCCTGCTGATCCACGGCCGCATCGGTCATCTGACGATCAATACCGAGACCTACCTTCGCGCGCGAGAACTCGGCAGCGAACCCTCCGACGATCTTCCCGTGATTTTCAGCGGACGACCGGCCAACGAACATCTGCTGCGCATGATCCGCAGGCGCCTGACCATCATTCGCTTTCCGCTCGCAGGCGTCTTTTTTCGACGCGGAGTTCTTCCCCGCATCGCGGGAGGGCCTCACGAAATCCGTCTCGACCGCGGCTTCGACCCCAACCAATACCGGGAATTTAACGATATCCCCGCCCAGCTCTCCTTTACTCCAGATGAGGAGCGGCGCGGCCGTCGGCTGCTAAAATCAATGGGGATTGAGGATGGGGCTCCGTTCGTCTGCTTTCATGCCCGGGACCCCGTCTATCTGGACAGCGTCCATGCGTACGCATCGCGCCGGGAATGGTCCACTCACGATTACCGCGACTGCGAGATCGAGAATTACCTCCCCGCCGCGCGCACGCTCGTCGAGAAGGGACTGACCGCCGTGCGGATGGGGCACCTAGTCGCGAAACGTCTAGACACGCCCTCTCCCGGCATCGTCGCGTACGCCGAGCGCCACCGGACGGACTTCGGCGATATCTATCTTTCGGCGCGCTGTAAATTCTTTCTGGGCAACACCGCTGGAATTTTCTGCGTCGCGCAAATTTTCGATGTCCCGATCGCAGCTGCGAATTTCACGCCGCTGGGAACCGTCCCGCTGAGCCGCCGGGATATCTTCACGCCGAAGCTCTACCGGCGCGCCTCCAGCGGCGATCCGATCCCGTTTCGGGAACTCGTCGACTCCGGGGCGGATCGCTGGTACCAGGGATCGCGCTATGCCGAGGCCGGGATCGTCCCCATTGAAAATACCGCCGAAGAAATCCTCGAACTGGCGCTCGAAATGAACGACCGTCTCGACGGGGCCTGGAAGCCCGCTCCCGAGGACGAAGAGCTCCAGGAACGATACCGCGCCCTGTTTCCGAAAGGCCACCGCATCCACGGCTTCCCCTGCCGGGTCGGGGCCGCGTTTCTCCGGCGCCACCGGACTCTTCTCGGGTAATCCCCTCAACTCAAAAGTTTGTAGAATCCGTCCATGACGACCGCCGCCGCCAACAACAAGGCCGAATTGAGCTCCGCCGAACGGGTTTCCCTCTTCCGCGAGATGCTGCGCATCCGCCGACTCGAGGAGCGGATCGTGGAGCGCTATCCGGAACAGGAAATGCGCTGTCCCGTCCATCTAAGCATCGGCCAGGAGGCTCCCGCGGTCGGCGCCTGCGCGGCGCTCCGCCCGGGAGATGCGGCGATGAGCACCCATCGCTCCCACGCGCATTATCTCGCGAAGGGCGGGAACATGCGATCAATGGTCGCGGAGCTATACGGGCGCATCACGGGCTGCAGTGTCGGGAAAGGCGGATCGATGCACTTCGTCGATGTAGCGGCCGGATTCCTCGGCGCTACGCCGATCGTCGGAGCGACGATCCCGATCGCCGTCGGCACCGCACTCGGGTTTCAGCAGCGCGGAGAGAGCAAGGTCACCGCGATCTTCTTCGGCGAGGGTGCGACCGAAGAAGGCGCTTTCCACGAGGCAATCAACTTCGCCTCGCTGATGAAGCTCCCCTGCGTTTTCTTTTGCGAGAACAATTTCTTCTCAGTCTACTCGCCGTTGCGCGTCCGCCAACCCGAAGGCCGGCCGGTCTACCGCGTCGCCGAGGGACACGGCGTCGAAGGCATTCAGGCGAACGGAAACGACATCGAAACCGTCGTCGGACTTTCACGCTACGCGGTGAATAAAGCCCGACGCGGAGACGGTCCGACCTTCCTCGAATTCCAAACCTATCGCTGGCGCGAGCACTGCGGACCGAACTTCGACAACGACATCGGCTACCGGACCGAGGAAGAATACGAAAGCTGGCGAAAGCGCTGCCCGGTGGAGAACAATCTCAAGCGCCTCCTTGAAGAGAATCTTCTCGACGAGCCCGCGGTGGCCAAGATGGAATCTGAGATAAAGGCCGAGGTCGACGACGCCTTCCGGTTTGCCAAGGAAAGCCCATACCCCGGCCCCGAAGAACTCCTGCGCCATGTGTATCCGGAGCCGTCGTGACCCGTCGCCTAAAGGCCTCAGAAGCGATCCGGGAAGCGCTGGAACTGAAACTCCAAGATGACCCGTCCACATATGTGATGGGCCTGGGGGTCCCCGACCCCAGAGGGGTTTTCGGCACGACGCTCGACCTCCATAAAAAATTCGGCCCCGGCCGCGCGATGGACATGCCGACATCCGAAAACGGAATGACCGGCGTGGCGATCGGCTCGGCGATCGTGGGCCAGCGACCGATCATGGTGCATCAGCGAATCGACTTCCTGACCTTGGCGATGGAACAACTGACCAACCAAGCGGCGAAGTGGCATTACATGTTCGGCGGGAAGATGCGCGTTCCTCTAACCGTCCGGGCGATCGTCGGACGGGGCTGGGGCCAAGGAACCCAGCACTCCCAAAGCCTGCAGGCATGGTTCGCCCATGTGCCCGGCATCAAGGTCGTCATCCCTGCGACTCCCGCAGACGCGAAAGGTCTTTTGATTTCGGCGATCGAAGACGACGCCCCCACCATTTTCATTGAGTACCGCTGGATCCACAACATCGAAGACGAAGTCCCCGAGGGGATGTATCGGACTCCAATCGGGAAAGCCCGCATCGCCCGCGAAGGCTCGGACGCGACCATCGTCGCGTGCGGCTACATGACGCTGGAAGCGATGCGCGCCGCGAAGCATCTCGAACCGATGGGAGTGGATGTCGAGGTCATCGATCTGCGCTCGCTGCGCCCGTACGACGCGCAGACAATTCTCGCGTCGGTACGCAAAACCGGACGACTCGTCGCAGCCGACACCGCGTGGGTGACATGCGGCTTCTCCGCCGAAATCGTGGCCAAAGTCACCGAGGAAGCGTTCGACGCGCTCAAATGTCCGCCCCGCCGGATCGCGCTCCCGGACTGCGCGGTCCCCTCGACGCCGGCGTTGGCGAATCTCTACTATCCGACATCGGACCATCTCGAAGACGCGATTCTCGCGATGCTAGGGCGCGCAGGGGAAACCCCCGAACGGGAACCCCGGACCATTCCGCCGGATGTCCCGCACGGTTCGTTCACCGGTCCCTTTTGAGGAGATTTCTTATGAAAGTCCCGTTCTCATACCTTGAACGCCAGTTCGCCGTTTCCGGACCGGGCGAGTCTCCCACGCTGACCGACACGATATTTGAGGATCTCAAACGATTTGTCGTCTCAGGCGATTTCACTCTCGGCAAGAGCCTCGTTGAATTCGAGCGGAAATTCGCGGCTCACGAAGGTGCGAAGCACGCGCTGGGCGTCAATTCCGGAACCGACGCTCTTTTCCTCTCGCTCAAAGGACTCGGTGTCGGCCCGGGAGACGAGGTCATTACCTGCGCGGAGACCTTCATCGCGACCGCGGGTTCGATCGCGCAGAGCGGGGCCACCCCGGTATTCGTGGATGTCAACGATGAATTCACGATCGACGCAGACAGAATCGAGGCCGCGATCACCCCGAAAACCAAGGCGATCATGCCGGTTTGGTTCACGGGTAATGCCCCGGACATGGACCGAATCCTCGAGATTGCGAACGCGAAAGGCCTTAAAGTCATCGAGGACTCCTGCTGCGCAATCGACGGCGCCTATAAAAACAGAAAGGCGGGTTCCATTGGCGACGCCGGCGGATTCAGCTTCCATCCTCTGAAGAATCTTAATGTGTGGTCCGACGGTGGGATGATCACGACGAATTCGGACGAACTCGCCGCAAAAATCGCTCTCCTGCGTAACCACGGCTTCAAGAGCCGCGACGAGGTCGAAATCTTCGGCTACAACAGCCGCATGGACACCTTCCAGGCGGTCGTCGCTCTGCGAATGATCGACGATGTCGCGGCGGTCACGGATAGGCGCATCGCAGCCGCCCGCCGCTACGACGATGCCCTCAGAGACCTTGAGGGGCTCATCGACATCCCTCGCCGATCGGCGCACATTCGCCATGTGTATCATCTCTACATGCTTCGCGTCAAAGACCGGGACGGGCTCCTAAGGCATCTCCAAGAGAACGGCGTGGAGGCAAAAATCCACTACCCGATCCCCCTTCCCTACCAAAAGGCGTGCGCGCATCTCGGCTGCAAGAAAGGCGATTTTCCGAAAACGGAACGGGATTGCGACTCCATCGTAACCCTTCCGTCGCACGCATACCTGACCGAAGACGAAATATCCTACGCGATCGAGACGCTGCGCGGATTCTACGGCAAATGAAGATTCCCTATGTCGATCTGCCGGCTCAGCACGCCCCGCTCAAAGCGGAGCTTCTCGCGGCCCTCGAAGGCGTCTTGGATCGCGGGGATTTCATCCTCGGCGGCGCGGTCGCCGAATTTGAGAAACGCCTGGCCGAATACTGCGGCACGAAGAACGCGATCGGCCTGAACTCCGGGACGGACGCCCTCTTTCTTGTAATGAAGGCATACAGCATCGGCCCGGGGGACGAGGTGATTACGGCTCCCAACTCCTTTCTCGCGAGCGCCTCGACGATCATCGCGGCCGGAGCGACGCCCGTATTCGCCGACATCCGACCGGATCTAAACATCGACCCGGCGGAAGTCGCCAAGGCGATTACGCCGCGCACGAAGGCGATCATGCCCGTGCACCTGACCGGACGCCCCGCCGACATGGATCCCCTTCGCGCGCTCGCGAAAAATCACGGCCTGAAGATCATCGAGGACGCCGCCCAAGCCATAGGAGCCGAGTACCGAGGCGTGAAGTCGGGGGCTCTCGGCGACGCCGGCTGCTTCAGCCTCCACCCCTTGAAAACGCTCAACGCCTGCGGGGACGCGGGCGCGGTGACCACCGACGACGACGCCCTCCGTGAAGCGCTCGTGGAATTGCGCAACATCGGGCTCAAAAACAGAAACGAGTCCCGCCGATGGGGCTTCAACAGTCGGCTCGATACGATGCAGGCCGCGGTGCTCAATGTTAAGCTGAACCATCTCGAGAATTGGACGCGCAGGAGAATAGCGAACGCCCGCCGCTACTGCGACGGACTCCGCGGCGTCGTTGCCGTCCCCGAACCAATGAGCGACGCCCGGTGCGTCTACCACACCTTCGTAATTCAGACGGACCGGCGAGACGAACTACAAAGCGCTCTCGATGCGGACGGCATCGGGACGGGCATCCACTACCCCATCCCGATCCATCTTCAAGAGACCGCCGCCCCACTGGGCTTCAAGAAAGGAGGCTTTCCTGTTTGCGAGGCGGCATCCGGGCGAATGTTGAGCCTCCCCGTCCACCAAGGACTGTCCGACGCGGACATCGATTTCGTGATCGCGCGGATCGAGGCTTTCTTCAGCCGGGTTGGTGCGACATGAGCTCGACGAACCGCGGGCTCCTCGCCGCCAGCGACTCATAGTCGCCTTCATCGACGACGCTCCCGCCCTCTAAAAGCAGAATTCGGTCACATTCACGAATCGTCGTGCTGCGGTGCGCGATCATCACAATCACGCGGCCCTTCGCCAATTTCCGGATCGTGCCGACGATCCCCCGCTCGGTCGCGCCGTCCAGTGCGCTCGTCGATTCGTCCATCAGCAGAACGGCCGGACCCGGATAAAGCGCGCGGGCGATCCCGATACGCTGCAGTTGGCCGCCGCTGATCTTGGCGCCTCGCTCTCCGACGCGCGTATCCAGGCCGTCGGGGAGCGAGGCGACAAACTCCTCCAGGCGCGCCATCTTCACAGCCGCGCGAACCCGCGCCTCATCCACCCGCTCACGGGGAATTCCGAATGCGATGTTCTCCGCAATCGTGCCGTCCAACAGAAAAACCGACTGCGGAATGTAGCCGACTCCCCGTCGCCAGCGGGAAAGGCCCGCCGGATTCAACGGCGCTCCGCCGACTAGGATTCTTCCCTCGTCTACCGGGAGCAATCCAAGCAAAATGTCCACGAGCGTCGTTTTGCCGGCCCCGGAGCTCCCGACAACCGCGGTGACTTCCCCCGCGGGCAGTTCCAGCGTCAACCCGCCGAACACGGGCTTCAACATCCCCGGATAGCCGAAGCGCACGCCCTCGAGGCGGACCGCTCCCCGCAGCACGGGCGCCCCCCTGTCCTCGACCGCGGCGGGCGGCGGAGCGGATGAGAGCACCGAGATCACATTGTCGAAGACGGCGCGGTTTTGGCGCAGCACGGAGAGCGCTCCGGAAAAACGCATCAGCGACGGCATCAGACGATAGCCGGCGACAACATACAGAGTCAGGATCGGGAGGATCGTCTCCAGGGGACGGCCCATATGCATGTGAAATAGACCGAGTCCTATGATGAACGAGGCCGTAACGCCCTGCACGAAGTAGGTCGGGAACGCCTGGATCACGCCGACGCGAATGTAGGCGTCGGCGAAGTCCTTCGCGTGGGGCTCGAACGCGCGGCAGAAGAATTCCTCTTTTTGCGCCGCCTTGATCTGCTTGATCGCCCCGAGCGCCTCGAGGCAGTAGGTGAAGCGCCGACTGTTCGCCTCGTCGCTGCGGCGTCCCAAGGTGTAGATGCTCCGCCGCACCGAAGAATACACCCCGAACACGAGCCCGCCCAGCAGCGCGGCCATCAACACCCCCGTCTTCACATCGATCACAAGGACGAGCGAGATCAGCGTGCACAGGATCACCGACTCGGACAGCAAGGTAAGCCAAGAGAACAGAATCCCGTTAGCCACCGCGTCGGACTGGATCAGGATGTCCTTCGCGATCTGGCCCGAATTATGGTCGCTGAAATAGCTGTAGGGCTTGCTCAGATAATGCTTCAGCAGATTGACCGACAACCTCGACATCTGCGAGTAGGAAAACCGAATGAGGAGCGCGTTCTTGAAATAGAGAAACAGGTTAGCGAAGAGGAAGCAGCATACCGCCACGACGCCCAGATCGAAGATGAACGCGCGCTCCGTCACGTAGCCGCCCCGACGGAACAGCACGCTCAAAATTTCCTGTTCCCGCACCAAGGACGGCTTCGCCAGCAGCGAAAGGAACGGGTAGACCGTCGAAACCCCGAGAAGCTCGACGAACCCGCCCATCAAGCTGACGCCGAGCAGCAGCGCGAACTGACGACGCTGCCCCGGGATCACATACCGGAAAATAGAACGGGCCAGCCCCGGCTTCATCGCGGCGGGACTCTTTCCGGTCCCTGACGCCAACTCCGCCACAGCGCGCACCTCCAGGCCGGGTGCGCACAGCCCGAAAGCGCCTCACGCTCCCAGGGCTGCGGACGGAACTTCACCTGCATGGGATCGCGCTCCGCCCAGACCGGGACCGTACAGAGAAGAATTCGCATGACTACCTACACGAACGAGAGGTGCTCCGGAACGGAGCCTTCGGGGTCGCGCAACTGCACCCGGCCCTTTTGATACGCGTCGAGATACTCATTAACCTTATGCTGAAGGCACAGACTTCCGCACATCTGCTGAGCGTTGAAATTCGGCCCGGCCAAGTAACTCATCACTTCCCAATACTTGTCGCTGTTCCAGATGTCCTTGAACCGGTTGTCGACGATGTTGCCGATGTGAAACTTCTTGTACTTCTCATTGAACAGCATCCCGCACGGCGCCACGAGGCCGGAACCCGAAAGCTGGATCATGAACGGCGGCCCATAGCAGCGCTGGTAGGAACGCTTCCCCTCTGCGGCTATCTTGGACCACTTAACCTTGACCGCATATTCCTCATCGGAAAGCGCCTCGGCCTCTCGGAGCAGATCGTAAAGACGCTTGTAGCCCCCGTAATCCACGCCGAGATCACCATCTTCATTATCACTACAGTGCTTGATAACAAGGTAGTCGGCCCGCAATTCCTTTCCAAGACGCGCCAGTGGAAGGATCTGATCCTCATACTGGGGCATCAGCACCATCTGCATCCCGATCGTGACAGGCAGATTGTCGCGCTTCTTTATCGCGACCATCTCACGAATGTTGTCCTTGATGCGGTCGAAATATTCCGGCTTGACGCCCATGATCTCGGAATAACGGCCCCGCTCTCCGGCAGTGATGTTGATGCGCACATAGGTCATGTGAGGAAGAATTTCCTCGAGCTTGCGCCCGTGGAGAACGAAACCGTTCGTCCCGACCGCGATCGACAGCCCGCGCTTGGCGCCGTGCTGCGTCGCGTGGACAAACGACGGCGCAATCGTACTCTCGCCGTCGGAAACGAAACTGACCCCCTTCACGCCGATCTCCGCACAGTCGTCCATGAAGTCGGTCATCACCTGTTTGGTAATCGACTTGCGGTCGTTCTCCTGCAGCATCGCGTAGCAGTATTCGCACGCAAAGTTGCAGGCCCGCGTCAACGCCATGTCGATGGTGATGGGAGCGATTTTCTCGCCGCGCTCCCACGCCTCGATGCGGTCGCGGTACCACTCGATTTTCGTTCCATCGAGGATCAACTCGGCGTGGTCGGTCATTCCGGACATGAATTTTCTCCCTTTACCGCCTGAGTTTATTCGCGTCTTCCCGTTCGGCGGTATAGAGGTGCAGCGCCGGCTCGACCTGGTCGCGCAGAAGCATTTCCGCGCGCATCAAAAACCGCTGCGCCGCGTCGGTCGACCAGGAATCGTCGAACACGAAAACGATCCGCACCGCCCCGCTCGAGGGGGAGTAGGAAACGCCGTCCATCCGAAACCGACCGGACGCCTGGAGCGCTCCAAGAATCTTCTCGCGCCGCTCATCGGCGGACGCGCGCCTCCATTCCTTCGCGGGTGGGCGAACAAAAAAATTCTCAAGCTTCGCATCGCCGCCTTTCGCCGCGTAGTCTTCGAAAATACCGCGGCAAAGCGAGCGAACAAATGTGAATTCGGCGCCCGAATTCGCCGGAAGCGCGACGCCCGATTGGGGTCGCGCCGCGTCGTGGTCGCGCAGCCGCCACTCAAGATGGATCGCCCCGTGGTCGGCGCATTCGATCGGAGTCGCGCCGATGATGAGATCGCAAAGCTCGTTGAGCATTGTCCGTAAATCACCCAGCGCCCCATGGTGAACCGCTTTGCAAATCCGGCCAGATCGGGATTCAACCGAGGCCTCGAGCGTCACGCCATCGAGTACCGCCGACAAGCGAATTCCCCCGTTCTCAACCAAGGTCCCCTCGCGCGACTCTGCGGCGGCCGCCCGTTCAAGGCCCTTGCGGTACACCGCCGCCAGCGTCTTTTCACCGGTCATCGGATGCTCACCTCGATGCGCGTACCGTCCGCCTCTTCGGCCACCGCCAGGGTCGCAAAACCCTCAACGATCTTACGAACCCGATCAAAATCGACGCGCCCGGCCGTACCCCCGCTCATCGTGAGCGAAAACAAGGAAACCCCGCTGGCCTTAGCAGATTCGATCATGCCGGCCAGGCTCAAATCGTCATCCTCATCGTGAACCCACAGCTCGAGGAAGTCGCAGCTGGATCCAAATCCGCGCAGCTTGCTGGTCAAATTATCCTGATATTCAGCTACGAGTGCATCGTAATTTAATGTTTTATTTTCCATGGAAAATCCGATGAGGAGCAGGGGGAAATCACCTCTCCGTCATTATAGAGTAATTTAGTCAAGATTGCAACATAGTCCCATCGGAAGATTGTAACTCTTTTTTAAATATATGGGATAATTTCCAGCATCGCATGATCTCCCCCTCCTCATCCTCCTCCACGGGACGCGGGACCGCCCCCATTACGGTCCTTGGAACGGGCAGCATCGGGAAACGCCATCTTACCGCTCTGCGGAGAGTATGTCCGCTGCCCCCGATCGCGGTTCCGATCCGTCCCGAGCGCATCGGACCACTGCGCGAGGAGGGCTGGACCACCGCCTCCTCGCTTGAGGAGGCCCGGTCGATGGGATCCGATCGCGCGGTGATCGCGACCGAGACCCTGCGCCATCCGGATGACGCGCTGCGGGCTTTATCACTGGGCATGAAGGCCCTCATCGAAAAGCCGGCCGCGGCCGACGCCGACGGCGCCGCCAGGATTCTCGAAGCCGCTGATCGTCTGGGAGAGGACGCTCGCGTGGCGTGCGTACTCCGCTACAGCGAGGGGCTGTTGCGCCTGCGCTCCCTGCTCCCCGAAATCGGCCCGGTTTCCTCGGCTTTTATCGAATGCCGCTCCTATCTTCCGGATTGGAGGCCCGATCGACCATACCTCTCATCGTACAGCGCCCGCGCCGAAGACGGGGGAGTCCTGCGTGATCTGATTCACGAAATCGACTACGCGGGCTGGCTCTTCGGCTGGCCCGAAAGCGTCGAGGCTTCACTCTTCAACGACGGCGTTCTCGGAATCGAGGCCGAGGAACGCGCCGATCTCGCGTGGACTGCCCCGACGGGATGCCGCGTCCGCGTCGGACTCGATTATCTGACGCGCCCGCCTACACGGCGGGCGGCTATTGTTGGCAAGTCGGGCGAATTATTTTGGGACGCCCTGGCTGGGACGATCCGGTTAACGGTTAAGAACCGCGCTTTGCCCGATATTTCAGTGGAATCCGACCTAGAACACGCTTACGAGGCTCAAATTCGATCCTGGATCGACGCGGAGGCATCTCCGGATCGCCCCGCGCCGATCGCCGACGGGGTCGCGGCACTTGCGATCTGCGACGCCGCACGCCGCTCCTCGGAAACCGGGGCTCGCGCCGAGGTGGTGCGATGAACGTCGCAAGACCGACGACGGTCGCCGTCATCCCCGCACGGGGGAAATCGCGGGGCCTGCCCGACAAGAACCTCCGCAAGCTCGCGGGCCTGCCGCTCATCGCTCATTCGATCCTGCTCGCCCGGTCGCTGCCGGAAATCGACGCCTGCGTCGTCAGCACCGACTCCCCCAATATCCGGGAAACCGCCGAAGACTTCGGCGCCTCCGTGTTCGGCCTTCGGCCCGCTGAACTCGCCGGCGATGAGACGCCTATGTGGCCCGTCCTGCGCCACGCTCTGGAAACCACCTGTGAAGCCCTCAAGCGGTCTTTTGATTTCCTGCTCTTGCTCGATCCGACCTCCCCGACGCGATCTCCCGAGCAAGTGACAAAAGCGCTTAAACGACTCGCCGGTTCGCCCGAAGCCGACGGCATCGTTTCGGTGTCCCAGCCCGATTTCAATCCGGTCTGGCACGGTGTGCTCGAGAAGAACGGCTGGATGGAAGATCTCGATGATCGCGCCGTCGGAATCCAACGACGGCAGGACGCCCCGCGCATCCTGCGCATCAACGGACTACTCTACGCGTGGCGAACCCGATTCGTGAGAGAAAGCCCGTCCTGGCGCGGTGCCGGGCGGCATCTCGCGTTCGAGACGCCGGAAAGCCAGGCCGTTTCGATAGACACGCCCGAGCAGTTCGCCCGTACCGACGCGCTGATCCGAGGCGGATTTCTAAAACTCCCATGGCTGGAGGAACGCCGGTGAAATCGATCCAACGACTCCTCGACCTCTCCGGTCGGACCGCGCTCGTCGCAGGGGGTGCGGGGCATCTCGGCACCGCGGCCTGCGAAGCCTTGGCAGAACTCGGCTGCCGCGTCGCCGTTCTTGACCGCCTAGAAGCAGCTTCGCGCGCGGGTGCGAAGGCCCTCGGCCGCCGCGCATTCGGAATCGGCTGCGATCTAACCGACGCGGAGGAGACGGCCGCGGCGGCCCGCGCCGCGATAGGCCGACTAGGCGGGCTCGATATCCTCATCCACACGGCCGCCTTCACCGGCGACTCGAAACGACCCGGCTGGGCTGAGCCGTTCGCGAAACAATCGGCCGAGGCGTTCGCGAACTCGCTGTCGGTCAACCTGACCTCCGCGTTCGTCCTTACCCGTGAGTGCCGAACCGCGCTAGCCAAGCACCCCGGCGGAGCGATCCTCCTCGTCGCCTCGACGCACGGCCTCGTCGGCCCCGATCCCGCGCTGTACAAAGGGACGAAGATGCAGAGTCCGATGGGCTACGGCGCCTCGAAGGGAGGCCTCTTGCAGCTCACGCGCCACCTCGCGACGACGCTCGCCCCGCGAATCCGGGTCAACGCCATTTCCCCCGGAGGGATTGCGCGTCGACAGCCGACCGTATTTGTGTCACGCTACAAAAGTCGAACACCGCTGAACCGAATGGCCCGCGAGGAAGATTTTAAAGGGGCGGTCGCCTACCTCTGTTCCGCGGCCTCGGCCTATGTAACCGGCCACAACCTCGTGGTAGATGGGGGCTATACCGCCTGGTAGCCCATGGGATTCTCACGCGCGCTCGCCGCCCTCTTCCGCTGCTCGCCTTGGACGCTGCTCTGCCCGCATGTCTACGCGGTCGGCAACGCCGCCGAGCAGATTTACTTCGGACTATTAAAGGCGCGGCGGGACGGAAAGAAGCTGCTGCTTCTCGTCCCGTTCGAACTTCCCTGGAAGCTCCGTTTCCGGCTCACGAACCGAGCGTTGTTCTCCATCGAATCCCCCCACCGCGTGTTCGGCGCGAGACACCCCGTGACCCTGCTTGGACGACTCGCGCTCACGCTCTTTTATCTTCCCCTGCGCGCGCTGAACCTGGTCGTGCGCAGAGTATTCGGAGGCGGCTTCGACGACCGTTGGACCTATCCGTTCCTCGGGTCGGAAACGCTTTGGCAGCCCCCAGGAACAGCGGGGTCGTTTTCCTGGGAATGCGTGGCCGCCCTGGACTGGGAACGGCAGCTTAACGCGCCGCTGCCTGTATCCCTCCCGGAATCGGACGAAGCGCGAGCAACCTCTCTACGGCGCGAACTCGGACTTCCCGACGATGCCTGGTTCGCCTGCCTCCATGTCCGTGAGGGCGGGTTTCACAACGATCACGCGAGTTCGGCCTGCCGCAACGCCGACATCCTCAATTACATCCCGGCGATCAAGACCATCACCGCCCGTGGCGGGTGGGTTATCCGCATGGGAGATTCAACGATGAAGCCCTTGCCGCGCCTAAAACGCGTCATCGACTACCCTCACACATCCCTCAAGAGCGATCTCCTCGACATGCATCTACTGCGCGAGTGCCGATTTTTCTTCGGACTCCCATCGGGGATCATGGACGCCGCCCTCCTGTTTCAAAAGCCGATGCTGCTGGCGAACATGCACATCTGGACTTTTGCCTACCCCCCGCGCGAAGGGGATCTTGGGCTTATCAAGCATGTATACTCGAAGAGCCGGAACCGATTCCTGTCCCTTCAGGAGCTTCTCGAAGAACCGTGGGAGGCGCAATATTTCCTGCGTCTGGGAGCCGACTACGAGATGTACGAGAATTCTCCCGAGGAGATTCTAGCCATGGTCGAGGAGTTCCTCCAATCGCCTCGATCCGATGTGAGCGAAGGCCAACGGCGGTTCAACCATGGCCGCGTACTCCAGGGCAGGAAAATCCTATCGACAGCGATACTCAGCGACCCCTTCAGCGACATCCTCAACCGATACAGGATCGCGTCGCGGCTGGAGTCATCCCGGGGATCCCTCTGCGCCGCTTTCGTCGCCGAGAACTGGGAACGCAACTCGCGGGAGGCCGCCTCGCGGCGATCATGAAAAACTCCGAAACACAAATCCTCATCATCGCCGAAGCGGGCGTCAATCACAACGGAGACCTCTCGACCGCCGAACGTCTCGTCGCCGCCGCGGTGGAAGCCGGCGCCGACGCCGTAAAGTTTCAGACCTTCGACCCCGACGCGCTTGCGGTCGAAGGCGCCGATAAAGCCGCCTACCAGAAAGAAACCACCGCACCCGACGAGTCGCAGCGCGAGATGCTGCGCCGCCTACGGCTCTCCGACAAGGACCACGAAGCGTTGCGCGACCGCTGCCGCGAAGCGGGCGTTGAGTTCCTCTCATCGCCGTTCGACGAACGCAGCGCGGACATGCTCGAAGCCCTCGGAGTCTCCAGGCTCAAACTCGGATCGGGCGAACTCACAAACAAGCCCTTGCTCGAACATGTCGCGCGAAAGAAGCTGCCGCTGTTGCTGTCCACGGGGATGAGCACGCTCGGTGAAGTAGCCGAGGCGGTCACCTGGTATCACGAGGCGGGCGGATCCGAACTTACACTGCTCCACTGCGTTTCGCAATATCCCGCTCCCCCGGAACAGACGAATCTTCGCGCGATGGACGCGCTCCGAGATCGTTTTGGCCTGCCCGTCGGTTTTTCAGACCACTCGACCGGCCTCGCCATCCCGATAGCGGCGGCGGCGCGCGGCGCCCGCGTCATCGAAAAACATTTCACGCTTGATAAGACTCTCCCCGGACCAGATCACCGCGCGTCGATCGAACCAGCCGATTTTGCGGCGATGGTACGCGGCATCCGCGAGGTCGAATCCGCGCTCGGCGACGGCGTCAAGCAACCCGCCCCGTGCGAAGCAGATACCCGCATCGCCGCGCGTAAGAGTCTGGTGGCCGCGAGGCCGCTGACGGCCGGCCGGAAGCTCGCGCGCACCGACATCGCGGTCAAACGACCGGGGACCGGCGCCCCCCCAAAAGACCTCGAACAATTCCTCGGACGCGAACTCAAGCGAGACCTCGAAACGGACGCCCCTCTGCGTCTGGAGGACATATGAGCGCGACCCGCCGCGTCGCCGTCGTGACGACTTCGCGGGCCGATTACGGACTCCTGTACTGGACCCTCCGCGCCCTGAAGGACGCCGCCGACTTTGAATTGCTGTTGCTGACCTGCGGTTCCCATCTTGATCCCGCGCGCGGAGCGACGGAAACCGCGATTCTCGAAGACGGGTTTACCGTCGACGCGCGCATCGACACAACACCCGCAGCCGATGACGATCTCGCGGTCGCGAATGCGGTCGCGGCGGGAACCAGCGCGTTCGCGCAAACGCTTCACCGCATGCGTCCCGATCTTCTCCTCTGCCTCGGGGACCGCTATGAACTGCTCGCGGGCTGCACGGCCGCCGCTCTGCTGCGAATTCCAATCGCGCATATGCACGGCGGAGAATCCTCAGAAGGGGTTATCGACGAACTTACGCGCCACGCGATCACGAAGTTGAGTCACCTCCATTTCCCAGCCGCCGAGCCCTACCGACGAAGGATTTTGCGAATGGGTGAAGACCCAAAGGCGGTCGTTACGGCGGGAGCCGCCGGGATTGAGTTCGCCCGCCGCTGCGATTTTCTTCACAACGAGAAACTCGTGAAGACCGTTTCAATCCCTCTCAACCGCCGTTACGCGATGCTGACCTATCACCCGTCCCCCGTGGACGGGACCGCGGCGGAGAAGGCGGTCGAGACGATCTTCAAGGCAGTCGACGCAGAGAACCTGGACGCCGTCGCGTCGTACGCGAACGCCGATGCGGGAGGAAGCGCTATTAACGCAGCACTCGATCGCGCCGCGCAAAGCCGGCCCGGGCGCGTCCACCTCTCCCCATCCCTCGGCCAGATTCAGTATCTTTCCCTAATGCGCGGCGCATCCGTAGTGATCGGGAATTCTTCGAGCGGGATCATCGAGGCCCCCGCCCTAGGCGTTCCCGTTGTCAATATCGGCTTCCGCCAGCGCGGACGCCTGCGGGCACCGGCGGTTCTGGACTGCTCCCTAGAGCCGGACGCACTGCGCGATGCGCTCGACCACGCCCTCTCCGACGACTTTCGAATGCGGCGATGCACCGGTGAAACCCCCTACGGCGACGGAAATACCTCCTCGATCGTCGTTGCGACGATGCGCTCAACGACGCTCGACAGGCGATTTCTCATGAAGCGCTTCCATGATGGTGACGAAACGAAAGGATAACCTGATCTTAGGAACCGGCGGCCACGCGAAGGTGGTCTTGGCCGCGCTTGCCTCCCGAGGGGAATCCGCGCAAGGTTGGGTCGACCCACGCCCCGAACTAGTCGGCACCCGCATCGCCGGCGTCGAAATTATCGGGACGGACTCCATCCTAGAGAAACTCTCCGTGAAGACGACTCTCCTGTACAGCGGTGTCGGCGCGGCCCGCGACACACGCCGCCGTGCGGAACTATTCGAGCGCTGCCGCAAAATCGGATTTTGCTTTCCCGCTCTTATCGCCGCCTCAGCCGAGGTCTCTTCATCGGCATCTCTCGGCGCGGGCTGCCAAATCCTGACGCGAGCCGTCGTCCATCCGGACGCCGTCATCGGCAATGACGCCGTCGTAAATACCGCCGCCGTCATCGAACACGATTGCCGGATCGGCGCGCACGCCTTTATCGGCCCCGGAGCCGTCCTCTGCGGCGGCGCGGAACTTGGAGATGGGGCGTTTGTCGGCGCCGGAGCGATCATTCTACCGGGCATACGCATCGGACGCAACGCTCTCGTCGCCGCCGGAATGACCCTTCGCCGCGATCTCGCCGATGGAAGGAAGGTCGTCCGGTGACGAAACCCATCGACATTCTCCGCGAGTATCCCCGATTGCTTCTGCGCCGGAACGCGAAAGTCCGCGAGGCGCTCGAATCGATGACGGAAACGCGCCAGGGATTCTCCGTTGTTGTGGACGACGAGGGCCGATTGCTCGGCGTTGTGACGGATCCCGATCTCCGCCGCGCGCTTCTGCGCGGAGTCGGCGTCGAGTCTCCGGTCTGCGAAGCGATGAACCCCAATCCGGTCTCCGCACCCGCCGACGGCGACGAGGCATCCCTCACCGCACTGTTCCGCCAGCACGCCTACTCCCATGTCCCCCTAGTGGACGCACAGCGCAAGGTCGTCGGAATCGCGCGTCTCGTGGACAGGATCGCGGTCAAACGCACTCGTGAAAATCAAGTCATCCTCATGGCGGGCGGAACGGGGAAACGGCTGCTCCCGCTGACTAAAAACACACCGAAACCAATGCTGCGTTTCGGAGACAAGCCCGTTTTGGAAATCCTTCTTGAACGGCTCGCCGATTCGGGATTCAGGCGTTTCACGATCTCGGTAAACTATCTCGCCGATCAAATTCGCTCCCACTTCAAAGACGGCTCCCGATGGGGCGTCGAACTCGACTACCTGCAGGAGGACCGTCCACTCGGGACCGTCGGGTCGCTCGGACTTCTAAGCCCCACTCCTCAACACCCTCTTCTCGTCGTCAACGGCGATGTGCTGACCAGTCTTGACTTCCAAGCCATGCTTGACTTTCACGAGCGGGAACGCGCGCTGGCTACCCTGTGCGTCAAACAGCATGAATTCCAAATCCCATACGGGGTCGTTGAGATCGACGAGTCGCGCGTTCAGAGCATCGTTGAAAAACCCAAGCACAGATCGTTCGTCAACGCCGGGATTTATGTGATCGAACCCGCAATTCTAGAATGGCTAAAACCCTTGCGTGAACTGGACATGCCGGACCTGCTCCGGCTCGTACGCGAAAGACGCAGCGACGGCGTCGCGTGCTTTCCCCTGCGCGAAGACTGGATAGACATCGGCGACATGACGCAATTTCTAAGAGCGTCGCGCGAATTCGAACGCGGCGGGGACGCGCCGACATGAACGCCCCCCGGCCCCTCGCGCTTCATGAACCGCTGTTGGCAGGCAGGGAATGGGACTATGTGAAGGAGTGTCTCGACACGGGCTGGGTTTCCTCCGCTGGCGCCTTCGTCGAACGATTCGAGCGCGCACTCGAGGACGCCACCGGCGCGAAGCACGCCGTGGCCGTCGTCAACGGAACGGCGGGCCTCCAACTTGCGTACGAAATCGCCGGGGTCTGTCCGGGCGATGAAGTGCTGATGCCGAGCCTTACCTTCATTTCCACCGCAAACGCCGCCGTGCATCTGGGCGCCGTTCCCCGCTTCCTCGACATAGAAACCTCCACGCTCGGTCTCGACCCGGAGGAACTCGAACGCTTCCTCGAAGCCGACTGCGTCTCCGGCGGCGACGGGGCTTTGCGGGCGCGGGACACCGGAGCCCGGATAGCCGCCTGCGTTCCGATGCACGCTCTTGGACATCCGGCACGCATCGACCGCATCGTTGAAATCTGCGCCGCCAGCGGAGTGCCCGTCGTCGAGGACGCGGCCGAGGCGCTAGGCTCGACCTATCGAGGACGCTCCGCCGGAACTTTCGGACGACTCGGCGTTCTCAGCTTCAACGGAAACAAAATCGCGACGACCGGAGGAGGAGGAGCAGTCCTCACCGACGACCCCGAGACGGCCCGTATGGTCCGACATCTGTCTACTCAGGCGAAAACGGACAAGCACGCGAACTGGCACGACGCCGCCGGTTACAACTACCGCCTTCCCAACATCAACGCGGCGCTCGGCTGCGCCCAACTCGAACGACTCGACGAAACCCTGCGAGCGAAGCGCGCGATCGCCGGCTGGTACCAAGAGCTTCTCGGGGAACATCCCGCCGTCCACATGATCGGAGAGCCGCCGCAAGCCCGCAGCAATTGGTGGCTAAACACTGCCCTCGTCGACGATCCCGAGCGCCGTGATCCCGCGCTGCGGGCGCTCAATACCTCGGGAATCGGGGCAAGGCCGCTGTGGGGTCCGTCTCACAGGCAGCCGCCTCTTTCGCGCTTCCCCCGCGGCCAAATGACCCGAACCGACGCTGCGTGGCGCTCGGCGATCAGCCTGCCTTCTAGCGCGTTTCTTACCCGCGCGGATGTGGAAAGAACCGCCAAAACCCTGTTGTCGGCGCTCGGTTGATGTGACGCGCCTCGCGCTGACCCCGCCGCCCGCGGGACACGAGGACGAAGCGGTTCTAGCTGCAGGAACCTGGCTCGACCGCGCCTCCTTCCCGAAGGCGTGGAAGCGCCTCGCGAATCCCTGGGACGATCCGCGCTCCTTCGACCGGTGCCTGGCAGCTCAAGACCAACTTCCCGAACTTCTTTCCCCTCTGCTCAACGAGATTCATTCCGTTGATCGAAACGAGCGCTATTGGCGAATGCTTCTCGGCCCGTTTTTTCTAGGACTCGTGCCGCTGGTCGCGAATCTCGAAATGCAGATCGAGGCCGCGTCGGCGATCGGCGAACCTCTGCTGTCCTGGGCGGACGCGTCGTCGTCGCGCGCCGCGCCGCGCGACACCGCCGAGTTCCAGGCGTGGCTTCCCTCCGATTGGTTCAACGCGAGGATCGCCGCGTCCATACTGCGCTTGCGCGGGATCCCCTTCGATCCCGTCGAGTACCCCGCACCGGATGCCCCGCGGCGACGGCAATTCTGGAAAACGGTCGCGCTTTTGTTCCTCGAAGCCGGAGCCCGGATGCGCCGCACGGCCCTCCCTCCCGACGCCGCCTACGACGACCTCTATCTCGACGCACCCGGCCTCTGCGCACTTGCCAAGGACAGCGGCATTCTCCTGCATCCGGCGGCGCTGAAAGGCGTCCGGACCGCGTACGAACCCGACTCGAACGATCCTCGACGGCTCCGGCTCACGGAACCGGTTTCCCGCGATCCCCTCGTCTCCCGGATCGTGTCCCTCCTGCCGGAAGTCTTTCCAGCCGTTTATCTCGAAGGCTTCGCGCACCTACGGGATGAGGTCCGCAAACGGTGGCCCCGCCCGCCGCGGATTCTCCTCACCTCCGTCGGGTGGAATGTGAACGAGGCGTTTAAAATGCTTGCGGCGGAATCGCTGGCCTCCGGCGGGAAACTGTGGATATCCCAGCATGGCGGCGGCTACGGGATGCAGGAAACGATCGAAAATGAAAGGCACGAACGGACCGTCGCCGATCTCTATCTTACCTGGGGCTGGCGGGACTCCGTTCCTCGCGGGAAACCCGGGGGGGCTCGGGTAGTCGCGATGCCCAACCCCCGGCTCTCAAGCCTGCCCGAACCAGCGGATGTCCCCGGAAATGAATGGATTCTTACGACTTGCTCTTTGCCGCGGTACCCGTATCGCTGGTACGCTGCGAACGCCCCGATCTCGCACCGCTTCCACGATTATTTCGCCGCCCAGAAGAAGTTCGTGGAGACTCTCGACGCGAGCGCGCTCGCCACTCTGCGCGTGCGTCTTCACGCGAGCGAATTCGGCTGGCGCAACGGCGCGCGACTTCAGGACCGATTCCCGTCGATTCGTTTCGACGAAAGCCGGGTTCCGTGGCGCGAACGGATGCGGTTCGCGCGCCTGATCGCCGTCGACCATCCACAGACGACTCTGCTCGAAGCCCTTGCGGCGGGGATTCCCACCGTCGCGTTCTGGCCGCCGGAAGACTGGGCGATGCGCCCGGACGCCGCTGCCTACTTCGACGCGCTGCGAACCGCGGGGATTTTGTTCGACGACCCCGCAGCAGCGGCCGCGCGCGTCCTGGAAATCCTCAGCTTCCCTTCCCGATGGACCGAATCAGCCGCCGTCTCCAACGCCCGCCGGCGCTTCTGCGATCGATTCGCTCGCCGCTCCCCGGACTGGGAACACGACTGGCGGTCACTGTTTTCCTCTGCCTGAATCCAACCGGACCACATCGAGCGAGAACTAGTATACTGGGGCGTCTTGTCCAAACAACTCTCCGAATTCTACGCCGATTGGTCAAAGAAGCCCGATGAGGAGCTCGAGTGGATCCTTGAGACCTGCTCTGAGAAAAGCCGCGCGGCGCTAAAAACGCTCGACGAAGCCTCGATCGGTCCGGTAGACTCCGTTCTTGAAGTCGGCTGCGGATACGGAAAAAACCTTCGCGACGCGATGGATGTCACCGGCGCCTCCGTCGGCGTTGGAACCGATTTCTCCGAGGCCGCCATCGCCATCGCTAAAGAACGCTTTGGCGATTCGAATACTACTTTTCTGCACACCCCTTCGCTGTCGATCGAAAAGGCAGCCGCGGTCATCCGGGAAACCCATTCCGACGCTTTCGACCTCGTCCTGCTCTTCGACCTACTGGAGCATATCCCGCGACCGAAGCGCTTCATGCGGACGCTCGGATCCATGGGGAAGCATTTCCTCATCAAACTGCCCCTGGAGAACTCCGTTTACGACAATTACCTATCGCTGCGGAGAAAAACCTATCCAAGTTCGCGGCATCCGGACGGACATCTGCGAGAGTTTCATGTTGACAGCGTTCACGCGTTTGTCACCTCGCTCGGCTTCACCCCGCTGAGCTCCGACTGCTACGCGTACGCGAGCGCTTTGCTCTACCCCCAACACGCGATGCCGAAGAATCCAGCGTCGCGCCTTTATCACGAGGCCGAAAAACGGATGAAGGCGGTCTGCAAAGCCATACTTCCGAAACGCCTGTTCCTGAGACTCATCGGGGGCGGGGGGTTCGTCTGCCTCGCGACCTGGTCGGAAGACCATATTCTCGACGAATGACCCCCCGGACGGTCGTCTTTTTTAATCAGAGCCTGGCCTATGGGGGAGACGACACGATCCTCATCGAAACCATCCTCCACTGGCCAGACGCCGCCGATGAGAAAATCGTCGTCCTGAACGCCGCGCATCCTGGAATGGATTCCTACGCGCGCGCTCTCGCGCCGCACGCGCGCATCGTGATTCTCGATGAGAAAACGGTTGAGGAAGGCTGCTCCCGCGGCCCCTTCGCGTTCGCCGGGGCAGTACTCAGAATTCGAAAATTCATCCGGGCTCTCGCCCCGGATGCGATCCTCGCGAGTTCCGGGGGGTACCCTCCGACCTCTCTTCTTCTGCGGTTTCTCTGCGCAGCGGCACTGGAACGAGTCCCTAGACGCCTTCTCGCCGTCCACAATTATCCCCCCTCCAACCCCGGCGCGCTTCGGGGAGCGTATTTACGGATGATCGGACGATTCACTCCGCAGATCGTCGCAACCTTGACCAGCGTGTCCCGGGATTGCGCCAACGCGATTTCCGTCTACTCCGGCGCCGCGGTGGACACGATTCTTAACGGCATTTCGTCCCGCAACGACCACGGCGCGTCGGAGGTCAAACGCCGGTTGCTCGGCGTTCCGGACGGCGCCTTGATCGGCTCCATCGGCAATTTGGAATCCCGAAAGGGCTTCGAATATCTTGTTCGCGCGATGCCCTCGCTCCCCGGAACAAGACTCGTCATCATCGGACGCGAAACCGAGCCTGGACACCAACGGAAGCTGGCGCGCCTGATCGAAGAACTCGGGCTCGGAGACCGCGTCGTTCTCAAAGGATTTCTCGCCGACGCGGGACGATTCGCGGAGTGCTTCGATCTCTGCGTCATCCCCTCGGTCACCCACGAGAGTTTCGGCCTGCTCACGCTGGACGCGATGCAGTACGCGAAGCCGGTGATCGCCACCCGCGTCGGCGGATTGCCCGAAGTCGTTGATAGCGGAGTCACCGGTCTGATCGTGCAGCCTCGGGACGATCAGGCTCTAGCCCAAGCCTGCGCCCGCATCCTCGGATCCCGCGGGGAAGCTCGGGAAATGGGTCTGCAGGGGCGGCGTCGATTCGAAAAGTTTTTCTCCGCAACGCGGATGGCGCAAGATTACTGCGACAGGATCGGATTCCGATAGAGGTTCTTTCTCTCATCTGATATACTACCCCCCAACGCCCCCGTTGCCGGGAACGCGGCGGGCTTCGGGGGCGGTTCAAACCCCTATGAAAGTCCTTATCACGGGAAGCACGGGCCTGCTGGCGAAGGGCTTCGAGGAAACCGCCGAAAGCGGGCACGAGATCGTGGGCGTCCACAAGCGCGACTACCGCGTCGCGGATCCGCGCATGAAGCATCTTCATCTGGATGTTTCCGACGCTGCGGCCGTAGACGCCCTCTTCAACGAGCACCGCTTCGACGCGGTCATCCACGCCGCCGGCATGGCCTCGGTGGACGCGGTCGAGAAAAACCCCGAGGAGGGCCGCGCGTCGAATGTAGGCGGCACCGCCGCCATCGCGCGCGCCGCGAAGCGAATCGGCGCCTACCTCGTCTACATATCGACGAACGCTGTCTTTGACGGAGCGTCTCCGCCCTACGCGGAGGACGACCCGGTTTCCCCCATCCATCACTACGGCCGAATCAAGCTGGAGTGCGAACAAGCGGCGCGCGCCGAGTGCCCCGAGGCCTGCGTCGCGCGGCCGATCCTGATGTACGGCTGGAACCACGCGGTCAACCGGCCCAACCCGGTCTCCTGGATTTACGAGAAACTCATCAAGGGAGAAAGGATTCCCCTGGTCGACGATGTTTACGAGAATCCGCTTTTCAATCTCCAATGCGGCAAAACGCTCTGGTCGCTCTTGGAAAAGCGTCCGGCGGGCGTCTTTCATTTGGCCGGGGCAACGCGCATCAACCGCTATGAGATGGGGCTGGAAGTCGCCCGCGTCTTCGGCCTTGACGCGGATCTCATCGAGCGCGTCGACAGTTCGTTTTTCCCGAGCATCGCGCCGAGGCCGAAAGACACCACCTTCAAAACCCACAAGGTCCAAACGGTTCTCGGCATCGAGCCAATGACCCTCGCAGAGGGACTCGCGGTCATGAAGTCGACCATGGGCATCGGGTTCTAAATGCCGAATTTGAGCGATCCGCGCGTCTCGGTCGTCATCCCCGCCTATAATGCGGCCGCGTTCATCGAAGAGACGCTCGACACCGTCGCCGCCCAAACCTACCGCGACTTGGAGATCGTCGTGGTCGACGACGGCTCCACCGACGAGACGGAAAAAATAGTCAACGCCTACCTGGAACGGTCGAAACAGCCCGGACGCTGCATCCGCCAGGCGAACAAGAAAATCGCCGGGGCGCGCAATACCGGCGTGGCCGCCGCGCGCGGGGAGCTGATCGCGCTGCTCGACCATGACGACGCGTGGTTCCCGAACCGTCTCGAGCGCGGACTGGAGGCGTTCGACGCGCCGCCGGAAGTCGATCTTGTCTGCAGCGACGAAAAAGTCACGGAGAAAGGCCGGTTCCTTCGCGTTCACCGCAACGGACCGCTCGCGGAGAACATGTACGAACGCCTTTTATTCGGAGGGAACGCCCTTTCCCCCTCGGCCGTGATCGTGCGCAAGTCCAAAATAGAGGAAGTCGGGGGATTTCGGGAAAATCCGGAGTTCAACACCGTCGAGGATTACGATCTTTGGATGCGGCTGTCGAAAGTAAGTCGATTCCGATTTATCCCCGAGGTGCTGGGCGAATACCATTTCGAAGAACGCGGGGCTTCGCGGCGGATCGTCTACCATCACGAGAATTTGGAGCGGCTGCTGCTTGACCACTTCCGGTCCCACTACGGCGATCACCCGACGCTCCCGCAGCGCCTGCGCATGCGCCGCCGCTTGGCGTGGGGATACCGCTCGGCGCTGGGACTCTTGATGACCTACCGGGAGGATCCCGCCGCGCAGCGGCTGTTTGTCGGAAAGATGCTCGCGGCCTTCCCTTTCGATCCCAAGAACGCGGCCAAAGCCCTGCTCTGGGCGATCGGCTCCGCGTCGGCGAAATAACAAGATCAATTTACTCTCCGGGAGCGGGCTTTGATACAATTGGCGCATGAATTGGAAGGGGAAGAGGGTCCTTGTGACCGGCGCGGGCGGATTCATCGGAAGCCATCTAACCGAAGCCCTGCTCGCGCGCGGCGCGCGCGTGCGGGGAATGGTGCGCTACAACTCGCGATCCCTTGAGGGTCATTTAGACGAAATTCCAAATCCCCTGCGCCGGAATCTTGAAGTTTTTCCCGGCGATGTAACCGACCCCTTTTGCGTCCGGGAAGCTGTGCGCGGCCGCGACACCGTATTTCATCTCGCCGCGCTGATCGCCATCCCCTATTCCTATCAAGCACCCGCCAGCTATGTGCAGACGAATGTGACCGGAACTCTAAATATCCTCGACGCTTGCCTCCGCGGCAAGGTTAAGCGCGTTGTTCATACCTCCACATCCGAGGTCTACGGCACCGCCCGGTATGTTCCGATTGACGAAGAGCATCCCCTGCACGGCCAATCCCCGTACTCCGCTTCAAAGATCGGAGCCGACCAACTCGCGGAAAGCTTTTATCGCTCCTTCGGGCTCCCCGTCTCGATTGTGCGGCCGTTTAATACCTACGGTCCCCGGCAGTCGGCCCGGGCGGTGATCCCGACGATCGTTACGCAGCTTCTCGCCGGAAAAAAGGAGATTCGCCTTGGGTCCTTAAATCCCGTGCGGGATTTCAATTTCGTCTCGGATACCGTCGAGGGATTTATCGCCGCTGCCGCGTCCCCAAAGAGCGTCGGCGAAGTCATCAATATCGGTTCCGGCCGTGGAATTTCGATTCGGGACACGGTAAGCGAAGCGTTTCGCGCCACGGGAGCGCGGGCGAAGATCGTTGCCGACTCGAAGCGTATTCGCCCCGAGAAAAGCGAGGTGTTCCGCCTCATCGCGGGCAACGCCAAGGCGCGCAAACTGCTCGCATGGCGCCCCCGCCGCGATATCCGTTACGGCATGCTCCGCGTCGTCGAATATCTTCAGCGGAACGCATCCGCATACAAAGAAAATCGATACACCGTCTAAGGCGGGAGACGGTCGCCGCCGCCTAATCCCGGAACTGGCCATTTGCTAGAATTTGCGCGTGGTAAAGCAAAAATTTGACTCCCGTATGGTCGCGCGCTCGATCCGGTCGGTTATCGAGCTTGAGGCCCGGACACTCGAGGATGTCCGAAACGCCGTTGACGCCTCCTATACCCATGCCGTAAAGCTCCTGCTTTCCTGCCGGGGCAAGGTTATCGTGACGGGGACGGGGAAGTCAGGCCTCATCGCGAAAAAATTAGCCGCCACCTTCTCTTCCACGGGGACACCCGCGCTGTACCTGCACCCGACCGACGGGATTCACGGCGACCTCGGCCTCGTCGAGCGCAAGGATTTGGTCATCGCGATAGGGAAATCCGGAGAATCGCTCGAACTCACATCGATCATCCCGACGCTTAAGCGGCTGCGGGTCAAATTAATCGCGATCACCGCCGCCCCGAAGTCCGCGCTGGCGAAAAAAGCCGATGTCTGTCTTAACACGCCTATACGCAAAGAAGCCTGCCCGCTGAATCTGGCCCCGACGGCCTCGACAACCGCAGCCCTCGCCGTCGGAGACGCACTGGCGGTGACTTTAATGAAGCTCCGCGGATTTAAGCGCGAGCATTTCGCCCTGCTGCACCCCGGCGGGCAACTCGGCAAACGCCTTACGCTGAAGGTCTCCGACATCATGCGCGGCGGCGAGGACAATCCGACGGTCCGCGCCGGTATCCCGGTCTCCAAGATGCTCGTGGAAATCACGCGCAAGCAGGCCGGCGCGGTGAATGTCGTGGACGTCGCCGGAAAACTGGTAGGCCTGGTCACCGATTTCGACATCCGGCGGGCGCTGGAAGCAGCGCTGGACCTGCGGACCCTGACCGTGCGCGCAGTCATGAACCCCAAGCCCGCCAGGATCTTGAACACCCGCCCCGCCTACGAAGCCGTAGACCTTATGCAGAATCGGGAACGCCCGTTCAACGTTCTGCCCGTCGTCGACAAAGCGGGCCGGTCCGTCGGAATGGTTCAGATCCACGACCTTAGAAACCGGGGGCTTTGACCCCGTGGACGGCCCGGCCTCCGTTTACGCCCCCGCGCGCGGACCGGGCTCCTGGAATTTCGATTGGCTTCTCCCCGAAGCCGCGACGCGGGTCTACAGCCTCGGTCGATGGGCCTTCGTTGACGCGTTGCGTCTGGCCGGCGCGTCCGGCCGGCGCGTGCTGCTGCCGGAATTCATTTGCCGCGAAGTCCTGGCCGCGCTGGCCGAAGTAGAAGCGAAACCCGTTTATTACCCGGTTTCCCCCGGACTTGGTCTCGCGGCCGACCCCGGCGCCCTCCCGGAAGCGAAGGCCGTCGTTGCCGTCGATTACTTCGGCTTCCCCCAGAACCTCGCGCCGTTCGAGGAATACTGCCGCCGGACCGGTGCGGTGCTGATCGAAGACAACGCGCACGGCGCGCTGAGCCGCGATGGCTCGGGCGTCCCGCTGGGCGGCCGCGCGCCGCTTGGAGTTTTCAGCCCCCGTAAAACCGTCTCGATTCCCGATGGCGGAGCGCTGGCGGTCAACGCCGCGAACCGGTTCCCCCCCCTTCCCGGCCCGCTGCCATTCACCGGCCGAACGCCCGGTCTTGCCAGTTTCGGAAAACGCCGCGCACTGCGGACGATCGCGACCGGACTCGGCCCGCGCTGGACTCTTCGCGTGATCGGTTTGCTCCGGGCGCTGCGCCGGCTGAAGGACGGTCGGGAACTGCCCGCGCCCGACCCGGACGGCGAACGCCGCATTCCAATCCCGCCGGAACCGGGACCCGCGCAGAGGCACGGCTTTCCGCAGGATCCGGACTCCGAGGTCCGGAGGCGGCGATCGCTGTACGCGTTCTGCGCCGAACGCCTCGTCGGGACCGCGGCGCGGCCCGTGTTCAAGGAACTGCCGGAAGGAACATCCCCGTACGGATTTCCGTTTCGCGCCGCTCCCGAGGACCTGGCCTCGATCGAAGCCGCGTTGGCCGCTGAAGGCCTGTTCAGTCTCCCGTGGCCGGACCTTCCCAATGAAGTATCCCCCCGCGCCCCTGCGCACTATCGGAATATCCGGTTGGTCCATTTTCAATGGTGAGCGCGTGAAAAAAGCGGACGGATTTTACTGGATAACGGAAGCCGAAGCGACCGCGCACTGGGACTCCTGGCTCGCGGAGTTCCACGACGCCCATTTCAAGCAATGTCTCGCGTGGGGCGAAGTGAAGCGCGCCGAAGGCTGGCAAGTGATGCGGGCCTCCTTTTGGAAAAATGGAATTCCGACGGCGCTCGCTCAAATCACGCTGAGGAAGGCCGGTGCCTTTCCCGCTTCAATCGCGTGGGCCAACGGCGGCCCCGTTGTTCTTCGCAAGTCCGCGTCCGCCCCGGAGAACAGTTTCGAGGAATTTCTAACCGTTCTGAGAACGCGGCTGAAAAACGAGGTTGGGCGTTACTTTCTTCGAGTCGGCGTCATGAGGCCCGATTCAGTTGAGGCGGCGTCCGCGCTTCGCGCCGCGGGCTTTGCTCCAGCGCCGATCCCGCTGAGCACTCGCCTCACCTGCGTCGTCGGCCTTGACGCGGAACTCGATGAAATCCGCAAGCGCCTGGATAAGAAATGGCGCAACCAATTGAAGGCTTCCGAAAAATCGAATCCGTCGTTCGTCGCCGGAGTCGATGACGAAATTTTCCAAAAGTTCGATCGCCTTCACCGGCAAATGACCCGACTGAAAGGCCTCGGGGCGGAGGACTCGTCGCTCGAAACCCTCCGCCGCCACGCCGCCGCTTTCGGTGATCGCTTCGAGATCATTCTCGCGGAAATCGAAGGAGAACCCGGCTCCGGTGCCTGTGTTTATCGGTATGACGACAAGGCCTTTTTGGGACTCGCGGCAACAAACACGACCGGACGCAAAGCCTGTCTAGCGAACGCGCTGTACTGGAATCTTTTTGGGCGCCTCAAACGCCAAGGCGTGCGAACTTTCGATCTCATGGGCGTGGACCCGCAAAGAGCCTGGGGTGTCTATCATTTCAAGCGCGGAACCCGGGGCGAAATGACCACTCGGGTCGGGGAATGGGACTGTGCGAGCGGGCCGATAATGTTCGCCGCCTCTAATTTGGCGATATGGCTGCGATTTGGAAATCGGGGCTGATCGGAACATTAAATGAACGAAACCGCACTATGAACCTCAAACACGCGGCGTACCGGATTTTTTCGGAATCAATGAATCTTCTCGGCTCATCGGAGCCGATGCGAGGACTGCGCGTCCTCACCTATCACAGCATCGGAACGCGGCTGCCGAACGATCCTTACGGAACCTCGATTTCCGAAACCCGCTTTCTCGCGCAACTCGAATCCTACATGCGCCTTAGTGGAACCTTTCCTCCCACGCCACTCGCCGCGCCCGAAACCGACTCTCCGGCTGCGGCCTTCTCGTTCGACGACGGATACCGGGACACGCTGAAATCGGCCGCACCTCTTTTGGTAGACCGGAACATTCCTTTCACCGTGTTTGTCCCTGCCCGCCATATCGGAGATTCTTCCGGCCTGCATCTCACGAAAAGCGAACTGCGGGAACTCGCCTCGCTTAAGAACGTCCGCATCGGCGCGCACGGAGACCGTCATACGCCGTTGACGCGGCTGGACGATGCGGAGTTGCTCGAAGAACTCGAGGGGGGACGCCGCAGGCTTGAGGATTTGCTCGGGAAGCCGGTTGATTCGATGTCGTACCCTTATGGGGCGGTGGACCGCCGCGTTCGAGATGCGGCGAAGGCGGCGGGGTTCCGCACCGCCGCGTGCAGCCTATACGGGACGAACACTCCCGCACGCGACCCGTTGCTGCTCAAACGCACCGAAATCGTGGCCTTCGATAGCCCGCGGGATTTCGAACTCAAGCTGCGCGGCCACTGGGACTGGTTCGCGCTGCGCCAAGGGGATCCCGCCGCGTGAGCCCCCCCTCCATTTTTTCCGGCCGCCAGGTCGTGATGCTCGCCAGCATCGACTGGAACTACGCCTGGCAGCGCCATCAAGCCTTCGCCGCGGCGCTTGAGGCCGAGGGCGCCGAGGTGTTCTTCGTGGAGAACACGGGGTTTCGAGGCTTCTCCTTTTCGGACCTCTCCCGCGTCTTCGATCGATTCCGAAGATTGTTGGCACGCGCGCACCGAAGAGCGAACCGCCGCATCGTTTCCCCGCTGGTTCTGCCTCCGACCCGGCGGGTTTTTCGCCTTCTAAACGCCGTCTACTTCGTTCCGCTGCTCCTGTCAAAGCTCCGCAAGCGCGGGCTCCGGTCCGATCCCATCGTCTTCGCCTATCTTCCGACCGAAACCACGCTGCAGATTCTTGCGGGGCTCAAGCCCGCGACTCTCGTGTACGACTGCGTTGATAATTTCCACGGACATCCGACTCCCCCCCCCGATCTTGTCGAGACCGAGAAACGGCTTCTCGCCCAGGCGCAATTGGTTTTAACGACCTCATCGTTTCTTGAAGACCAGAAGAAAAAATCGCATCCGGTGGTGCGGCGAATCCATCATGGGGTTCCTGAGTCGTTTTTGCGCGCGCCGCTTGCGCCGCTTGCCCGATACCAACGCTTCTGCTATTTCGGAACGATCTGGAACGCTCTCGATTACCGCGCCATCGCCGCTCTCGCCTCGGACGGCCGCACCGTCGATCTCATAGGTCCCACGAAGGAATCCGCCCCGCCTCTACCCGACGGGGTCCGCATCCTCAAGCCCGTCAAGCACGACCAGCTCCCAAAACGACTCGAACGCTACGATGCGCTCGTGCTGCCCTACGCCGACAACGAGTACAACAAGGGCGTCGTCCCGGCGAAGCTGTACGAATGCCTAGCGACGGGGAAACCGGTATTATGCTCCGCACTCCCCTCCCTCCTCGAATTCGAGGGGCTTATTGAAATCGCGCGGGCGCCCGCCGATTTCGCCGCGCTCGCCGAGCGCCTTCCGTCCACCGAAACGGAGTCAAAAAGCCGAAACCGCATCGCCGCGGCCGAGGAGCACACCACCGGAAATCAAATCCGGAAAGTCGGGCGGGAACTGGAAGGGCTCTCGGCGATCGCAAAATCAAACCAGGCTTCGCCGCTTGCCCCGAAAACGGAGGAGATTTTTTTGCGGGGCATTTCCTGGATTGCGCTCTGGTTTATCATCGCCCGGGCGGTTTCCATTCTCACCCAGTTTATCGGCGCGCGCTTTTTGGGCCCGGAGGCCTTCGGTCGGGCCCATTTGGTCATCGCCGTCGCCGCCATTCTTCAAACGGCGATCGCCTTGGGTTTTCCGCTGGCGCTCACGCGCTTCGGCTCCACGGGCGGCTCTCCCGCCGAGCGCGGGCGAACGATCGCGACCACTTTGATCTGTTTTCTACTGTGGGCGGGCCTGCTGCTGTCGCTGACGACGGCGCTGAGCGACTCCCTCGCCCCCCTCTCGCACCTTCCCAGGCCGATGTGGATGCTTGCACTGGCCTTGGCATTCTTGACCGCCTTGCATCATACGATCGGAGGCGCGCTGCAGGGAATGCGCCGCTTCGCTGAGAGAGGACTCGCGGAAGCCCTCTATTCTCTCGGGGCCCTGACTTCCTTTACAGCGGCCGTTTTACTGGGGGACGCGTCCACGATCGCCCTCATTGGAAGCCTCATCGCCGGGCTTGCCTTGGGCTCTCTATACGCCTTAGCGAAGATTTCCGATGTGCTGAAACCGGTGTTTGATCGTCGGGTTATGCGCGAAGTGCTCCCGTTTGCTGTTTTGGGTACCGTCAACATATTCTCGGTCGCGCTCATCCAGGCCCCCGGACGCATCGCGGTGTTTCACTTCGCCTCGCCCGCCGCCTCGGGAATTTTTTCCATGTATTTCATGGCGACGCTGCAAATCGCGCTCGCGCTGGGCAACATGCTGCAGGCGGTGCTTGTGCCGATCGCCAGCGATGCCGCCGGACAACGCGACGCATGGGAACTCTTGGGACTGATCAAGATTCCCGCAGCGCTGTTCGCCCTCGCGGGCTTCTCATTGACGACCTTGACGGCCACGACGCTCATGGGCGGGCGCTACCCGGTAGACCCCCTCTGGATCGCGTTGTTCTCCTCTTCCGCGACTCTCGCGTTGATCCACGGGGTGATGACTTCCGTTTACGCGGCCCGCGACCTTAGCGGACTGCTGGTTTCCGTCTCCGGCTCGCTGATCACGGGCGCGTGCAACGCCGCGGCGAATTTTATCTTGACCCCGCGCTGGGGCATCGCCGGAGCCGGGGCCGCGATGCTGCTCAGCTACGCGATCGGCCTTGCCTGGCTCACCTTCGAACTCCCATCGCTCAAAGAGCGTCGCGCTCGATGACGCCCGATCTCGCTCGGCGGGCGGGAAGCTTCGCGATCTGCGCCTTCGCGGCGACGGTTCCCCTGACGATCGCGGGAGCCAACATGTCCTGGGCGCTGCTGGCCGCGTCTCTGACGGCGCTGTTGGCCGTCAAGGGGGAGGTCCGATGGGCTTCCCGGAAAAGTGCTCTCGAGAATCCGCTTCTTTTCTTCCTCGCCGTTTCCATCCTGACGACCGCGCTGGGAACCGATCCCGCGCACAGCATTCGCTACACCCATCAGGACGTCCACAAGGTCTGGATCTATTACTTGCTCATGGTCGCAATCGCCTCCTGCCCGACCCGCGCATGGAAAGCTTGGCTCACGGCAGGGTTCGCGGTCGCCGCCGTCATCGGCATCGCGCAGGCCGTCCCGACTTTTTTCCTCCACATTCCCGCCGAGCAAAAGGTTCGCGCGCACGCGTTCGTCCATCCGGTCACCTACGGCGGCCAAATGGCCGTGGCCCTTATCGGTGCCGTCGCGGTTCTCTGCGCCCCAGATGAGCGTCGCCCGGAACTTAAGCGGCTCGCGGCGCTCGGCGCCGTCCTGTTCGCGATCGCGCTTTTTTTCAGCAATACGCGGGCCGCGATCCTCTCAGCGATCGCGGGACTTTGCGCGGTCTTTGTCATCATCCCGCGGCTGAGAAAATGGGTATTTCTGATGATTCCTACCTCGATCCTCGCCATCGCCGTTCTGGAAATCGTCATGCCGGAGCGCGCCTTGATCGCTCCGCTGGTGCGCGCCGTGCGCACCGGCAATACCGACAATCAACAACTGCTGCGGTTTCAACTCTGGGACGGGGCGATTCAGATGGCGAAAGACCATCCCCTAACCGGCGTTGGGCACAACAATTTCAGGGAGGAGTTTCCGAAGTACGTCGACACCGTATTCGACGATGGACGAAAGTCCTTCGGAACGGCGCACAACCTGTTCTTTCAGCATCTGGCGGAACGAGGGATCCTCGGTCTCGCCGCCTCATTTTGGCTGTTTGGAGCGCTGCTTCTCGAAGCCTGGCGCCGTTCGCGGCACAAGCAAACCGCGATGAACCTCTGGGCGCTGGGAGTTTCCGTCGCCTTTTTGACCCAGAACATGACGGAAGTGGCGCTCCAGGTCGAAATTCTTTGGCTTCTCGTCTTTTTCGTCTGGATCGCCGCTGAAATCGAATACAAGGAAAGCTTAAAGCCGCACCGATTAGGCGATGAACAATAGCGTTTTTCAAAAACGCCTAGGGTTCATCCTGCTGGCGGCGCTTGCGTTGCGCGGCGCCGTCGCGATCGCCGACCATGTCCATCCGCTGCTCCCCGCCTATAATTACACCGACGCCCGGGATTACGACGAATCAGCGAAAAGACTGCTTGATGAGTCGATGGATCGTGCGTCGCGATTTGCGATGCCGAAGGGGAAGGAGCTCTATTCTCTCTGGACCGCCCTTCTCTACCGGATCGTCGGGGACTCACCGCTCACGCCTCGCCTCTTCAACGCCCTCTTCGCTTCTCTTTCCATCTTTATCTGGGCCCTCATCGCGGCTCGGCTATTTTCCCCGGTAACGGCGCTGGCAACCGCCGTGACGCTCTGCCTCTGGCCCAGCCACGCATTTTACTCGGCGCAGCATTTGAAAGAAGGCTTCACCATGCTGCTGATCCCGCTGTCATTTCTTTTCGGACTCAAGAACCTGGAATCGCCGGAGCTCACTCTCAAACGACGAGACCTATACGAACTCGGCGCCGGAGCCGTGTTTCTATCGGCGCTGGGGTTTTTCCGCGCCGCCTTTCTTCCGCCGATCGGAGTTTCCTTTTTCCTTGGGGCGCTCGCCGCGCGGCGCGCAGGATTCGCACGGCCCTGCGCGGTCGTCCTCTCCATGGCCGCGGCAATCCTTTTGTATCGAGGCGGCTACAGCAGCGCGCAGAACGCTCTACACGCCGAAATTCGCGATTGGGGGCCCGTGTTCATTGAGCTGGAGGCAAATCCTTCGGCGAAAACGCCCCCGCGTTTCACGCCGCTGTGGGTTAGCCATCTACGCAATCATCGGCACGCCTCCAGTCAGCTGTGGGCAAAGAACTACACCGACCGCCGCATTCAGACGCAGATCCTCCCAGGCGTCCGCCTCGATTCCTGGCTCTCTCTCGCCGCCTTCACGCCTAAAGTCGTCTTCCACGCTCTATTCATGCCCTTGCCTGGGCTCTATCCGATGGCCGGCAAGCTCTCCCGCGTCGCGGCCGCGAGCGAGAACCTCGTCCTAATCGCGTTCTTTATCCTAGCCGTCGCGGGGTTTCTCGGTGGATCCCGTTCGCCCGCGAAAATCGTTCTCTTCTCCTTTTTCTTCGCAATCGCCGTGCCGTCCGCGCTCTTCGAATTTGATTTGGGCAGCGCCGGGCGGCACAAGCTTCACTACTTCCCGTTCCTGTTTCCGTTTGCTCTCCAGTTCATCCTCGGCAAGTTGCGTCCGCGATGGTTGGAAAAAGCCGCCTGAAACACGCCGCGTTCGCGCTCGTCTTAGCGGCGATCACGTCGTCGGCGTGGTTTATTCGCCGCGACGCGGAGCCGCCGTCGTTCGACGAAAGCTGGTATCTTGAAATGAGCTGCCGATTCCACCGCTCCCTGACCGAACGCGGTCCGGCCGCGTTTGCCTCCGAATACGCACACTCGTTTCGCTTCAAATCGCCTTTGATCTCCGTGATCCCGATGCCGGCTTACGCCGTTTTCGGGATCTCGGAGGACGCCGCCTTTCTCGCCAATCTCGCCGCCCTTCCGGTCACGGCACTATTGCTGTTTCTTCTCGGCAGGCTTCTATTTTCAGAAGAGATCGCCGCTCTGGCGCTTATTGTCTGGATCACCACCCCGCTCACATTCGGACTTTCCCGGCGGTTTTTCGTTGAAAATTGGCTGACGACTTTTACCGTCGCGGCAGTCTACTACCTGCTCCGCTCGGACTCGCTGCGCCGCTCAGGGGACTCGACGAAGGCCGGAATTTACGCAGGCCTGGGTCTTCTCACAAAATCGATTTTCCCTCTTTACCTTCTAGGTCCGCTTTATGAAACCCTGCGGACTCGGATGTTCCCGCCGACCCGGAAGCGTCTCGCCGACCTGCTCCATGATTTTCGGCCGTTTCTATACCCTTTGATCGCGATCTCCCTGAGTTGGTACGCGTTCAACTGGATGACCACCGCCGTCTTCATGATTCGAGGAGGATACGGCGACATCGGCGCGCATTACGGCCACGGGCCCTCATGGCATCCCGACAATCTTTTTCGCTTCGCAAAGATCATTCTCGCCGGGTGCACTTCGTACTATTACGCCGCGGCGCTCGCGGTTCTCGGCGCCGCGCTGATGCTCGCGCGCCGGCGATCCGACCTGCCGGCGGTTTCCGAAGGCGAACGCGCTTCAGTCCGGCTCTGCACACTGTGGATCACCGTCCCGCTCGCTTTTATTATGCTCGGCGCGGCTAATGAAATCAGGTACTTTAACCCATGTCTTCCCGCATTCGCGCTGTTGACGGCGCGAGCGCTGCAACAGACGATTGGACGCGCGCGCCTGCGCGCCCCGCTAATCGCGGCCTTTTTCCTGTACCCCGCAGCCTCTTTCTGGGTTCAAACCACCGCGGACGCTCCCGCAGTGCTGAGGCGGCTAGTTCCGTCTTCCACCGCGTGGAGCGGTCCGGTTCTCGATGCGGGTCGATTCGGCCAAGAGGAATTCGTCGATTCGCTCGCCGCGGAAATCGGCGGACCCGCCGTGATCGCGCTCGGCCTCGAACAGCGCTACCTCAACGCGAATCGACTCGCGGCCCTATCCGCCTGCCGGGGTCACGACCTGAGTTTCGTGAATTACGGTCATATGGAGAGCCGCGTCGAGCGGATCGTCGCGCGCCTTTCCCAAAAGGATGTCGACTACCTCCTGATGGTTGATGGATTGGAGACGCCCGGACTCCCCAGGGGAGCGATCGCCGGACAGAAGGCCTTCAGCGCGCTGCTTGTCGCCGACGAGCTTCCCTTCTCCCTGCTCCGCGAATTCGAACTCGAAAACGGAGCCTCGGTACGCCTCCTAAAACGCACCGGCCATCTTAAGATGATGGGACGCCCCGGAAACGCTTTACCGCAACCGGGGAAATTGAAATAATGCGGGCAGAATGGCCGTGCGAAAACTCAGCGTTATCATCCCCGTCTTCAACGAGAAGAAAACCGTCGAGGAACTCATCGGCCGCGTCCAGGCCGTGAAGATTCCGATCGAGCGGGAAATCATCGCCGTTGACGACGGCTCCACGGACGGGACCCGGGACATCCTCGCCCGTCTCAAGGAAGAGGGAATCCTCGTCGTCCTTCACGAAAAGAATCAAGGGAAAGGCGCCGCGATCCGCACCGGCATCCACCACGCCTCCGGCGACTTCGTCGTCATCCAGGACGCGGACCTCGAGTACGACCCTGAAGACTACCCTGAATTGCTCAAGCCGCTTCTGGACGGCCGCGCGGACGTCGTCTACGGATCCCGCTTCATCGGCGGCGGCGCGCATCGGATTCATCTCTTCTGGCACTATCTCGCAAACAAATTCTTCACCTTGATGACGAACGTGCTCTTCAACGTCAACCTCACCGATATGGGCGTCTGCTACAAGGTCTTTCGTTCCAGCGTCATAAAGAGCATCCCCCTTCGGGAAAACGGCTTCGGCTTCGAACCCGAAGTCACCGCTAAAATCTGCAAGCGCCGCATGCGCCTCTACGAAGTCCCCGTCTCCTACGCCGGCCGCACCTACGAGGAAGGCAAAAAAATCCGCTTCACCGACAGCTTCGCCTACCTCTACTGCCTCCTCCGCTACCGCCTCGCCGACTAACGAGACCGTTTCTCCATTTTGTGGCAAAGAGTGGAACTATTTGCCCTGATGATTCGTACTTGCGGGCATGAAACGACGCTCCAGCTCCCATTCGCCCGGCCTCATCTTCCATATCTACAACCGCGGGAATAACCGCGGGGTCATATTCCACGACGAGGCGGATCACCTTTTCTATCTGCTCGTCATAAGCGAGGCGCGTGTTAAATTCGGATTTAAACTTTTCGCCTACTGCCTCATCCCGAACCATTACCATCTTGTGATTCAGGTCGGCGACACTCCGATCTACAAGATCATGCATTGGATCCAACTCCGCTTCGCCATCCGGTACAACAAGAAATACGCCCATACCGGTCATGTATTCGAAGAGCGGTTTCATTCCGAACTTGTCGCGAAAAACTCGTACTTTTTAGAACTTCTGCGCTACGTTCACCTCAACCCATACCGAGCGGGATTGGCAAAGGGATTGCTCGATTACCGCTGGACCAGCGCCCACAGCTACTTCGCTCCTCCGGGGGAGATCGAGATCGACTCCGACTTTCCGCTCAGCGTTTTCTCGGATGATGAGAACGAGGCTCGAACCCGTTTAAGAGAGTTCTTCGAAGCCGGGATCACCGAATCGACGACTGACCCGGGACCCGCCCCCGACCCTTTGCACCCGCAGAAAGACGCATGGGAGGACTCTTTGAATGCGAACTATAAGGATTTCGGCATAGCCGCAGCGATCCTGCGCGGAGAATCCCGAACCCGCCGGGTCGCGGCAGCTCGGAGAGACCTCATGCGACGGGCCTATCAAGCGGGGATCAGCCCCCACACCATCGCTCGACACCTGAATCGGTCGATCAGTCTCATTTACAAGGAACTTCGAGACCCGGAGCTATCCGCGTGAATAGGTACAATCTTTGCGACTAGGAGAAACGGTCTGAAAGAGTGAAAAAGCGAATTAGAATTTTCCAGGTTTTGGAGTGTGGGGGGCCGGGGGGGACGGGGAATCAGGTTGCGGCCTTGTGCCGCGGGCTTGATTCGGAGCGTTTTGAGATTTCCTTGGTGTACGCGGTCCGTCCGGGGTCTACACCGGAAGAATACGAGGCGCATGCGGCCGGCGCGGCGAAATTCTTTCACATTCCGGAGATGACGAGGGAAATCTCCCCTCTTCGGGACCTCGCGGCGCTTCGCCGATTGTACCGGTTGTTCAAACAGGAAAAGCCGGACATTGTCCACGCGCACTCTTCGAAAGCGGGAGTTCTGGCGCGCATCGCGGCGCGTGCGGCCGGCGTCAAGCGAACCCTCTACTCCCCCCGAGGCTATGCGTTTCTCCAGCGCGATCGGCTCTGGCCCATGCGTCTTTTGTACTGGCTCATCGAAGCGGCGGTGACCCCCTTTTCCGAAATCGTCGCCTGTTCCGCGAGCGAAGGGCGGGCCGCGTCCCGCCTCCCCCTCTCTCGGGGCGTGCACATCGTCTGCGACGCGTATCTGGGCGACCCGAAAGCCCGTGCGCGCACGGAGGTCGACTCCGACGCGGACCGAATCGTGTGCGCTGCGGGGCGGCTTACCTACGCGCGTGATCCCGAACAATTCGTCCGCCTCGCCGCCGCCGTTTTGAATCAGCGCGACCGCGTGAGGTTTGTCTGGGTCGGCGACGGAGAACGACGACAATCGGTGGAAGCCGAGCGGGACCGGCTTCGCCTGGACCCTCGTTTTGAGATCACCGGTTGGCTTGGCGGAAACGAAGCGATCCGCCGGCTTTCCAAAGGTGCAATCCTCGTTCATTATTCCCGGTGGGACGGCCTTCCGAACGCGGTTCTGGAGGCGATGGCGCTTGGGCTTCCCGTCGTGGCCTCCGACATTCCGGGCAACCGCGATGCCGTCCAGGAAGGGTCGACCGGCTATTTGGTTTCCGACGAGATGCAGCTCGTCGAGCGGGTTCTGCGTCTGCTCGATGACTCGGGTTTGCGCGAGCGCTTGGGCGCCGCGGGACGCGCGCGCGTCGAACGGGAATTCACCCTCCCGCGCATGCTCGAAGAAATGGCCGCGTTGTACGCGCGCTAGGCGCGGTTTCTTACCTTAATTAGGGGAATGCTATAATCCCGGCCTGTGAACACTTGCGCCCACCACCGCCGCGCCCTGATGCGCCGTCTTCCGGATGGATTGATTCTTCTTTCCGGAGGGAAGGAAATCCCTAGGAATTACGATGTTAATTACGTTTTTCGTCAGCATTCCAATTTTCTTTATCTGACGGGAGTCGAGGAGCCGGACTGCCACCTGCTGCTCGATCCGAAGCGGAGAACCAGCACCCTCTTCCTGCCCCGCATCGACGAGCATCACCGAGTCTGGGAAGGACACGTCCCCGGCCCCGCCGAAGCGAAGACCCTCTACGGAGTTCCGCGGGTTCTCTATTGCGACGCCCTGCCCGCCGAAATCAAGCGTGCGCGAAAGGGATACCGGCGGGCCTACGCGGACGCCGCGTCCTGGAAGCATTCCGGCTCGGCGCTGAAGGGGCTGCATAAAGCCTCCTTGACGCTCGAAGACGCCATCGAGGAACTGCGCACGATTAAGACCCCGGGCGAACTCGAACGGATGGCGGAAGCCAACCGCATCAGCGGACGGGCTCACGAACTCGTGATGCGCCAAACCCGGGCCGGGATGCGCGAGTACGAGGTTCAGGCGCTGTTTGAAGCCGAATGTCTGCGCTCGGGACAACGCCACCTCGCCTACCCCTCCATCGTCGCCGCGGGTAAAAACGGCGCCGTGCTTCATTACCGGCGAAACGACGCGAAACTCAAGAAGGGGCAGCTGCTGCTGATCGACGCCGGCGTCGAGGTCCGCGGATACGCGGCCGACATCACGCGCACCTTCCCGGTCTCAAGCCGGTTCTCGCCGAAACAGCGCGACGTTTATTCCGTGGTGCTTGAGACGCAAAAGGCCTGCATCGACGCCGCCCGCCCGGGCCTCAATTCCGCGGCGTGGCACGTCCTTTCGATGAGGCTTATCGCCGACGGCCTGCGGGACATGAAGCTTCTGCGGGGCTCGATCGACGAACTCGTCGAAACCGGCGCGGTTCGCCTCTTTTATCCGCACGGCATCGGCCACCTGCTTGGACTCGACGTTCACGACGGTCTCGGAGGGAAACGGCGCAAAAAGCCGAACCCGACGAAGGTCCCCGTGCGCTTCGTCGCGGATCTGGAGCCCGGAATGGCGGTGACGGTCGAACCGGGGGTCTACTTCATCGACGCGCTGCTGAACTCCCCGCGGCTTCGCCGCAAGCATCGGGACCAGGTTGATTTCACTCGAGCGGAACGCTTTCTCGACCTCGGCGGTGTTCGGATCGAGGACGACATCGTGGTTCGTCCGTCGGGTCCCCCGCGCAACCTGACCTCGGTCGCGAAAGAAATCGGCGATATCGAGGCGCTGCGCCGAGGCGTCTAAGCGATGAGCCTTCCGCGCTGGGCCCGAGAAGCGTGCCGAACCGCCCTTCATTTGGCCTTTGACGCGGCCGCCGTTTTCCTCGCGTTCTACGCCGCCTATTCCATACGCTTCTCCTGGGACTGGTTCGCCAGACTCATCCCGATTGCGGGAGAAGACCCCGGCTGGGAGCATTGGCGGCGCTTCCTCCAGGCGATCGTGCCCCTCTGGATTCTGATTTTCGCGTCGAGCTGCCGCCTCTATTCGGGAAGTTTTTCCAGCCCGTTCGACCGCCTGCTGCGCATCGGACAAGGGGCGTTTCTTGGAACCACCATGACCTTGGTGGCCGCGTTTCTTTACAGCCGGCTTGGATATTCCCGCTTGACCATCCTCTTCGCCGGCATTTTCGCAGTCCCGTTTGTTAGCGCGTCTCACTTTGTCGTGCTCTGGATCGATCAGAAGATCGCGGCCTTTGAACGAACCCGCCCGCTGTGGCTTATCGGAGGAGGAAAGGTTTCCATGCTGATTCGGGAGCATGTGCTTTCCAAACAGCCTTCCCGACGCATTATAGAGTCCGACGATCTCCCCGCCGCCTTCGAGATGGCTGAAAAAGCGCGCCGCGACGACATCGCGGAACTCGTCCTGCTCCACGCCGACCTCGACCGGAAGATACTCCTCGAAATCGCGGAAATCTGCGAAACGGAAACCATTCAATTTCGCATGATCCCCGATCTGTTGGAGCTGCGGCTCGGCGAGATTCAGATGGACGACTCGCTCGGCCTCCCCGCCTATCGGCTGCAGCACACGCAATTGACCGGGGCTAATTTCGCGGCAAAGCGAATTTTCGATATTTTCTTCTCCGGCGCGGTCTTGATCCTCCTCGGGCCGGTCTTTCTGCTGATCGGGGTCTTGATTCTTATCGATTCGAAAGGCCCCGTGCTCTTCAAGCAGGATCGAATGGGATTTCGCGGAACCCCATTCCAGGCTTACAAATTTCGGACGATGGTGGCCGACGCGGAAAAGAAACTCGGCCATGTGAAATCAAAAGAGAACGATCAGAAGGGCGGATTCTTCAAGGCGAAGCACGATCCGCGCGTCACGCGGGTCGGCCGTTGGCTCCGGCGCTTTTCGCTCGACGAGCTCCCGCAGTTCATCAATGTGTTTCTCGGAACGATGAGCGTCGTAGGTCCCCGCCCGCTCGCGCTGACGACGGGCGAAATGGAGGACTTGATCCGAAATTTCGGGCCGACGGCGAAGAAGCGCGTGAATACGATGCCGGGGATCACGGGGCTGTGGCAGGTTTCGGGCCGCTCCGATATCAGCTCCGAGGAACGTTTTAAGCTCGACATGTTTTATATCGAACACTGGTCGCTGGGACTCGATCTCGAAATCATTCTCCGGACCGTCCCCGCCATGATCTCCGGAAAGGGAGCCTATTGATGCCCGGCCTACGCGTGCCGTTCCTCGATTTATCGCGCCAGTACGCGGAGCTTCGCGATGAACTTGTTTCCTCGGCGACCCGCGTCCTCGACTCCGGCCGTTATATTTTGGGACCGGAAAACGAAGCCTTCTCCGCTGAATTCGCCCGCATGCACGGCGCGCCGTTTTGCGCGGGGGTCGCCTCGGGGACCGACGCCCTGAAGCTGTCGCTCGAAGCCGCCGGGGTCGGTCCAGGAGACGAAGTCGCCCTTCCCGCTCTCACCTTCGTCGCGACCGCGACGGTGGTTTCCGCCCTCGGAGCCCGTCCGCGCTTCGTCGACGTCGAACCCGATTCCCTGACGATGTCTCCCGAAGATCTCGAACGCCGGATCACGCCCCGAGTCAAAGCGGTGATTCCCGTGCATCTCTACGGCCTCCCCGCCCGGCTGGACGCGATCTTGCGTATCGCCCGATCAAAGGGCCTCGCGGTCGTCGAAGACTGCGCCCAGTCCCACGGGGCGGTCTTCGCCGGGAAACCGGTCGGGTCGCACGGCGATTTCGGCGCGTTCAGCTTCTATCCGACCAAGAACATAGGCGCCTGCGGCGACGCGGGCGCGATCACGGCCGTCGACGAGGCTCGCTTCGCGGCCGTCATGCTTCTGCGCGACTGCGGGCGCCGCCCGGGCGCACGCTACGATCATATCGTCGCGAGCAATCACTCGCGCCTCGATGAGCTGCAGGCCGCGCTGCTCCGGGTGAAGCTGCCGCATCTGGAGGAGTGGACCCGGCAACGCCGCTCGGCGGCGGCGCGCTACACGCGCGGCCTGCAGGGACTGCCGGTCTCGCTTCCGCCGGCGGACCCGGAAAACGGGCGGCATGTCTACCATCAATACGTACTCCAAACCCCGGAACGGGACGCGCTCGCAAAATCCCTGGAAAAGCGCGGAGTCGGCTCCGGTATCTACTACCCGATGCCCCTGCACCGTCTCGAAGCCTACAGGAATCTGGGATACACCGAGGGGGATTTCCCCGAAGCCGAACGCGCCGCCAAAGAAGTGCTGTCGCTTCCGATGTTCTCCGAACTCCGGGACGATGAAATCGAAGCCGTGATCGAGAGTGTTCGAGCCCACTTTTCCTGATGGCTAGAATCCTATACGTCAGCACATCGACGACGATCGGCGGAGCGGAAAAGACGCTGTACACGCTCTCGACCTTGATTGATCCTTCCGTTTGCGAAGTGGTGGGAGTCGTCAGCCTGAAGCCCAAGGGTCCCTATGCGCGCCAACTCGAGGCGCTGGGCCGCCGGGTCTACTCGCTCAAGGTCGACCAGCGCGTCGGCCTGCAGGATCTTCAGAAACTCGCTTTGGTCATCCACGAGACCAAACCGGATCTGGTCCATGCGATCATGTACCAAGCCATTCAACTCGCGCGCGGAGTGAAGCGGCTGCGCTACGCGGACTTTAAACTCATCACTTCCCCTCGGGTCCACTACCGGACCCGGACCCCCTTCTCCCTCTTCGTCGACGGATTTCTCAAAAAGGCCGATGATCTGCTGATCGCGGAATCGGAGGCGAGCCGCTCCTACCTTGTCGATAAATTGAGCTACGACAAATCGAAAACCGTGATGATCCGCAACGGCGTCGACATCGCCGGCTGGTCGATTTCCAAATCCGACCGGAAGCAGCGCAGGGAGATGATCGGGATCGGCGACAAGGACTTCCTCGTCGGGTCCATCGGCCGCTTGGAAGAACAGAAAGGCCAGTCGTTTCTTATCGACGCGATGGCCGAGATTCTTCAAAACCATCCCGAAGCGAAATGCGTCATCCTCGGAGAGGGCCCGATGCACGCCGAACTCCAGGCGCGCATCGACGCGCACGGCATCGGAACGAGCGTGGGTCTGCTCGGAGAACAAGACGAGATCACCGCTTGGCTGAGCGCGTTCGACGCGTTCGTACTCCCGTCCCTCTGGGAGGGCATTCCGAACGCGCTGCTGGAGGCGATGGCCCTCGGGCTGCCCGTGATCGCGTCGAACGTCGACGGCGTACCCGAAACCGTCGTCCACGATCTCTCCGGTCTGCTCGTCAAGCCGGGTGACGCGAAGGCCCTGGTCGTATCGATCAACGACATGATCGAAGACCCGTCGCTTCGCGAGCGGCTCGGACGCGAGGCGAGAACCGTCGTGAACGAAAATTTCAAACTCGCCGACATGATTCGCCGCTACGAGAAGGCCTACCGGGCCGTCTTGGCCGGAGATCTCACGCCGCTCACCGCGGAAGCGGGCTCCCCGTTTTGACCGCCTCCTCCTGCCCCAACGCCTGCCGCGAACAGCCGGCATGGGAACTCTTCGCGAGCGAACGCGGATTTCGCCTGCTCCGCTGCCCGGAATGCGGTCTCGGCTGGACGGACCCGCCCCTCGGCGACGAAGAGATCGGCGCTTTCTACCCCCCCGCATGGTACGGGGAGAACAATGTCCGGTTCAATCCCGTGTTCGAAGCGCTGGTGCGGCTCTTTCGGCAGCGCCGCTCCGCGGTGATCCGGCGCCGTTCGAAACCCGGACCCGTCCTCGACGTCGGATGCGGGCGCGGACTCATCCTCGGCGAACTGAAGCGGCGCGGATACCGTCCCTACGGGGTTGAGCTCTCCGAACACGCGGCGCGGCATGCCGTCCATCAGGCGGGGGCGGAAGTTCACGTCGGGGATTTGCAGCGCGCGCCGTTTCCCGAGAATTATTTCGAGGTCGTGATTTTCTGGCATTCCCTCGAACATTTCAGAGAACCACTGAAGGCGCTCGACAAGGCGTCCCGACTTCTAAAACCGGGCGGTCTTCTCGTCGTCGCGGTTCCCAACTCCGAAAGCCTTCAGGCGCGCCTGAGCGGCGCGAACTGGTTCCATCTCGACATCCCGCGCCACTACTTCCATTTCGGTCTCGAGCCGCTGCGGCGCGCCGTGCAGGATCGGGGCTTTCGAATCGCGCAAATCGACCACTTCAGCTTCGAACAAAACCCGTACGGCTGGCTGCAGAGTCTTTACAACGCGCTGGGGTTTCGATTCAACTTTCTCTACGACTTCCTTAAAAATTCCAACGCGCGCATGACTCCGCTGCGAAAACACCCTGTTCAGGCGCTGGGCGTGCTGCTGCTGCTGCCGGTGCTGCTGCCGGTCGCGCTGATCCTCATGGCGTACGAAGCGGCAGCGGAAGAAGGCGGAACCGTCGAACTCTACGCGATCAAGAAGGCATGACTCTCGTCAACGCGCTGCTCGCCGTCCTTTGTCTCTACGCCTTCTCCGTGGGCCTCGACGGCCCCGTCACGATCTTTCCATGGACAGCGGCCTTTCTCGTCGCCGCCGCGAATCTCGCGAATGAATTCCTCCAGCGCAGAAAACTCGGACTCCTTCTGCTGTCCGCGCCCGCCCATGCGCCCCTTTTCTGGCTCTGCTTGAGCGCCTATCTCGCGACCTTCCGCTGGCACGGAGGCGACGACATCCCCAACAGCGTTCTGCCGTGGCTTGTCCTTGAGCACGGGACCCTGTCGCTCGAACCCCTTCGAAACTGGTTTCTGATCGATCAAACCCTAAAGGATTTCACGGTGCAGCCCGCCGGGACGCTGCTGTCGATCTTCTCGGTCGTCCCGGGACTCATCGCCTTGCCGGTCTCGGTCCCGGCCGTCCTGGCCGGAGCCGAGCCGACCCCCCAACTGCTGCACAATCTCTCCAAGGTCTCCGGATCCTTGATCGTGGCGGCGAGCGTTCCCATTTTCTACGACGCGCTCCGCGCCCGCTGCTTTGAACGCTGGGCGGCGACGCTCGCGCTCGCCTACGGATTGGGCGGATGGGCGTTCAGCGTATCGAGCCAAGCGCTGCATTCCCATGCTCCCGCACAGCTGGGCGCGGCGATCGGAATTTGGGGACTGTTTCGCGCGCGTCCGTTTATCGGCGGAGTCGGCTTCGCGCTCGCGATGAGCTGCCGTGAAGACAGCGTGTTCCTCTGCGCGGCCGCGGGCTTGTTCTACCTGATTCATCGCCGCGCCGAAGTTTTGCGTTTCATCGCGGGGGCGGCGATTCCATTGACCGCCAATGCCGTCTACTGGCTGTGGGCCTGGGGCCGCCTGAAACCTCCGTACCTCGGAGCGCAGGGAGACCTGTTCACCGGATTTCAACCGGAAGCCCTGCTCGCGCTTCTCATCGGACCGACGCGCGGAATCGTGTGGTTTTCTCCGATCGCGGTTTTCGGATTCTGGAGTTTCGCGCGCGGCGCGCGGGATCCGGGGCGCCGCTGGACCCCTTACTTCGCGGCGGCCGCGGCGGCGCTCGTCGCCTTCATCAGTTTCCGCACCAGTTGGGCCGGCGGGCAAACCTTCGGAACCCGGTATTATGCCCTCGTGTTCATGACGATGCTCGCCGTTCTCGCCGATGATGAGGAGGCGATTCTCAAAAATCCCCGCGCCTTGACCGGGTGGTCCGCGGCCTTCGGCGCGTCGATCGTCGTCCACGCCCTCGGCGCGTTCTTTCTATATCCCGGTTCCTTCGCAATGGATCAGAATGCGCAAGCCTGGCGGATCGCTCTGCATCCGGCGATCGAGTTGTTTCGCGCAGACGGTTCTCTGGGAGCGTTCGGCGCCGGGCGCTTCCTTCTGGGCGCAGCGATCCTCGCTCTCGCCGTCCCGATCGCACGGTGGAACTACTTGTTCTTAAGAGACCCGAAGGACCGGGTTTTTTCCGCCGCGGCCGCACGCGCCGCTTCGCGCTGAGAGTCGGTCATCATCGGAGCGAGCTTTTCCAGTAATGCCCGCCCCTTTCCGGCGGGATCGCGCTCCATCGATAACCGCGCGTAAGCCGCCGCCTTCACCAGATCCTGCGGCCGGCCGGTCGCGCAGGCCAGCCCCGCGCTGAACAAAGCCTCCACGCTGCCGAGATCGATCGCCCGCTCAAACGCCTCCAACGCCGCCGCGGCGTCCACAGGGACGCCCAAACCCTTCGCGAACATCACACCGAGGTTATAGGCCGCCCCCGCATGCCCGGCCGCCGCGGCACGGCGGTACCACGGCTCGGCCTCTTCCGGCATCGGGCGGTCCAATCCCTCGCCTTCGGCGAGCATCAGACCGAGACTAAATTGCGCCTCGACGAAACCCCTCTCAGCGGCGTCCTTATAAAGGAGAATCGCCCGCCTCGGATCGCGCTCGACGCCTCTACCGACGCGAAAGCTTTGAGCGGCCTCGTAAAGAGCCGCCGGCTCCCCTGTTTCGGCGGCCTTGAGAAACCAACCCTGCGCAATCGACTCATCGGCCTCGACTCCGCGACCCTGCAGGAACATCACTCCGAGATTGTGCATCGCCCCCGCGTGCCCGGCCTTCGCGGCCCGGCGAAACAGCTCGAACGCGTCTCCGACATCGGCGTCCACTCCCGCGCCTTGGAGACGGCACAGCCCAAAATTGAAAACCGCCTCGACCTCGCCTTCCTCCGCCGCTTGCCGATAAAGCCGCACCGCGCGCTCCAGATTGCGCGGGAGGAATTCGCCTTCCATGCAAATGACGCCGAGCGCGTTGGCGGCGGGGGCCGAACCCGAGTCCGCCGCACGCTCGATCCAGGCGAGACCGCGCTTCGGGTCGGCGTCGACTCCCTCCTCCCCGGCGAGCAACAGCCGTCCGAGATACAGCGCGGCCTGCGCGTCGCCCCCCTGCGCGGCGCGTTCGAACCAGCGCGCCGCGCCGGGCGCGTCCTTGCGTCCTCCCGCAGCGGGTAAATCGCGCAACAGCAGAATCGCAAGATTGACCATCGCGTCGGGATGTCCCGACGCGGCCGAACGCTCATACCACTCTTTTGCCCGCTCCAGGTCGCGGGGTTGATCGAGAAGGCCGAGGTGGTGGACGTGACCGACTTGATATTGAGCGGCCGGATCTCCGGTCCCGGCCTTAACGAGAAGCGCGTCGAACGCCGCCAATCAGGAGCCCACCCGCAGCAAGCCGCCCTTCACCGAAATCTTCGGGATTCTCAATTCAAACGGAAGCTCCGGATTCGGCGTGAAGAAAACCGTGTAGCCTGCGTGACGCCCCAGCGCGAACAACGGCAGCGGAACGCCGTAAGCGCCGGCGCGCTCCGCCGCGAGGATCAACCTCTTCTTGTTCAAATCAAGAGACACTTCCGCCGCCACCGGAATCCCGCGCCACCGCGCCGCCGCGCGAACCCTTCCATCCAATTCGAAGCGCGCCTCCGTCAAATGTTTTACGCGCTCTTCGAGGAACGCGGCGGCCGCGGATTCGTCGACCTCCGCGGAAGCGAAGGTCAGTCGATCCATTTTCAGGAACCGGAAATCTTCCAAAAGATCCGCTGCCTCGCGCCTGCCGCCCCCGTCATCGACCAAAGAAAAAAGGCTCAGACCCTCCATCACCACTTCGACATTTCGGATCTCAAGTCCGCGTAAATTGAACCGAGGCGCCCGCATGACGACGCGATCCCAGGACCCTTTGCGGGAATTCCAACGCCCGAAACGAATCGACAGGCGCTCCGTTTCGAAGCTCTTTTCCGCGTAAAACTGGATGAAGACGTCGTCCCTTTCCCCCAGCGGGGAACGCGGGAAATTCCTTCGTTGAAACAGCACCGCCTCGCTCTCGTCGGGAAGCCGGAATCGGCGGATTTCGCGATATCCCCGCTGGAACCAGCCCTTGGGGTCCAGCATCGCCGCGCGGACCTCGCCCAACTGCCCGATGACCGAAGGCGGCCCCAGCGAACCGGTCTTCACCACGACGAACTCGCAGAATTCCACGAAGCGCCGATTCACGCCGCGCACGCGCAGTCCCTCGACTCCATGGCGCTTGCGCTCCCAGTTGAAGGTCGGACCGTTGAAGTGCTTCGAGTTGCCGACCAAGGCGAGGTTTGAAAAGGGGGCCTTCGTCGTCTTATCGCGCGCCGCCTCGGCGGCTTTCAGAATTTCGCCGATCTTCCAATCCTCCGACTTCGGGGGATCGGAACGGAACGCGCTGACCGTCAAACCGGCGTTGAAAACTAGGTGAGGCAAAACTCCGAATCCGTAATTGAGCGCGGCGATCAACTGGAATACGACGACGCCGATGCGCAGCTTCGCGGGCCACGGCCCCATCGCGAGCACCGCGAGCGGCACGAGGCCCGGAAGCAGGTAGCGCAATTGGCGGTTCGGAACGAGGGTCCAGAAGAGATAGGACCCCGCGAGCCAACCCATCAACGGCCAGAGGTCCCCGCCGCGCCGGCGGACCCACGGCGCGAACAAAGACGCCAGCGTCAAGAGAAACGCCGGGAATCCGAACCCATAACCCAACTGAAAAATGTAGGCCAGCGCCGCGAAGCCTTTCCAAACGGGGACTGCGCCGTCGGCGGAGGCCCCGAGCAACCGCGGCAAAAGCACCGGCCATTCGGCAAGATACCAGGGGAACACCAACAGCGCGAAGATCCCCGACGCGACCCCGAGGCCGCGCCGGCCGAGACCGCCGCGCCACGCCTCCCATCCGATCCAAAGCACCGGAAGGTAGTAGGAAAACGCGCTCCACTTCGTCAGCATTCCAAAAGCGGCCAACGCGCCGAACAGCGCCGAAACCCGAACGTCGACGAAACGGCGTGAAGCGAACAACGCCCAATAGGACGCCGCGGTCCAAGCGATCAACGGCAAGTCGGCGAGCGTCTCACGGAACAGCCACTGAACCTCGGGAAGGCAGGAAAACAGCGCGGCCGCGCCGAAACCCGCCCAATCCCCGTAGAAATGCCTCCCTAGACCCCACAGAGCCAACAAGAGGATTCCCATGTAGAAAACGTTCGCCCAAAGCGCGGCCGACGCGGGATCGGCCGAGTCCATCGCCCAACCGATCGAGAGATGGTACAGCGGAGGGAAGGGCGGCATCCCGGGTTTTGGGGGCAGCGTCCAAAGAACGTTCCAGTCCCCGCGGGCGATCGCGCGCATATCGTCGTGAGCCGTCTCCAACTGAACCGCCTGATCCCAAGCCGGCGGCCGGGACTCCACCGAAAGGTGACGACCGAGCAGAAGCGCGTGGAAAAAAAGGAGCAGGCCTAAAGCGCCGAGACTCCCCCAAAACGACTTTGGATTAGACGGCGGAGGGGAATAGTCGACGGGCCTGGACTGGGTCGGCTCCGGGCCGTCCTCGAACGGATTGATCCGTCCGTACTCCTCGTATTCGGGGGTGTTCACAAGTGCGTGATTATATTAATTTTGCTATTCTTTTCATCATTTATGAAGGCCTTAATCCTTATCGGCGGCCTGGGCTCTCGCCTTCGCCCCTTCACCCTCAACGCTCCCAAACCGTTGATGCCGGTGGTGAACATCCCGTTCCTGCAGCATCAAATCCAGCAGATGAAGGCCGCCGGCATTAAGGAGATCGTCCTGGCGATGGGCTACAAGGCCGGAATGTTCCGCAAAATCCTCGGTGACGGCAGGCGTTTCGGCGTGCGGCTGCGATTCGTCGAGGAGAAATCCCCGCTCGGAACCGGAGGCGGGGTGGCGAACGCCGCCGCCCTTCTCAGCGGAACCTGTCTCGTGTTTAACGGCGACAATCTCCACGATCTGGACATCCGGGGTTTTCTCAAGGCGCACCGAAGGGCGAAAGCCGTCGTTTCGATCGCGTTGACGCGCGTCGCCGATCCGTCTCAGTTCGGCCTCGTAGAGACGACTCCGCAGGGAAAGATCCGGCGCTTTCTCGAGAAGCCCTCCGCGAATCAAATCACCTGCGACACGATCAACTCCGGCGCGTACCTTTTCGAACCGGAAGCCTGGAAATCCATCCCGGTTGGAAAGCCTTCCTCTCTGGAGCGCGATTTATTCCCCCGCCTGCTCTCGGAGGGAAAACCGATGCTGGGATTCGTTTCCAAGCGCTACTGGATCGACATCGGAACCCGCGAGAAATATCATCAAGTCCATATGGACCTGCTTAACGGGAAAGCGCATTTTGCATCGATCCCAAAGGGTCGGCGCGGGAGCGTTCTAGTCGCCCCCGGAGCGTCGATCGCGAAATCGGCGAAGCTCGTCGGCGCCGTTTGCGTCGGCCCCCGGGTCGCCGTCGGGAGCGAAGCGCGGCTTGAAAACTGCGTCGTTCTCGAAGGCTCCCGAATCGGAAAACGCGCTTCCTTGAAAAATTGCGTCGTCGGCCCCCGCTGCAGGATCGGAGACGACGCCAGCGTCGGGGACGGCGCCGCGCTGGGAGAAGGAACCATTTTGACGGACTATTCGCGCGTGTAACACGCGCCAGGCGAGGCGAACCGATGGCACGAGCACGGAAGAAGGAAGACCCTGAGGCGATCAAGGCGGCGGCGAACGAAATAAAGTTCGGGACCGACGGATGGCGCGGAGTGATGGCGCGCGATTTTACGTACGACAACGTCCGCCGCGTCGCGCAGGCGATCGCGGAATACATGAAAGCGACGGGGAAGCGAAACCAACCCGTCGTGGTCGGCTACGACCGCCGCTTCCAAGGCGATTCTTTCGCGAAGGAAATCGCCCGCATTCTTTCCGCGAACGGACAACGCGTGACGCTCTGCGCCGACTCCCTTCCGACGCCCGCGATCACCTTCCTGAGCCATAAACTCAAAGCCCTCGGAATCATGGTGACCGCCAGCCACAACCCCGCGTCCTTCAACGGAATAAAAATGAAAACTGAGGGACGCGCGGCCAACGAAACGCTGACCGCCGAAGTAGAGGCCTGCATCGACCGCTCCAATCCGGTGCGCAACGGAGGAGGCAAGATCCCCGAAAAATCCTTCCGAAAGGACTATCTCACCTATTTGAAAAGCAAGGGGAATCCCGGAAAATTCATGGGGCAGCTCAAACGAACCGTGGTGATCGACTACATGCACGGCGCTTCCGGCGGCCTGCTGGGAGAACTCGTTTCGAGCAAAAAAATCGTCGAAATCCGCGCGGAACGGGACCCGTTGTTCGGCGGCGTCAACCCCGAACCCATCGAAGAAAATTTGGCCGCGTTGAAGGATCGCGTGCTGAAGGAAAAGGCGATGCTGGGCCTCGCTCTGGACGGGGACGGCGACCGGGTCGCGATCGTCGACGACAAAGGACATTATCTGACGCCGTGCCAGGTGTTTCCGATCCTCGCCGAATACCTGATCACGATGCGCAAAATCAAGGGAAAGATCGTCCAGTCCGTTTCGATGGGCTACCTTGTCGAACGCATCGCGAAGGAATACGGCCTCGAGTTCGAGCAGCTCCCCGTCGGCTTCAAGCACGTCGGCGAAGCGATCGCTCTCGGACAGGCCGCCATCGGCGGCGAGGAGTCGGGGGGCTACGCCTGGAAAGGGAATCTTCCCGAACGCGACGGACTGCTGACGGGTCTGCTCTTCATCGAAATGTGCGTGACGACCAAAAAGACGCCCTCGCAGCTCTGGGAGTTGATCGAGAAGAAATACGGGAAGTCCGATTTCCGCCGCGTCGATTTCCATATCAGCAAACCCGTCGATAAAGCCGCCTTCACCGCGAAGATCCGCAAACGGCTTCCTAAAAAAGTGGGCGGCCAGGCGGTTCTGGACGTCATGGACTTCGACGGAGTAAAAGTATTCCTCGAAGGCGGCCACTGGGTGCTGATGCGGCCTTCCGGGACGGAACCGCTGATTCGAACCTACGCCGAAACGGATTCACCGAAAAAAACCCAATTGCTGTTGGAAACCGCCGCGCGGTGGGTGGGCTCCCACCTGTGACCGGGAGCCGTCCGTCTCCGCCGAAGGCGATGGTCCTCGCGGCCGGCGCGGGAACCCGTTTGCGCCCTCTCACCGACGCGACGCCCAAACCCCTCGTCCCCGTGGCCGGGAAACCGGTTCTGCACTATTGCCTGGAAAACCTCGCCCGACACGGGGTCAAGGACGTCATGCTCAACCTCTGGGCGTTCCCGGAAAAGGTAAGGGCTTTCTGCGGAGACGGCTCGCGCTGGGGCCTGCGCCTGCGCTATTCGGTCGAAAAAAAATTACTCGGCACCGCGGGCTCCGTTAAAAAGTGCGAGGCGTTTCTCAAGGACGGACCGTTTTTGATTCTGTCCGGAGACGGGCTGCACGACGTAAATCTCGCCGCGTTTTACCGTTTCCACCGGAAGCGCAAATCGGTCGCGTCGATGGTGACCAAGCGCGTCGACGCGAAGTATCCCTACGGTGTAACCTTGGCGTCGAAATCGGGACGCATACGCGGTTTCCTTGAAAAGCCCAGTTTCGGGGATTTTTTCTCCAACCGCGTGAATACCGGCATCTACTGCTTCGAGCCCGAAATTCTTCGCCGCATTCCGAAAGGTTTCTACGATTTCGGCCATCAGGTTTGGCCGAAATTACTCAAAGAAAAAAAGAGAATTCACGCTTGGGAGTGGGACGGATTTTGGTGCGATATCGGCGATTTAGACGAATACCGCCGCGGTCAAATCGCGATCATGCAACGCAAAATTCGAACGGAAATCCCGGGCCGGGTACGCAAAGGAGTCTGGATCGACAAGCGCGCCGCCATCGCCGGAAACGCCCGGATTTTAGGTCCCTGCGTCATCGGCGAAGGCGCGAAAATCGAGTCGGGAGCGGTGGTCGGCCCCGAAACCGTCGTCGGCGCGGGCGCCCGTGTCGGCGCCCGAGCGACGCTTAAAAAGTGTATACTTTTCGACAAGACCGTCGTCGGCGCGGGGGCCTTCTTGGTCAATTGCATCCTCGGCGAGGGAGGGACCGTCAAAGCAGGCGCGGTGATCCATAACGGCGCAACCCTAAAAGTCCCTAATAATACAAGAAGGAGCTAGAGATATGCAGAAATCCGGACGCCACTACTTCACCTCGGAATCGGTCACCGAGGGCCATCCCGACAAGGTCTGCGACAACATTTCCGACGCGGTGCTCGACACCGTCCTCAAGGACGATCCGACCGCCCGCGTCGCCTGCGAAACCTTCATCGGCCGCGGCCTGGTGATGGTCGGCGGCGAAATCACGACGAAGCTTACGCTCGACGTCGACAAGATCGCCCGCGACACCATCAAGGATATCGGCTACGATCACCCCCGCTACGGTTTCAGCCACGACCTTTGCGGCGTTCAGAACTCGATCGGCCGCCAGTCGCCCGACATCGCCCAAGGCGTCGACACCGGCGGAGCCGGAGACCAGGGCATGATGTTCGGCTACGCGAACCGCGAGACGCCCGAATTGATGCCGCTCCCCATCACGCTCGCGCACAAGCTGACCCGTCGCCTCGCCGAGGTCCGCAAGAAGAACGTGCTGCCCTACCTCGGCCCCGACGGGAAGAGCCAGGTCACGGTGGAATACCTCGACGGCCGCCCGCTGCGCGTGGACACCGTCGTCCTTTCCAGCCAGCACACCGAGGAGATTCTCGACCGCACCGGCGATAAGATCACCGAGAAATCCCGCAAGGAGATCACCGACGCGGTGATCCGGCCGATTCTCGGCAAGCGGCTGATGGACAACAAGACCCGCATCTTCATCAATCCGACCGGCAAGTTCGTCGTCGGCGGCCCGGCTTCCGACTGCGGCCTCACCGGGCGCAAGATCATCGTCGACACCTATGGAGGCTGGGCCCCGCACGGCGGCGGCGCGTTCTCCGGGAAGGACCCGACAAAGGTCGACCGCTCCGCCTGCTACATGGCGCGCTACATCGCGAAGAACGTCGTCGCGGCCGGCCTCGCCGAGGAATGCACGGTGCAGCTCGCCTACGCGATCGGCGTCGCCGAGCCCGTCGGTCTCTACATCGACACGCACGGCACCGGCCGGGTCGACGAGAACCGGCTTTCGACGATCGTCCGCCGGCACTTCAAGCTCACGCCGAAAGGCATCATCGAGTCGCTCAAACTCCGTCGGCCCATCTTCCGCCGGACCGCTTCGTACGGCCACTTCGGCCGCAACGAACCCGGTTTCGAGTGGGAGAAAACCGACAAGGCTGCGGCGCTTAAGAGCGCGGCCGCTCCGGGGCATCGGTCCAACGGCACCACGCACGGCCGCAAGCACGCCGCGCTCGCGGCCTGAGGCGCGGGGCTTTCATGGAACGTCTGGAACCGACGAGGCAATTAGCGCTGAAGATCTGGTGGGCGTTTATTTGGCGCGCGGTCATCATCGCCGTGCTCGGCGGGTTTGCCGTCGGCGTCGTCTTCGGAGCCCTTTCCGTCGCGATCCGCGTCGATCCCCAGGCCCTGAACGGAGTCTCCGGACTCCTGGGGCTGGGGATCGGGGCGGTCGTGTCGATCGAGGTGATGTTCCGCATCTTGAAGAAGAAGTTCAACGGCTTCGAGATCGCGCTGCTCACCACCGACGAAGAATAGGAGGTACGGCCATGGCCGGAATCGATAAGCGTGTCGCGAGCGCCGACGAGGCGATCGCCGACGTCGGCGACGGTGCCGTGATTCTGATGGGAGGATTCGGCGTCTGCGGCCTTCCTGAGAATCTTATCCGGGCGCTGCGCGACAAGGGCGTCAAGAATCTCACCCTCGCCTCCAACAACGCCGGACTCGACGACCAGGGCGTCGGACTGCTGCTCAACAACGGCCAGGTCAAGAAAATGATTCTCTCCTACGGCGGGGAATGCAAAGCCTTCGAGGAAATGACGCTCGGCGGCACGCTCGAGGTCGAGTGGACGCCTCAGGGCACCTTGGCCGAACGCATCCGCGCCGCAGGCGCGGGCATCGGCGGTTTCTTCACCCCGACCGGCTACGGAACGGTCGTCGCGGAGGGCAAGGAAACCCGCGAGATCGACGGTAAGAATTTCGTTTTCGAAAAGCCGCTGCACGCGAATTTCGCCTTCGTGAAGGCCTGGAAGGCGGACCCGATGGGCAATCTCGTCTTCCGGCGCACCGCCCGCAACTTCAACCAGGTGATGTCCACCGCGGCGAAGACCGTCATCGCCGAGGCCGAGGAAATCGTCGAAACCGGCGGTCTGCATCCCGACCAGATTCACACGCCGGGAGCGTTCGTCTCCCGCGTGCTGAAAGGCGAGGCATACAAGAAGCCGATCGAGAAGAGAACGGTTCGCGCCAAGAGCGAGGCGGCGTTATGAGCGACGATATCCGAATCCGCATCGCGAAGCGCGCCGCGAAGGACCTTCGGAACGGGGATGTCGTCAACCTCGGGATCGGCATTCCGACCCTGGTGCCCAACTATCTGCCCAAGGGCGTTCAGGTCGTTCTTCACACCGAAAACGGCATGCTCGGCTACGGGCCTTACCCTTTCGAAGGCGAAGAAGACGCCGACCTGATCAACGCCGGAAAGGAAACCATCACAGAACTCCCCGGCTGCTCTTACTTCGGGAGCCAGGACTCGTTCGCGCTCGTGCGCGGCGGACACCTCGACGCGACGATACTCGGCGCGATGGAGGTCTCCGAGACGGGAGACCTCGCGAACTGGATGATCCCGGGAAAGAAGGTGAAGGGGATGGGCGGCGCCATGGACATGGTCGCCGGCGCCAAACGGGTCGTCGTTGCGATGGAGCATTGCAGCAAGAAAGGCGAGCCCAAGATCGTCTCGAAATGCGCTCTGCCGCTGACCGGCAAAGGCGTCGTGAATACGATCATCACCGAACTCGCCGTCATCGACGTCACCGAAGACGGTCTCGTCCTGCGGGAAACCGCGGACGGCTTGACGCCCGAACACGTGCAAGAGAAAACGGGCGCAAAACTGAAAATCCCGCAGGCCATCGGGACCTTCGAATAACAGGAGAACCTCCCATGCGCAAGACTTTACTCGCTTCCTTGCTCTCGCTTGCTCTCGTAGGGCAGGCCGGCGCGACCCCCTGGCACGATCTCGGCCCCCGCGCGATGGCGATGGGCGGCGCGGGCGTCGCGCTGTCGCCGTTTAAGTTCTGGCATCTCACCGCCGACCTGGACATGACGGAGAACCTGACCTTGATCGACGGCTACAAGACGCGCTACGCCGGAGTCGGCACCGAAATCAACGTCG